>SXGS01083987.1_pt1 | contig 17765 bp, 19 predicted proteins | sample 3174681 | NCBI WGS metagenome assembly SXGS01 (sample SAMN11356861, study PRJNA531348) | freshwater metagenome | isolation source: freshwater sample F1-80 | place: China: Fuxian Lake, Yuxi | collected 2017-12-25 | reverse complement strand
GTGGTGGCGACCGACCTATTGGCCTTGACCCTCTTGCGCTCACCGGGAGAATTCGGGGCCGACATCGCCATCGGGTCCACCCAGCGGTTCGGCGTGCCGCTCGGATTCGGCGGCCCCCACGCTGCCTTTCTTTCGACTGCGGAATCGTTCAAGCGGCAGATGCCGGGACGCATCGTCGGCATCTCCAAGGATGCCACGGGGAAACCGGCCAGCCGCCTGTCGCTCCAGACGCGCGAGCAACATATCCGGCGTGAGAAGGCCACAAGCAACATCTGCACCGCGCAGGTGCTCTTGGCCATCATGGCGAGCATGTATGCGATCTACCATGGGCCGGACGGCTTGCGGCGGATTGCCGAACGGGTGCATGGCCTGGCGGTGGTGCTGGCGGAAGATTTGCGGAAGCTCGGATTCGAGGTCGCGACGGCAACCTACTTCGATACGATCCTGGTCAGGCTGACGAAGGCGCAGGCCAATCTCATTTTGGCCAGAGCCAGTAACGTCTGCATCAACCTTCGCTTGCACGAGGACCACTCGATCGGCATTGCATTGGACGAAGTGAGCACAGAAGAGGAAGTCAGGCGTCTGCTGGAAATCTTTGCCGGGCACGACCATCTGCCCTTTCAGATAAAAGATTTGAGCCGCAGCGTCACCACCGGATTTCCGACGAACCTCTCCCGCACCAGCACGTACCTGACCCATGAGGTCTTCAATCGTTACCATTCGGAACATGAAATGCTCCGGTACATCCACCGCCTTGAGGCAAAGGACCTGTCGCTCGTCCATTCCATGATCCCCCTCGGGTCCTGCACCATGAAGCTGAATGCGACCTCCGAAATGCTGCCGGTCACCTGGCCGGAGTTTTCGCGACTCCATCCCTTTGCGCCCCAGGAACAAACTAAAGGCTATCAGGAACTGTTCCGTCAGCTGGAGGCCTGGCTGGCCGAGATCACCGGATTCGCTGCCGTATCATTGCAACCGAATGCGGGCTCTCAGGGCGAGTATGCGGGACTCATGGTGATCCGGGCTTACCACCGGAGCCGCGGGGACCTGCATCGGGATGTCTGCTTAATTCCCGTCTCCGCGCACGGCACGAATCCGGCCAGCGCGGCCATGGCTGGCATGACGGTAGTGGTGGTCGCCTGCGACCAACAGGGCAATGTGAATTTAGCCGACCTTGAAGCCAAGGCCGCGCAACATCGCGATCGCCTTTCGGCGCTCATGTTGACCTATCCCTCGACCCACGGAGTCTTCGAAGCGAATGTGCGGCGCATCTGCCAGATCGTCCATACACAGGGCGGGCAAGTCTACATGGACGGAGCCAATATGAACGCCCAAGTGGGACTCTGTCGCCCCGGCGACATCGGCGCGGATGTCTGCCACCTGAATTTGCACAAAACCTTTTGCATCCCCCATGGGGGCGGCGGTCCCGGGATGGGGCCGATCGGCGTGGCGCGCCATCTGGCGCCATTCCTTCCCGGCCATCCTGTCACGCGCCTGGGCGGAAAAGATTCCATCGGCCCGGTCTCGGCGGCTCCCTATGGCAGCCCCAGCATCGTGACGATTTCCTGGGTTTACATCGCCCTGATGGGACGGGACGGATTGACGAAGGCGACACAGGTGGCGATCTTGAACGCCAACTACATGGCCAAGAGGCTGGAGAAATATTATCCCATCCTCTATCGAGGCACGGCCGGGCTCGTGGCCCACGAGTTCATTCTCGATCTTCGTCAGTTCAAGGAGACTGCGGGAGTCGAAGCGATGGATGTGGCGAAACGATTGATGGACTACGGGTTCCATGCTCCGACTGTGTCCTTCCCGGTCGCAGGGACTCTCATGATCGAACCGACGGAAAGCGAATCGAGAGCCGAGCTGGACCGGTTCTGCGAAGCCATGATCTCGATTCATGCCGAGATCCAGGCCATCATCGAGGGGCGCCAGCCGCGCACGAACAATCTTTTGAAGAACGCGCCCCACACGGCGCAGGTGGTCACGACCTCCGAATGGACCAGGCCCTACAGCCGTGAAGAGGCAGTCTTCCCCGCCCCTTGGGTGCGCGACCATAAATTCTGGCCCAGCGTAAGCCGCATCGACGAAGCCTACGGCGATCGCCACCTCGTCTGCACCTGCCCCCCCATTGAGAGCTATTCCTAGGCTGCGCCGCATAGTCCCGCTTGCCACCATCCGCTCATCGCAGTAGAGTGAAGCCTGCCCGAACGTTCTTCTTTCAAGAAGGAGGTTGCCATGGGTACGATCGACCGGCGCGACTTTCTCATCCGTAGCGGACTGGCCATCGGCGCCTCGTTACTGGCCGCCGAGGCCCCTCTCTCCAAATCCTTCGCGAGCGCACCGCCGAAGCTCGATAACTGGCAAACAGTGCGCGAACAGTTTCAACTCTCCCGCGATTTCATCCAACTGGCCGGGTTCTTTCTTGCGTCCCACCCGGCTCCGGTCAGAGCTGCCATCGAACGGCATAGGAGCGGACTGGATGCCGATCCCATCGGCTACTGGCTCGAGCATGAAGAACAGCAGGAGGCAATGGTGCTCCGGGCCGCGGCAGACTATCTCGTGGTCGATCCAACGGAAATTGCCCTGACCGACAGCACGACGATGGGGCTAGGGCTCCTCTACGGAGGCCTTACCCTGCGCGAAGGCCAGGAAATCCTCACGACCCGGCACGATCATTATTCGACAGAAATATCCTTGAAGCTTCGCGCAGAGCGGACCGGCGCCACGGTGCGCCAGATTCCGCTCTACCGCTCACTCAAAAATGTGTCGCGGCAGGAACTCCTCGATAACCTGATCACGAACATCAACCCCCACACCAGAGTCGTCGCAGTCACCTGGGTCCATTCGAGTACAGGCCTGAAGCTGCCGATCCAGGAGATGGCTCAGGCCATTCAACAGCTGAACAGCTCCCGCGCGGAGCAGGACCGAGTGATCTTCTGCGTGGATGGGGTCCATGCGCTGGGCGTTGAAAATTTCCGCCTCTCCGAAGTGGGCTGCGATTTCCTGATTGCAGGAACGCACAAGTGGCTGTTCGGTCCGCGAGGAACCGGCCTGGTCTGGGGTCATCAGAGGGCCTGGCCTATCGCCAATCCCATCATCCCAACCTTCAATACCCAGGCCTACGATATCTGGATGGAACTCCTCCCGCCAAAGGAGTTACCGAAGTCCTCCTACCTGACTCCCGGAGGATTCCATTCCTTCGAACACCGGTGGGCGCTCGACGAAGCCTTTAAGTTCCATCAGGCGATCGGCAAAGCCCGTGTGACCCAACGGATCTACGAACTGAATCAACAGATGAAACAGGGCCTGGCGCAGATGCCACACATCGCGTTGCATACGCCGATGTCGCAGGACCTGTCGGCGGGGATCGTCTGTTTCGACGTGGCAGGGATGACGCCGCGCCAAGTGGTCGAGCGGCTCAAGCAAAAGAAGATCATCGGAAGCGTCACTCCTTACGCGACACAATATGCGCGCTTGGCGCCAAGCCTCCTCACCTCATCGGAAGAGATCGAGCGGACGCTTCAAGAAGTTCGGAAGCTGCAGGCCTAGCAAGAAACACCTTCATCCGGTACAGTCGGGATTCGATCCAGGCGCTTCGCACATTTTACGCAACCTTTCAGTCTGACATATGCTGCACATCTCCTCACACGTCATCATCCCCGATTCTGAAATCGACATCCATGCGATGAGGTCGCAGGGCGGCGGCGGACAGAACGTGAACAAGGTCTCGTCTGCGATCCATTTGCAGTTCAATATTGCCGCCTCCTCGCTGCCCCCCCTCTACAAGGAAGAGCTGATGAAGCTCCGAGACAATCGAATTTCAGAGGATGGGATAATTACGATCAAGGCGCAGCAGCACCGGAGCCAGGAGCAGAATCGGGAGGATGCCCTTGCCAGGCTCTGCGAGCTTATTCAGAGCGTGGCGATCCCACGCAAGAAGCGCAGAGCCACGAAACCGACGAAGGGATCGAAGCAGCGGAGGCTGGAGAGCAAGACGAAGCGAGGAAAGCTGAAAACCCTCAGACGAACGATCGAATAGCCGCGGTGAAATCCGTGAAGCGTATCTCGTGAAACGTGAAGCGCAGATCCTGAGAACGAGGAACGAGATACGAACGACACTTCACGTTAGTCGACAGACGCCAGCGATCCCAGAATGTTATAGCCCCCGTCCACGTAGATCACTTCTCCGGTAATCCCACGTCCCAGCGAGCTCACCAGGAACAAGGCCGTGTCGCCGACTTCGCCCTGTTCCGTGGCGCGGCGGAGAGGCGCAAACTCACGATGATGGTCCACCATCTTGCTGATCCCAGAAACACCGCGGGCGGCCAGGGTCTTGATCGGACCGGCGGAAATGGCATTCACCCGGATGTTCTTCGGGCCGAGGTCGTTGGCCAGATAACGGACGGTGGCTTCGAGGGCCGCCTTGGCGACTCCCATCACATTGTAGTGGGGCACCACCCGTTCCGCTCCCAGATAGGTGAGGGTGACGATGGAGCCTCCGTCGGTCATCAAAGGCAAGGCGGCTTTGGTGACGGCCACGAGCGAATAGGCGCTCACATCGAGCGCCGTGGCGAATCCCTGCCTTGTCGTATTCACGAACTGGCCGGTGAGTTCTTCGCGCGGGGCAAAGGCGACCGAATGGACCAGGAAATCGATATTCGGAATTTCCTTCCCCACGCTCTCCATCAAGGCTGCGATTTGCGCATCGTCTCCCACGTCGCAAGGAAAAGCTTTCGCGCCAGGCATAGTGGCAATCAGCTCTTCGACGTTTTCCCTGAGCCGCTCACCCTGATAGTTGAAAAATAGCTTGGCGCCCTGACCTGCGGCAGATTGGGCAATGGCCCAGGCGATGCTATGCTTGTTGGCAACTCCGATAATCAGTCCTGTTTTGCCTGTCAGTAGGCTCATTGTCTCGATCTCCCTCATAATGATCCTGGCGGTTCAAGAGCCAGAAGATAGCACGATTGAGGCGCATCTGTGAATCGGCCAGCGCACGTTCTTAAAATTAATCCGGCTCAAGACATTTGAGCGCCTGAAACGACGCAAGCATCGCGCGATAGGAATAATGCGCATTCCGGCCGCTGGGATTCGGCAGGACAAAGACCGGCCGGCCGGCCAAAACCTTATCCTGCAATCCCAGACTAATTCCTCCGGTCTTCTGTTCCGGAAATAACCGGCGATAGATCGTAACCCCCAGCAGGGCCACCACATGGGGCTGATACCGCTGAACTCTGGCGGCAAGCCTCTTCCGTCCCGCTGCATATTCGCTCGGCTTCAACACATCGATCCCCTCGCTGGGCCGCTGAACGATGTTTGTCAGGCCAAGCCCCCAATCGGGCAGGCGCCAATCATCTTGGCAGGTGAGTGGCTCGGAGACGAGTTGCGACTCGAATAGGAGTTTCCAGAAACGGTTGGAGTGGCCAGCAAAGTGACGACCAATGGCCACTGAGCGAAGACCTGGATTGATCCCGACAAAAAGCACCAGCAGGCCCGGGCGAATATGGTCCGGGAGCCTCTTCGCCAAAAGAGATTTTGGCGTCTTCTTCGCAGGACCTCTCGCCATCGCCCTCGTCGCAAGAGTTGCTGAAGGTTTCATCATCGACAAGTTTTCAGTCTTTGAGGCGCTTTAGCTAACTTTTAACCATTCTGCCCCAGAAAATCGGGAGCGAGGCCATTCGCAACATGTCGAATAACGCTCGCAACTCATTGACACTATTCATTATTGAAAGATGTGCGTGGCCAGGCACTAAGCTTGCTGAATAGATCAGTAAGTGCCGAGGAATGGCACAAATTTCAACCACTAAAAAGGGGTTACATACTATGAAGAGCATCTTGATGGCGATCATGGCAGTGGCAGTGATGTTCAGCGCTCCTTCCTTCGCTGAAGAGAAGAAGGCGGACAAGAAGGACGACAAGAAGGGCGGCCACGTCCTCGTGTACGGCGACGAGAAGAAAGACAAGAAGGACGACAAGAAGGGCGGCCACGCCGACACGTTCGGCGATAAGAAGGACGAGAAGAAGAAGGACGAGAAGGGCAAGTAATCCATTTTCTTCGGCGAATTGCGCCAGCTAAGGGGTCTCCCGCTTCGAGTGGGAGGCCCTTGTGCGTTCTGCCTACCTGCTGTTTCGAAGATAGATCGTCTGTAATCCCACGATCGACTTCGCATCCCTGATCGCTCCGGTCTCAATCATCTTGACCGCTTCCAGCAATGGCAGCTCGATCACTTCAAGGACCTCGTCGCGATCCAGCTGTTGCCGCCCCACCGTCAGGCCGGTCGCCAAATAGATATGGATCACTTCATCGGTGAATCCTGGCGCGGTAAAGATACTGGAGAGGAGCTCGAGCTTGCCCGCCTTGTACCCGATTTCTTCCTCCAGCTCGCGCGCCGCGCAAGCGAGGGGATCTTCGCCTGGATGCAGCTTCCCCGCGGGAATTTCATAAATAAACCCAGCCGCCGCATGACGGAATTGCCTGATCAAGATGACCCGGCCATCGTCTTTCATCGGCACTACCGCGGATGCTCCAGGATGGCGCACCACTTCCAAGTCCACCGTGAGCCCGTTGGGCAGGGTGACGGTATCGACGTTCACGTTCACAATCATACCGGTGTAGATGCGTTTGCTTTGCACGGGCTAGGCCTTGCGTTTCTTATAGAACGGCGGTTTGACGACGGTGGCCAGAACGCTCTTACTGCGGATTTCGATCAGGATGGAAGAACCGGGCTCCGCATACCGTGCCGGCACATAGCCCAACCCGATCCCCTTCTGGAGAAGCGGGGAAAGATTGCCGCTGGTGACGTCGCCGATCGATTGAGAAGTCGTGGGGTCGAGAATTCTGAATCCATGGCGCGGCACGGCTTTCTCGACAAGTTCGAAGGCCACGAACCGGCGCGCCACTCCTGCCTGTTTTTGCGCCAACAGAGCCTGGCTGCCGATGAACGGCCCCTTCTGGAAACTGACGGTCCAGTCCACGGTCGCTTCAAGTGGCGTCGTCTCTTCGCCCATGTCGTTACCATAGAGCAGATAGCCCATTTCTAACCGGAGCAAATCTCTCGCCCCGAGCCCGGCCGGCTTGAGTCCCCAGGTCTGGCCCTTGTCGATGAGCAGATCCCAGAGACGACCGACCTTCTCTGCATCGATATAAATCTCATAACCCAATTCACCGGTATAGCCGGTCCTGGCCAACAGACAGGAGAAGCCTCCGATCGTGCCCTCGCAGGTATGGTGGAGCTTAAGTCCTTCGAGAGATGCGCCGCCGAGGCTCATGAGGAGCTCGCGTGATTTGGGGCCCTGCACAGCGACCTGGGCCATTTCCACCGACCGGTCCTCGAGGAGAACGGTCTTGTCCTGCGCGAGCTGGACTTGCAGCCAGGACAGGATTTTCTCGCGGTTCGAGGCATTTACACACAGAAGGAACTCGTCCGACGAAGTCCGATAGACAAAGATGTCGTCCTTGATGCCGCCGTGCTCGTTACAGACCATGGAGTACTGGGCCTGAGAAACGGCGAGCTTGCCGACATCGTTGGTCGTGACTCGCTGGAGAAACGGGACCGCTCCCGATCCGGAAACCCGCAGCCGTCCCATATGGCTCACATCGAACAAGCCAACCTGGGAACGGACCGTATGGTACTCGTCCAGGACACCGCTATATTGAATGGGCATTTCCCATCCGGCGAAATCGACGAGTTTGCCGCCACAAGCCTGGTGCTGCGCGATCAGTGGGGTACGTTGCATGGGGTGGCTCACAAGCCCAGCAGCTCGACGTCGAAAATCAAGGTCGCGTGGGGAGGAATCAGGCCGCCTCCCGCTCCCTGCGCGCCATAGCCGAGCTTGGATGGAATGGTCAGCTTTCGCTTCCCACCCACCTTCATGCCCTTAACGCCCTCGTCCCATCCCTTGATGACTCGTCCGACGCCCAGAGGGAACGAAAACGGCTGGCCCCGATCCACGGAACTGTCGAACTTCTTCCCGTTCTCCAGCCAGCCGGTGTAATGCACGGTGACGGTCTGGCCCGCCTCTGCCGTTGCGCCTGTGCCGATCGTGAGCTCGACATACTGCAACCCCGATGAGGTCGTGACTTCCTTCCCTTCGGCTCCTGCTTCTTCAAACGGCATAACTGCTCCTTTTCTGATCGTCGGTTACCCTGCCACAAGGCGGATGACCTGAGAGTAAAAAATCGTCTCGCAGAATCTTCTGCCGGCACCCAGGCAGGCAATTCTATTCGAGTCCTTACTGAACAACGCTCACGGATGGTCCTTGCGGGAATCAGGCTCGGCGAAAATCACCACACTCGCCGTGTACCCATGCAGGAAGTTGCGTCCTCCGACCGGGCCGATCTCGCCTTGGGCAAAGAACCCGGCCGTCGGAATGGGGCCAAGCCGTTCTTGCACGACCCCGCTGTCGTGATGGGGGCGGCCGAAGAGCCCCTCGCCGCGCCCGCAACAGCTGAACAGGAGGGCTCCGAGCGGAGGGCTGTGGTGTTTCGTGCGGTCCGTGGCCAGGAGAAAATGCAAGTCGTCGCTCGCAGACTTCGCATCGCGAAGGTGGAATTGCACAGTCTGGCCCTCCTGAACGACTTCTCCGACCGCGACGGCCCCTGCCTGTTGGTCTGCGCCGATAAGGTTCCGAACGAGAAAGTCGCCCCGCTCGAAATGACTCCGGTGTTCGTCGATCACGATCCCCAAGTGCAATGCGCGGTGAGCATCGCGGCGCTGGGATCCTCCCAGAGACTCGAACACGTCCTGGAGCCGCTTCAAGGCGGAGACCCCGCCCAGTTCATAGATGAGATTTCCCTCCGCGTGAGTCACGACAAACCGCTCACCGATCGGGCGGCAACCTTGCGAGGTGACCGTTCGCACCGCGATCGGTCCTGTGAGTTGCACCCCCACCAGGCCGCCGTCAAAAACCTGATCGTCGAGGAGGAGTCGATTCTCTCCTGAGTCCTGGCCTCCCCCGGCGAGGCCGCCGATGACTTGGCCCTGGGGATACCGGTCGTTCATGAGGGCCAGCACTTCCTGCGTCGGAGTGGAAAAGGGATCGGCAAGGAGGAGAAACGTCGAACCATCGAGTCCCGGCTCAGGCCACCACCCAGGCATGAGGATTTGATCCTGAAGCTGAGAGACGGAAAGCCGGAGCGGAGTCAATTGGACATGGGGGAGACGGGCAGCCCACAGGGTCAGAGCTGCCGCGGTTTCAATCTCTTCGGAACCGGCGATCACGCCCTCGCCTGAACAGCCCAGGCAGACCTTCGCCCGCAGTTCGCTCTGCAACATGGCCGAGATCATAGAGGCTTTCTCCGCATGGTGTGCGGAGAAAAAGACGAAAGCCAGGTCGATAGGATCTGTGCCGAATTGCATCCGGATCGCATCGGCAAGATCGCGAACAGCAGCTTCCGTATCGGTCTTGCGCGAGAGAGCGATCGCAAATTGAAACGTGGACGACGTGGCCGTGGCGGCAGACGGAATTATCATAGTGCGAATGTTTCTTCCCGTTGTTGCCGGCACATGAATAGGATGCTAGACGCCTGGATCCATTCGTTCCGGCCGGTCCTTCACCAGCTTGTTATAGTAACGCCACAGATAGGAATGGTAGTCGTCGAGTTGAGCCAGGAGATAATGCAATTCTGCGGGGTCTTCGGACTCCACGGCTTGCACCATGCGGGTTTTCAGGAACTCGCCAAAGGCCTCGGTTTTCTCTATCGCGGTTAAGAGACGCAAGCCGCCGCCGAGCTGATATTCGCTCATCTCAATCCTCCAGGCGCAAAAAATCTCAGAAAGGATAGCGAGGAGGGAGAGGGAAATGCAAGCGAGAGACGCCTCTGGCAACGCGGCAAAACGAGACCGCCGCTACCGGGCCTGCCGATCGAGAATGGCGCGGAGCCTGGCGAGGGAAATGGCCTCGACGCGGCGGCCGTCTCGCCCCACGACGGTGGTGGCCATCGTGAGCGCATTAAGGATCGCCTCCTCCGTCGCGTCGACTGTCGCGGTAATAAGCGGGTTGATGTGGGTATCGGCCAACTGGATCAAGGGGTAGGTTCGGTCTTTCGGATAATGGGGGATGACGTTCGCGGTGGAGAAGGCCAGCATGAAATCGCCGCTGCCATGCCGCGCCGTGGAGCCGGTTCGCGCCAGTCCCAGCGCCGCTCGTTTCGCCAGCCTCGTGAGCTGCCGGCTGTCGAGCGGAGCATCGGTGGCGATAATCACGATGATCGACCCTTCGCTTTGCCCGGGCGACAGAGCCTGCGCGACGGGAGGCACGGCCTCATAGAGCCGGCCGACCGGCACGCCGCCCACGACGAGCTCGGGCCTGCGCCCATGGTTCGCATTGACGAGCACCCCGACCGTATAGCCTCCTTCCTCTTCCGGCAATCGCCGCGAAGAGGTCCCGATGCCGCCCTTGAACCCATAGGACACCATCCCGGTTCCCGCTCCGACCGATCCTTCCTGCACGACTCCAGACGACGAGCCGTTGAGCGCCTTCACCACATCCGCCTCGGACACATGCCGCCCCTGAATGTCGTTGAGCCGCCCATCGTCGCATTCGGCGACCACCGGAGTCAGAGTATCGTCGGTAATGCCGACCTCCGGGTACTGTGCGATCATCCAGTTCATCACCCCGCTGGCCACTTTCGGCACGTTCAACGTATTCGTAAGGGCGATCGGATACTCCAAGAAGCCTGATTCGGCGACCCAGGCAAGACCGGTCATCTCGCCGGTCCCATTGAGCACGAACGAACCGGCCGGCACTTTCTTATGCCAGACATCTGCTCGAGGAACCACGATCGTCACGCCGGTTCGCACCGGGCCATGGCCCGGCTTGAGTGGCCCGTCGCCGGAGATGAGAGTCGTCTGGCCCACCGTCACACCAGTCACATCGGTAATCGCATTGAACGGGCCCGGCTCATAGGAACCGACGACGATGCCCAGGGCGCGAGCCCGTACTCGTGATTCTTCCGGCTCGCTGGCTTGCGCAGGCCAGGACGGAACAACGCCCATCCAGATGGCGAAACTCAGCCACAACATTGTCAGACGAACGATGTGATTAGATCTCATGGCTGGATCCAAAATGAGGAACCGTGACCTCGACCTGGGAATGTTCCGCCTGGATGGCGGCGGCCAGCGACAGCGCCTGCCTCTCTTCGCCATGGACGAGAAAAATCTTGCTGGGCGTCGGGGTAATGGCCCGCACATAGGCCAAAAGATCCTGGCGATCCGCATGGGCCGAGAGCCCGTTGAAAGTGACGACCTTCGCCCGCCGCCTGGTAGGCACGCCAAAAATCGGCACGACATCCCATCCTTCGACCAGCTTGCGCCCCAGCGTATGCTCAGCTTGAAAGCCCACGAACACAATCACGTTCGCTTCATCCTGAATCGCATGTTTGAGATGGTGCACGACGCGGCCGCCTTCGCACATGCCGGAGGCGGAAATGATGACGCAGGGGCCCTTCAAGCTGTTCAGGCGCATGCTCTCTTCCGGCGACGACACAAAGTGAATATAGCGAGAAGCGAAGAGGTCGCCGGACGCCGTAAATGTTTTGGTCGTTTCTTCGTCGTAACATTCCGGATGGCGGCGGAAGACGTCAGTGGCCCGAGAGGCCAGAGGAGAATCGATATAGATCGGAATGGGATCGAGACGGCCCTCGCCGACGAGCTCCTTGATCCGCATCACCAATTCCTGGGTCCTGCCGACGGCAAAGGCCGGGACGATAATCTTGCTCTTATGCAGCTTGGCATGGTTGAGGAGGTCCAGGGCCTGCTGTTTCAGGACCGCCCGATCGGTTTCGTGCAGACGATCTCCATAGGTCGATTCGAGAATCAACACATCGCAGGGCTGCGGCGGCTCAGGGTCTCGCAGGATCGGCATGTTGGAACGGCCCAGGTCCCCGCTGAACAGCAGCGTGGTCGTATTGCCGCGCGCCGTATATTTCACCCGGATGGTCGCAGATCCCAAAATATGACCTGCATCGTGAAAGGACGCAGTCACGCGCGGGGAAACCTTGAGCAGGTCTCCGTATCTCGTCCCCTCGAACCGCCGAACGACCCTACGGACGTCGTCGATATTATAGAAGGGCCGGACACAGGACTTGCCCTTCCGCTGCTCCTTCTTATTGACGTAGCTGCAGTCGCTGACCTGGACATGAGCCGAGTCTTCCAGCATGAGCTCCGTCAAATCGGCAGTGGCTCTGGTCAGGTGCACTTTCCCGGTGAAACCATGCTTCTGGAGCATCGGGAGCGCGCCGGAATGGTCGACGTGGGCATGGGAGAGTAAAACCGCATTGATCGAATGGGGATCGAAGCCCAAATCCTGATTCTGACGAAGCGCCTCTTCTCGACGCCCCTGAAAGAGTCCGCAATCCAGCAACAGCTTGCATCCCGGCAATTCTACCATGTGGCGGCTGCCAGTGGCCGAGCGTGCTGCGCCGTGAAAGGAGATCTTCATAATGGAGGCACTCCATGGTAACGCCCGATCAAGTCCCAGGCTTCCTGCGCCGTTTCCGCATAGTGAAAGAGCTGCAGCTCCTCCTCTCCGATCAACCCCTCCTCGATCAACATCTTCCAGTTGATCAACCGTTCCCAAAAGGCCCGCCCGACGAGGACGATGACCACATGCTGGGCCTTGCCGGTCTGAGCCAGCGTCAAGGTTTCAAAGAGCTCGTCGAGGGTGCCGAATCCTCCGGGAAAGGCCACTAACGCCTTGGCCCTGATCAGAAAATGCATCTTGCGGATCGCAAAATAGCGAAACTGGAAGCACAGGTCGGGACTGATGTAAGGATTGGGATGCTGTTCATGGGGCAAGGTAATGTTGAGGCCGATGGATTTGGCCTGCACGTCGGCTGCGCCGCGATTCGCGGCCTCCATAATGCCGCCGCCGCCGCCGGTCACCACGACATAGTCGCATTGCCCATCCGTTTGACAAGTCGAGGAGACGAGGCTGCTGAATTCACGTGCGACGTCATAGTATTTGGATAGGTCGAGTTGCCGCTTGGCAATAGCCGCGTTCTTCCGGCAGAGAGGATCCGAGGGAGACTTCGCGGCTTCTGCCTCCCTCCGCCTCAAGGTCTCTCTGGCGGCGGCCGGTTCTTGCAGCCTGGCGCTCCCGAACACGACAATGGTCGAGCGGATACCCTGCTCGCGCTGGATCAACTCGGGCTTAAGCAATTCAAGCCCGATCCGGACCGAACGAAGTTCTTCCCGTTGAAGAAACTCTGTGTCGCGATCGGCCGGAAGATACGAGGAGGATCGTGCGTCTGCTTTGGGGGAATCTGAATCAGATGGAGAAGTCATGGGGGCGATTATAGCTGGCGCATGGACTTCCGGCAATTCGCATCCTGCTAGGCTTCGTTCGGGCGATCTTCCAATCCCTTCGAACGGGCAAGAACGAAATCCGTTTCAAAGATAGCATAGGATGACGGAGCGAGTCCCACTCGACGGTACACGGTCTGCGCCGTACTGTTGCTCGCTTCAACGTAGAGGCGAACCCCGCAGACGTTCGGACTGGTCTTGGCGAGGGCCATCACCGCTTCATGCATCCGGCGAAAAACGTTTTGGCGGCGCCAGGCTTGCTCCACATACACGCTTTGAATCCACCAAAAGACGCCGTTGCGCCAATCGCTCCATTCGTAGGTGATCATCAACTGTCCCAGCAGCAATCGCCGGCCTGCCTGCTCCAGTTCCGCCACCATGAAGAAGCCGCGCTCGGAAGAATCCAGAAGGGCGGCGGTTCCGGCCTGGAGACGGTCGAGATCGAGACGCCGATTTTCTGTTTCCCGCGCCATGGCTGCGCTAAATGAGGCAATCGTCGCTGCATCGTCCGGCCTGGCGAGTCGGACCGTGAGGTGTTCGAGTATCGACATGGCCGTCAGGCTATGACCTTCGGAGCTTGCAACCATCCGGCTGCCGGCTTGTACAGGCCGGCGGTAAACTCCATCTTCATGGCCTCTTCCGCCGGCAGATTGATCGGGCGAACCTGCGACTGCGGAATAAATGCGAGAAACCCGGTAAAGGGATGGATGGCCGTAGGCACGAAAACCATGAGCAGGCTTTCTCCCGGCGCGACTTGTAAGGATGGCGGGGCGATCCCCATGATAAATCCGATCGCCCAGAGCCCGTCACGAGGAAAGGGAAAGGCCACCACGGTGCTACGCCCGAAACGGGAACGGAAATTCAACAGATCGGTCATCCCCTTGAGGGTAATGTAGACGCTGCGGACCAGGGGAATCTGTTCGATCCATCGTTCTGTCTGGATGATGACGCGCCGCCCGATTACATGGGTGGCGATGGCGCCGATGGCAAGAACGAGGGTAAAGAACAGAACAAGGCTGAGCCCGGGAATCTGCCGCGACTCAATGGTCCATGGAAGATCGAGCAACAACTCGTTCAGCGCATGGAGCAGCGCAAACAGGATCAAAAATGTCGCCCAGGCCGGCACGAGCAACAGCAGACCTGCCACGGAATATTTCCACAGACTCTTTGACATCGCGCTTAGTTCCCTCTCCGCGATCAGGCGGGGCTGATAGTGTAGCAGAAACCGGGGAGCGAAATAGAGCCGGGCCGATAGACTTGATCTCAACGATACCGGCGATCTATTCTAGACGGGTATTGTCGATCCAGCTCACGAGGAGGCATTATGGCAGAACATGCGGAAGCACATCGTCCGGTTACCATCAACAAGGATTTCTTGGCCATTCTCTGTTGCCCGGACACCAAGCAGGACGTGAGTTTGGCTGACGCAGTCCTGATTACCACGCTGAACGAATCGGTGAGCCGCGGACAATTGAAGAATAAAGCCAACAAACTGGTCACGGAACCGCTCGACGGGGGATTGGTCCGAAGCGACCGCAAGATCCTCTACCCCATCCGAGAGAACATCCCCGTCATGCTCATCGAGGAAGGTATCCCCCTGGAGGGTTGAGCTGACAGGCCGACTTCTCCGCAGATCATTCCGCACAAACGCTATTCACACCGACCCTCTACTGATTGTACCCATGCGTAATCATGGGCCATCCTCTCGATGTCGCTCCGCGACGGCAGTCGCCATCACTTATTGATTGTCGGTCTTGGAGCCGGTCGAGGTTCCGCACTGCTGGCAACGATACTCGTACAGATTGCCGGTCGGCAGCACGAGAAGCAGCCGCTCGCGTGTCGGAGTCGCCATTCGGCATTGAGGACAATAGAGCAGGGAGGCATTAAGGGACTTGAACTGATCTGCCTGTTCCGGGGAACCTGGTCTGGGCCGTGGCATCCTGGGGCTTGCGCCTGGCGGCCATCCAGAGGTGGGCGGTTTACGCGGAGGTCCTTGCATGGAGGAATTGTACGCGGTGGGCTGCGTGACGGTCAATGGCGGGAGCCGGATCTCGCCGCATTTTCCTGCCTACCATGAATCGGTGGAGCTATTCCTCTGCGGGAGTTTCGGCGAAGACCTGAGCAGCTTCCAGGCCCCCCGTGCTCCCTGAACCAGACCATAGACAATCAGCCCGCTAATCAAGCCGTAGAGCCAGGCCCTGCTCCAGGGCCAGAGGCCCGGAGCATGCAAGACGAAGCCGAGGGCGATATGGCCCCCGACTCCCATGCACAGCGAGAACACGATCCATTCTCGCATCATCGTAGTAACAAACCAGGCGTCATGGAAGGCGACAGGTGGAGCTGGTACGGAGACGGGACGTTATACGGCCGGCGTCTTGGCTGACTCAATCTCGGTTGCTGTAATCAGGCTAGACAGATAATCAGCAACAAAGTTGAGGGCTTCCTCTCGACCATCGGCCCGACGCCCTTTTTCACGGCGCTGCACGGACAATTCGTGATCGAGATCGGACTTCACTTCTGTAAGGACCCGCTGGAGGGATGAAGAAGTCAGATTTGCATCCATATCCTCGAGTTCCTGGCAACGATCAAGAACCCAGTTGAGTCCTTCAATGCGTCCCGAATAATGCTCCTGCTCACCCGTGTCAATTCGTGACATCGTGGTGGCAAAGGTCTGGGCTTCATAAATGAGATTGTAAAAGCTTGTCACGGCTCGCTGTAGGGTAGGATTCATGTCGCTCCTTTGCGCTAGTTATTAACCAGTCGATTATACATGAGAATGCCCTGGCAACAAGGAAAAAGTTATCAGACTAGGTAAAGAGGAGGGAGTGAAACTCGTTCATGAAGCCGTAATAGAGCGGGGCAAAATCTTTGAGGCTCTCGGGACTGGTCTCTTTGAGACGCTTGAAGAAGAACACCTGAGCGCGAGGATCGAGCTGCTCAAGAAGATGGCTCAATTGAGCCATCGTATAACTGCCAGCCGGGACACTTAGCACATAATGCACAAGACGTTCGACGAATTGCTGTGCGATGTACTCACTGGCAAGGTAGCCTTCCGGAAGTTTCCCTGAGGCCAGAAACTCGTCGAAAGGTATGGCTTGGGCAGCAAATGGGACTGGTTGCTGCTGAGGAGAGGTCACTCTGATGATACCCCAGACTTTGGTATGAAGAAGGATTCTTATACTGTTTTAACTCTACTGGACCCTCTCAGGAACGTCAAGTGCGCAGAAGGAGCAGGGAGGATTGAGCCGAAAGACCGGTGCGGCCCATGAAGACATGGGTCAAACAGAAGGGGCGGAGTCCCCGAAGGAACTCCGCCCCCTCATGAAGCGATGCCTAGTTGAAACTTACAACCAGGTTACGCGCTCGGCCGGCCGAATGTAGATCGGCTCTTCGACCTGAATACGCGCCACTTCCTTGCCCGACTTGTTAAAGCCCAATACGGTATCGTTGTACATCTCGAAACGCTTACCGTGGATCTGGGTCTCGAACACTTTCGGACCAGGAATGACATCGTACCGGAAGATGATCTGCTGGCTGGCTCTCCACAGCTGGAGAACCGCCAACAGCTCACGGCTGGGCACGAGATACTTCTCGATGGCATTGTCGACGCCCGGGCCGAACATCTGCCGCGCATAACCACGAGGGCTATGCCGCGGTGGGATGTAGTAGCCGTTGGGCTCGGTGCCCCACTGTGGGTACAGTGGGAGCGCCACCTGCTCCACGCGAATCGCGTAGTAGAGCGGGTGCCACCGGTCTTCCGCCCACAGGCCGTCTTCGCCGATGCGCATCAGGCTCTGCATCCGGATCTTTCCGACGCAGGCTGCCATACAACGCGTCTCCATCGGCTCGCCGCCCGTCAACGGGTCTTTCCCTTCGATGCGCGGATAGCACGCGATGCACTTTTCAGACACGCGTGTGGTTCCACGATACATCGGCTTCTTGAATGGGCACTGCTCCACGCACTTCTTGTACCCGCGGCACCGGTTCTGGTCGATCAACACGATCCCGTCTTCGGGTCTCTTGTAGATCGCCTTCCGCGGGCAGGCTGCCAAGCAGCCGGGATACGTGCAGTGGTTGCAAATCCGCTGGAGATAGAAAAAGAACGTTTCATGCTCCGGCAGACTGCTGCCCGTCATCTTCCACGGTTCGTCCCGTGAGAATCCGGTCTTGTCGACGCCTTCCACCAGGGCGCGCATCGAGGTCGCCGTATCCTCATAGATGTTCACGAACCGCCACTCTTGGTCCGTCGGAATGTACCCGATCGCCGCCTGGCCCACTTTGGCGCCCGCGTCGAAAATGGTCATGCCTTCGAACACACCGTACGGCGCATGGTGCTTCCGTCCGACACGGACGTTCCACACCTGGCCGCCCGGATTCACCTGCTCGATGAGCTGGGTGATCTTCACGTCGTAGAACTGCGGGTACCCACCGTACGGCTTGGTTTCCACGTTGTTCCAC
>SXGS01606908.1_pt1 | contig 17772 bp, 14 predicted proteins | sample 3174681 | NCBI WGS metagenome assembly SXGS01 (sample SAMN11356861, study PRJNA531348) | freshwater metagenome | isolation source: freshwater sample F1-80 | place: China: Fuxian Lake, Yuxi | collected 2017-12-25 | reverse complement strand
CCTGGGCACCCTGCTGCTAGCACTTCAGCAGGCCTACGCTCCCAACTCCACCACCTTGCTCGATCTGCAGGCCCAAGCTGCGCAAACGGTCGGTCTGTACCTCGCCGCCTATGTGGCCAGCGGCGTGTGCGTCTACGGCGGCCTGTCGCTGCTCGGCACCAAGACGAAAGAGATCGAGGAGATCTCTGATCTTCGCGGCGTGTTCCAACGCCAGCCGGCGCTCGCGCTGGTGATCGGCGTCGGGCTCCTTTCCATGCTGGGAATGCCCTTCACCGCTGGCTTTATCGGCAAGCTGAGCGTGTTGACCGCCACCATCGGGCAACTCCCATGGGGGATCCTGCTCACCGTCATCGCTGCGGCGATCGTCAGTGCCGCTTTCTACCTGCGGATTTTGGTTGCCCTGTTCCAGCCCTCCGAAAAAGAAGCCGACCACGAACTCGATGCTCCAGGAAGCACACTGGTTTTGGTCGCCGTGGCTTTGTTGATCGTGATCGGCGGCGTGGTACCTCTGCCGATCGGCGGGCCAGTTCCCGTAGCGGTGGTCGCCGCTCCCTGAAGCGGGACAACCGTTGTAACCCACTCTTGGTCGAACCTTTGCACAGACGGAAAGCGGCGACCGGGCTCTAACACTATAGGGCCGGTGGAGAAGCCCCATGCCGACGTCCACCCCGCACGCCGTCAGCGCCGGAACTGCCGCGATCTTGTCCTTGATCCCAGGTGCAGGGCATTTTTACCTGGGCCTGCCAATTCGCGGAGCAACCTACTTGGTGATCGCGCTCATGACCTGCAATGTCGGGGGATTTGGGTTCGTCATCTGGGGCATCGATGCTTTTGTTTTGGCGAAACGCATGAATGAGGGCGAAGACGTAAAAGACAAATTCCCGTTGTGGGATGTGCTGTTCTTCTGGTTGTTGTCCTAGACTTATGACTCCGCGACAATCGTTGCATTTTGTAGCGGTTTCCCCTCCGTTTCGATGGCTTCGTTAGGTACGCCCCCGGAGGTCGCATGAGCTACGCTTTGATTCCCTCAAATCCCGATCACGCCGCTGCTTCGCCATTGCTCCTGAAGTCGAAGCGTTTCACCGGTAAAAAAGGAAAGGGCGTGTTCTCTATGCCCAATCGCAACATCGTCGGTCTCTTGGAAGCCATGGACTATGCCGGTCTATTGACACCCAGCGAAGCGCCCCCAGGCCCGTACGGTCAGGTGGCCCGCGAAAAGTTCGAGACCCAGGCCGATCACCACGTCACCGCCGCGGAGGCCACCTGGATCGCGCAGGGTCTCACCGACCTTCTCGCCAACGAGGACGACCTGGAGATGGTGTACGACATCTTGGATTTGGATGAAGACGGCGCTCCGCAATTGGAGATGTTGATCACCGAATTTGTGGAGTTTCAAAAGTTTGCGGCCGCGTCGGGTGGGTACACCGTGAGCTGAGGCGCGTGAGGTGTATGTAGCGCGGCGCAAAGCGCCGGTACGAAGTACCGAGGGCGCAGGCCCGAGCGCGAAATGGACCGACGGCGGGACGCCGGCACGCCAAAAAGTAAAGGGGTTGACCAAATGGGCCAACCCCTTTTACACAAAATAGGCCGGTCCTCGGAAAGCCGAGCTCCGACGGTAGATCGAGCGTTTAGCAGCATACGGACAGGGGCGCCGCCCGGTCCGCTGTACCCCCGCCCCCATCCCAAAGTTCACAGACCGTCGCAACGCCGCACCCGTATGCGGGCGCCGACGCCACGTCTCGTTGCAGATTGTTTCAGATGGGCGGCGGGTCGGTACTTTGGCCAAGTCCGGCGACCCTGCCTCAAACGGTAAACCGCTTGTCTATTTCCCGAATTTCGAGCGGTACGCCGCGGGCGTCAGCTCCACCTGCGCTTTAAACATGCGGTGAAAGGTACCCACTTCGCTATAGCCCACCTTCCACGCCACCGCTTCGATGGACTCGTCCGTAGTCTCCAGCAAGCGTTTCGCAGCCTCTAACCGTACCAAGCGGAGGTAGTGCATCGGACCAATGCCGGTCACACCCGTAAAGTGTCGCTGCAAGGTGCGCGAACTCGCCCCGAGCGCCTGGGCCGCTCCCTCCAGATCGACACCTGCGTCGGAATGATGAGCCTCCAACCAGCGCTGTGTGCGGACAGTTAATGCATCGCCTTCCTCCAACCGGTAGGAGGGGATCAAATAAGGCGCCTGAGAAACTCGATTTTTATCGATCGCCAGCGCCTTGGCGGTCAACGACGCGATTTCCACCCCTCCATGCTTTTCCACGAGGTGCAACGCCAGGTTGAGGCCGGCCGAGACCGTACCTGCCGTGATCACCGGCCCTTCATCGACCAACACCCGCGAAAGACAAAGTTCGACGCTCGGATACCGTGCCGAGAATGATCTCGCGTACATCGGATTTGTCGTCGCTCGCCGATTTTGGAGGAGACCCGCCTCCGCCAGAAAGAAAGCCCCGGTACACACGGAAGCGACGGTAACCCCCCGCCGTGTGGCAATTACGCCTAGGGAATCGGCAAGATCCGAGTTCTGCTCCATGGTCCGAACTGGATCGTGCGCCACCGCCGAGCAGATCAAGACATCGCCCTCCCAGGATTTAAGGCTTCCATCAATGGGAATTGGATATCCGGTGAAGCTGTTCACCACGGTCCTATCCGAACGAATACTCGGTTCAAACAAGCGTTTTCCCTGCGGCGTTCGAATGCGGTGCCAACGGTTCGCCACCGCGAACACATCCAACAAGCCGCCGACAGCCACCGTTAAACAGTCGTCGATCGCCACGATTCCAACGCGAACCGGCATGTCGCGAATCGCCACAAGGTTGTCGTCTGCCGCCATAGGCCACTCCCTGTGGGTCGTCTATATGCGATCCCATGGGAGAAACGCCATGACACCACGCGAACTCACGTACGACTACGTCCCCATCGCCACGCTGACCCACGCAGACCGCGACGCGCTCTGGGAAGTCTATCGCCGGCATTTCAACGCCGACCGTTCGGAAATGGACGCCAGCCTCGGCCGGGCCACCCACGTCACCCGATTTCGAGTGCGAAAAACCGGCGAACTTCGCGGCATGGTAGCGATTTCGCTCAAAGAGACCGAAATCGACGGCCGTCGTTTCTTTTGGCTGTGGGCTGGAGCCTTAGCGATCGACCGCGATTGCCGCGGAAAATGGCTACTGGAGCGGTTTGGACTGGAGTTCATCGCCAAGTTCCGATTGCGGCATCCTTTTGCATCGTTGATCTGGATGTACACCAGCATCTCCTTTCAGAGCTTCCGCATGGCCTCGCGGAGTTTCGACGAGTACTGGCCACATCCAGATCGGGAAACGCCCCCTTGGGAGGCCAAAGTGATCGATCAGCTCACCGCCGCCGAGTTTGGTGACCGCTGGGATCCACAGGCGAAGGTTCTACGCGGTGACGGGAAGAAGCACATTCGACCGGACTCTTCCGTGACCTCTGCCAACGACCGTTACCGGGAGTTTTATGCCCGCATCAACCCCAACGCAGCCCACGGCGACGCGGTGGTGATGATGGCCCCATTAAACCTGAAGAATGTCCTGGCGCTGACGAAAAGGATGACCGCCAGCATGCGAGAGGGTACACGCGTTCGTCAACCCGCTTAACGATTGTACGTTCCGCACCACTTCTTCCAGCGTGGGAACCTCCAACGCTCTCGTCCGTGTGCTGCTTCGAGGCCACATGCTCTTCTCCACCGAACGACTTCTGCTTCGAGAGTTTACCCCCCACGATGCCAATTTCCTGATCGAGCTGGTCACCGATCCCGATTGGATCCGCTTCATCGGCGACACTCAAGTGCTCACTGTCGATGACGCAAAAACCTATATCGAACGCAGATTAATGGCTATGTACCACCGACTGGGTTTTGGCTTGTGGCTGGTGGAACGATCCACCGACCAAACTCCAGTGGGTATGTGTGGATTGGTGAAGCGCGACAGCTTGGCCGATGTCGACGTCGGATTCGCGTTTGCGCGCGCCCACCGAGGCCACGGCTATGCGCTGGAAGCGGCTCAAGGAACGGTAAAATACGCGGAGCACACACTCGGCCTTCGCCGGCTGGTGGCGATCACCTCCCCCGACAACGAACGTTCCGCGCGGCTGCTCAAAACCCTCGGCATGACGCTGGAACAACGGTACGTCTTGCCTGGGGAAACCCGCGAAACCTGCCGGTACGCCATGGCCTTACCGGAGCGCCCGGAAACGGACGACTCCTTGGAAATCGATTTGCTCGTTCGCCGATTTTTTGCAGCATTCACCAATCGCGGCGGACCCGCACCGCTCGCCAGTCTCGCCGAGGTCTGCCACCCAAGCGTGCAGCTGATCTCCAACACCGGCGTCGTCCCTGAAGTATTTGGCCTCGCCGCGTTCATCGCCCCCCGCCAGGCCCTGTTGACCGACGGCCGCCTGACCGAATTCGAGGAGTTTGAAATGGAGTCGGAAACTGCCATTCACGGGCGGCTCGCCCACCGTCGCTCGCGGTACCGAAAGTCCGGCGTGCTGAACGGAACCCCTCTCGAAGGCGGCGGAAACAAGGTGTTTCAGCTCGTAAAGTCCTCCGCCGGCTGGCGCATCGCCTCCGTCGCCTGGGAAGATTTCACTTAGTAAAGTACTTTACCTTCTGGAGCGCCGATGCGCCTGCTATGGATTTCGTTCGCCCTAGGTTGTACGGGCGTAAGTGACGACGACACCGATGAGGTCGCGTGCCCGATCGGTTCGCACCCCGACGGTGATGCCTGCGTCTCCACCTTGTCGGGGTGGGAAGAAGGCTCTCCGTTGGCGTCCGCCCGCGATCACCACGTCAGCTTCGTGCGAGAAGCGGGCGATCGCGCGTGGTTGTTCGTCGTCGGGGGCAGCACCCCTGGCGGATATGCGGCGGATACCGTCCAACGAGCGGAAATTATGTCCGACGGAAACCTAGATGCTTTCGAGATGATGGACGAGATCCCTGCGGTGATGCTCGGACCCGGCGTGGGCGTGGGCGAACACGCGGTGGTGGTCGCCGGCGGCCTAAACAACAACGGGAACTCGATTGGAACGAGCTTGGTAGGTACCCTTTCCGACGACGGGGTACTCTCCTGGGCGGAAGGCCCCGAACTCAACTCCGACCGCTACCACGTCGCGATCGCCGTATCGGGCGATTTTCTCTACGCGATCGGCGGAATGCACCAATCCGGAAACTCCCAAACCGTGCTGGATACCGTCGAGCGGGCCTCCTTCGACGGCGAGACCCTCGGCAATTTTGAAGCCATGGCGCCGCTTCCCGAGGCACGCACCCATCACGCCTTGGTCGCACACGACGGCGCCCTATACCTGATCGGGGGCGGCTCCAATGCGGCGGCATCCACCGAAATCTGGCGTTCCGCAGTTGCTTCGGACGCCGAACTCGGAGAGTGGGAGGTGGTCGGCGAACTGCCCGAGGGCCGCGCCACTGCATCTGCCCTGGTGTTCAACGAGCAGCTGTACGTGATCGGAGGGATGAGCTCCCTTACCGGCGGAGAGGTCGACACCGTGCTGCGCGCCAACCTCGAAGCGGACGGCTCAGTGGGCTCCTTTGAGGAGCTCCCCGAATTGCCGCAAGCCAAAGCGCACTGCCATCAAGCGCCCTTGCACAACGGTGTCCTCTACTCCGCGGGAGGTTCGATCGAGCACCACAATCAAGATGAGGTGTACATCGGTCGGCTGGAGTAATTGGTAAAGAGGTTTACCATGCACCGGATTTGCACACCTACCGGCAAACCCCTGCACTCCCCCGCCCGCGACCGCGGCTACAGTGTGCTGCGGAGGGCGGCATGCGGGTTCTTCTCTGGGCGGTTGTTCTTGGATGCGGAAGCGCAAAACCCCCGGCGGAAGCCGCAGAGCCGAAGACTCCTGCGGCAGCCGTTCCCGCAGTGGCGGTTCCGTCGGCCGACGGCTGCCCCGATGCGCCGAAAACAACGTTGGGGACTTGGACTTCCTTAGGGTCTGGCGTAGAACACGCATGGTTTGCGTTCGACCCGCCGCCGCCGGTCGGCTGCAACCGCCTGGACGTGGTGCGCATCGATCCCGCTAAAGTACAGTTTGTAGCTTATACCGAACACCTTCACGGCAAAGGCCAGAAGACCGCCAAAGAGTGGTGCGACCCAAACCTCGGGTATGTGGTCACCAATCTCGGAATGTACCATCCGGACGGTCGACATGTGGGGTACCTCGCCGTCGATGGTCAGGTCGACCAAGCCACCGTCGTCGGCGACTACCGTTCGGTATTCCTGGCGGGCCCCAAATCCGACGAGCAACCCGGGGCGACCATCGCCGATTTTGGAGGTGACTCCCTGGAAGGCCCCACCAAAGACTGGAACATCGTCTCCCAAAACCTCCGGCTGATCGCCGATCCTGGCAAGAATGTATGGTCCAAACAAGAGCGCCGATGGAGCGAAGCCGCGCTTGGCCGTGATGGAAGCGGCCGCATCCTGATTTTGCACACCCGCGCCGCCTTCACCATGGCCGAGCTGAACGACCGGTTGCTCGCCATGTCCCTGGATCTTCGGCAGGCGATGCATCTCGAAGGGGGACCGGAGGCGAGCCTTTCGATCTGCACCCCCTCTTTTCAGCTTCACGCATCTGGAGGCTTTGAAAGTGGCTTCTCAACGGACGAGGAGCGAGTACAGTGGCCGCTGCCCAATGTGCTCGCCATCGCAGCTAAGTGACCTTCTTCAAAAAGCAGGTTTTCAACACGATGGTGGTCTTGTTGACCCGGCCCTCGACGGTGTCAGCGCTCCCGGTGAGATGAATTCCCTTTACCAAGGTCCCGCGCTTCGCCGTGAAGTTTGCCCCTTTGACCTCCAGATCTTTGATCAGGGTCACCGAATCGCCCTCCTGCAGTGCCGTGCCATTGCTGTCCAGGGGAACGGTGGAATCCTCCGCTTCCGAAGCTAGCTCCTGTTTCGCCCACGCCAGGGTATCGTCGTCGAGGTACAACTGATCGAGCAAATCCTGCGCCCAACCGTCGGTAAGGCGATGCAGCAGGCGCCAAGCCACCACCTGTACCGGCGGATGCTCACTCCAGGCGCTTTGGTTGAGGCAGAGCCAGTGCTTGGCATCCAGTTGGCCCGAATCCAATTGTGCGCGGCATACCAAGCAAATCGCCACCGCCCGCTCGACCTCAAGCTCGACCGCCGGCGGTACCGCCCAAGCCGATAACTCGGCAGTTGCACCGCAGAGTTCACAATCTCCCCCACACCGCGTCAACAACCGGCCCATGGTTTGATCCGATGCCATCGATCCTCCGACGGCCACATAACGCATTTCGCCCGCCCACATAGTAAACCGCTTTACTAACAGCGCTTTACTCATCGCCGAGTTACCAGAACCCCAAGGTCGCAATGGCGTGGCTCACCCTCCCGATGTCCGTCGCCCCAGCCCGCACCAGAACGGAAAACTGATGGGACTTCGCCAAGGCACACCCACCCTCACCCCGCCACCATCGCCCCGCGATCCTTCCGTTCGCAACACCGTCTTAGGTCTGCTCGCCCTGATGGCAGTGATCGCCGCGGTGGCGTTTGTCGTGTTCCCATCCCAAAAAGCCGCGCTCGAAAAAGCACTTCCTCCTCAACCGATCCCCATGGCGCCGCCGCCGGTGGTTCCACCCGGGGAGGTCGTTGCTCCGACTCCAACTTCGGTTCCCGACACCGCCCTTCCAAAGACGGCGACACCCGCCGCTCCCGTCGAAGTTCCTCCCTCGCCGGACGCGGCTGGGCGGCTCCAAAAAGGAAAGTAAGTTGACGATCTCAGCAGCCGCGCCGTGATTTCCGGCTGTTGGTCAACCGCTTGACGATTTGCTCTTGCGCTTGAGGGAGAGGGTCAAGTCCATGATCGCGACCGGCTCATCCCCTAGCTTGCTGGGGACTTTCGCGGTGATTCGCACGGTCATGTTCTCGCGCTCACCGGTCGCCACCGCCCGCTGAACCAACGCGCGGATGGCATCCCCGTCCTCGCAGACAAAGTGAACATCCGCCTCCGGACGCTTCAAAAAATCCGCCTTGAAGTCCTTGAACACAAGGCTCACGTCGGCCTTCTCGTCCCGGATCAGCTGCATCGCGGCGAGACCACCCGCCAGATCCGCACCGATCGCCAACGCCCCAAAATACATCGAACCCAAGTGATTTTTGGTGCGGCCTCGCAATGGAATCCGCACCACACACCGCTTTTCGGTCAGCTCCTCGACGGTCGGGCGACAAAAGAAGATCAACGGGATCTGCCACCACCCAAAGCCCAGCAAGTACAAGGTTTCCTTGAGCAGCATGGCACCCCCGGAAACCTCATAACCGAGGGCTTCGCTACTCCACCACCACCGCCGCTTCGCCAAATTCGGAGCCATCGACGGACCCGTACACGGTCCACGTTCCGGCCGCGACGTTCTCCACCGGCACTGTAAAGTCTTGAATGCACCAACAATCACACTCCCCCTCGGAGCCATCGGAGGTGCTCAGCGCCACCGACAGCGTCTGAACGCCACGCTCGATGACTGCGGAGGGAGAGGGGCAACAGTTCGCATCTACATCTCCGAAGGCGACCGTCACCGTCGAGCCAGCTGCGGTGGCCGATAAGCCCCCATCGGCGTCCATTTCTTCAGGACTTCCCTCGCATTCGCCGACGTCGATCGCGGTGACCATCTCCTCCACATCGGTGTCAGGTTCATCGGTGTCCGCCGCCGCCGTGTCGGTGTCCCCAGTGTCGCTCGGCTCACCCGCACATCCAATCAACCAAATCACGCTTAAAGCGATCCCATTCGTTCGCATGCGCACCTCCGTTGTGAACCCAGTATGCCCGGGACGGTCGTGAGCGCCAACCACAACTGTCCCAGAATTGCACAAATCGTCCCCCACAATAGCCCATCGATGTGCAATTGCGCCATACGCACACCGACCCTGGCGCCCGCTCGAAGCGGTTGATCTTCACCGGCCTTCCACGCATGATAGGCCGCATGACGACCGCGCTGGACATTGGCACGTACGATCCCGAGCGGGCCGAAATCCAGCGCCCAGACGGCAGTCTGGTCAAACTCACCCCTCGCGAAAACGAGCTGCTGGCCTACCTCGTCGATCGCGGCGATCGCGCCGTCCCCCGCCAAGAACTGTTGCGCGAGGTGTGGGGGGTCGCCGAGTCGACGCGTACACCCATTGTCGACGTCACCCTACATCGCCTAAGAGGGAAGATCGAACGGGATCCAAGCGCACCCGTTCACATTCAAAGCGTGGCTGGAGAAGGGTACCGCTTTTTTCCCAAGTCCGAACTTCGGAATCCCGCCGCACCTGGCCCCGCTACTTTCCATTTGCCTGCAGAGCGAGACGAATTTGTTGGTCGTTCCTCCGATCTGGCGGAGATCGCGCACCGTCTCGCCAACGGAACCCGGTTGCTCACCGTCCTGGGAACCGGAGGCACCGGAAAAACGCGCCTCGTTACTCGATACTCGTGGCAGCAGCTGGGCACCTACACGGGCGGTGTGTGGTTCTGCGATCTCACCGAAGCGCGCGATCGCGATGGAATCCTGCGTGCCGTCGCTTCCGCGCTCAGCATCCCGCTTGGGCCCGACGATCCCGTTGCTCAACTCGGTCACGCCATGGCCGCGCGCTCCCCCTGCCTCATCGTCCTCGACAACTTTGAGCAGGTGGTCAAGTTTGCTCCCGAAACCCTAGGTCGATGGCTCGATCGCGCCGCCGACACCACATTCCTAGTCACCTCCCGAGCCACTTTGGGCCTGCCTGGCGAAGAAGTGTTCGCTTTGCACCTACTTCCCGGCCCGGAGGCCGAACAATTGTTTCTACTCCGCGCCGCCGCGGTCAAACGGGATTTCGCTCCTTCGGCCCACGAAACCGCCTCGGTTCAGCAATTGGTAAAGTTGCTTGACGGTTCGCCGTTGGCGATCGAGTTGGCCGCGGCTCGGGTTAGCGTACTTCCTCCCTCAAAAATCTTGGAGCGCATGGGCGACCGCTTCCGCCTGCTGTCGACCAGCGGTGGCCGTCCAGCGCGGCACGCCACCCTCCGAGGCGTTCTGGATTGGAGTTGGGAGCTCCTTTCGGGCGAGGAAAAGCAAGCGTTGGCACAGCTTTCCGTCTTTGAGGATGGTTTTTCGTTGGATGCTGCGGAGAGCGTGCTGCGGCTTCCCACCCTCTGGCCGTTGGACGCGGTCCAGTCGCTGGTCAACCAATCGCTGGTCGTGCACTCCTCCGAAGACCGCTTCGATCTCCTGGTATCGATCAAAGAATACGCGCGCTCCAAGCTAACCCCCGAAGAAGAGCGCCAAACGGAAGAACGCCACGGCGCCCATTTTGCTGCGATGGGGACGGATTCGGCGCTGGAGTCGCTGGACCGCCCCGGGGGCGTTCGTCGGTTAAAAGCGCTCTCCCGCGAGCTCAACAATCTGGCCGCGGCATGCCGGAGGGCGTGCCTCCGAAAAGATGGTGCCACCGCCGCAAACACGGCATTGGCAGCACTGAAGTCCATCAAAGCGAACGGTCCGCTCGAATTCGGGGTTGCACTCGTCAGCGGTGCGCTGGCAGCCAATTCCCCCGGCAGCCGCGACCACGCCCGCTTGCAGATCGTCAACGCGGATCTTCACTATCGAAGCGGCAATCTGGCGGAGGCGCACCGCGCCCTGGACGAGGCCCTTCGCACCCTGCAAGCGGCGAACGACACGCTCAATGAAGGTTGGGCGCGCATTTCCCGAGCTCGCATCCATCGGAGGTTCGCTCAATGGTCCGAGGCGGCCGCGGATCTCGACGAGGCTGAGCGCCTGCTTTTGCCCGATGGAGCGCCCAACCTTCGCGGCATCCTGATCTATGAACGCACCATCCTTGCGACTCGCGTCGCCCCCAACGAAGCCATTACGGACCAATTGGATCAAGCCATCGCCTACTTTCGTGAGGCAGAAAACACCTACAGCCTGATTCGCGCCCTCAACGATCTGGCAAACCACTTTCGACGCATCCATGCGCCGGACCGGGCAGATGCATATAGTAAAGAAGCTTTACAAATTTCCGCTGACGCCGGAGATCGGCACGGGCATGCGTTGATCTCCGCCAACCACGCCACCGGCCTCGCCGAACAAGGGCGCATTTCCGAAGCCATCCCACAGTTCGTGCAGGCGCTCCATGACATGCGGGCGGTGGGCGATCGCACCAATGAGGCCATCAACCTCGTCAACCTCGGATGCTGCTATCGTGACCTCGCCCAATGGGAGGACGCGCGCGCCTATTTTCAGCAAGCTTCCTCTATTTTCGGCGAAATGAACGACCGCTACATGCGATCGCACCTGTTGTACCTTGAGGGGCATCTGGATGAGGAACTGGATCAGATCGACGCGGCCTTTGCGAAGTACACCGAGGCCGACCAATTGGCCGAACAGACCAACCATCGCTTGGTGCGAGGCCTAGTTGCAGGCGGTCTTTCACGACTCGCCCTTCGCAGGCGCGACACCGAAGCTGCGAGAGCATGGTTCGAACAGGGGGTCGAATGGCTGTCGGACACCGGCAGAAACCACGCTTTGGCCAGGAACTATGCACTGCAGGCCATGGCCGAGCAGCGGTGGAATGGTGGGCAGCGAACCGAAACGCTGCTGATCGAGGCCGAGCGAGCGGTAGGATCCGCGTGCACGGCGGATCTCACCGCGATCATCCGAAAATGCCGCGAAATGGCGAAGCTTACGCCACAGTAGCGAATTTCGACCCGCTGGTACTTTTTGTTACAACGCGTTTACACCTTGGGTTTTCAACCTGTTCGGCCGTTTTTCACGCGAGCGGTCCCGCCAACCCCCGACGCTGGCAGGCCCAACAGCGATTTGTTGTTGACGTACGAGGGCGGTCTCGGGCACATCGCCCGCAGGTATTCATCATCGAAGTCCGCCTCTGCGGCACCTCTGTTTTCCGATGTGGTTCTGCGCGTTCGCACTGAGCTGTTTCAGCGGGCGGAGGCGATGGGAGTTCCTTTTCTCTCCGTGTTTGCGCTTCCCGCCTGGGTGGCTGCGGGAATGTACTGGGGAGGCCCCGCTTGGCTCGGCGCGCCGATCAACTTCCTGATCCTCCACCCGATCGCCGATCACCTGATGCAAAAAGATCCGGTGGTTCCGGAAGCGCCGACCCGGGCCGCCAACAGTTGGGTTCCGACCGCCGCATTGGTGGCCTATCCCCTCGTCCATCTGGCCCTGGTACTCGCCACCGTCTGGCGCGCTCCGCAGGTCACCGGTTGGGAATTGTGGGCGATGGCCGGCGCGCTTGGAAGCATGGGCGGCCTATCGATGACCATCTCCCACGAGCTGGTTCATCGCCGCAATCGCGCGCTGAAGGGGCTTGGAATCGCGCTTCTCCTCTCTTGCACCTATCCCCAGTTTTTCGTTGAACACATCTACGGGCATCACAAGAACGTCGGTACACCCAAAGATTCCGCCACGGCGCTGCGCGGGGAATCGCTGTACCGGTTTTTAATCCGTGGGCCAAAATTTGGGTTAATCAACGCCTTTCAGCTGAAGCCCACCTGGATGATCGCTCTCTCGGTCACGCAAGTGGCCATTTACGCAGCGATCTTTGCCGCCTTTGGCTGGGCCGGCGTGGCGGTCATGGCGGTGCAAAGCGCTCTAGCGATTCTCACCCTCGAAGTCGCTAACTACATCGAGCACTATGGCCTGGAACGTAAGGAAATTAGTAAAGGGGTTTACGAACCGGTCACCCCGATGCACTCCTGGGATTCGCACCACTTCCTGAGCAACGCCAGCCTGTACAACCTTGGGTTGCACGCCGAACATCACGCTCGGCCTGCGATCGAATACCAAAAGCTGCAGCCGAACCGCGACGGAAGGGTCTTTCCCTACGGCTTCACGGCGATGCTGCTTTTGGCCACCGTTCCGCCGCTGTGGTTTCGGGTCATGAATCCCCTGCTTCCGGAGCTCGACGATGCTCGCCGTTCTTGAAGCCCCCCTTCCCGCCAACCGGTATTTTCCGGTCGATCTGGTGCCGCTGGCATCCCATCCGGCGATCCTTCGGCTGGGAGAACCCGTTCAACGCCAGGTACGCGCGCGCCATCTGCTGCGGTACCTGCACTTCACCCGGGCGCTGGAGATCGGAACCGTCAATCGCGTGGTCGAGGAAATGTGCTTCCCAAACCGGTCTATGGGACTGTGGGAACGACTCCCTGCCGAAACACAGCAGCACGTAGCCAACGAAGCCTATTCCATATACCGGGAAGAGGCGGAACACGCACTCGAAGCACACAAACTGCTGGGCGACATCGAAGCCCAGTCCGGGGTTCGTTGGGACCGCCGCGAACGGCCCACACGCCTCAACCTGCTCAACCAACGCATCGCCGCCGAAGTCGACCCCCAACGTGGCTTTTTACTGCTGTTTGGGTTTGTATGCGTGTCGGAAACCCTGGTCACGCAGACGCTGTGCCGACTGCCTACCGATCCAAAATTACTCCCTTCGGTTCGTAAATTTGCGGCGGATCATGCCCGAGACGAAGCCCGACATGCGCGGTTCTTTTCGGCCTTGTTCGCCCAGGTTTGGCAGGTCCTCAACGACAGCGAACGCGAATTTCTCGGCCGCGAGTTGGTCGGTTTTTTGCGAATGTTTGGCCAGCTCGACTCCGAATCGATCGCCGCCGAGCTCGACGAATACGGTTTTTCCCGCACCGAGCGGGACACCCTCGTTCAAGATCTCGGCGTGGTATCGTCCGGTCGCCTCCGTCAAGAAGCCGCCCGGGCGCTTCGGATGTTCCAGGAGGCGGGCGTGTTCCTGAATCCCTCTTTGCGCGCCGATTTTGTCGCAGCCGGCCTGCTCGACCCCTCCTAGGAGAATCCATGTGCGGGATCGTCGGCGTCATCGGTCAGCCCGAAGTTTCGGACATCGATCGTATGCTTCGCGCGATCCGTTACCGTGGGCCGGAGGGGGCGTTTTACGCGCGCATGCCGAATTCCGGGACGATGTTCGGCTTTCTTCGCCTAGGATTCACCGACATCGTCAGCGGACACCAGCCGCTGTTCAATGAAGACGGCTCGATGATGGCGGTCGTCAACGGCGAATTCTACGATCACGAAGAAATTCGCCAGGAACTCATCGGAAAGGGCCATCGGTTTGCAACCAAGTCCGATTCGGAATTGGTTCCGCACTTGTTTGAACAGGTAGGACTTGATCTGTTCGAACGGTTGAACGGCGAGTTTGCATTCGCGGTGTGGGACAACCGGGAGCAGGCGCTGATCCTCGCCCGCGACCGATTCGGCATCAAACCTCTATTTTATGCGCAGGACCCCAAGCGCGGGTTCGTGTTCGCTTCCGAATGCAAGGCGATCCTCGCATTACCCGGTTTTGAGCGCGCGATCGATCCGCTGTACTTCTCCGGCACCGGTTTTGGTTCCGTCGAGACCAGCAGGACCGCGTTCAAAGGAATTGCATCGGTTCGACCTGGTCATGTGCTCGTGTTCAAGAATGGCCAGATCACCGAAAAGCCGTATTGGGTGCCCGCCGTCGATCGGGCGCCGGACCGAATGCCGTACGAAGAAGCCCGCCGCGAGCTGCGCGCGCGCTTGGAGCGTGCGGTCAAACGCCGCCTCCAAGCCGAAGTTCCCGTAGGGGTGACCCTCAGCGGCGGCCTCGATTCGTGCACCGTGGCGGGGCTCGCCGCACGGATGAGCGATCGCAAGGTTCCCGCATTCAATGTCGGTTTCGAGGGATCCGAATTCGACGAATCCGATGCCGCCAGCGAAATCGCGGCCTTCCATGGGTTAGAGCTGAACAAAGTCCGCCTCAAACCGAACGATCTGGTGACCAACTACACAAGGGCGATCTTCCACACCGAGACCGTCGGCAAAGACCTGTCCTCGTCGGCAAGGATGCTGCTCGCGAAAAATGTCCGCTCCCTCGGGTACAAAGCGGTGATGAGCGGCGAGGGCGCCGACGAGCTGTTCGGGGGCTATTCCTACTTCAAACTGGAGCAAATCTGGCGTAAAAGCTTGGAAGGCGGCGAGGTAGAGCGCCAAGCCAACGATCGCTGGCAGCGGTTCATGATCGAAGAGGCCCGCAACGAAGGTGTACTTTGGTCCCGTGGTTTGGCGTGGCGCAAGCATGTGGCGGCGCTGGGAGCCCCCATGCACTATTCGGTGCGGCTCGCCGAAAATGAGTCGATGAAACGCTGGTTATTGTCGAAATCGGTCCGGCTCGCGCAGAAAGGCGCCACCCTCTGGGACTCGGTGGACACCGAATTTGGGGTTGAACGGCTGAAGGCGCTTACCCCCTTCAATATGGCGCGCGTGATTTCACGCGGGGTGTTCAACTCCTACATCGCCCCCACGCTCGGCGATCGGATGGAGATGTCGCATTCCCTAGAGGGAAGGGCACCTTTTCTCGATACGGAGGTGCTCGATCTAGCGTACCGGATGCCGGAGGACTACTGCCTCGATTGGGAAGGGTTCAAGGAAAAACGGCTCGTTCACGATGCTTTCAGCGATCTGGTTCCGGACAGCCTGAAGAATGTGCGCAAGCATCCGTTCAGTTCACCGCGTTGGAAGGAGTGTCTCGCCTCCTCCGATGGTAAAGCACTTTACGATACGCTGCTCTCTCCGCAGGCGATCGCCGACGCGGGGATCTTCGCGCCGGGGTTCACGCGGCTGCTGAAGTTCGCTTGGAAGGTGGTTCCCGCCAATACGCTCGCCGGTACCCGCCTCGATCTCGCCCTCGGCTACCTGATGAGCCTGCAAGGGCTGCACCATGTGTTCGTGCGTGAGCTGGATTCGTATGCGGACTTTTCGCCGCTGCCACACGGGCTCACTGAGCGGACCGCGGCATGAAGTTCTACGATCAAGAGCGGCAGTTTCTCCAGGAATACTGGGAAACCCGCTCATTCCCGCAGATCTCCGACGCCCAAATCGAAGACTTGAAAGCGCACGCCAAGAGTTGGGCCGATTGGACGCGGCAACACCGAGGAATCCACAATGCACTCACGCTTGCGGTATTCCTAATCCTCGCTGCGATCGAGTTCGCAGCGCTTTGGGTCGTTCCACAGGTGGTTTCGTCGTGGCCGTTGGCCGTCCTCATTGGCAGCTTTGGCTACGGCTTCGTCATGTATTCCACGGTGATCTACGCAGTACACGAATGTGGGGCGCACAAACTCGGATTTCTAGGGGACGGTCCGTTGGTTCAGCACCTCCAATCGCTGGCCGCCAATGCAAGCCGACTCCAATTCGCGGATCCTGGCTTTTACCGTGAGCAACACAAGACCCACCACCGGTATCTGGGCACCGAGCGCGACGAAACCAACGCTCATTTCGTCTGGCCAAAGCGCTTTTTCACCAGCTTGCTGCCCGGCGCCGCGGTCCTGCCATTCAACGACTACAAGGTGGATCCGGGTACCCCGTGTCCTGGCCGAAAAACCACGAACATCGTTGGATTTGGTTTTTTCGTCCTGTGTTTTGGAGTCTCCGCGTGGGCCGGGGGGCCGCTATACGCGGCGGCCCTGACCCTGGTGCTGGGACCGTGGATCGCGTTTGTGCTCGATCGACTTCGGGAATCCTCCGAACACCAACTGATGCCCGTCGATCACCTGCAAGGCGCGCGCAATTTAGGCCCTGGATTCTGGGGAACTCTGGTGGGTGGCGGTCCTTGGGGGCAGCCCTGCCACCTCTCCCATCACCTGTTTCCACAGTTGCCGTGGTACAGCCAAATCGCCATGCATTGGCGGATGCAAGCGATCTTCAACGCGGAACAACGCGCCTTCTTTCTGGGAGAGGGCACCCTCTTTCCGGCGCTGATGGCCCGCATCGTCCGCACTGGAACGGCCTTTCAAGCGCGGATCTCTGGCCAGGGTGCCGACTCAGATCGCTTGACCGCCACCGTGACCGAATCCATGCTGGTCGGCGAACATCCAAAAGAGCCGCTTGGCATTTGGTTACACTTCGATCTCGCTGAAGATACTCCGGCCCACTGGTTCGACCGCAAAAACCAACTTCGCCTGATCGCCGAAGTGATCGAGGCCGAACCTCAATTGCGCACGGTATGGGCGTTGTCCGACCTGGGCGAATTGATGAGCTTCCCCAGCAAGAAATCCACTAGGGAGCTCGCCGAAGCCGTCTTTTCTCGTTCGCATCTGTCGGCCGATGCGTTCTTGCACGAATCCACCGACAATGTCGGCGGACCCAACTTCTTTCTCCGGCTTGATCCCAAAGAAGGTGCCTCGCTGAAGTGCCACCACTCGGTCATGGACGGCCGCGCGGTGATGGACTTCCTGCAAAAATTCCTGGTGCACCTGGATTCTGGTGAGCCGTGGACCCCGGTAGGCCTACCTCCCGGATCGGCCTCCGGAATGCGATGGGCTTTGACCCTGCCGATCGGACTGTTTCTCGGTTTCGCTCGGTTGATCCGAAACTCACGGAATCCCGCGTTCCTGTTCGCCGACCGGCGCGCCTACGCCGGAACGCGCATCCACTACCGATCCAAGCCCATCGGAATGCCCTGGTTGGAAGGGCTGTTGGTACGGGCACGCTCCCGAGTGACCCGGCTCAGTTCCACTGAGCTCGTCCTGGCCGCCTACCATCGCGCGCTCGCAAATCTGGCCGTTCGTAAGTCTGGAACTCCGGCAAATCGCATCGCCACCATGATGACCATCGACGGATTCAATGGCGGCCGAGACTCTCGCCCCTTCTCCAATTATTCCCTGGGCGAATCGATTTCGGTCACCCCCGAAGAAGTCAAGGATGTACGCCAACTGATCGCAGCAATCCAGCGACAGAGCACCCGCGGCTGG
>SXGS01005792.1_pt1 | contig 17780 bp, 8 predicted proteins | sample 3174681 | NCBI WGS metagenome assembly SXGS01 (sample SAMN11356861, study PRJNA531348) | freshwater metagenome | isolation source: freshwater sample F1-80 | place: China: Fuxian Lake, Yuxi | collected 2017-12-25 | reverse complement strand
CTATAGGCGTCGCCAGCAGGTTCTTGGCCGCGCGAGGCTTCGACGGGATGCGGAATGCGGTCGCACCATTCCGGTTGGGGATGATACTTCCCCTGCTCGGCGAACACTCGCAACTGCCGGTCAGCCGCCGGAGTGAACTCAAATCCAGGAATCCCTTCCAACGCCCGGGTGAAGGCGCCAAAATGATGCTCCGAGCCGCTGTTGCGCAGAGTTTGGGAATGGAATCCACGGTCCTCGATATCGAACCGGCAGGTTATGGAAACAGGACCGCGATAGAACCGATCCTTCCCGCCGTCTTCTTGTGGTGGAAGCGACACCACGAAGCGCGTCGTGTTTCGGCCCGGGACCATGCCCGCTTGGAGTTGGATGGGGGCCTTAAAACCATCTCCAGCGTGGGCATGAAAAAGCCAGGTCGCTTCTGGTTCCGGGTGGAATGCGACCAGATTGGCGGAGTCCAGTTGAGACAAATGGTTGCGCGCGATCACCCAAAGCCGAATCCTTTTCACGAAGACGTGGCGGTCGACAGGCACAGAGGGATGAAGATTCGCGCCCAAAACACAGTCGTATTTCGAGCGGATGGTCCCCAAATCAAGAGGCAGCCGCGCCATGCCACCGATTCCATTCGTGAGCAGCAGAAGCTCGTCGCGTTTCCCTGAATAAGGCCGCGTCCGTGGCATTGCCCGTGGACCAAGATAGCGAAGCACGCCCGTCAAGCGCGTCGTTGTCTGCAAGTATCGATGAATTTCAAGACGGACCTCCCCTTCCTCATCGGCGGTGGCAGGCGGGACGAAAACAACGAATCCACGGCGAGTTTGAACCGATTCGAATCGCCGGGTGCGCCGGGAGGTTTGGAGTGAGGCCCGGAAGGGGTGTGGATCGGTTAACAGGAGCCAATGTCGATGAGGCACCAGAGCGATTCTAGAAGCATCCGCGACGCTCCAGTGAATAACGGTCGAGTAGAAATCAGCCTTCGGAGTCGCGCGCAAGGCCTGCATCAACTCCCCGGCGCCAGGGTCACCATCCAGGGCAGCTACCCGCGCCAGCAAGGCAAACGGATCCAGTTCGACGAGATCCGCCAGCTCCTGCCACGAGAAGGCTCCCATTCGCTCGGGCTCCGCCACCACCGCCAAGGCCTGAAGCGCCGCGGCGGCCTGGGCCCGAGCCAGGCGGTAAGCTTGCCCCGTGGGCCATGCGGTTTGCTCGCCAAGGCCCAAGCAAACCACTTCTGACGGACCCAGCTCAAATCGCGCGCTCGCCGCTCCGAGATGATATTGGAAACCTGAAGGCGCTTCGATCAAGTGCGACGTGGGGAAAACCGAGTCCGGGCCCCGCAGGCCCAGAATTCCATAGGGCACATCGATCGACTGGGGTTGTTCGGCGTCCAGATTCGCCAAGACGAGGACGGTGTCCAGGCCATCGACTGAATCGCGTTTTAAAGCGCACACCCAGGAATCATCAGGACTGAATCGCACCACGCGGGCGGTGTCAAAGAAGCAGGGATGATCGGAAAGCAATTGGTTCAATTGAGACAGCTCCTCAATGATGTTGTCCGTGCGCCCCCAGGAAAGGCCGCCGCATTGATGGACCGCGATTTTGTGGGATGCCAGCCATTCCACGCCGCAGGTGAAGCCAAAGGCGCCATTAAAGCTGCTCAACGCGCTGAGCCGGTTTCGCAGCAGCGACCACTCGCGACCTTTCGCCGCCAGACGGTTGTTGTCGTGCGTTTCGCTGTAGTGAACCAGCGCGCCGACGCGTTCTCGTTGCTTCAGGCAGTGAGAGAGGTAGCCCGCGACTTGGACGGCGGTGAACTCCTGAAACAGCTCGGAGTAAGCCCACTGCATGCCGCCCACAGTGAGCAGCGTTTCCGTGTCACCCCAGCCACCCCCCAAACCTTCCAGCAGAAAAATGATGTTGGGGAATTCCTCCCGCACACGGGCCACGATATAGCGCCAAACAGGCGCCGGCACTTTGTAGCCCGCGTCACACCGGAAGCCATCGACGCCCCGGCGGCACCAGACCAAGAAAGCTTCCGCCAACTCTCGCCAAAGAGCCCGTGGGGACATGTCCAACTCCACGAGATCTTCCCACACAGTGCCCCAGGCCCCCGGGCTGGCGAAGTGGCCATCGGGTTTTCGCATGAACCACTCCGGATGCTCCTCGTGCAAAGTAGATCCCCACCCCGTGTGGTTGATCACGATGTCCAGGAGCACCTTGCCGTCGTGCTCATGAACGGCATCGGCGAGTTCGATGAACTGCTCCACCGCCGTCGTTTTCTTGTCCAGCTCCATCAGTGCTGGATCAATCGCGGTCAGGTCATTGCACGCGTACGGGCTGCCGAATCGTCCGAATCGGGCGGAAGTGGTGGGTGTGGGATTAATGGGCAGCAAATGCAAATAACGGCAGCAAAGTGTCTTAAAAATGTGAGGCACTTCGCGTTTAAGATCTCGAAGCGTTCCTGACGGTGGAATCACGGTGTAGCCCAAATCGTCCAAAACCCCTGCCTGGTCTTCCACCGCTGGATCAGTGCCGTTGGGCCTGGTTTTGGTGGCGCCAAAAAGCCTGGTGAACGCGCAATAAATCGTGTTCCCCGTGCGGATCGAATCCGGATGGACCGCGACTCCCGCGTTCTCCCCGTGAGGCCAATGTTGATGCCCCTCCGGATCCACAACAAACGCCTTAGACCCAAAATACCCGACCTCGGCCAACGCGAGACGCACGCTCCAGCCAGTCGGAGTCCGCGCCATGGGCACATCGCGCCAGAATCCGCCAAGGCCGGGTTCGGCGCCCGAATAGGTTTGAATCGTTTCGGCGCGCATCCTCGCGGCCCGCCCGAAATTGGTTCGCAGGAAGGCCGTCCATCCTCTCCCCATCTCCAACCCTCGCTCCCACTCAATCGTAAACTCGATGGAGTCCCCCACGTAGCGCGCGGCCCGGGAGGCGCAAGCCGGTGTCATGTGCAGTTTAGGATTCATGTCGCCATGGGATTGTGGGGAATCTTCCGCCGATTGACTAGTGCCTGCTTCAGAAAATCTCCAAAAATGTTTTCATGGAAAGAAAACACCTCCAATTTTTAGACGTGAATCGAGGGCATGAACCAGGGTGCCTCCTCTCCCGCCCTTCGGGCACCCTCTCCTCCGCACGAAAGCGGAGGAGAGGGACGGGGAGAGAGGGCGCTCCTTCGGTTCATCGAAAGCCGCCAAGATTCGAGCATCGCGCATCGGGGCCCTGAACCCCGTGGAGTTGGCCGAAAAGAACAAAAGAGACCCTTTTTCACTTCTTTTCGTTTCTTTCGGCGATCCGGTTCATGGGGAGGCCGGAGCTCCAAAAAATGGACGTAAGTTGGGGCCATGAACCAGGTGCCTCCTCTCCCGCCCTTCGGGCACCCTCTCCTCCGATCCGAAGCGGAGGAGAGGGCCGGGGAGAGGAGCGTGCTCCTCCGGTTCATGGAGAGGGAAACCACGCCGCGAGACACGGCGGCAGGATGGCAGCGTGAATTCAAACAGGGCTTCCCGCGATCTGACTGATGATCAAGCCCGGAGCTCGACCTGTCTTCTCCAGGTAGCGCGCCGTCAAGGTTCGAGCGAACTCCTTCGCGTTCGACAAGAATACCAAGCTGACGAGGGCGCCTTCCTCACCCGACCCGGCGAGTCGCGCTCCCAAACATCCTTGGAACTGGCGAGCCGTCTGATAGAGCAGTTCGATTTCCGGGGAACCGATGCCGAAGAAATCACGGCAGCTCTCGTGGCTTTGGCAAAGATAGTGGCCGAGTTGCTCCAAATCACCCGCCCGCAGCGCCGATTCCGCGGCGACCACGCGTTTTACCTCGCTCGCGACATGGTAGGCACAGCGAAATTGGGCGTCGTTGAGTTTATTCTGATGGATTCTTACGAACGGGAGATCGGCGTTTCTGAGATGCTTTAACGCGAGCGCTTTGGCGGTGTCACGGCATTCGATCCTCTTCCCTTCCGCGGAAAGCACCGCGGCGCCCGCCGACGCATGAGTCTGGCAAATCACCAGAGCCACAGTTCCCGGCATCGGGTGGTGACCGATCGTTGCGTGGAGATGATCCAGCAGAACCGCCGTAAAGGGCTTTGCGAAGAGTGGCGTGACGAAGGGCAAAAGATCCGCCTCCTGTCCCAGCTCGAGGCAGGCATCCCGGCAGAGACGCGCGACGCTGAGCTTTTCTTTCGGTGACAAGACTGGCAAGCGGCCCCGACTGTCCCGTTGTGGGGGCCGCATCAGCCCGGTGTCTGTGAACCGAAAAGGATGCAACTGGCGCATCGCCAGCGCGGTTCCGAGGGGAGCCAGCGCTCCGGATCCCAACCCCGGCTCGAACGGAACCGTGAGGTGGAACGCCGCGTTGAACCCGCTGAAACTCACACCCCTCTTTCGCAAGGCCGCCAACACACACTTCACCGCGCCGATCCACGAGGGGCAGTTTTTTGGAGAAAGATCCGTAATCCAAAAGGCGCTCGTCGCTTCCGCCCCCTCGCGCGCCAGGCAAACGCGGCCGTCCGAGCGCGCGCCCACCGAAACGTCGATCCCTTTGTCCAGCCCAACTCCCAGGGCCAAGCCTTTCGTCACCGAGGCATAGCTGCCAAGCAATTCGACCGATCCCGCCACTCGCAGAGTGCGGGTTGGCGGAAAATGGAATCGTTTGCGAAATATTTTTTCAACTTCAAGCATTCCATCCGGGGCTCGAGCCGTTGAAATTGCGGCATCCGCTCGTTTGAATCAACGTTTACAGCGCCGATTCGGTCCCTATGCTGCCCCCATGCGCACGGTCACGGTCGCCTTAGGTTCCAGAAGCTACCCCATCTTGATTGGCCCAGGGGCTCTTTCAAAATTGGGAACGGAATGCGCGGCCGCCGGCCTTGGAAAGCGCTGCGCTGTCATCACAGACACTCAAGTGGGCCCACTCTATGCCCCCGCCGCGTTGAAGGCCCTGCGGCAGGCCGGCTTCGATCCCGTGCTCATCACCGTTCCCGCCGGCGAGAAGTCCAAATGCCTCAAGGTCGTGTCCGAATGCTACGACCTCATGGCGGCGCACCGGCTCGAGCGAAAATCTTTTGTTGCCGCGCTCGGGGGTGGTGTCGTGGGCGATCTGGCGGGATTCGCCGCCGCGACGTACCTGCGCGGGATAGCCTTCGTGCAGGCGCCGACAACGCTCCTCGCTCAAGTCGATAGTTCCGTGGGAGGCAAAGTGGGTGTCAACCTGAAGTCAGGAAAGAATCTCGTGGGCGCTTTCCATCAACCCCGGCTCGTGCTGTGCGATCTCAAGACCCTGGCGACCCTTCCCGAGCGTGAATTCCGCGCCGGCTTGGCCGAGGTGATCAAGTACGGCGTCATTTTCGACGCCGCGTTTTTCAGAAGCCTTGAGACCAACAGCAACCAATTACTGCGCCGCGCCCCCAAGGCCCTGACGGAAGTCGTGGCCCGTTGTTGTGAAATCAAAGCTGAAGTCGTTTCCCAGGACGAAACGGAAACCGGCCTGCGAGCCATCCTCAATTTTGGCCATACGATCGGGCATGCCATCGAGGCCATATTCCATTACGGCGCTTATTTGCACGGGGAAGCCATTTCGATAGGACAAGTGGCGGCCGCCTTGATTTCAAACCGGCTGTCCAACCTTCCCCTGGAAGATGTCGAAAGAATCCAGCTCCTTTTCAAGCGTTGCGGATTGCCAACCCACATCGCCCTTCGAACAGCGCAGTGGGAACGGCTGCAAACCGCGATGAAACTCGACAAGAAAGTCTCGGGAGGCTCCGTGAACTTCGTCCTTTCCGAACGCATCGGCGCCGCCTCGTGGGGGCATCCGGTCCCGATGGATCTCGTCCATTCCGTGCTGCGGCAGTTGGGATCGCGTCCATCTGGCCAAGACGTGAATGATACACGGCGTCATAAACCTTAAAACGGCAGTTGGACCTCATGAAGATTTGCGGAAGCCTGGATGAGAAAGGCTTGATTCGCGGTCCGGCGAGCCGCCGTTTGACCATCGGGTTGTGGCCGATATCACACCGGAGATTCGTGATCCCCGTCTGCAAGAACCGAGTCTGCACGTCCACGATCTGGATGGGGACGGGCTGAGCGAGATCATCCTTCCCCGGATCAATAGGATCTATCGCAACCTCGGCAAGGGGCGGTTCTCGCAGGAGGACTTGTGCTCGCACGCCTTGACGAAACTCAGCGTGTGGTTGGGGCAATACAAGCCGCCCTGCCAAGGAGGCCAAATGCCGAGGCCTTATTACGATGCGAACGACGGATGGCCGAGCTTTTTGGGCCTACGCCCACTTTGGACTCGGCGCCGAAAAGGCAGTCGAACGGATCGAGGTCGTCTGGCCAAACGGTGCTCGATCCGAGCCCCTGGGTCGCGAGATTAGCCGGTATCATCAGGCGGTTCCAGGCGGGCTGTAGTGGGGACAAATAGTTTTGACCTCCCGGGACGCCGAGCTAGAATTTCAACCGCTTCGGCGCAAGAGCACATGATCGATTTCATCAAGCGTAGTTATCCTGTCAATTCAACGCCGCGGATGAGTCGAGGTTTTCCCGCGCCAAGCGTGCAACGACCATGCCGACCCGCACCCTGACTCAGCGAGCCCCCTCCAAGTCCGGGCCCTCCGTCGTCATCGTGAGCGTCCCCACGCCGCTGACCGGCTGCTGCGGGGGCGTGTCCGAGTTGGAGATTTCCGCCTCGACCGTCAGGGCGGTGCTGGATCAGCTCGAGCGGCGTTATCCGAAGCTCCACCGAAGCATCTGCGACGAAACCGGGGCGGTGCGACGGCACATTAATCTTTTCGTGAACACTCAACACATGCGCGACTGCGGCGGGCTCGATGCTTCCCTCGAAACCGGCGACGTCGTCATGATCATGACCGCGGTATCAGGAGGCTGACTATGTCCGATAAAACCATACTTTGCATTGGAACCAAGAAAGGGCTCTTCGTGGCCGAATCATCGAAGTCGCGGCGGCGATTTTCGCTGAGGGGTCCATTCAACCCTGGTGTTGGGGTTTACGCGGCGTTCATCGACACTCGTGGCACGCCGAGGCTTTTTGCCTCGAGTTGCAACCCTTTCTTTGGCATGAAAGTGCTGCGCTCGAACGACCTTGGAAAAAGTTTCAAGGAGACCAAGTCGGCGCCAGCGTTTTCCAAGGAAGACGGCCGCGCGCTGGCCAATATTTGGTCCATTGAGGCGGGAGCCAGCAAAAAGGAGCTATGGTGTGGGGTCGAACCCGCTTCGCTTTTTAAGAGCTGTGATCATGGGGATACTTGGGAATTGGTTCCGGGCATCAGCAACCACGAGCACGCGCGGCACTGGCAGCCGGGCAACGGCGGCCTATGCATGCACACGATCCTTCGCGACGGAAACCGAGTGCATCTGGGCATCTCGACAGGAGGGCACTATTTGAGCGAAGATGGAGGCGAAACTTTCGCGCCTGCCAACAAGGGAGTGGGGGCTGGGTTCACCCCGGATCCGTTTCCAGAGTTCGGCCAGTGCGTGCATAAAATCGCGGGTCACACGGATGCGCCGGGCCGGCTTTACATGCAGAACCACGGCGGTTGGTCGGAGTGGGACGGGCCGGGTGGCAGGCGCCCGGACATCGGCGTCCTGCGCAGCGACGACCATGGCCACACGTGGCGTTCCATCGCCCAGGGATTGCCATCGGACTTCGGATTTCCGATCGTCGTGCATCCACACAACCCTGACATCGTCTATGTCCTGCCGCTCCAGCCCATGACGCGCACCTGTCCTGGTGGAACGCCGGCTGTTTGGCGCAGCGAGACCGGTGGCAGCTCGTGGAAAAAACTTTCGAAAGGGTTTCCCAAGAAAGAAAGCTATTTCACGGTGTTGCGGGATGCGATGGACATCGACGGCCACGCCTCCCCCGCCCTCTATTTGGGGACTACGACGGGACAAGTCTGGCTTGGCCGCGAAGGAGGGGAACAATGGGAACGATTGTTCGACTCCCTTCCTCCGATCCATTGCGTCAAGGTAGCCGTGGTCTGAGCCTCGGGTTGAATCAGGCGAGGCAGCGAATGGGGGCGTAAAAAGGCCCGCCTGAAGTCAAAGTGTTTCGCAGAGGCTCTTTTGAATGTCTTCGGTGCCGAGTTCCTTGGCGCAGCCCTGTTTCACTGGATTGGCCAGTCTCAACAATTCCTTCCTGTCCTCTCGCATCTGAGAAAGCGTCGACGAGTCTTCCCCCGACTCGAATAGGCGGACGCCGGTGCCGGGAGGGCGCAACGAATTGCGGTTGGAAAGCTTTACTCGGACGAGCCTCCGGCATTATTCTCTCCCAGCATTGAACCGACGCCTTTCAATAGAGGTTCTTGGAGCGCGGGCGGCGCGGGCAAGCGAAGAAAACGGGTGATGCTCAACTCCGCGCCCAACCTAGACGAATTTGCGCGCGCCCTTCTGGACGCCTCTCCAGAGGCCATGCTCGTCGTGGATGTCGAAGGCTTGGTTCTGTGTCATAACGCGCGCGCGGTGGAATTATTTGGCTATCCGCCAGAGAGATTGGCGGGCCGCCCGATTGGTGACTTGCTGTCAGAATTCGAGGTGGAACGATTGGCCCAGTCGCCTGCCGGTGACGGCATCCCCCGGTGGCTGCGGAGCATGGAGGGTCATTCGGACGTCCGTGCGTTGCGTCGAGACGGTTCGATGCAGTCCGTGGATCTCTTGCTAAAACCCGCCCTCCTCGGCGGGCAAGCCTGTGTGATAGCGACCGTGCGCGTCTCCACCGATCGCAGGCGGGTTGAGGAGTCGGCGCCCATGGAACCCGTATTCCCAAGCTCGATGATCAACTCTGTGGCGATTGGATTCTGCGTGTTCCATGAGCTCCCGGATTTTCCTCGGCTGAGGTTCACGGTCTGGAATTCCTACATGACGGATGTGACCGGCTACACCGTGGAAGAGATCAACCGGCGCGGTTGGGATCAATTGGTTTACCCCAACCCAGAAATGCGGGAACGTTTCCTCTCTCGCATGAACCAAATGAGATCTGGAGTGATGCTCCAAAACGAGGAATGGGAGATCACGCGATCCGATGGCGGAAACCGAATTCTGAGCATTTCGACATCCCTCATCGGCCAGGGTTCGGACAACGAGCGCGTGTTGGCGTTGATGCAAGACGTCACCGTCCGCGCCACCGCGGAGAAAGGACTCCAGCAAGCAAGGGAGTTCCTTGAAGCCGCTCTGGCCCAGTCCCCTTCTGGAGTTCTGATCGCCAGCGCCCCGGATGTTACGATCAGGGTGGCCAACCGGGAGGCTTTCCGCATTCGCGGGGGCGACCCCCTCCTGCTGACCGATATCGAAGTGTCGAGACACGCGGCGCGCTGGCAGACGTTCCGTCCGGATGGAACTTCCTTTCCTCCGGAGGAGCTTCCGCTGTCGCGCGCGGTGCTCCTCGGGGAAACGACGCAGGACGAGGACGTCATCATCCGGGATGAAACGGGGCAGGACCATTGGGTGAGCGCCAACGCGGCCCCCATTCGCGATGCGCAGGGACGGATCACGCATGGAATTGTGATTTTTCACGACATCACCGCGCGAAAACGAACTGAGGAAACGGTCTTGGAGCGAGAGGCCAGACTCCGCGCCATTTTGGACACCGAACCAGAATGCGTCAAACTGCTGGCCGCTGACGGAACCCTGCTTGAGATGAACCCCGCGGGCCTGCGAATGATCGAGGCGGATTCCCTTGAACAAGTGCGGAACCGTTGCATTTTTCCGTTGGTCGCGGCGGAGCACCGGGATTCGTTTCTCAATCTGACGAATCGGGTGTTTAAGGGTGAAAGTGGCACGCTCGAGTTCCAAATCGTGGGGTTGAAGGGGGCGCGGCGTTGGATAGAAACTCGAGCCACTCCACTTCGCGACGCGAGCGGCAAGATCACGGCGTTGCTCGCCATCACGCACGACATCACGGACCGCCGGCTCGCCCAAGAGCAACTGAGGCGGCGCGAGGAGTATTTTCGGCTGCTGATTGAGAACGCCACGGACATCATCACGGTCATCGACATGCAGAGTGTGATTTCTTACGTGAGCCCCTCGACAACGCGTGTGCTGGGCTACTCGGCGGAAGACGTTTTAGGCCGGCAAGTTTTCGACATCGTGCATCCGGACGACTTGGCGTTGACGGCTGCCGCCATCCAAAGGGCGCTTGGCCGTCCCGCAATCCCCAAGCCCGTGGAAATACGTTTCAGGCACAAGGATGGGAGCTGGCGTCTCTTGGAGTCGATCGGCCAGGTCGCACCCAGTTTGGCCGGCGATAAAGATTGCTTTGTGGTCAATTCGCGCGACATCACGGAGAGCCGCAGGATTGAGGAACATTATCGGCATTCCCAAAAGATGGAGGCCATCGGCCAGCTTGCCGGAGGGGTGGCTCACGATTTCAACAACATCCTCGCGGTGGTGATGATGCAGATCGAACTTATTTCGGCCACGCCCGATCTTCCGGAGGAGGCTCGGGAAGGTTTGATGGAAATCGCCGTGGCTGCGAAACGAGCGTCGGATCTGACACGGCAGTTGCTGTTCTTCAGCCGCAGACAAGTCATTCAGCTGAGCGAGTTGGACGTGAACGAGGTCATTGGCGATCTGGCCCGGATGCTCCAGAGGCTGCTTGGAGAGCAGATTCGGTTGCAACTCCATTTCCATCCCTCTCCGTTGATTGTTCGCGCCGATCGAGGGATGCTCGACCAAGTCCTGATGAACCTCTCCGTCAACGCCCGTGACGCGATGTCCGAAGGAGGAGTGCTCCGAATCGAAACCACCGCGACCGAGGTGGGCGACGAAGTGTTGGCACGGCTTGGGGACGCGGTGCCCGGTCCTTATGTGCGCCTGGAGGTGAGCGACACGGGCACGGGAATCCCTCCGGAAGTGCTGCCGCGCATTTTCGAGCCTTTCTTTACCACTAAGGAAGTGGGCAAAGGCAGTGGTTTGGGGCTTGCGACCACTTTTGGCATCGTCAAGCAACATCATGGATGGATTGACGTTCGCAGTGCATCCGGCGAGGGGACCTGCTTCCAAGTGTATCTTCCCGCTTTGACAGAAGCGCGACAGCCGACGCCTGCCCCGTCCACTCGCCCGGTTCCCGCGGGTGGCACGGAGACCATTCTGGTGGTCGAAGATGAGCCCGCGCTGCTTAGAGTGATCCGAACGGGCCTTGAGCAGCATGGCTACCGGGTGCTTGAAGCCGGAAACGGAGTTGAAGCCGAACGTGTTTGGGGGCGGCACGGGGGCCAGGTTGATCTCTTGCTCACGGATGTGGTGATGCCGCAAGAAATAGACGGCGTAGAGCTTGCGTCTCGCTTGAGAGTTCATCAACCGGGCCTTAGAGTGCTCTATTGTAGCGGCTACAGCGAGGAGTTGGCCGGACTGACGCTTGAGCTGCACCCCCGCGAGTGTTTTTTGCAAAAGCCGTTCACACTGGAGCAACTGCTAGAAACGGTGCGCCGATGTCTCGACGAAGCCGACTCTCCCTCTTGAGCCGAAGCATCCGCCACAAAGCAACCTTAAAACGGCCGTTGAACCTCGTGGAGATTTGCAAAAGCCTGGATGAGAAAGACTTGGCGAAGAGGGAGGCGTATCCCTTGTGGATCTGGTGAGTGGTTCGGAAAAACTTGATCGCCAGGATCCTGCGAAGATTCTCGTTGGGCAACTGCGGTTTTAAGGATCAAGTCGCTCCGGTTTTCTGCGCTCGATTCCGAAAGCTCTACCTAGGCGCCACCACGCGCCAACCCGGCGCGCGCGTTTCCACCGGCAACAAGAGGGATTGGGTTGCTTGCAGGCCGCGATTTCCACCAAGCAACCAGATGGCGGACAAGCCTTCGTTGGTGTGAAAAACAATATCGGGCTGGCCATCGAGGTTGACGTCGGCAATGGCGCGGACGTGCCACGCCGGCCCTGGGTTTGAGGGGGTGATAAAACTAGACTCACGCATCGTGGTGCCATCCATGAGCCAAGCGGCCACCGAACCATCGGCGTGCTGGAACAACAAATCTGCCTGGCCATCACGATCCAAATCGCTGGAACCCACGATTCTCCACCCAGGATCTCCGGCATCCGCCGGGCTTGCGAGTCCCGAGCCTTTCCATTCCGTGCCTCGCATGAACCAAACACCAATACTGCCGTTCTGGTGCTGGAAGACTAGGTCGACGCTGTTGTCACGGTCGAAATCTCCGCTGCCCACGACTTTCCATTCCAAGCCTCCTGATCTTTCCGGCGTGAGGAGCTTGCTCTCGGCGCGAGCCCGCCCGCTCATTTTCCACCAGGCTAGGAGGCCTTCCGAGTGCTGAAACACCAGGTCAGGCGACCCGTCCGAATCGACATCGTAGGCGGCGACCACGGACCAGTTGGGATCTCCGATATTGGAAGGCTCGAAGAGTTGAGAGTTCAACAATTGCCCCGCGGCGCCGAGAGACCAGAGACCCAGGAACCCTTCGTCGTGCTGCAGGACGAGATCTGCTGTCGCGTTTCCGCTGAAATTCAAATTGCGTCCCGCGAGTCCGGCTTCAAGCGTGACGGTGAAGGTCGTGGTGGCGCTCGCTCCTTGAGGGTCCGTCACCGTCACTGTGATCCCGGTCGAGCCGCGCTTGCCTTTGGAAGGCGACAGCAGAAGCTGGGGCTCGCCTTTTTCTCGGAGGATCGACAGATTCCCCAAGGGGAGAACTTCGGGATTTGAGGTAGCGACGGAGATGGCTATTTCACCAAGAGCGGACTCGGCGTCATCGACGTGCAGTCGCAGGCTTTTTGCGGCCGCTCCCTCGACAATCGTTTGGTCGGGCAAGGCCTGGATGGTTGGGGGCGTGTTGCGAACCAATCGAACTAGGCCGGTGGCGCTGGCGCCAAACTGGTCAACGACGGTGTAGTGAAACTCGTCCGAGCCTTTAACGGTGACTGAAGGAGTGTACAGGATCATCGAAGAAACCAGATGGTTGGTCCATCGTTCCCCGCCCCAGAATACCAGTATTTCCTGGGACCGGGAACTCGACCCGCCCAACTTAAGCTCGCCGCCCAATTTGGAGACCGGATCCACCGAGGTCACACGCAGTGTGGCTTCGAGGTCAAAATCCAAGTCGTTTTTGAGCAACGAGGTTGAATCGATGCTAATCAGTTGAACCGGGGCCGCGGGGATCACGATCACATCCGTGGCGGCAGTTGGAGCATTGTTTACCGGTTGCACCTGGACCACGACGATTGCTTCATGCTTGCCTCCAAAGCTGTCTGAAATCGTGTAAGTGAACCGATCCTCACCTGTGAACCGCATCGGAGGCAGGTAAGAAATCCGCCGTCCCGCGAGGGTGATCCAAGCTCCACGCTGACTACGCGAGCTGACAGCGACAATCGTCAACGCGTCCCCTGGATCGGCGTCGGAGTCGTTCGTTAACAGGGCGCTGGCGTCGTAAGTGTTCAGCTTCCCCTGGCTAGCATTCAGAGAATCGCTCTGGGCGATGGGCGCGTGGTTGGTGTCGTTGTCCAAAATCGTGAGAAACGCCTCGCGGGGGAGCCCAATGGCGGCGGTGGAGGGATTGCTCTCCATCAGGCTGAGCGTGAGTTTCAAGGACTCGGGATGCTCCACCAGAGTGTCGTTGACCAAAGGGATTTGAACCTGGCGATTCAGCTCCCCGGGGGCGAACAAAACCATGACCGGGGCAGCCGCGAAGTCCTCTCCGACCACCGCGCCGTCCGCTGGATGGATGGAGGGCGTGATCACGACCGTCACGGCGCCACCGCTCCCGCCCGTGCGAATGATCGTCACCGCATTGGTCGAGGTCCCATCTTCTTGAGCCTCGTAATGAGAGCGGGAGAATTGGAAAGTTCCAGCGACATCATTGTCGATGACCGTCAACACCGCGCTGGACCGCGGTCCCAGGATCGCCGGGTTGGCTTGATTGGGAACCAACTTGACTTCCATCGTCAGAGTTTCGTCGCCTTCGACCTTGTCGTCCTCGAGTATCAACTCCTTCAGATCCACTCGCTTTGTCACCTCACGATCGGCGAAAACAACCGTCACCTCACGGGAGATGAAGTCTCCATCGATGCTTCGAGCGGTTGCATCATACAAGGTGACGAGGACTCGGACCACGCCACGGTTACCGCCAGTGCGGACCAGCGTCACCGGCGTTTGATCGACTCCCGCCTCGGTGATGCGAAAGTGGGATTCGGCGAAGGCGATGACGCTTTGAGTCGCGACCAGGGCCGACGAGATCTCACCAACAGGGCTTGTGCTAATCGCCTTATCCAAAGCCGAGCCGGAGAAGGCGGCGACAATGTCGTCCGAGGACACCCCTCCTCTCCCAATTTTGCGCAAATCGTCCGACAGGCCATTTTGAGCCAGCACTTGGATGCGGGTCAACTCGACCGCGGTCGCTTCTCCTCCGGGAGAGCGGTCGCGCACGCCGTCTTTGGACTGGTTGACGCTGGCGATCAAGTTGATGGCTCCTTGGAGCGGCCGGTCTGGCAGCGAGGCATTGACCTGGGCTGCAACTCGTTGAATCAACGATTGAACCGTTGAAGGGTTGCTGAGGTCCAGGTTCGGATTCGAGGCCGCTTTGGCGATCTCTTTAGTGACTTCTTCGGAGAGCCGTTGTTCGTTATGGATGGTCGCTCCAGCTAGGAGTGAAGTCACCAGAGCCGTTGTGTCCTGAATTTTCGCCGCTGCGGTGAGAACAGCCGCCGCGTTGGGATCTCGATTCACCGCCGCCGCGATCGCGTCGTATTGGGTTAGGTCGACCGCGGCGGGCAGTTTGAGGGATTCGGCGAGCCGCGCTTTGGCGGAGGCGATGCTCAATCCAGGGTTTTCGCGCAAAACCTGGGTCAGCAGCGTCGTGAGCGGAGTGATGGCGCTGGAGCCCGCGGGAGCTTTCAGAGGCGCGGACAACTTGGCCCCGGTCGCGATGTCTACCCCACCGGTCAACACCAGCGTTCCTTCTTCGGGATCCAAAACGCCATTCTTGTTTTTGTCATACATCTCGACTGAAACTGAGATGGAGAACCTCCCGCTGTCGTCGGTCTTGGTGGAGGGCTCCGATGGCTCCTGGGAGCCGTTGTGGTTGGCGTCGAAAAACACGAGTGCGTTGGCGATATATCCGTCCTGGCCGACCCCAGAAAAAGGAGTTAATCCCGGCTCCTGCTGGACCACGGTGGCGGTGAAAGCTTGCTGCCCTTCAGCGATGCCATCGGAAACAAACACGGTCACGGTCACGGAGCCCGTCGAGCCCACTGCCGGGGTCACGGTTAAAATGCGCGTCCCGCCGTTGCCCGCGATGGAGAGCCCCGTTTGAGGGATAATGGACGTGTCAGAGCTGGTGGCTCTGGTGGTCAAGTCGAGTGGGGCCGACTCGGGATCCGATACTTGAAATTGAATCGTGCCCGAGACCCCGGCGGTAAAAGTGCGATCCGATAATCCGGTGACTAGTGGGATGCCATTCCGGACCGTCAGCTCGCCGGGGACGAACGTTATGTCGTAGTTCGGGCTCGCCGCGCCGGACACGGAGATTGGGTACACTCCTCCCGGGCTTTGGGTCGTGGCTGTCGTCGCCATCAGGGCGGGCGGGTTGATCACGGCCTCGCTGTCTCCGTTGACTAGGCCTAAAAGATCGGCGATGAGCGGGGGATTCGCAGTTCCCTGATCCCTCGAGAGATTGCGTGCCTTGATGGTGAGCGGGGCCGGATCAACCCGAAGAGGAACCGAGGCCGCAGATGTGTGGTAAAGCTCGCTTTCCTGGGGTGTGAAGATCGCACCAATTTCATGGATTCCGGCGGGCAACACCGTTCCCGCCGGGTGGGTGTACGCCACGGTTCCCGGCACTTGTGGCAGGGCCGACAACTGGACCGGCGTGAGGGGAGTTCCGTAGACCACCGGAGTCGGAGCCGTCCAGGAAAGAGTGGTTGAGGCTTTGGTCACGTTCAATGTTCCGTTGACGAAAGCAATCGAGTAATTAGCGCCGGAAGCCGCCGAAGGAATGATGGAATACTGGCCTGGAGGGCTGAGGAGAGTGGCCGCAGTTGAAAATGCGACCGATGCGGAGAGAACAGCGGGGGTATCGCCCGCGACGAAGCCCGAGTAGGTCGCCGTGAACGGGGGAGGAGCCGAGCCATACTCACGCTCGACGTTTTCAGCGGTGATGGTGAGAGGCGCTTTCTCGACGACGAGGGTTGTCGTCACGGTCTGATTCACGTAACTGGCCTGATCGGTTGGTTTGAAGAGAACGCTCAGGGTGTGGGTTCCGGCGCCAAGGAGGGTGCCTTCCGCCGGAGAGTATTCGAAGAGACCTCCGACCGGAGAGTTTGCATTCAACTGCACGGAGCTGAGGGACGTTCCATAAATGATCGAGGCAGGCGGCGTCCAGGAGACGACCGCGACTCCAGGCGTCAGAGTCAGCGTACCGTTGACGAAGCTGATCGAGTAATTCGGCGATGAGGCCCCGAACGCAGTGATGGGATATTGGCCGCCGGGGCTGCTTTGGGTCGCGGTGGTTGAGAACAGCACGGGATGGGTCAAATCTGAAGGTCCTTCCGATCCCAGAAACCCCGAAAAACTTGCCGTGAAGGATGGGTTGGGAGCGCCGACGGCGCGAGTTGCCGGATTGGCCGTGATGATCAAGGGCAGAGGGAGCACGCGCAAAGTTCCGTTGACTCTCTGGATTTCATAATCTGAATCGGCTCCGTTGGTGACCCGGATATCATAAAGGCCCGCGCTGCTCTGAATGGTGGCATCCGTCGTCACTTCCACCGGGGAATCGAGGCTGGCGGGTTGATCCCCGTTCACGAACCCCGAGTAGAACAAACCCGTGAGCGACGGATTCGCCGCTCCGTAATTTCGCGACAAGGCGGGAGCCTGAATGAGAAGCGTCTTTTTGCCGACCACGATTGGCACCATGCGGATCACCTGGGCATAAAGCAACGGATTGCTGGGATTGAAAGTGGCGGTGAGCACGTGATTCCCCGCGCGCAAGACGGTTCCCGCCGGCGGATCGAATGTGAAGGAACCCGCTTGATCGGCGGTGGGGTTGAGTTGGGCCGCCCCAAGAGCTGTCCCATAGGTGAAATTTGCCACCGTCCAGTTCACGTTTGGAATGATCAGGGACAAGACCGTCAGCAGGAACTCGTCAGTCTTGGTGGCCACTCCATCGCTGTAATGGAGAGTGATCGTCGTGGTTCCCGACTGATCAGGCAGCGGGGTCAGCGTCAGCTTTCGCAGGTTGCCAGTCCCCTCGAGCAAGATCCCGGCGCTGCTCAAGACCGCTAAGTTGGAGGACGAAGCAGTCAGAGTCAGCGTTTGGGGAGGCAGATCGACATCCGTGATCATGATGTCGATAGGGCCGAGCACGGTATTCTTGAACATTTGCTGGTCGCTAAGGATCGTCAGCACGGGATCGTCATTTACGGCGTTGACCGTGATGCTGACGGTGGCTGGCGCGGAGCTGACCACTCCATCGTTGACGGTAAACGCGAAGGAGTCGGCGCCGTTGAAGTTAGGGTTGCCCTGATAAGTGAGGTTCGGAGGCGTGCCGGTCAGGGTGCCGTTGGCGGGAGGGGTCGTGATGGTGAACGTGAGAGGGTTGTTGTCGACATCCGTGCCCGCCAGCGTGACGGGGAGGGCGATGTCCTCGTTGATCACCAGGTTTTGTGCGAGAGCCGTTGGCGGATCGTTCACGGCGTTGACCGTGATGCTGACGGTGGCTGGCGTCGATGTGAGCGATCCGTCGTTGACCGTGAAGGCGAAGGAGTCGCTTCCGTTGAAGTTAAGGTTGCCTTGATAAGTGACGTTCGGAGGCGTGCCG
>SXGS01511621.1_pt1 | contig 17782 bp, 12 predicted proteins | sample 3174681 | NCBI WGS metagenome assembly SXGS01 (sample SAMN11356861, study PRJNA531348) | freshwater metagenome | isolation source: freshwater sample F1-80 | place: China: Fuxian Lake, Yuxi | collected 2017-12-25 | reverse complement strand
CCGCACGACCCGCGGTGGTTCGGATCCTCGGTCCTGCCGTTCGACTTCGACCCGGGGGCGACGTGTCCGGAGTTCAAGGTGTTCCTCCGCCAGGTACTGGAGCGCGACCCGGAGACGAAAAAGCCGCTCACCAAGGGCGACCGCCGGATGAAACTTCTCCAGGAGTGGTTCGGCTACTCGCTGCTCCCCGACGGGCGCTTCCAGAAGTTCCTCCTCATGGTCGGCGACGGGAGCAACGGGAAGGGGGTGATCCAAAACCTGTGGCTCCAGATGCTCGGGAAGGAGAACGTCGCCCACGTCAGCCTCGACCAGTTGAGCGAGCGGTTCGCGCTCCAGCCGCTCTTGGGGAAGATGGCCAACATCTGCGGCGACCTGTGCGAGATCGACGCGGTCGCCGAGGGGGTGCTGAAGCGCCTCACCGGCGAGGACAACATCATGGTCGACCGGAAGAACCAGGCTCCGGTCACCATGGCCCCGACGATCAAGTTGATCTTCGGTACCAACTCCCTGCCGCGGTTCAGCGACAAGAGCCGCGGTGTGTGGCGGCGGCTCGTGGCCATGCCGTTCCGGGTGGTCGTCCCCGACGCCGAGCAGGACGAACTGCTCGCCAAGAAGCTCGCCGCCGAGTTGCCCGGCATTCTGAACTGGGCACTGCGGGGGCTGCGGCGGCTGCTTCAGCAGGAGCAGTTCAGTTCCTGTGTGGTGTGCGCCGAGGCGGCGAAGCGGCACCAACTCGACTGCGACCCGGTCTCGCAGTTCGTGGACGAGAACGGGATCCACCCGCCCCCGGCCGGCGGCCCTCCTCGGCGGATCCTGAAGGACGAACTGTACAAGAAGTACCGCGAGTGGTGCGAGGGCGGCGGCTACCTGCCGCTGTCGAAGAACCGGTTCAACCGTCAGGTGGGTCGGCTCGCGGGCGTCCAGGAGTACCGCTCGCCCCAGGCCGAGCCCGACGGCAAGCGGCCCTATTTCTGGACCGGAATTGGAAAGCCGCTCCCGCTGCCCGCCGGCGCAGACGGCACCGAAGGAGATGAGGACGACCTCACAGAGGAGGCGGCGTGAGTGCGAGAGACGTCCGGAACGTCCGGAATGCAGTTTTCGATTGCGGACGTCACCAACCGTCGGTCCGGCAACAACTTGCGGTGATGTTCGCCGCGAGCCGTCCGGAATCGTCTTGGATTCTGGACGCCATTAACAGTCGCCGGCGCAGAGAGTTACGTCGCGTCGTCCGGAATGAATGTCTTCCGCACTGTTCCTTCGAGGAGGAGAGATCGCGGCAGGTGTGGGAGGAACGCTGGGCGGGGGTTGGGACCGCGAGCGTTCCGGACGGCGTGTTCGGAAGTTCTGGATTTGAAAGACGTTGAGGCCGTCCGGAATTGACACGCGAATCCGGACGGCGCGCTCACCGGAGCCGATTCCGGGCAAAAACAGGGTCCGAAGTGGCCACAAACTGAGGAGAAATCGACCATGAACGTTCTCAATCCGCCCCTTTTTGAGGCTCTCACGCGGGAATTCGGGGAGGTCCGGGTCACCGACCAAGGCGCGGCCATGATTGCACGCCACGTCCGGTATCCGGGCGGTCAGGTGCGTCTCGAGGTGGGTTCGGCCGGGGAGTACTACCGGGTCTGCTGCGCTTTCTGTAACGACACCCGCTTCCGGCTCTGGATCAACCACCGCTGGGGCGTTCCGGACCCGAAGACCGGGAGCCGGCACCGGTGGGCAGCCATCTGTTACAACGAGAACTGTCTTGCGCGAGAAGAGAACCGCGTCGAACTGATTCGTCGCGTCTCGTGGTACGACCGCACGGCCGGTGCCGGGCGGGTGAAAATCCTGCCCGGAAGAGTGACCGAACCGGGCACGCCGAAGCCGCTCCCCCGCGACTTCCTCCGACTCAGCGAACTCGATAAGGGGCACCCGGCGCGGGGATACGTTCGGAGCCGCGGCTTCGTTCCCGATCTGATCTCGCAGCGCTGGGGCGTCGGGTACTCCGAGGCGGGACCGTTCCCCGGTGCGGGAATCGGCCGCCTCGTCATCCCCATCCACCGCGTCACGGAGGACGGCGCGAGGGTGTGGGGTTGGCAGGCCCGAAGACTGAATGAGAACGAACACTTGCCCAAATACTTCACCGCGCCCGGCCTCCAGAAGACCGCGTTCCTGTACGGCGCCGAGCGGATCACCGACGGCACCGGCCCCGTCGTGGTCTGTGAGGGGCCGATCGACGTGTGGCGCTTCGAGCGGGATGCCGTCGCGCTGCTCGGGAATCACATTTCCGACTCCCAGGTGCGCCTCCTGTGCCGCCTCGCAACCGGTCGCCCGCTCGTCGTGGCCCTCGACGGGGAGGCCCGGGACGAGGCCGAAGTCGTCGTTACCCGACTCCGCCGGGCGCGCGAGTCCTCGATCCTTCGCCCCGATCCGTCGCCGGTGTTACTAATGCCCTTCCCAGCCGGGCGCGACCCGGCGGACTGTTCACATGAAGAACTGAAACGGCGGATGCGCCGACTGCTGCAGACGACGTGAGTGGAGCGATCGCGGCGCGAGCTCTCGATCGCCCGGCGCGACGCGTGCCTCCTCTGTGTAAGCGACGTGGGATGCTATGAACGAGGGAAACACAGGGGGGGCCCTTTGCTCCCGAAAACGGTTCCGAAATGGCGAAATCTGGGACCGAAATCCCGGGTTTAGGGACGGAAATCCGACAGCGGAAGGCCCGTTTTGCACCAGACTGCGGTTCCTCGGTTGTTGAGCAATTGGCTGCTGAGAACCGCTCAGAGGTGGTGCTTCAGACCTGAGTTCACTTTCCAACCTTCAGGAGGCAAGCGACATGGCTGTCGAGACGAAACAGACCACGAAGTGGAAGATCGCCAAGCTCACAGAACACCCGCAACAGGCCGCGATGTTCGGCGACGTCGACGAGACCGAACTGGCGGCGCTCGCCGAGCACATGCGTAAGCACGGGCAGCGCGACCCGGTCGAGATCACCTCGTCGGGAGTGATCATCGCCGGCCACCAGCGGGTCCGCGCGGCCGTGCGCCTCGGGTGGAAGGAGGTCGCCGTGGTTGTCCGCCGCGATCTCGAGGCCGAGGGACCGGACGCGGTGGAGCGCCACTTCGTCGAGGACAACTTCGTCAGACGCCAGCTCGGCCCTCTGGCGAAGGCGCGGTGCATCCGACGCCTGATGGAGTTGGAGGAGGGTGAGACCGTCCGCAGGTTCGGGTTCACGAAGAAGGAGGAACTCAAGGGCCGGATCGCGAAGCGCATGAAGCTGTCCCTCCGCAGCGTCAACCGGTACCTGCTCCTGCTCGACGCGCCCGATGCGATCCAGGCGGCATTCGACCAGGGCGAGATCTCACTCGTGACCGCCGGGAAGGTCGCGCTCCTCGACAAGGCAGCTCAAGAAGAGATCGCCAGACGGATCGCCGCCGGCGAGAAAGCGGCAGCCCTCGTTCAGGAACGCGCGCAGACCGGTGCGGCGGACGGGGTGCCCAAGGCGTTCGGCCGCCTCGTCCGCTCGCTGCGGCGTGAGGTGCCGGTCATCCGCGGGCACCTCGACCGGATCGCGCCTGGCCGATTGCAGAAGGCCGCGGTCTCGGTCGAAGAGGCCGTCGAACTGCTCAACGAAGTTGTCGCCGCGGGCAACAGACAGTCGCAGTAACCGTCCCGCGGCGCGCGTGACTTCAAACACGCAAATGGGGCCACACGCCTGTCACAGGACAGCGTGTCCCGTGTGTCCGGACCCGGATCGGCCGGGCCAGTTCGGGTTCTCAAGGGCGAGAGCCGAACCGTTGAAAAGGAAGGATTCGCCGCACAGCGCCACAACCACAGAGGAATACCGTGACGAAGTCGAACCGCGCCGCAGAGACTGTTGCCAAAAAGAAGCCGCGACTGTCGCTGGTCAGCATGGCCGAGCTGTGCAACGAGAGCACCGCGCCGGACTGGTTGGTGAAGAACGTGATGGCTGCGAAACAGCCGCTCGTGATCGGCGGCCCCGCGAAGTGCCTCAAGACCTCTCTGGCGCTGGATCTTGCGGTGAGTCTGGCCACCGGCACCCCGTTCCTGGATACGTTCGCGGTAACAGAACGGTGCGACGTGGCCGTGTTCAGCGGCGAGAGCGGGCGGACCACGATCAACGAGACCGTTCAGCGGATCTGCCGGGCGAGGGACGAGGACCCCGCCGAGTGCGGCGTCCACTGCGGCTTCCGGCTGCCCCGCCTGGGCAACGCCGCCGACCGCAAGGAACTGAAGCAACTACTCCGCGACCGAAAGATCGGCGTCGTGGTGATCGACCCCCTGTACCTGTGCCTCGGCGGGGGGCGGTCGATCTCGGCGGCGAATTTGTACGACGTGGGCGGGATCCTCGCCGCGGTCACCGACGCTTGCCTTCGGGCCGGCGCGACGCCAGTGCTCGTCCACCACACGAACAAGAGCGCCGCGGCGGGAAAGGAGTCCCTCGCGCTCTACGATCTGGCCTACTCCGGGGTCGCCGAGTTCGCCCGGCAGTGGTTGCTGGTCAACCGCCGCACCGAGTACCGGGCCGGCAGCGGGGCGCACGACCTCGTGCTGTCGGTCGGCGGCAGCGCCGGGCACTCGTCGCGGTGGCGGGTTCTGATCAACGAAGGCCCCGGCGACGCGAAGCGGCGCTCCTGGTCAGTTCGCGCGGTTCGCGACGGAGAGTCGGATAGCATCTCGTCCCGATCGCGCAGGCGGAGCAGGAGCCTGTGTGATGCGGGCGAGGTGTGACGGCGACCGGTGCCCGCGGCGTGCGTTGAGGATTCGGTTCGAGAAGCGGCGCGTGGCGCCTCCAAACCGGCGGTCCAGAGATCAGTTTCGCGATCGTTAAGGCGCCGTTAATCCCCTGAATGGGCTCGAACCGGCACCTTAACCTCGCGTTAGCTCGCCGAAAGCGGGGGTAAATCGGCCCTGGAGGGCCGCTCGTAGCCCCGAGACAGCCGTCCGCGCCTGTCTCGGGACGCACGCGCTGTTCCGATCTCGCGAAAAAGGCCGGAAAATGCGACACTGGGACCGTCCGAGTGGTGGCCCCGCGAAGGTGTAGTACAAACGCGACTCCGGGTAACCAAGATGGCCCTCGAAACGCGCAAGGTCGGCGGCAACGCGTACCTGTACCTGTCCCGCCGTGACGCGAAGACGGGCCGAGTCAGGAAGGTGTACGTAGGGCGCGGGCCGAAGGCCGACGCCGCCGCGGCTGAGTTGGAGACGCGCCGGAAGAGCCGCGGCGACGAACGCCGCGCAGTCGAGCAGGCAGTCGCCGAACTCCGAGCCGTGGACGCGCTGATGGCCTCGTTTGGTGAGGCCGCCACGCTGATTATGGAGGCGACGCTCTTCGCCGCAGGGTTTCACCGCCCCAACTTCGGGGTGTGGCGCAAGAGGAGGAACAGAGATGGCCACGGAGGGCACCGGGGAGCGATCCCCGACCGAGGCGCAGCCGGACGAATTGGCTGAACTGCGAACCGTGATCGCGAAGGCCCGGGCGGGCGACGCCAGTGTGGTGCCGCGGTTGCGGGCGATCCTCGCCAGCAATCCTGCCCTCGTCGGGCACTACGGCGACATCGCACGGCAGGCCGAGGGGGCTTGGGTCGCGCTCGCGGCCGGCCCCAATTTGTTCATGAAGGAGTCGCTCGCCCGCGCCGCGGACGCCCGGCGGACCGAACTGACGCGGCCGGGGGCGACGGCCGTCGAAAAACTGTTGGTGGAGCGGGTCGTTGCGTGCTGGCTGCAGACGAATTACTTCAGCGCGCACGAGGCCGACAGGTTGGCCGCCGGCGACACCTTCCGCCAGTTGCAGTTCCACGCCAAGCGGCTCGAACGGGCGCAGCGGATGTACCTCGCGGCGCTAGGTGGTCTCCTGACCTTTCAGAAACTCACGCCCGTGCCCAACCGGGAAACGCTGACGCGCGAACTGGCCTCTTGCGCCGAGGAGCGCCAGCAGCCACGAACCGAGGCAGTCGTGGCACAGGCGGACCGCGCCGTGGTGTCAGTCGAGGTGGATGAACCTTCTGAGCTGGAGCCCGCCGAACAGGAACGTGTTCGGGTCTGGGCCGGTGGTTGAACCTCGCGCCAAACGGAAAGGAGTCCGCGACATGAACGATCTGGCAACTCGTTCCGAACCGCAACTGATGCTCGACCTGATGATGGAATCTCTCAGGGTGCGCGACGAGCGCCTGAACTCCGTCGTGAGCGAACTGCTGACGCGGCACGGTGTGCGGTCCGTACCGCAACTCGTCCGGGTTGCTGCTAACTCAAAGAACGGAACCGGCCACCGCGTCCGCGCGCTGGAGGTGCTCGCCCGGATCGGACCGCCCTACAGGCTGGAGTTGACGGACCTGCTCGTTTTGGTGCAACGGACGCGCAACAAGGCCGTTCGGGAAGCGGCGGCGAAGTTGTTCGCCGTCACCGGGACCGCGGCTAATTCGGGGCCGAGTGTCGGTCCTCTGTCATGACGTTTGGTCGCGGGCCCGATCGTATTCGCGCGGATTCGCGGCACCGGCGGTGAACGTTGCACGACGTCGGGCTACCGTTTGCAAGCTGCTCGGTTCCGACCGGAGGCGACAGGCTGCTCCTGAACACGCTCGCCGCGGACAGGAACCCACAAATCCGCGAAGCAGTCGGCCGGTGCCTCACGCATTGTCCCGCAGCGGGGCCGTGAGCGTAACTTGTGGCAGTCGTCCAGCGAAGGAGCGATGCACCAAGGGACGCCGACCAACGACGGACCAGAAGCGGGTTGTCTCGCCGGACGCGCTGTCCGGCGAGACGCGAATTGTGGGTTTGAGGACGCAAGTGTCGGGGTCGGTTCCGTGTTCCCACCGGACCGCCGTTGGCCCGGCGTCGAACCCGACGTGGCGGCCAGTCGCTTGAGGATGGCGGCTCGGTATCGATAATACGGTCTCGGTACGCGAACGGGCGTTTGCCGACTGGAAATGAAAGCATGCGGGATTGATTCTTCCCGCTCCCTCGGCGTCGAGCACTCAACCGGGTAGGACGATGGGTAACATGCGTGATCGTCAGCCCACGTCGTGCGATTTGCACGAGGGGCTCACGGACGGTGAGCGGCGGCTCCTCAGCCAAGAGTTCATACTCACCCGGCGTATCCCCGCCGGCTTGGCCCTCCTACGCACCGTTCCCTACCCCCTTACCGAAGACACGGCGGCCACGGTCGCGGAGATCAGCCGGCGGTACGTTTTTCCCTGGCCCGACCTCCGCGCCCGCTACCTTCTCAACTGGGTGTGCGCCCGACTCACCTCCGAGGAGGGGGTGACCCTCCTCCCGCTCTCCGGTGGGCGGTCTGGCGAAGAGGCCGCAGGGCTCTTCCCGGACCCGGACGACCTCCGGGATTTCACAAACGGCACCGACTTCACGTACGGTCTGGCCGGCAGGCGGGACGCGGAAGTCGAAGAAGATTGTGATTCACTTCAGAGGATCATCGAGGCCGCCGCTACAGACAAGTTGTTCGAGTTGGGTGTCGCGGTCGCTTTGCCGCTCCCGCTCGGCTCCCCGTCGTTGACCCGCATCCCTCTCGTCGAGGGAGTCTGGATCCACCGGCACGTCGTCGAATTGGCCGAGTGGTGTGCCGAACTCGTCACTGCCGGGTATCGGCGGCTGCCGTCGCTCGACCCGCACCGCCTCGCGTGGCACAGAGTTTACCCGCGCGACACGGATTGGACCACCCCGCGCGAGGCCGATCCGGACGCGATAGCTGAATTGCGGCAGCGGGCGTCCGCGAGGCTGGGCCGGTATCGCGGCCGGGCGCGCGAGGTTGGCGGGGGCACGCACCTTCACATCGACGATTACGCTGAATGGAAACACCGCCTCGTGCCCAAGGATCTGCTGGCTCAGCGTACGCCGGGGATCGTGGTCGAATCCTGGAACGCGTGGATCGGCCAGGCGTCGGATGACGGGCGTGTCGACTTTTTGGGCGAGTTGGTGACGAGGGTGGCGCATCCCGTCGCCGTTCGCCAGGGTGTTGACTTTGCACCCATGGAACCAGCGGCCTGCAGCGCCTCGCAGCGCCGCCGCTCGGAGGCGGTGTTGGAGTTGAGAGCCTTGGCGGCAGATCGAGTGATCCGAACCCGCCCGGAAGAGTTGTTCACCCAGGTCCAACTCGCAATTCTCCAAGCGTTGGCAGAGAACAGCACGTTGACCGCTGATGAACTGAAGAAGAAGACCGGATACAGTCGCGCTCGTCTCTACCAGTCCGGCGGCATCAAGGAGTTGATGCAGCGCGATCCGCCGCTCGTCGTGCTCACTCCTGAAAAGCGAGGCTACATGCTGACAGACGTTCGCCCGGAGGTTGCCGAGCGCTAGACTGCGACTGGACCGCCAACTCTTTTCGGCTCTCTATCGAAAACCGTGTCCAGTGCGGACGCGGCCCGGCAAACCACGCACAAACTGGAACCACCGCCCACGGGCGGTGCCCGCCCCCTGTAGGTACCTTGCCGGGCCGCCTACAGGGGGTTCTCGTTTCCCCGCGTCGGGGTTGCGAGGTTCCGAGCGGGTGAGCCGGGGAGAGTCAACTCCGCGGCGCCCGCAGTGATCCCGGTGGACGGCACAATCTTGTCGGGCGCCACCGACTAACAACAGGAGGGACGAGCTGATGTACCGACTCGAATGGGAGTTCCTCGACAACTTGTTCGAGGCCATCGGAGCGCTACCGGATGCTCCTCAGGACGTGACCGCGTACGTGGCGGGGGCACCAGCGGTCGGAACGCTCCCGCCCCCGTGGGTCACGTGGGCGCTGCTCCACCTGTTCTATCTCCAGTCGCAGATCCACAGGCTCGAACCACCGCGGTCCCGATCGGGGAAGAAACGCACCACTGGGTGCCCGGCAGCGCGGCGCGAACGGCCCGTGCCGCCGGGGTGGGTGTGTCGACAGGAGGGGAACCGTACGGCATACCGGCACAAGGCCACCGGCGAAACGGTCTGGCTCAACGACTCCGAGGGACCGCGCGAGCCCACCATCGGCGTGTTCCTCGAGCACACCGTCAGCTTTACCGATCCGCCTCCCGTCGTCGTCCGGCACCGGACGCTCACGCCGAGTGTGCTCGGGGTGGTGCCGGCCCTGTACTGGATGCGCGGTTGCATGGCCATCGAACTGCTCAAGGGCGGGGATGACGATTCGGACTTCCTCACCGGAGAGTACCGGGACCGTGTGATCGACCTGACGTACTACGAGGATCGCTGCGGCGTGGTGGCCCGGTTCCTCGAACGGTGGGGGCGCTCCGTGGACCGACTCTGGCTCGCCGCCGGAATCGGCGACTGGCTCGCCGCCCACGACGAGGCGGTGCGGGTGGGGCTGAGCGAACTAATCGAATTGACCGGCACCCGTGCGGAAGAGTGCCGACGCGGGTGGACGAAGTACCTCGACAAGCGCCTGAGTGAGACCATCCCCACCCCCGAGGTCCTGCTCGCTCTGGTCGATGTCGGCCGTGGGAGCGGTGTGGATGCCCTCGGGGGGTATACGGCAAAGGTCGCGGATCAGGTGATCGACCGGTTACTGGTTATGCCCGCCGAGTACCGCGGACACGCCCACGAGTTCGCCGTCCGGTACTCCCCCGGCCGCCTCGCGGAAGTGGAACGGGAGACCCCGTGACGGGGCACCGTGCGACCGGGAACACGCGTCGTCGAACCGGCCGCACGGTGAGACCTTCGAGTGCAACATCCGCGGCGATCAGACCGTGTGGAGTGAAGATCGGCGACGCGACCGAGATCCACATTCCAGGAGTCACCATGGCACTACAGAGAAAACGGCCCCCGGCCCCAGCGCCGGCTGCGGGCAGCAGGAATTCCAAACGCCCCGCGAATTCAGGCGGGCCGACGAAGTCTGACTACCGGCCACGGCCGTCGCGCTCCGGTCCGCAATTCACCGCGGCCGTGAACACAATCGTCACCAACTGCGGGTCGCGAGCGAAGCGCCTGCTCCGCTCCGATCATCCTCGCCTGCCCGCCCCGGTGGTCCTGAAGATCGCCCGTACTCACCCCGACCGGCAGTGCTTCGCGCTCACCCAGGCCCGCGCCGGCCGAGACCCGCTCGGTCCGCCCCCGCCCGGCGTCCCGCCGCCGTTCGACACCCGCGGCCCCGGCGAGGTGCTCAGCCGCCTCGCACGGAATGCCGGGGCGCTCGACAAGGTCGCGGACGGACTCCTGGACCTGCCGGTCGATCGCTGGCCGACGGCCGACAAGCTATCGGCCGTGCTCGCCCGCGCCGAAGCCATCGCCCGGCAGGGGCGCGCGATGAAGCACCTCGTGCGAAGCGCCGCGAGCCGAACGCCCGGCGGAGGCTCGGTGCAACGCACTTCGCGGCGGCACGCGAACGGTCCGGGCAAGCCCTTCGACCCGCGGTTCGCCCTGCGCGACGTGGCGGCTGCGGCCGGGGTGACCGGGAAGAACGCCCGCGACCTCCCCCGCGTACTCGCCGACACGCCCCCGACCGGCGCGCAGCGGGAGGCGCTCTTGGTCCGGCTCGGCGATCTGGAGGCTGCGGCACTGCGACTCGCCGCGGTCATCCGGTCGCAGGGCCACGACAACTCCACCGAACCGTCAGGGGTGTTCGGTACCTACGTGGTGTTCTTCCGCCTGGCGCAGCCGCAGACCGGGTTGAAGATCGGCGCGCTGGGCACGTTCGACTTCCCGGCCGGGGTGTACGCGTACCTCGGCAGCGCGTTCGGGTCCGGCGGGGTGCGGACGCGCACCGGGCGACACCTCACGCCCGACACGAAGAAGAAGTGGAACATCGACTGGCTCAAGCCGCACTGCGTCCCGGTCGCCGTCTGGTGGGCGCACGACCGGCAGAAGGTCGAGTTCCAGTGGGCCGAGGTGATGGCATCGCTGCCCGGCGCGTCGTTCCCGGCGAAGGGGTTCGGGGCCGCGAACAACAAGACGGCACGGGCGCACCTGGTGCGTTTCGTCGAGGTGCCGGCGTTCGAGGAGTTCCAGCGGCGCGTGTCGGCTCTCGCTCTCGACCACGCCGATGTTCATCGGATCGTGGTGGCGAACTGGGCAGCGGCCGGCTGACCCGTGTGAACACATGCACCGCTGTCGCCGTCCGCGGCCAGCGGTGTTCTCTCGATCCCGCGTCGGGGTCGGGTGACCGAAGGTGGCTGACATGAGCCGACGAGGTCACCACCTGCGAATCGGCTACATTCAGGAGACACGAGATGGCAAAGCGAATGGCGAACGGGGAGCCGGTTTCTTCCGACCAAGAGGCACTCCTCTCTGCGATCATCGAGTACCCGGACGAGAACACGCCGCGGCTGGCGTACGCCGACCTGCTGGACGAGATCGGGGGCGAATCGAATCACGCACGGGCCAAGCTCATCCGCCTCCAGATCGATGTGAATGGGATGCACTTCTTCCAGGAACGGAAGATCGCCAAAGATGAGATCAATCGGATTCTCGACCGGTATGGCGCGGCGTGGCAGGCCGAAGTGGGTCTCATCGACCGCTATACCTCCTACACGAGCCCGATCTTCCGACGGGGCTTCGTGATGTGTGCCCACCTGACCGCTAACCAGTTCCTCCGTGCTGGCGAAGGACTGGTGGCTCGAACCCCGCTCAGGGACATCGGGCTGAGGAGACTCGGAGAACTCGTCCCGAAGCTCGCCGCGTTCCCGGCACTCGATCGGATCCGCGGCCTGTGGATCAATAATCAACTCATCGGCGCGAGCGCCGCACAGACCCTGACCCACTCTCTGCACCTCCGGTTGCTGGAGAGGCTCGACCTCGCCGTCAACGGTATCGGCGCTAGCGGCGCCCGGGCCATTTTGGAAGGGACCGCCGAGAGCGCCTTGAAGGACGTGAATTTTCGCAGCAACCACTTGGGTTCCACCGGCGCTACCCTGGTGGCGGAATGCCCGGCAATGGCCAAGCATGTTGCCCTGCGATTGGGTGATAACGACATCCAGTTGACGGGCGCGAGAGCGATCGCAAATTCGCCTTATCTCGGTCAGGTGACGGTGCTGGATCTGGATAACAATGGGCTCGGCCTCCACAGCGCGCTGGCGTTCGTTGGTAGCGCGTCCCTGCGCCCGCGCCACGTGAGTCTTGTCGGTAACAGCCTGGCAGACCGTGGGATTGCGGCTCTCGTCGCAGGCTCATTCGTCGAGACCGTTGAATCACTCGATCTGGAAGCCAACCGAATCGGTGAGCTCGGAGCGATGGCGATGGCTCGGTCGCCTCACCTACGGTGCCTCCGTGACTTGGATCTGGCCAACAATCCGGTGACCGACCGCGCGGCGCTGGCTCTGCGGGCCGGGCTGCCCACATTGAAACGGCTTGGCCTCAAGGGCACCCTCGTGAGCGAGAGGATTCGGAAGCAACTCTTCGGCAAGGAAACGACATCGGGCATCCTGGTGGACCGGGTGGGCAAGGAGTAATTCGCCCATTTGTGGAGCGGACCTGCGCCCAATCGAATCCTGCGAGTGGCGACTCACCCGGATTCGACTGGGCGCAGGCGGGAATCCGAGTCGATGGTCACGGAGTCCGGTGCCTCGCGGTTGACGAGAGAAAGCCAATGCTGGGTCGGTATTGGGATCGGAGGCAATCTGCAGACTTAGGTTCGCGGGTGGGACGTGCCACTGCCAGCGTCACCTCCGGCGCTCGTCGGGAGAGCATCGCCACTCGAGTGATCGCGGCGTGCCGGGAGCGGTGCCGCGGGTGCCCGGCTGGACGGAAGTTTGTCCCCTCGCCCCGGGCGGAAGACGGATTCAACGAGCAGTTCATCCATCGGCAACTGACAGCCGGCGTGATCCGAGAGGAACTCGATCAACTGGCCCGGATGGCCTCCTGATGATCAACGAGTTGATCGTGGGTGAACTCAGAACCGCAGAAGGCACTGAGGCAGTCGACAGACTCCCGACGGGCCTTACCCGCTGACACCACAGGAGCAACCGCATGACAGCGAGATCGACTCTGAGCACTGAAGACGACATGTTCGACCGCTGGGTGGCGGCAAGAGACCCGGCGTCGCGCGACGTCCTGGAACCCCTTGAACTGAGCCCCCGGCTCACTCGCCTGTTCGCGGTCGCCGTCTGCCGCGACATATGGGGGCTGCTGACCGACGAGCGCAGCCGGGCCGCTGTTGAGATCGCAGAAAGGCATGCGGACGACCGAGCGACGATCCGCGAGCGACGCGTCGCGTACAAGGCGGCCAGCGACGTCTACTTCGGCCTGTGCGAGATGTACGGGAGCGACCAGCGCCCGGAGATCGCGATCCCCTCCTTGGCGGCCTCGGCCGCGCGCGACGCCGTCGACACGCACGCGAGGGCGGGGAGAGCGGCCGACTACGCAGCCGCAACCGCTGGCGGGGGATTGGCCGGTGGCGACCGCGCTGGGCAGCGCCAGGTTCGTGAGCGACAGGGCCGCCTGCTCGCCGCAATCGTCGGGCCGGGGTACGAGTTGCTCCCAGCGTGGCACACGCTGGACGCCATCGCGCTCGCCAAAACCTGCTACGAGACCAAAGACTGGTCGATCATGCCGGTCCTCGCCGACGCACTGCAGGACGCAGGATGTGAGAACGACGACGTCCTCGATCACTGTCGCGGAGACGGGCCGTTCGTTCGTGGCGACTGGGTCGTGGATTCGCTGCTGGGGTTGAGTTAGCGCCGGAGCGTCCGGTTGGGGACTGACCGTGATCGCAAACTGACGATAGCCGTTTGAAGGATCACGTCGGAAGCGATCGACACGAGCCGCAAGCACGGATCGAAGGCGCGGGAACGACACGCCACACTCGGCCTCGGTCAGCTTTTGCAGAAGCAAGGCAGGCGCGGCTTTGACGGCGGTCCAGGCGGCCTTCGACACGTTCCACGAGGGCTTCGAGACGCCCGATCTGCTCGACACACGAGCGTTGCTCGGCGACTCACTGGCCCGCGCCCTACGGCTTGCGATAGGTCTCGAACCACTTCAGCACGTACAGCGTCTTCGCGATGAGTCGGCTCGGGCGATCCACGATGGCGTGCGACGCCTCCGGGAATCGCACGAGCGCGGTATCCACGCCACGCAGTTTGAGGGCCGCGTAGAACTGCTCCGATTCCGAGATCGGCGTGCGGTGATCCTCTTCCCCGGTCAGCAGCATCGTGGGCGTCTTCACCTGACCCACCAACGACAGCGGGGATCGGCGGTGTGCTTCTTCGGGCTTGTTCCACGGCATCGACGTGAGCCAGTAGTTCGCGAAGAAGCCGGGCATGTCCGCGGTCAGAACGAAGCTCGTCCAGTTGATGACCGGCTTCGAAGACACCGCGGCGCGAAAACGATCCGTCTTCCCGACGATCCACGCCGTGAGAACACCGCCGCCGCTGCCACCGGTCACGAACAGGTTGCGGTCGTCGATAAAGCCCTTCTTGATGACGAAATCCACGCCGCTCATCAAGTCGTCGTAATCGTGGCCCGGATAGTTGCCATTGATGAGTTGGGCGAACGCCTCGCCGTAGCCCGTGCTGCCACGCGGGTTGAGGTACAGCACGACGTACCCGGCCGCTGCGTACAGTTGGATCTCGGCCGCGAAGTGCGGGCTGTAGTCGGCATACGGGCCGCCGTGAATCTCCAGAATCAGCGGATACTTCTTCTGCGCATCGAAGCCCGGCGGCGTCACGTACCAGCCCTGGACCTTCTTCCCGTCGTGGCCCGGGAACCACACTTCTTGCATCTCGCCGAGCGTGCGGTACTTGAGCAGGTTCTCGTTCAGATTGGTGACTCGCCGGGGAGCGCTGTCGGCGCGCGTTCGGATACCTACGTCGGAAGGCCGATTCGCACTGGCCAGCGTGACCGCAATCACGCCTCCCGAACTCGCGGAATAGCTGCCGCCTGAATACGGGCGACCGAGATCGACGCCGCCAACGTGCTCCGCAACGACCTCGTGCTTCCCGTTGAGGTTCACGAGCGCAACCTTGATGTCGCCGTGCTCGGGGTACTGCACGTACACGCCGCGATCACCAAGATCCCACGTCGGCCGCGACACCTCGCGGTCGAGCGATTCCGCCAGCACGCGGTTCCCGGTGCCACCGCGGTTCATCACATACAGTTTGGTTTGCTGATACGCGACGCGTTTGTCCTCGAACCCGAGATACGCGATGTGCTTGCCATCTGGGGAAATCGCCGCGCTGTGGTGCGGGCCGTTGCCGTCCGTGAGTCGTTTCAGTGCGCCGTCGGCGAGTTGCACTTCGTACAGGTGCGAGCCATACGGATCGTCGCCCGCGTCCTTGCCCCGGTCCGCGGAGACGACGAGCGACTTCTCGTCGGGGAACCACGCCGGAGTTTCGGCAGCGCGAAAGCGAGCGCCGCAGTGGTCGTGTGGGCCGGTGGTGACTTGCCGGCTCGCTCCACCTTCGGCGGGAACGACGAACAGATGCCGGTGCCCGTGCTTGAGGTAGCCCTGCCCGTCGAAGCGATAGACCGTGTCTTTGATGACCTTTGCCGGTGGGGCCCACTCGGCACCCGCGGGCTTCGCGGGCATGTCGATGAATGGCTTCTCGGCTCCTTCCACGAACGCGGCGAATGCGATGTGCTTCCCATCCGGCGACCACGCGGGCGCAGCGGGAGCCGTTGTCAGACTCGTGAGTTTCGCGGTTTCTCGGGTGCCCAGCCAGAGGCAATGGAGTTGCGGCTTCCCACTGACGTCGGAGACGTACGCGAGGCGTTTGTTGTCGGGCGACCAGCGCGGGGAATGCTCGTTGCCCGTACCATCGGTCAGCGGTTTCGGGTCGGTGCCATCGGCGTTCACGATCCAAAGCCGCGAGCGGCCACGATCCTTCATCACGTCGAATCCGTTCCGCACGAAGACGATCCGTTTGCCGTCCAGCGAGATTTGCGGATCGGTTGCGGATTCGAGATCGAACACGTCCGCGGGCTTCAACACGGGATCGGCGGCGAAGGCGGGATGATTCGCCAGCAGCAGCGTGGAAATCGCGACGAGAGTGACGAGTCGGCGCATGAGTGCGTTCTCGATATCTGTGTCCGCGGAGTGTCGCGACCATCATCATGGAGGCAACACGGCCGGTCAACTGCTCGAACGGTGCGTCTTCGATTCAGCCGGTTCGCCTTCGAGATAGAGGCGGTGGAACATTCGGTGGAGGAGGTGAACCGGCTTCGGGGGCTGGCCCTGACGATCGAGCAGTGCGCCCGTACGGGGCGGGACTATCTTACAACTGACGGACGAGATCCTCGGAACCGTCGAGGGCGACGATCGGAGGAAGGCGCCCGCTTCGCGGTGTTCCCTCCGCTCCCCCATAAGTAGCTCGGGGGTGTCGGTGCCTCCGGCACGAGCCGGACTTCGCGGGTTTCGGGTCTGCCCTGCTCGCTCCTTCTAAACCTGTCAGCTCGCGTCCGCACTTCACCCGACTTCCGAGATGTACGACCCGCCGAACCAGAACCAACACGGAAGTAGCGACGGGTCGGGCCGACGAGCGCAAGATTTAGAAGTAAGCCCGATCCGGGCCGAGGTGGAGACCGCTCTCACCTGGATGAATGCCTGTAAGCGAGTGCGGACAATTCAACTCCGTGCGGTCGTCCCGAATCCGGGGCGCAGTGGCAGTGTGAGCGCGCTCGCATGACGGGCTCGAAGACCGGTCTCGGTCATTACAGCGATTTCCACCGCGCTACACTCTTCCCTCAACGAGGCCGGATAGATCGCCACCGACGTTTCCACACCGTGTGGCATTTCGGGGGCAGGATCCGCAACCTGACCGCAACGCAGCACCCGGAGTTCGCCCGAAAAAAGTGCGATGGTACGGGGAGCAGGCCGGACGCAGGCAACGTCTGCCAGCGGCCAATCCGCCGCGCCCGCGAGCCACCAAGCACTGGAGAACTGATCCGGTGCACTGGGCGTTTCAACAAGCGCCGCCCCGCGGCAGCACCCAAGGCGCCGGCGAGTTCGGCAGTCAGGTCGTCCTTTGTCACCGTGTGCTATCGGCAACCCGCGATCAGTTCAGCCGTTCGCTCGAGAGTGCATGGTGGGTGCTGCCACCCCGCGCCGCGACGGCCCCACGCTTTCACCGCGGTAGCGGGACGACGTGCGTGGTCGGCAGGGCTTTCCGCAGGGCCGATACTCCGAGGTCCGACCCGGACAGGCCCGACGAAAGGGTGAGGAGGCGGAGTTGTTTCATCTGCCGGAGGTGGGTTTCCCCGTCGCGCCCGATACTCGTCTCGATGAGGTCCAGTTCGTCGAGGTTCTTGAGCGCTTTCAGCGGCGCGAGAGCTGAGGTCTTGGCTCCGCGCGGGAGCTTGAGCGCGTGGAGTTGCGTCAACTCCGCGATGGCCTCGTACCCTTTGTCGTCGATCGGGGCGAGCCGGATGCTGAGTCGGGTGAGCCGTGTGCACCCCTTGAGGTGACTCAGCCCGGACCCCTGCAGTTTGGTGTTCTCGATTTCGAGGACTCGCAGCTCTGCGCAAGCCGCGAGGTGGGCCAGATTCGCGTCTGTGACCCCGGAACCTGAAAGCTGGAGGATCTCGAGTTTCGGGAGGCAGGTCAACTCGGCGAACCCGCTGCCGGTCACCTTCTTCGCGCCACCGAGATTCAGAACACGCAGCCCAGTCATCGCCTTCAGGTGGCGGAGGCCCGCGTCCGTGAGTTCGTTCCCGGTAGGGTGTCGCAGGTTCAGATCGGTCACGCCGGTCAGGGGTGCGAGTGCGGCCAAACCGCCGTCGCTCACCCGGACGCCTTCCAGATCGAGCTTCTCCAGTTTCGTCAGCTTCGTGAGGTGCTTGAGGCCGGCGCCCGTGACCTTCGTCCGGGCCAGTGAAAGTTGTCGCAACTCTGTCATCCCCGCGAGTTCGGCGAGCGCGT
>SXGS01729055.1_pt1 | contig 17785 bp, 15 predicted proteins | sample 3174681 | NCBI WGS metagenome assembly SXGS01 (sample SAMN11356861, study PRJNA531348) | freshwater metagenome | isolation source: freshwater sample F1-80 | place: China: Fuxian Lake, Yuxi | collected 2017-12-25 | reverse complement strand
GGCCCCGGCGCTGGCGCGGCGCGCTGCTCAAGGCCGAAGCCCGGGTGGATATCGAAGTGATTCACCCCGACCGCCGGCCGGTTTCAGCCTCCGCCGACAATGAGGAAGTGCGCGATATTGCCAAGGTGACCGTGGAAACGGACCCCGCGCGGACCCTGAAAGTGCTGTTTGACCCCGGCCATGCGCTGGATGAGCGCATTTTGAGGGAACAGTTTGCTTTCTGAGGCAATTTCAAAGCCTTGCGTCAGCGTAATGTTAAATTTTGTTGGTTAACTTCAGTCCTTCAGAAACGAGGGTGGAGTTATGCTGGGTAAGTTCCTCAAGGGTCTCGAAACAGCCAAGTTGAACCGCAAGCCGGCGCAAGCCGTGGCGGCGCCGGACATCTCAAGAGTGTTGAGGGCGTCTGCCTCGCCGCAGGTTCAGGTCAACGCCTTTGCCGAACACACCGCCGATAGCTACGAACCCGAAGTTGCGGATGAAGCCGTTCATTTTGCCGAACCTGCCTTTGAGGCCGATCCTCAAGTGATGGAAGACCAGGCCGAGGAAGCGCTCGATGCGCTGACTGAAGAGTTTGAAGGCTGGATGCGCAATGATCTGGAAAAGATGCGCGATGCCTGGCGCGTGGCGCAGAAGCCTCACGCCAATGCCGACGATTACCGCACGCTCTATACCTGCGCGCACAATATCCGCGGCGCGGCTTCCTCTTACGGATACCCGGCTGTTTCGCGCCTGTGCGGATCACTCTGCGACCTCTTGAGCGGCACGCGGCCGGGCGAAAACAGCGCGCTGATCAACCTGCACATCGAAGCCTGCCGCGCCGCCGTCTCTGCTGGCCCGCAAGGCGAGGGATCTGAATCTGTGGCTGACGCCGTGTGCGAGGCGCTGGAAAAGCGCGTTGCGATGAAAGTTGCTGCCGCCAGCTAGACCTTGACGTTCGAGAGCAGCTCGACCGTCTGTCCGTATCCGGCTTCTTCAGGAATGAAGAGACAGGGCGCGCCGGTTTCTGTCTTGCCGGGCTCTGGCAGGACCGTGACCACCGGCTGGCCACCGAAATGCTGCTCTGCATGTTCCAGCGACTTCGCCTGCGCGAGTTTCACAAGGTTCATCCGTGTCGGGAAGATGATGGTCGCCTGACCAGCCTTTTCCTGTTCCAGTGCCTCTGTCGCTGAAAGCCAGACAGCGTCGGTTGTCTCACGACCGTCATGGGCGGCGATCTGGCCGCCAGGCGCGCGGGCAATGTAGAAATGCGTGTCAAAGCGTTTGGGCATTATCACCGGCGTGATCCAGTGACCGAAATGGACGAGCCGGTCGAGCGCCAGGGCCAGGTCATGCTCGCGGATCAGGTCGAGGAACGGGATTTCACCCCGGTCGACCGCGGCGCGGTGAGGGGCAAGCTTGTCGGCAATGTCGGCGCCAACGAGCGGGGCGCCTGCCCCGAGCGATTTGCGGTGGCGCGCCAGGACGATGCCGGACTCTTCATAGGCCTCCCGGATGGCGGCAATGCGCGCGTCCTGCTGGACGGGGCCGAAATCGCCGTCCGTATACGCATCCCAGCCAGGATCAGTGTCGCCTGCATGGGCTTTTCCGCCCGGAAAGACGAGCGCGCCAGCGGCAAAGTCGATCTCGTAGTGCCGCTTCACCATCAGCACTTCGGGCGCCCTAACCCCCTCCCTCAAAAGGAGAATTGTTGCCGATAGCTTGGCGTCTGGCGTGGCTTGGGCGGTCATCTGATGCCTCTTTATGATCAATTTCCGGCAAATTCACCGGGTCTCTTCCGCGTGATGTTCAGCTTGCTCCGTTAGGGAAGGCAATAGCGATAAACTAGTTCGGAGACGCCCGCGTGACTTCACTCATTGTCCATGCCCCTACCCCACGGCTTGAACAGGGCGGCGTCCGGCTGGTTCCGGTCGTCCACCTGCTGGCCGGTGACATGCTGGGCATGGCCGCAGAAGAAGCCGTGGAGTTTGAAGAGCGCGTGAGCTTTGGCCCAGCGACGGGCAATGCCGCCGATGCCGACCCGGCCAAATGGCTGGCGGACCGACTGGTGCGGATTGCCTCTGCTGCGTGGAATGACAATGCGCTTGGCCGCCCGATCCTTGTGCCTGCGCCGATGACGGCCCTTGCCCATGCCAATACCGCGGTTGCCTGTGACGCCGCCGTGCGCCGCACGACCATGTGCCAGCAGGAATTCTGCCTGATGTTTCAGGACACCGCCTTTGCGGGCGAAACGGTGGACTGCACGAGCCGCGTGGCGCGGTTGCGCAAGGTGGGCTTCCGGGTGGGCATCGACATGCGCCGCTCCTGGCATACGCCGCTCAGCGAGGGCCTGCGCCTGATGATCGACACGATCCGGGTGGACGCAGACGCGCTGGAAACGTCCGCCGATCTTCAGGAGATCGTGGCGATTGCGCGGGAATCCGGCATTCTGGTGGTGGCAGACAATGCCAGCTGGCGGGATGGCGAGTTCCTGGAGGCGACCGGGGTTTCCGGCGCCGTTGCTCCGCGCACGGACGCTTAGGCGGCGTCAGTGCCGGTGTTGCCGGCTTCTTCGCGGGCCGCCATTTCGGAATAGAAATCCAGCTTGTCGAGCAGGTAGTCGAGGTCATCCTTGGGGATCGCCTGGAACTGCGTGAGCACGCGCTCGATCATCCGGGCACGGAAGCGGGCGCGGTCGTTCGGGCCGCCGTCATGCACGGTTTCATGATAGACATTCACCGCCGCCTTGAAGGCCGGCAGCATCTTGCGCGGCAGGCCGGCATGATCGAACACGGCCTGAAGCCCGAGCGGGCCGGCATCATGGATCATCAGCCAGACGCGCTGGTGGGCGACGCCGGAGAGTTCTGACAGGGCATGCTCTACAAATGGCATCTGGCCGCAGCAGAGCGCGCGCATGATGAGCGAATGGGTGAGCCGGCCGTTGAGGTTCAGCTGGGAAACGAAGCGCGGCAGGTCGTGCGAGCGGCCCGCCTGCTCGACCAGGTCGATCGTGGCACGCTCGCGCGCGCTGGCGGCCAGATCAATGGCGAGCTGGGCCGGGAGTTCGTGGCGGTTGACCAGCATGTCGAAGAGCTGGCCGGAGACGAGCGAGACCATTTTCTCTGCGATGTGAACCGGGATGAAATCCCGCCGGATGAGTCCTGCCTGGACAACTTCATCAGAACCGAACCGGGAGAGCGCGTCGCCATAGGCCTTGTCGCTCCACTCGGCAGACTGGTTCTCCGCAAGCGCGCGGACAGCTTCGACGGCGCCGTGCTCGGAAATGACTTCGGAGAGGGTGATTGAGACCGCTTCGCGCCCGGCGATGGCGGCCTGCTTGGCCGCTGTGACGGAGAGAACGAGTTCGACGAGGTCTTCCTCGGTGAAGACGGGGGATTCTTCCAGTATCGGAATTGCGACGGCTTCGATGTCGCGGGCGAGCTTCAGGGCGATCTCACGAGGGATGATGGGCGAAGACCGAAGGGTAACGGCGAGTGTGCGGCGGACGAGGTCTGCTGCGTCATTGGCGAGGATCGTGATGATCTGGCGGGCGAAGTCTTTCTCGCGGTCGCTGAGGACATCCAGACCTATCCGGCGGCAGAGCCGGTGGGCCACCGACGCGCGCTGCTCCGGCGACTCGCCTTTCATCAGCCGGTGGATGTCCTGCTGGGTCAGTTGAGGGCGGAGGCTCTGGACGGTCATGGATAATTGGAATCCCGGTCAAAATACTACGGCAACCTCTGCGAAGCCGGTTAACAGGAATTTACCAGATCGTCCCGAATGAAAGAACCCGGCCAAAACAAAACCGGCCGGTCTTTCGACCGGCCGGCTCGGAATACCTTGTAAGAAAAAGACTTACTCTTCGTCTTCCTTGAAAAGCTCTTCACGGGTGACGGTTTTTTCCTCAACCGTCGCCGTGTCGAGAATGTGGTCGACGACCTTGTCTTCGGAGATCGGGGCGCGCAGCTGGGCCATCGCGCCGGGGTTCTTCTGGAAGAACTGGACGACTTCCCGCTCCTGGCCCGGATACTGGCGGGCTTCGCGGATAAGGGCCTGGTTCACTTCGGCTTCGGAAATGCGCACGTCTGCCAGACGGCCGATTTCGGCGAGCACAAGGCCAAGACGCACGCGGCGCTCGGCGATCTTGCGGTACTCGGTGCGCAGCTCTTCTTCCGGCTTGGTCTTTTCAGCGTCAGAGACGCGGCCAGCGTCCATTTCACGCTGCAGCTGTTGCCAGATCTGGTCGAACTCCTGATTGACCATGCCCGGCGGCAGGTCGAAGTCGTGGGCGGCGTCGAGCTTGTCGAGCAGGTCGCGCTTCGCTTTCGAGCGGGAGGCGACATTGTGCTCGTTTGCCAGCTGGTCCTTCACGAGACCGCGCAGCTGCTCAAGGCTTTCAAGGCCCAGGCCGGTGGCGAAGTCTTCGTTGATCTCAGGGGTCTGCGGGGCGCGGACTTCGTGGATCTTGGTTTCGAATACAGCGGCTTTGCCGGCGAGGTTTGCCGCCGGGTAGTCTTCCGGGAAGGAGACGTTGAGGTCTTTCTCATCGCCCGCTTTGACGCCCAGAAGCTGTTCTTCAAAGCCCGGGATGAAGCGGTTGGCGCCAAGAACGACCGACTGCTGCTCGGCTGAGCCGCCGTCGAACACTTCGCCATCGATCTTGCCGACGAAGTCGACGATCACGGCGTCGCCGTCCTGAGAGGCTTCGCCTTCAGCACGCGGCTCATACTTCATGTTCTGCTCGGCGATGCGCTTGAGCGCTTCGTCGATCTGCTCGTCTGCGATCTCGGCGACCGGGCGAGTGATCGTGAGGGTTGCGACGTCGACCGGGGTGAATTCGGGCATAACGTCGACATTCATCTCGTAGGAGAGGTCAGCCTGTCCGGTGACGACTTTCTCGATGTCGGCCTGCATGTCGACATTGGGCTGGCCGGCGGGGCGCAGGGAGTTTTCCTCAAGCGCCTTCTGGTTGGTCTCGTTGACCAGCTTGTCGATAACTTCGCCCATGAGGTCGCGGCCATACATCTTGCGCACGTGAGCTGCGGGCACCTTGCCAGGGCGGAAGCCCTTAAGGCGCATTTGCGGGCGGATTTCCTCGATGCGGGCATCGAGTTTCGCCTGCAGCTCGCTGACCGGCACCTTGACCGCAAAGGTGCGGCTAAGACCTTCTGCCTTGGTCTGTGTCACTTCCATGGGACATTCTTCCGTCTATTGGGCGGCGCGGCGCACGCCAGAATGCGCGCCCGGAGCCTGCTGTACCTGCCTGAAGCGGCGGCTTATGTCACAGGCACAAGGCCCTGTCCACGCCAGCTTCACGGGATATGCAGTGGCATCAGATACCCCTGCGGAAGGCTGCCGGGTGGGTCTGCGGGGGCGGGTCTGACGGGTGGGCCGGGACTGCTCCGGGGAAAGCAGAAACGCCCGAGGCGGCAGGTTTCCAGAAGGCGCGCCCATACCTGCGCCCATCTGGCACATTAATTGCTCCATGAGGGCGGAATGCCGGGCCTCAAGGGGACCTGAGGACCGGGCAAACGTGGCGCGATGAGCGGGTGGACGATGCTGGGGAACAGGCAACCAGGCCTCACACGAGTGGCCAGGCAAAGCAAAACGGCCTCGAAGGCCGGTTTTTGTGATGCGAGGGCACAACAGACTGTCTTCACCATGTTTTATGCGTTTTGTACGATGAAGGCATTCGGCCGTCCGGCCCGTATCCTTCGCCCCGTCCCAGCCTGCAGGCGCCCTGGGCAGCGCTGGTGAAACCATCCGGGAAAATGAAGCAGACCAATGATCGATAACGGCACGCGCATGACACAAGACACAACGGCCACGGCCGATCCGACACCGCTCGTGCTGGATCTGGACGGGACCCTGATCCGGACAGACTCGCTGATCGAGCAGGCGGTTGCCTTCGCCCGGCGCAAACCGCTGTCGGTGTTCAAGCTGTTCGGCTGGGTTCTGGCTGGCCGGGTAACCCTCAAGGAGCGCCTGGCCGAAGCGGTGCCGCTGGACCCTGCCCTGCTCCCGATCAATGAAGACGTTGTCGCGCTGGCCGAACAGGAAGCCGCCAAGGGCCGCAAGGTGGTCTTGGCGACGGCATCACACGCGGACACGGCCAAACTGTTCCTGACCCGCTTTCCGTTCATCTCCGAGATTTTGGCGACCGAAGCAGGCGTCAACCTGAAGGGCAAGACCAAGGCCGAGGCCCTGGTCAAGCGCTTCCCGGAAGGCTTCGACTATGCGGGCGACAGCAGCGCGGATGTTGAAGTCTGGAAACGCGCGCGCAACGGGATCACGGTTGGCGCTTCGGCCTCGACTGTCAGCAAGGCGAAGAAGGCTACCAATATCCTTCAGGTCATTCCGCGGCCACGGGTGCTGAAGGCTTTCATTAAATGCCTGCGCCCGCACCAGTGGGCGAAAAACGTGCTGGTTGTCGTGCCGGCGATCCTTTCGGGCCGCATCATCGACCCGAGCACGATCCTGCCGCTGGCGCTTGCCTTCTTTGCGCTCTCGCTTACGGCGTCGGCGACATACGTATTCAACGACATCTGGGACCTGCAGGACGACCGCCAGCACTGGTCTAAACGCAAGCGGCCGTTTGCGAGTGGCACCCTGCCGCTGCCGGTCGGCATTGCCGGCGCTCTTGTCTGCTTTGCGGCAGGCCTTGCGCTCGCCTTCATGGCCGGGTTTGCCGTGCTACAATGGGTGCTGGTCTATGTGGCCGTCACGATGACCTATTCGCTGTGGCTGAAGCGGAAGGTGATCCACGACGCGTTCACGCTCGCCAGCCTTTTCACCCTGCGGCTCGTGGTCGGCATGGTGGCTGTGGCGGCAGTTCCTTCGCCCTGGCTGTTCGTGTTCGCGATGTTCTTCTTTACGTCACTGGCTTTCGCCAAGCGGCATACAGAGATTGCCCGCGTCATTGAAAAGGGCGGCGACTGGGTGAACGGGCGCGGGTACCGCGCCTCCGACCTGCCGCTGGTTCTGGCCTCCGGGATCGCCACCTCGATTGCCGCGGTCGTGATCATGGTGCTTTACATCATCGAGGACGCCCACCAGCAGAGCTTCATCAAGAACGGCGACTGGCTATGGGCCCTGCCCCCGCTGATCTTCCTCATTTCGAGCCGCATCTGGGTGGTCTGCCAGCGCGGCGACCTCGATGACGATCCGGTTGTGTTCGTGGTCAAAGACAGAGTTTGCCTGACCTATGCGGCAACAGCCGGGGTGTGCTTCTTCCTGGCCTGGTTCGGGGTTCCGCTTTGACCGCGCTGTTGAGAGACGAACGGGTCCGGTTCCTGCTGGCGGGTGGATCGGCCGCGTTCCTAAACTGGATCGTTCGCTTTCCGCTGTCGATGTTCATGCCGTATGCGGCGGCAGTGTCGCTGGCGACGGCCATCGGGATGGTGGCAGGGTTTTTCCTCTACAAGCACCTGGTGTTTCAGGGCTCCACCCGCTCGCTCTGGCTGCAGGTTCGTGACTTCATTGGCGTGAACATTGTGGCCGGGGTTGTGACAGTTCTGGCGGCGCTGGTGCTGAGCAACGGGCCATGGTGGCCGGAAGATTACCTTTATCTAGCGCCGTCCGTTTCTCACCTCGCGGGTATCGGGATCGGCGCTGTTGTGAACTTCTTCGGGCACAAGATATTCACCTTCCGCTGAGCCGGAATTGAGCAGGAATCGAGACTTCAGCCGTGTGAAGATGCGCGGCAGAAGCAGAGTTAACCGTAAATGCGAAGAGGGCGGGAATGTGATTGTCAGTACCCCTCTTTTGCGGCACTGGACTTGCAAGTGCACTCGGGGGCGCACCCTGAGCGTCACATATAGGACTTTGTAGAATAAGGGTGGGGCACCTTTGGCGTTCATTTCGACGCAGTTTCTGATTTTCCTGCTGGTCGTGACGGCTGTGCATTTCATGCTGCCGGTGCGCGCCCGCTGGATATGGCTGCTCGCCGCCAGCCTGTTTTTCTATGGCCTGGCTGAGCCCATTTACCTCATCCAGATCCTGGCTGCGACGGGCGTGTCCTTCTGGCTGGGCAAGCGTATCGAAGCGGCGCCAGAGAAAAAAGACAAGCAGCGCGTCATGGCGCTCGGCGTCGTGCTGCTCGCGGCCAATCTGGTGGTCTTCAAATACACGCCCTTCCTGAACGAAACGCTGCGCTCGCTGCTGGGCATGGCGAACGTGGAATATCCCGTACCCGAGCTGCAGTGGCTCCTGCCGATCGGCATTTCATTCTATACGTTCCAGCTGATCTCCTACCTCGTGGATGTTTTCCGCGGGCAGCAGAAAGCCGAACGTGATTTTGGCGCCTTTGCGCTTTACGTGACCTTCTTTCCCAAGCTCGTGGCGGGGCCGATCGAGCGCGCGAAAAACCTGCTGCCGCAGATCCATGCACATCCGGCGTTTGACCGGACGCAGGCCATGCTGGGCCTGCAGCTGATCTTGTGGGGCCTGTTCAAGAAGGTGTTCGTTGCCGACCGGATCGCGCCTTTTGTCAACGCGATCTATGACAATCCGGAAGCTGCCAATGGTGTTCAGATCGCGTTTGCAACCTGGCTTTATGCGTTCCAGCTCTATTGCGACTTCTCTGGCTATACAGACATCGCGCTCGGCATTGCGCTGATCTTTGGCTATCGCCTGACGCAGAACTTCAATCGGCCTTATTTTGCGACCTCGATCCAGGACTTCTGGAAACGCTGGCACATCTCGCTGACATCCTGGCTGACGGATTACATCTTTACGCCGATCACCCGGCAGAAGACCTTCAAGATCAAGTTCTTCAACCTGATGCTCTATGGCATGTTCATCACCTTCGTGGTGAGCGGATTGTGGCACGGGGCGGCGTGGACCTATGTGGTCTGGGGCGCGTTGCACGGCGGCTACATCGTTGTGTCGCTGTTGCTACAGAAGCGCTGGAACAATTTTGCGCGCGCGATCAAGCTGATCGACCGGCCAAATCTCTACCGCGCGCTGAAGATTTCTGTGACCTTCTCGCTGGTGTGCTTTGCCTACATCTTCTTCCGCGCGAGCAGCATGGACGACGCGCTGCATATGGTGGCGAGCCTCGGCACGGGCTGGGGTGCATTCAAGGATAACATGCTGTCGGTTGTCGGTGCCAACCGCAACGAGTTCTTCCTCGCGCTAATCGGCATCACCGTGGTGATGGGTGCAGAAGTGCTGCAGGGGCGGATCAACATGCGCCAGGTCATCGATGCACGCCCGGCCTGGATGCGATGGAGCCTGTATTACGTAGGGACTCTCGCCGTGGTCCTGCTTGGCGCGTTTTACGGTTCTCAAACTGCCTTCATCTATTTCAGGTTCTGACATGGACACTGCCCCCTCCCCTCCTGATCATCCAGAAGCGGCCTCTACCAAAACTCGCCATTCCGGCGTGTTTGGATTTTTCGTGCCAGTCATCGTCTTGGTTGCTGCCGTGCTCGCGACATCAGTGGCGATTGCGGTCATTGTCCCGGATGATGGAGATTATGCCGAAGCCTCCAACCTGAAGCATGATCTGCTGGTCACGGATGCAGCTCGGAAGATCGTGCTTGTTGGCGGCTCTAACGTATCCTACGGCACCGACAGCACGATCATCGAGGCCGCCACGCAATGCCCGGTGATTAACATGGGCATGAACGGGTATTTCGGCGTACGGTTCATGCTGGAAGAAGTAAAACCCTATCTCAAGCAGGGCGACATCGTCGTCATCGCCTGGGAGTATGACAGCTTCTATAAATCCGTTGACGGAACGAACACCGACCTTCTTATGGTGTCAAAAGCCAACCCGAGGGTATTCAGGTTTCTGACGAACCGCCAGAAGATCTCAGCGGTCAGCCGATTTCCTTTCGTAGCCCAGCAGAAGGTTCTGCGCCTGATTGGCGAGAGCTATGACAATTTCACCCAAATGCTGGGCGCCGAACCTGATGCGCCGTGGAGTGAAGTCGACATTGTCGACATCGAGAGCGCCCGCAACTTCTCTCAGAATGGCGACCTCACTGGCCATGTCGGCGTGACCTGGCCGCATGAACCGATTGATGCAATGGACATCTCCAATATCCCGATGGATCAGGATATCATTCCGATGATGCAGCAGTTTGTGCGCGAAATGGACGCGCGTGGTGTGCGCGTTTTGATTTCCTGGACGCCCCTGATGGATGATTTCTATGACCGCCACAGCAGCGAGATAGACCGGCTCAACGCCGAAATGGCTGCCGTACCAGAGTTCCTCATTCCGCGTCCTGCGAGCGGCTTTCGCTTCGACAAGAAGTTGCACTTTGATACTGTTTATCACCTCAATGAGCATGGCCGCCCGATACGCTCTGCGATGCTCGCAGAAGACATCCTGACCCAGTTTGGCGATGAAGCCCGCTGTGACAGCCAATCCTCAACAACTACCAGGGAAACACAACCATGACCGAAGCACAGGTTCTTGAACAGATTACGTCAATCGTTCAGCGCATGCTGGAAGACAAAGGCGTTAAAGCCGCCACGATCGAGCCCGGCACGGAGCTGCTCGGCGGCGCCATCAATATTGACTCGCTGGACCTGGCCATGCTGGTGCGAGAACTGGAAGACGTCGTCGGACATGATCCCTTTGCGGATGGGTTTATCGAGTTCCGTACTGTTGGCGAGCTCGCGCAGCTTTACGCAAAATGACTGTGACTGGCGCCTTCGGCCTCACTGCGGATGATGCAACGCCGCTGGTCGCAAACGGCCAGCGTGTGCTGACACGAGGTGATCTTGCGCGCGCGTCTGCGGCGCTCGCCGCGGCTATGGCGGAAGCCGGGGCCGGGCGCGTCATGGTGCATTCCGACGACCCTTTTCACATCCTGCGCGCGATTGATGCAGCCAGCACTAGCAGCGCTGATCTCTTCGTGGCCCATACGAACCTGCCCGAAACCCATATCAATGCCGTCATCGAAAAATTCGGTGTGCAGATGGTTATCGGCGAGGAAGACCGGCTGACCGGCATTGCCGCAGGCGCCGCCCCCACGGCCCGCATATTCATGATGACATCGGGCACCACAGGCGCGCCGAAGATTGCATCACACAGCCTTGCCGCCCTGATGAGCCGTGCGAAAGCGGCGATGCATCCGGGCAATCGCGGCGCCAAATGGTTGCTCACCTACCAGCCGACAGGCTTTGCCGGCGTGCAGGTTCAGTTGACGGCGGTTGTCGGGCGCGGCGTGGTTGTTGCGCCTCAACAACGCACCCCTGCCGGATTCCTCGAAGCGGCAAAGGTCAATGGTGTGACCCAGATTTCTGCCACACCAACATTCTGGCGGGCCTTCCTTATGGTCGTCAAACCGGGTGACCTTGCGCTGCGCCAGATCACCCTTGGCGGCGAAGCGGCCGATCAGTCGACTCTGGACCGTATCCGGAAGGCATTTCCGGATGCGCGTGTGACCCATATTTATGCCTCCACGGAAGCGGGCGTTGTCTTTTCCGTACACGACGGACGGGAAGGATTTCCTGCCGAATGGCTCGACGCTGAGACACAGGGCGTTTCGATGCGCGTGCGCGACGGGTTCCTTCACATCCGCACGCCTAATGCGATGGGCGGCTATGTGTCGGATACCGCGCAGCCCAAGCTCGATGATGGATGGCTGGCGACAGCAGACCGCGTCGAGATACGCGATGACCGCGCCTTCATCGTGGGCCGCGACGACAGCACGATCAATGTGGCGGGCTCCAAGGTTTATCCGCTGATGGTGGAGCAGTTCCTGCTGCGCCAGGCCGGTGTCGTGGAAGCCCACGTGTACGGAGTTTCCAACCCGATCAGCGGCCAGCTTGTTGCGGCTGATGTGGTTCTCGAGCCAGGCCTCGACCCGGCCGCAACGCGCAGCGCCATTCTGGCGGCTTGCCGCGAACATCTCGCTCAATATCAGGTTCCGCGGGCCTTTAAGGTGGTTGACGCCATCGCCGTGCGCGAATCCGGAAAGAAAGGCTAACACCATGACGGCATCAGCAGACACCTCCCAGAGACGGCATGTCATCATCACCGGTGGCAGCCGCGGGCTTGGCGCAGCCATGATCGATGGTCTGCTCGCAGATGGCTACCGGGTGTCGACCTGCTCGCGTTCCAAGTCAGCAAACATCGAAGCGCTGACAGCCCATCCCGAGTATGGCAGCCGTTTCTTCTGGCAGCGCTGTGAAGTGGGCGAGGCCGACCAGGTCGATGCGTTCGTCAACGCGTCCGTCAAATGGGCCGGCAGCGATGGCCTGTGGGGCCTCGTGAACAATGCCGGCGTGGCACAGACGGGTATTCTGGCCTCCTTCCCCAACCGGGAAACCGAGAAGATCATCAAGGTGAACCTCTTCGGCGCCATCCAGGCGGCCCGGGCAGCATCCGAACACTTGCTGCGCGCCAACAAGGGCGGGCGGATCATCAACATCTCCTCGATCATCGGCAGCCGTGGCTATAACGGGATGACGGCCTATTCCGCCTCCAAGGCCGGGATGGACGGTCTGACGCGCGCACTGGCGCGGGAGCTCGGCCGTCGGAAGATTACGGTAAATTCGGTCGCGCCCGGCTACGTCCTGACAGAAATGTCGTCTGTGCTGACACCTGTTCAGCTCAACCAGATCGTCAACCGGACACCGATGGGCATGCTGGCGGACGATGAGGACGTGACCAATCTGGTGCGGTTCCTGCTGTCAGACGGCGCGCGCATGATTACCGGTCAGACCATTCTTGTGGACGGCGGAATTTCCTGCTGATCAACTCGTCGGCGTGACACGCTGAGCCCTGAGAACCGAGAGAAGCACAAGCGTGGCGAGAGCGCCCCAGAGCCAGTGCGAAACAATGAAGTTGGAGGCAAAACCGAACCGGCCGAGCGTCATCGAATGGCTCACGAATACCGTTCCTGCCAACAAGGCAAAGGTTGCAACAAGCGGCCAGCGCAGATGCGCCAGGGGCTCACTCCGTCGCGACCGGGCCCAGAGCAGCGTGATCGCGGGCAGCAGCCAGACATGGTAGTGCGCCCATGAAAGGGCCGACACCGACATTCCCAGTGCGACGATGATGAGCACTTCTGTCTCGATATCCAGATTGGCTGGCCGCAATGCACGGCCAGAGCGCCAGACTGCATAGGCAATACCCGCTACGAGCGCCAACGTCAGCGCCTGCGCGATCAGATGGCTGACCGGGGCAAGGACGTAGAGATCATAGTCCTGCCAGTTCGCGCCGCCCGCCTCGAAACGCGCCACCATACCCTTCAGGGTCTGGTTGGCGCTCGCCAGGACAGGATTGGAGGAGAACGGTTCTATCGTCGTTTCATACCAGAACACGTGCATGTCCCAACCGAAGATGAGAAGGGAAAGAGCGACCGAGCCCGTGACGACAGCGGCGCCGCCTGCAACGACGCGCCAACGCCCGCGCAGAAAATACAGCACGCCGATCAGCAGCAGCGCCGGCTTGATAACCGCAGCAACGCCAAACAGGGCACCGGCCGCCAGATCCTTTCCGGACCGCGCCATCATCAGGCCACCCAACAGCAGCGCGAGAACATACTGGGACGTGTTTCCGACCTTGAACGTGTAGACCAGCGGCCCGAAGATACAGAGTGCGAAGGCAAGAAGTGCGGCTTCCCGGTCAGTCAGCTCATACATTTTCACAAGCATTCGCCAGATGAGGGCCACAACGCCCAGCCCGATCAGCGAGAAAACAATAGAGGATGTCAGCGGGGGCATCAGCCCGAATGGCGCAAAGAGATAGGCAACGATGGGCAAATTCACAAATACCAGTTTTTCATCGCTGTAGGCGCCCATAAGCGCCTGCGGGCCATGCCAGACAAGCTCGCCTGCCAGCCAGTAGCAGTAACGGAAATCCCAGAAGATGTGCTCCAGCAGGGGCTGTGTGTTCCAGAAGATGACCCCGGCCATCACGGCGCCCCAGACCAGTGTGAAGGGCCATGTCAGACGGGAAAACCTGGCGGACCCGTGCAGCCGCCAGATCAGAACGAACCCGATGATCGCACCTGCCCAATGCACCCCGTTTACCATTAGCGAATGCATTGCCGCTCCAATTCCTCAATCTTCATATCTGGCCGCTTGTAACCCTAAAGTCCCACGCATTCTTTCACAGACACGCCGGTGAAGAAAAACGTCCAGGAAATTCTCCCTAGGCGGAATAAGCTGTATCGGCTGTGCCCCACCTGCCGTTAACCAGCGCCCACAGCGCAGCTAGCACAAAAAGCGCGGAAAAATACAGATAGGACAGCATTAGATGGAAGATCCCCGATACGGCGTGGACCGCCCAGAAGGGCAAAGCCGCTACAAGGAATGCAAAAAATACATACAGGCCCCGCGCGACGGTCCCCTTGCAGGCACTCGTCAATATCCAGACGGTCGCCAGCGTCCCGAATATCGGCACCATGATGCCGTAGTGATGTTCCCATGCAATGGGAGATGCGGCTGTAAACGCCAGTGCCGCCAGCTGGAAATCGAAAAATGCAACTGACTGCCCATCAGCCCGCCGCAGACGGAAAACGCCGGCCAGCAGCAAGACCGTCACCACCAGGCTGATTCCATAAACAATCGGATGGAAGGGAGGGAACGTATCGATCCCAAAATCATGGATGTCGCCGTTCTGGAAGATGCGCTGCAACAGACCGTTGGCTGACTGGTTTGCCCAATAGGATTCGCCATGACGCGAGAGGTATGACAGCACCTCCAGATACCCCAAATGGTTGCCGAAACCATAAAGCAGGACAGAGAGGATCAACCCCGCAGCGCCAGTGGCGGCAAGTGCTGCGGTAAAGCGCCATTCACGGCGCAGCGCTCCCCACAGGAGGAAAAGTCCGAACTGCGGCTTAAGCAGACAGACGAGCCCGATCAGAAGGCCCGCACCGCCGCGATGTCCCGTCAACCATGCGATACAGGCAGCCGTAAACAACGCATTGATCCAAATCTGCAGCTGCCCGAGATGGTAGCCATAAAGCAGTGGAAAAAACATCAGCGCGGCGCCAGGCGCCGCGAGCGCCAGTATCAACCGTGCGCGGCGTGTGTCCGCGTCATGAGGCTCAATCGCCAGGCGCGCAGGCAGCAACCAGCACAGGACGCCGGCGCCCAGGGCTGTCACCAGCAATATAATACGGTTGAGATTGTTAAGCAGCAGCGGCGTAATCTCGAAGCCCAGCAGACGGAGCAAGTCGAGTGGCAAAAGACTTGTAGGAGCATACTGGAATTTGTTGAGCTCGTCGAAGAATACGTCGCTATACAGACTGCCATCAGAATTTGGATGAGCGTCCAGCCAGTCGAGGGCCACCAGCATAACATCCCAGGAATCTCCGGATTCCGGGACCTGCCCGGCTGCCAGATCGCGCAGGATCCAGGCTCCGGAATTTTGGCCCGCCAGGGCCAGTATAAAATGCGCGGCCAGAACAACAGCGAGACCGATACACACGGCGAGGGCGGCGGAACTTTTTGGCGAAGCGATCAAAAATCCGCGCACGCTGCCGGCAAAATCCTCCGAGGCTCTCCTCAACATGTACCTCTCCCCCTCAGCCGTTGCGCGTATCGCAAGTCCCGGACATTGCAAGCCACAGTTTCTGCTACCTCTCGCAGAATAAGGTCTGAAGTGACCGAACACAAAGAAAAGATATCTATGATCTTGCGAGCCGAAGACTGCAGAGAGGCGATAGGGAAAGTCCTGTTAAATGGCAAAACAGAAATGTAGCCGGGCGGAAGCGCCCGACATGCAGACGCCAGGGGACCTTTTCTCTCGCTAATTTTTGCTGCACATCGACGTTAGCCGCAATATTGGGGATGCAAAGGCTGGAAATGACATGAACACTTTGAACGCGTCTTTCGTTTGCCAGGCAGCAAGCTTCAACGGACAACCGATCCAGTGTGAGCGTCCATGATTGCAAGCTTTTTCCAGAATCCATTCATTTACCGCAGCGGCGACCTGCGATCTGCCCGATCTGCTTTCCTGCTGGAAGTCGGCTCTGCTCTGATCCTGTTTCCGTTGCTCGTTTTCGTGCTCACAACGCTCTGGTTCCTTTTGGGCGGGGTGATTGCACCCGTTGTTGCCTGGGGCGTCCTCATCGCCTCAGCGGCAGGGGCGCTCTTCATTTCGCATTCCATGTTCAAGTCCGGGTGGCGGTTCGCGCCATTGGTGACATTGGCGCTGGGCATACTCGCCGTCCTGGCGACCATGATCGTGCACGACACATCGATGGACGGGCAGCATTACCACTTCCAGGCCTTCTATGCGCTGGCGGAAGGATGGAACCCGGTTCATGGCAGCGCGCCACCGCCAGTCATCGGGGATCCGATTACGCTATGGGCGATCCACTATCCCCGGGCAGGCTGGCTGTTTTCCGCCAATCTGATGGCTGCAGGTTTCCCGCTGGCGGCTGTCAAATCCCTGAACTTCCTGGCTCTCTTCGGGACCGCTGCCCTTGTAAGCGGCATGCTGTTGCGTGCGGGATTTTCGGGTCTAGTCGCAGCGCTTCTGACAGCGGTTGCTGTGCTCAATCCCGTTGTCCTGTCGCAGCTTTTTACCAGCATGAATGATGGGCTGTTTGGCCATTGCATGATTGTCTTTGCGATCATGCTCGCCGGGTGGGTCCACTACGGTGACCGCCGGCTTCTGTGTGTCGGCATCGCGGCGATGATGCTGGCCCTGAACCTGAAATTCTCCGCCATCCCGATATTTGTGATGCTCTGCGCGGCGGCCTGCGCCGGGGCCTTCATTGCCCGCGGCCAGCAGACTGCGATCGTCACTGGCGCAGCGCTCCTGGCGTCTGCCTTTGTGGCGATCATCCTGCTTGGCTGGTCTCCCTACATGCAGAACTACCTAGAACATGGGCATGTCTTCCACCCGATCATGGGCGAGCAGGCGGTCAACATCATGACCGGTGAGGGCCCCGCCCTCGACAACACACCGGATGTGCTGACGGACAAGTCCGGGGTCGAACGTTTCTTCTTCTCCCTGTTTTCAGAGACGCATTCGGGGTTCTACACGGTTCCTGAAACGAAGTTCCCATTCATGATCTCGCCCTCTGAACTGCGCGCATCCGGCGGTGTGGATATAAGGCTGGGAGGCTTTGGGCCCTTCTTTTCCGGAATTGTCGTGCTGGCATTTTTTGGCGCGCTCGCGCTCGTCATCCGGCCGGCCCGCCGTAATCCGGTAACGCTCAGCCTGCTGTTTGCGGCCGCAGTCTTCCTGGTCACGGTCCTGATCATGCCGCAGAACTGGTGGGCAAGGTATGTGCCCCAGTTCTGGTTCGTACCGGTCCTGATCGCCGCCGCCGCTTTGACAACAGGAAAACGCCCCCTGCAGATTTTCGGCGCTCTCATTGCGGGCATCATGCTGCTCAACGCGGCGCTTGTAGGCGCTGCCGGTTTCTGGCTCACGGAGACGCGCAGCGCCGAGGCCTCTGCCCAGATCTCGCGGCTGGCAGAGACCGGCGAGGCCTATTGCATCTATCCGGACATGGTTCAGTCGCGCATCCAGATGATGCGCGAAGCCGGCATCACGGCGCACTACACACCGGACGGAGACATAGCCTGCTCTGACCCTGAAGAAATTGCGGGGTATGGTCCTGACCGGTTCGGCGGGAAGATCTGCCCTTGCCCTGAGTGATGGCGCCCGGATAAATCCTGATACGGATTACTTTTGGAGTGTTCCTGATTGAGGCCCTGCGCCTCGTGCATGGGGTCATCGCGCGCTGGGCGTGCAGAGTTGCACACCGATGGATCAGGCTGGATTCCATACACCGCAGGGAACTACGCAAGCCCCGTTGCAGGCCACGCCGGTGTAGCGTAGGAAGCGCAAACATGCGGATGTGGCGGAATTGGTAGACGC
>SXGS01124777.1_pt1 | contig 17789 bp, 19 predicted proteins | sample 3174681 | NCBI WGS metagenome assembly SXGS01 (sample SAMN11356861, study PRJNA531348) | freshwater metagenome | isolation source: freshwater sample F1-80 | place: China: Fuxian Lake, Yuxi | collected 2017-12-25 | reverse complement strand
TGGACGCAGCTCTACTGGCGGATCGATGAACGCGGCTGGGGCTGGTTCGCTGCGAGCATCGCGCTCACCATTCTGCTGCACGACACCTACTTCTACTGGACCCACCGGCTCATGCATCACCCGCGGCTGTTTCGCATCGTGCATCGGGTGCATCACGAGTCGCGAAACCCGACGCCGTGGGCGTCCTATGCGTTCGGGCCGATCGAAGCGTTCGTGCAGGCCGGCATCTTTCCGCTCGCCGTCACTGTCATGCCCATCCACCCGTTTGCGTTCATAGTCTTCATGCTCTGGCAGATCACCTTCAACGTCCTGGGTCACACCGGCTACGAGATTCATCCACGGAGGCTGATGGATTCTTGGATGCGTCGCGTATTGAACACGCCGACCAACCACGTCATGCACCACGAGACGTTGCGCGGAAACTTCGGGCTCTACTTCAACATCTGGGATCGCCTGATGGGCACCAACCACGTGGATTACGAACAACGGTTCCGCGAAGTGACCAGCCGCACGCCGGAGCTGAAGCCTGAGGTTTGATGAATCGTTTCGTTCCGCGATGGTTCAGTGCGTGCCTTTGCTTTCTCGCCACGTACGAAGCTCACGCTGCGGTGGTGCAGTCCTGCCGCATCGAGGTTCGCGAGAGGCACACCGGCTGGCCTGTACCGCTGGTGCAACTCCGCACGACGCACCACCTCGCCTTCGTCACCGACAACGCGGGAATTATCGTCCTCGACGCGCCGGAGTTGTTCGGGCGGGACGTATGGTTCGATGTCGTTGGCCACGGCTATGAAGTTCCGAAGGACGGCTTCGGGATGCGCGGCGTACGGTTGACGCCCCAGCCTGGCACCACTCTTCGCGTGGAGATCGAGCGGCGGAACATCGCCCGGCGACTCGGGCGCGTTACCGGTGCGGGAATCTTCGCCGAGAGCCAGAAGCTCGGGCTCGATGCCGACTGGAAAGAGTCCGGAGTGTTCGGCTGCGACAGCGTGCAGAACGCCGTTCATCGCGGAAAACTTTTCTGGGCCTGGGGTGACACCACGCTGCCGCACTATCCCCTCGGCGTCTTCGACATGACGAGCGCGACGACGCCCATCCAACCGCTTAAATCCTTCGAGCCACCGCTGCGGTTGCAGTTCGATCTCTTCCGCGAGACGAACGGCCGGCCGCGCGGCGTCGCGAAGATGCCGGGCAGGGGCCCGACCTGGTTGACCGGCTACGTGAGCCTTCCCGACAAGACTGGCGCGGAGCGTTTGTGTGCGGCCTACATGAAGGTTCGCAATCACCTCGAAGCCTACGAGTGGGGCCTCTGCGTTTGGAACGATGTGCGCGAGGAATTCGAGCAGGTCCGCGTGTTATGGACCAAGTCCGCCGCGTCGCCCAAGCCGCCACCGGTCCCGGAAGGTCACCCGGCGCGGTGGCGCGATGTGGCAGGACGCGAGTGGGTTTACTTCGGGAACCCGCTGCCGACCTTGCGTTGCCCGGCGACCTTCGAGGCTTGGAACGATTCGGCCACGTGGGAGAAGCTCTCGCCGCAGAAGGAACTGCCCGCCGCAGATGGTGTCGCCCGCGTGAAACCGCACAGCGGCAGCATCGCGTGGAATGAGTTTCGGCGGCGCTGGGTTACGGTCTTCATGGAGAGCGGAGGCAAGCCGTCGATGCACGGCGAACTTTGGTACGCCGAAGCGCCTGCGCCGGATGGTCGGTGGGGCAGGGCGGTGAAGGTGCTCACGCACGAGAACTACACCTTCTACAACCCGCGCCTGCACCCAGAGTTCACGCCGACGAATTCGCCGATCCTGATCTTCGAGGGCACTTACACCCAGGAGTTCGCCGACCGCCCAGTGCCCACACCGCGCTACAACTACAACCAGATCCTCTACCGGCTCGATCTGGATGATGCGGCGCTGAAGGCTGCGCAGGGCGACGATACTCGCGAGCGTCTGAAACCAACGGAGTAGATGCGATGACGAAGCGGAGATTCCCCACGCTGATCCTATGCGCAGCGATTGTCGTCATCGGTGCCGTTTTGTTCCTCAAACCTTCGAGAGATCGGCAAGTTCGGAATCACCTTCACGGCTGGCATGAAGCCATGACGAACGTTTCGACGGGGACGCCGGTTCCTTGGATCGGAAAAGTCCGTTTATTCATTCGAGAGAGTGTGGTGAACCGTTCTGACTCGGACTGGTATTGGATCGCGCTTATGAAGGAACACGAGCAAGCGCTCTTGCAGTTTGGCTATCTGACCAACTGTGTATTGAGCCTCAATGGCCAGAAGTTGCCGAAAGGGTTTTCGAGCAACTTCATCAGCCGCATCTATGCCCGAGTGGGAAATGGTGGGGATCAGGTATGGAGAATATCCCGACTCACGAATGAAATGGGTATCGCTCCAACCTTTCCGGCCAAAGACTACGCCGTTTGGGAACAGGCGTTCCGTGAGTGCACTTCGTTGGCTGCTTCCAATTCAGCTCCTTCGTCTGTGCGTCCGGATATTTCTGGCGACAGACAGTGATGGGTGATCTCTTGTCCGCAGCGTCGCTTGCGTCATTGATTCGCCTCGGGCGCTATGCCATAAGAGCCGCACTCCATATGCGAACCACGCCATCCCATCCAACCATGAAAACCTTGTCCGCACTCGTTTGTCTCGCCCTCACCGCGCTCCACGTTGCCGCCGCGGACTCCGCTGCAACCGTCGCATCGGCGATTAAGAAGCTCGGCGGTGAATCCGGCTACGCCTGGACTTACACACCGAAGACCGTTGGCAGCGAATCCGCAGCGCGCAACCAGGCTCCGCTCTCGGGCAAGACCGAGAAGGACGGCTACACGCTCATCCGCGGCGAGATGGGCGACGTGACCGTGGATATCGGAATCAAGGGCGACAAGATGGCCGTGAACTACAGCGGCGACTGGCTCTCCACTGTCGAGATCGGCGAGAACAATCGCACTGTCCAACGCCTCCGCGCGCTCAAGCGCCCGACGGATGAGGCCGAGCAGTTGCTCGCCAAGTCCACCGCGCTCAAGCAGGAAGCCGATGGCGGTTACTCCAGCGACCTCGACGGCGCGTGGTCCAAGGAGATGTTCGCACTGCTGGGCCGCCGCGCTGCGGATGCGCCGAGCGCCTCGGGCAACGTTCGCTTCTGGGTCAAGGACGGCCGCCTCGCCAAGTACGAGTTCGTCATTCGCGGGAAGATCGCCACGGGCGCGGACAAGAAGGAGACGGAAGTCAGTCGCACGACCACGGTCGAGATCAAGGACGTCGGGATGACGAAGGTCGGCCTTCCCGAGGACGCGAAGAAGAAGCTCTCCTGAGCCTGCTCAGGCCGCGAGCTTCGGTGCCGTGGCCTTCGCGGCATCCGGCGGGGTGAGGAAATGCAGCGGGACGGCACACGCGCCCACTGGCAGCGTGAACCAGAAGGTCGAACCGTTGCCTGCGGTGCTTTTCACGCCGATCTCGCCGCCCATCAATTCCACGAGCCGCTTGCACAAGGCGAGGCCGAGGCCAATGCCTCCGTGCTGGCGCGCCGCCGAGTCATCGCCCTGCGCGAACTCCCGGAACAAGCCCGCTTGTTTCTCCGGCGGAATGCCAGCCCCGGTGTCCGCCACGCTGAAGCAGACGTATTCCAGCGAGCTCGCCCGTTCGCAGCCGCCTTCCGCCAGCGCGTTGCACGCGTGATCCGTCACGCGGGCTTCGACCACGACGGAGCCGCCGCCTGGTGTAAATTTGATTGCGTTGTCGAGCAGGTTCATCAACACCTGCCTCACGCGCCCGGCGTCGCTGACCAATTGACCCGGCAGGTCGGAAGCGATTTGCATGTCGATCGAGAGCCCCTTCTCCGAGGCACGACTTTCGAGCGTTGTCACGACTGTCTGGACGACTTCGCGCGGATCGTAGGGTAAAACTTCCGTGCCCAGTTCCTCGCCCTCGACCATGGTGTAGTCGAGGATGTTGTCCACCACCCGGAGCAGCGATTCGCCTGACGACTTGACGATCTGAACGCACTCCGTCTGGTCGTCGTCGAGCGGCGTTTCCAGGAGGACGTTCGCCATGCCGATTACGCCGTTCATCGGCGTGCGCAACTCGTGGGTCATCGTCGCGAGGAATCCGCTCTTCGCGCGGTTCGCGGCCTCGGCGGCACGCTTCGCCTGCAACGCCTCAACCTCCGAACGCCGGCGCACCTCCACCTCGCGCTCGATGTCCTCGCGCGCCTTGGCCAGTTCACGCTTGCGTTCCGCGACCTTGCTTTCGAGATCCGCGTTCATGGATTCGACCTGCCGGCGATATCGTTCCACCCGCGCCTGAAGACTGAAGAAGCCGTGTCCTGCAAAGATGGAGAGCGCGAAGGCCAGGATGATTCCCGCCACAGCCGCGCGACGGATGCTGCTCAACCGCGTGACGTACGCCGCCGCGTCGAGATCCACGCCGACCACTCCTGCCACCGTTCCATCGGAACGAAAGAATGGCGCGTAGCCGCTGATGAACGTTCCCCAGGCATCGTTGTAAGGTTCCTCGTCCACACCTGCCTTACCCGTCGCCAGCGCGGCGATCAATTCCGGGCTCGCCGCGTCGTAGGGCTGCATGATGTGCGACTTGTCATCGGTACCGTCGCGATCCGCATCTCCGGCCGGAGTCGGGTCGAGAATGAAATGCACGCGGCTCGACACCATCACGCAGGTGTAAACAAAGCGAATGTCCCCCGCAGCCGCGCGAATCTTTTCCAATGGCTGGATCGCATTTCTGTAGGGGGCGTTCTCTTCCTGGGATGGTAGTCGGAACTGCCCGTGAGCATCCCCGTCCACCAGCGTGGCGGCGGCCCGTGCGGTGCGCAGGAGGTTGTCGCGCAACTCCGCGCGCAAGGCGTCTTGCGCGAGCTGATACAGCACGCTGCCGCTTGCCAGCGAGATGAAGAGCATCATCGCGCCGGCAAACACTGCGGCCCGCCAGGGATGCGTCGGTGTCCGCGCCTCATCGGTCGCGGCCCGCCGTCCTCGCGCAAAGACTTTCTCAAGATTCATGAATGGCATGTTTGACTGTGGGCAATACGGGCGACGACGCACGGTCCGCGCGCCTGCCGCCGTTCGATGGCAAATGCACCTGAACCATCGGCGAAAACAAGGGTGAGATTAGCCGCCCGAGGTTCTTCTCAACGGACAAGTTGCGGGAGGAATCAAACTTCCCTTGATTCACCCGCGCCGAGTTTTCCCTTGTCGCCTCCCCTCCGCCCCGGGATCGTCCGGGTATGGCTCTGGCCAAGAAAATTCCGGCGGATTTCCTCGCGATGAAACAGCGCGGCGAATGCATCCCATCGCTCACCGCCTACGACTATCCCACCGCGCGGCTGTTGGATGAAGCGGGCGTTCCCCTTCTCCTCGTCGGCGATTCGCTCGGCATGGTCGTGCTCGGCTATCCCGACACCACGCACGTCACGATGGCGGAGATGGAGCATCACGTCCGTGCCGCTGCCCGCGCCGAACCCCGCGCGCTCCTCGCTGCAGACCTTCCCTATCACTCCTATGGCACTGTGGACACCGCCGTCGCGAACGCGCGCCGCCTCGTTGCCGCCGGGGCGGAAGCCGTGAAGGCTGAGGGCGGCGCGGCCATCCTCAATCAAGTCCGCGCCATCGTTGCGGCGGGAATTCCCTTCATCGGCCACCTCGGAATGCTGCCGCAAAGCGTCTTGGAAGAAGGCGGCTATCACATCAAGGGCCGGAGCGACAACGAACGCGACAAACTCCTGGCCGACGCCCGCGCGCTCGAAGCGGCGGGAGCCTTCGCCATCGTTCTCGAACTCGTCACACCGCCCGTGGCGGCGGAGATTTCCCGCGCGCTGGGCGTTCCGACCATCGGCATCGGCAGTGGGCCGGATTGCGACGGGCAGATTCTCGTGACGCCCGATCTCGTTGGCGGCTTCCCTTGGTTCACGCCGCGCTTTGTGAAGCCGCGTCGCCGCACCGGCGAAGACATTCGCACCGCCGTGACCGAGTGGATGCAAACGCTGAACCCCGCCACGCACTGAGCCGGAAGGACGCAGAGGAATCCACGAATGAACACCAATGAACACGAATCAAACAGGGTGGAAGGTCCGTTTGCGTTGAGGCTTCAGCATCACCTTTCAGTGACGGTTGCGGCTCCGATCACGAGCCTCCTGTACGCATGTCCTCATTCGTGTGCGTTCGTTTCCGTTCGTGGTTCAAGAGTTTGGATTTGGAGAATGTAGAAATGAAACTGACTCACATCGATTCCCGGGGCGAAGCCAGCATGGTGGACGTGACCCGTAAACCCGTCCTCCTCCGCGAAGCCGTGGCCTGCGGCGAAATCCGGCTTCAGAAAAAGACGCTCGCCCTCATCCGCTCCGACCGCATCGCCAAGGGCAACGTCCTGGCCACTGCGCGCATCGCGGGCATCCAGGCCGCCAAGCGCACCGGCGAACTCATCCCCCTCTGCCATCCGCTGCCCCTCACTCACTGCGAGGTGAACTTCGAGTTCCCCAAGGTCGGCGATCGCATCGTGATCACCGCCGGCGCGCGCATTGCGGCGCAGACGGGCATCGAAATGGAAGCACTCACCGCCGTGGCGACCGCCGCCTTGACCATCTACGACATGTGCAAGGCCGTGGACAAACGCATGGTCATCGGGCGGATCAAGCTTCTCAGCAAAACCAAGCAGGAGGTTCAATATGGCCAATGACGGCTTGGAGAAACTTCACATCATTCGCAATGGCCAGGAACTTGGGGTGCTGACGGCGAACGAGGCTCGGGAACTTCTCGAAGTGGGCTTCCTGAAACCTACGGACGAATACTCGATCGGAAATTGCGACGAGAAGTCACCGTTAGAGGCGCTACCAAATCTCGTTCATCAAACGCCGTTGGGTGGCATCATCAATCGCACGGTCTCGACAGCGGCATCCGTCGGCCAGTTGGTGCATGCTCAGGCTTCCGATTTCGCCAGAATGGTGTCCGAAACCGTCCAACGAAAGCAGTCGGATCTGGCCAACTCGACCGTTCGAGCTTTGGAGGATTACCTGCCGCAGATTCGCAAGATCGTTTCAGAAAGGATGAACGAAATGATCGGCGCAACTGGAGATGCTTTGCACGACGAGGCATTACTCTCGAAGGTCTTCGGTGCCGCCTACGACTGCCTTCCGAAACCCATCTGTAGGTTTGTGAACGAGAAGGCGTTCGTGGAATTCTGCTTAAAACACAAGCGACACCTGTTGGACGAGCGACGGTAGCCATTTCCAGATTTGGCAATCCCTGATTCAATCGATCTCATGCAAATCAACACCGGCATCATTACCATTTCGGACCGGGCCTCGAAGGGACTCTACGATGACCTTGGCGGCCCCGCGTTGAAGAAGGCGGCCGAGGGCCACGGTTGGAAGGTCGCCGCCGAGGCCCTTGTGCCCGACGAGAAACGCGACATCCAGCGCGCCATACGCGAACACATCGCCGCCGGTTGCCAGCTCATCCTCACCACCGGCGGCACCGGGGTCGCGCTGCGCGATGTCACGCCCGAGGCCGTCCGCGAGATCGCCATCCGCGAGCTCCCCGGCTTCGGCGAAGTGATGCGCGCCGAGTCGATGAAGATCACGAAGAACGCGATCCTCTCCCGTAACCTCGCGGCCGTGGTCGAGCACGCCCTGGTCATCTGCCTGCCCGGCAAACCGAGCGGCGCGGTGGAATGCCTGGGCTTCGTCGTCGGCGCGATCCCGCACTGCGTTGAGGTGCTTCAGGAAGTGCCGACGAGTTGCTGAACCTACATTGATTCCGTGAGCCAATTGCAAAACCGATTCGTAGCCGCCGACGTGAGGGGGCGGGCGGTTTGGCAGCCGCAAAACTCCGCCTCCTTGCGTCGTCGGCTACAACGGCTCGGCTTTCTGGTATGCCTCGCTCTTCTCGGCGCTGGCTGCGCCACGCGCGAGAGCACGCGCCGCGATCTGCAACGCACCCTGGCCGAGGATCGCTTCCACGCGGAGATGGAGAAGAAGTCGAAGGAACCCGCCGTGTGGTTCCGCGGCGACGTGCGGAATCCGCGCGTGCCGTGGCGCGAGGGGCTGACGCTCGCGCAGGCGCTGGCCGAGGCGCAATTCACCCACGACTGGAATCCGCGCTTAATCGCCGTGACGCGCGGCGGACAGGTTTATCCGGTGAACTCCCGCCGCCTAATGCGTGGGCAGGACAACCCGGAACTGGAGCCTGGGGACATCGTCGAAGTCCGCCGCTGAGACGCTTCCTGCATGAGCCGTCAGGGATTGAATCTCGAAAAGGTCGTGCTGCTCGGCCGCACGCTCGACGAATACACGCGTTTCTTCGCGCTCGATCTTGAATCGCTCTGCGGACGCCCTGTGCTGGATGTGGCGTCCGGCGTGAGTTCCTTCTGCGCGGAAGCTGCCGCAGCCGGCATTCCCACGACGGCGTTCGATCGCATCTACGACTTCACCGCCGAAGAAATCCAGAGCCGTTGCGAACCGGACCTCGACGGCGTGACGCGAGACATCGCGAAGGCGCGAACCTACAACTGGGATTTCTACAAGTCACCCGAGGGGATGCGCGCCTACCGGGAACGCGCCTACAAGAGCTTCCTCGCCGACTACCGCTTGCATCGCGGCACGCGCTACGTTGCCGGCAGCCTGCCGCAACTGCCGTTCGCGGACGCACAGTTCGACATTACGCTCACTTCGTACCTCTTGTTCGTTTACGAAGAGCACTTCGACTACGAGTTCCACAAGCGATCAGTGCTCGAAATGCTCCGCGTCACCCGCGACGAACTGCGCTGCTATCCGATAGTAACCTTCGAGGCGAAACCTAGCGCGCACCTCGAACGCCTGTGCGCCGACCCTGATCTGGAGCGGTTTCGCTTTGAGGTGAAGGCCACGACGTTTGAATTCCTCCACCGCTCCAACAAGGTCCTCTGCATCACACGGAAGTAGCCTCGGCGGGCTCGGAGCGCTTCCATCGCGAAGTACCGCGAACTCAGTGGTGCCGGTGGCGGGACTCGAACCCGCACGGGATTTGAAGCCCTGGGGATTTTAAGTCCCCTGCGTCTGCCATTTCGCCACACCGGCAATATTTCTCCGCAGCATCGCTGCCGCTCGGACTCCTCCTGCTTACCGGACTTCTCCTGCGTCGGGCAAGCCATCCATGCTCGGAACCGACCGATCAGAACCACCGCGCAATCCACACCAGCGTCCCGACGGGAACGCGGAGATAGAGCGGGAGCAAGTCCGCCGCGCCAACGTGGATGCAGCCGTGCGACTGCGGCCGGCCCAGCGTCGCCTCGTCCCAGAAGCCGTGAATGTAGATGTAGCGCTGGAACGTGTCCACGTTGCCGCCCCGGTTGTGTCCCGGCTCCAGTCCTTCGAGCCATAGGATGCGGTGCACGATGCCCCCCTCGGGCATGGTGTCGTTCACGTTGCCGACCGGCTTGCGGGCCTTGAACACGGTTCCGAGAGGCTGGCTGCCGCCAATCTTGCGCGCGACGCGGTGCAGTCCGAGAGGCGTGCGGTTCGAGTTCATCACTTGTCCGATGCCGAAGCGGGAGGTGGAAATCACATAGCGCCGGCGCAGCTTGTAGTCCGCCGGTGAATCGGTGAGCGAACGCGCATTCTGCTCGAACAGCACCATCGCCTGTTCCCGGACGGATACGCAGAGGATGTGTCGGGGAAGCGCGACGCGATGCTTCCGCGCGACGGCCAGCAACTTTTCCGGGAACGATGGTTGCGAAACGTCGGCTGCGCTCGACTGCGACCTGCTCGCGCGAGGCTTCGCAGCTCGCTGTGGTGTTGCCGGGCGGTCGACGCGTGCGGATGTTTTCGCGGGCTTGGTTTTCATGGCCTGGGATCAAAAAGTTGCGCGGCCCTCATGGCTTGATGCCGTGATTGATCGTCATCATCCCGCCCATCAGCGGAATGATCCGCACGTCGCGGCAGCCCATCTCACGCATCCGCGCCGCCACGCCGTGCTGGGCCGGGTAGTGTTTCAACGATTCCAAAATGTAGCCGTGCGTCGCGCTGTCCCCGCAGAACAGCCAGCCGAACACCGGCACGATGAACCGCAGGTAGGCGAAGTAAACCGTTCGCCACAGGCGGTTTTCCGGCTTGCCGAAGTCGAGCACGAGCAGCCGCGCGCCGCTGCGGGCCACGCGCCACATTTCGGATAACCCGCGCTCCCAGCTCGCGAGATTTCGAAGTCCATAGCTGATGGTCACGATGTCGAATGTGCCGTCGGGAAACGGAATCGCCTGCGCGTCGCCCTGGAGAAACTCCGGCGTTGCACCGGCGGGCGAACCTGCAGCACGGCGCCGCGCCACGGCGAGCATCGGTTCGCTGAAATCCAGGCCGGTCGTCGCGCTCCCGAGTCCCGCCATCGCGAACGCGACATCGCCGGTGCCGCAGCACAAGTCCAGTGCGCGCCGGCCGGCACCGGGTGCCGCCAGCTTCACAAGCCGGCGCTTCCACCCGCGATGCAACCCGAGGCTTTGCAGGTCGTTGATGAGATCGTAGCGCGGCGCGATCGTGGCGAACAAATCGTTCACTCGCTCGCCGCGCCGCTCGCCCGCTTCATAGTACGAGTTCGACATCCGCCCGCAGCGTATCATTCGCCCCTCGCGCGGCCAACGCAAAGAACCGGGGTGGGTTCTTCTCGCCTCGACATTCCTCCGCGCCTCCTGCTTTCATCGCGGCTCGCGCAATGAACGCCCAGACCAAATGCCTCGTCAGCGGTGCCGCCGGTTTCATCGGCAGCCATCTTGTCGATCAGTTGCTTGCGCGCGGGGCGACCGTGCTCGGCTTCGACAACATGAAGCTGGGCCGGCGCGAGAACCTCGCCCAAGCGCTGGCAAATCCCCGGTTCACCTTCGCGGAGTTGGATGCGAACGACGTTGCCGGAGTCGGCCGGTTGGTGGGGGAACACTCGAAGGACCGTCCGTTTGATGTGGCCTGGCACATGGCGGCGAACTCCGACATCCGCGCCGGCGTCGCCGACCCGGAGGTGGATCTGTCCTGCACGTTCCTCACGACTCACAATCTTCTGAAAGTGATGCGTGCGCACGGTATTCCCCAGCTCGCCTTCGCCTCGACGAGCGCAATCTACGGCGTGCTTCCGGGTCTGATGCGCGAAGATGCCGGCCCGCTCTTCCCGATCTCGAATTACGGCGCGATGAAGCTCGCCAGCGAAGCCGCCATCAGCGCAGCCCTTGAAGCGTATCTCAAGCGCGTCTGGATTTTCCGTTTCCCGAACGTCGTCGGCAACCGCTCGACGCACGGCGTCATCTACGACTTCGCGCAGAAGCTGAAGCGGAACCCGGCCGAACTTGAAGTCCTCGGCGACGGCTCGCAGGAGAAGCCTTACTTCCACGTTTCGGATCTTCTGGAGGCGATGCTGTTCATCACGGATCGCGCCACGGACCGGTTGAACTGCTTCAACATCGGCACCGCCGAAACCGCGACGACCGTCCGCTATATCGCGGAGACCGTCGTGAAGCGTCAGGCTCCGGCGGCGCAGATTCGTTACACGGGCGGGAACCGCGGCTGGGTCGGCGACGTGCCGAAGTTCAATTACTCGATCGAGAAGCTCCAGTCGCTCGGCTGGTCTCCGCGGCTGACCTCGAGTGAGGCGGTTGATCGCGCCGTCGAGGAAATCGTCGCCGAAACGCTGCGAAGCTGAATTGTCCACCCGGCCATGACTCCGTCTCCCAGTTCCCTTGTGACGTTGGTGTGTCCGGCGTGCAAGCAAGCCGTTGTCCCCGACGGCGCGGACTGGAAGTGCCCCGCGTGCGCACGGCCCTTCACTCGAAACCAGGGTCTCCTCAGCTTCCTCACCCCGGAGGAGCGCTTCAACGAAAGCGTCTATGAAGCGAACCAGATCGCGGCGTGGACCACCTCTGCCCGGTTGCGCGACAAGATTCGTCAGAGCGCGTTCCTCTCGTTCATCAATCTCGTCCGCATCAAGTTCTCCCTGTCAGGGCGGCGCGACCGGCTGTTCCGCGACGAGATGCTCCCCGGCGCGAATCCGAAGCGGATGATTCTCGATCTTGGCTGTGGCGGCGGGCGCCATTACTTCTGCGAGTACGGCAAAGTCATCGGCGTCGATCCCGTACTGCCGCTGCTGCAAATGGCCGGGCAGATGTACAATGAGGTTTATCAGACCAGCGGCTTCAAGTTGCCCTTCGCCGACGGCAGCTTCGATTACGTAGTGTCGAGCGACGTGCTGGGGCACATTAGTTTCGAGAACAAGGATCTGCTCTTCTCCGAGATTCATCGTGTGTTGAAGAAGGGCGGGCGCACGGTGCATTGCAGCGAGGCGGACTCGAACAATGTCTGGTACCGGTTCGCGCACCGTTACCCCGATCTCTTCGCCGTGCATTTCGTGGACAAGCCCGGGCACATCGGCATGGAATTGCCGACGCAGATTCGCGCGCGGTTCATCAAGCACGGCTTCCGCGAGATCACTTTCCGCCGCCTGAACAGCACCATTCAGGAACCTGGAACGCTCGTCGCGCTGTTCGACAACGAGTATCGCACAAAGTCGAAGTGGGTCAGCGCGTGTGTGGCCATCGACCGCGTGCTTACCGCCAACTTCGCGCTGCGTGAAGCCCAGAACTTCATCCTCGAATGGCTCGCGAAGGCCGAGGACCTGGTGATGCCGCTCGATACGACATCTGGCGCGTTGATTGTGTATGAGAAGGTGTGAACTCGATCCTCTGGGAAGAGTGTCCCGCGAGGTGGCGAAGGATCTCCAAGGCCAGAGTCATCCTCGTTCCGCTTTGCATCCCTCACCGCCGTCGCGGGACTCCCTGCTTTCTCCATGAATCAGGCCATCATCCTCGCGGGCGGCGCGGGCACGCGCTTGAAGGATCGCCTCGGCGATCTCCCCAAGCCGATGATCCCCATCGCGGGCAGGCCGCTGCTGGAGCATCAACTGGAACTGGCGAAAGTCCACGGCTTCACGGACCTCGTCTTCTTCGTTCACTACCGCGCCGACCTCATTGAGCAACACTTTGGAGACGGATCGAAGTGGGGCGTGCGCATCCGCTACGTGACCGAACGCGAACCGCTCGGCACTGCCGGAGCCGTGCTTGCCGGACGCGAACTGCTGGCGGGACGCTTCCTCGTGCTCTACGGCGACACGATGGTGAATGTCGATCTAGGCCGCATCTGGCGCGCGCACGCCGACGCCCGCGCCGATGCGACGCTCCTGCTGCATCCGAACGATCATCCGCTCGACTCGGACCTTGTCGAAGTGAACGAAGCCTCGCGCGTGCTCGCCTTCCACAATCGCCCGCACCCGGCTGGCCGCTGGTTTCAGAACCTGGTCAATGCCGGGCTCTACGTGTTGGAGAAAAGCCCGCTGCTGGAACACGCCTCGCGCCTCGCGAACACCAGCGGCCGTATCACCGACTTCGGCAAGGACATCTTCCCCGCGATGGTCGCCGGCGGCGCGCATCTGCTCGGCTACAACTCGCCAGAGTTCATCAAGGACATCGGCACCCCGGCCCGCTACGACCGCGTGTGCGCGCAGTTCGCGAACGGTACCATCGCCCGCAGCACTTTGGCGACGCCGCAACGCGCGGTGTTCCTGGATCGCGACGGCACGCTTGTCCACGACAAGAATTGCCTGCGCAGCGCGGACGGCTTGGAACTGCTGACCGGGATCGCTGCCGCCATCCATGACCTGAACCATCACGCCTGGCGCACGGTTGTGGTGACGAACCAGCCCGTCATCGCCAAGGGCTGGTGCGACGAGGCCGAGATGCAGCGGATGCACAACAAGCTGGAGACGCTGCTCGGCCTGGAGCATGCGTTCCTCGATCGCATCTACTATTGCCCGCATCATCCGGAGGCGGGCTTCGAGGGCGAACGACGCGATCTGAAGATTCGTTGTGACTGCCGCAAGCCGGGTACCGGGATGATTCAGCGCGCGGTGACGGAATTGAACATCGACCTCGCGCAAAGCTGGATGATCGGCGACACCACGACCGACATGCAGACGGCGAAGAACGCCGGGCTGCGCAGCATTCTCGTCCGCACCGGAGCGGGAGGCGGAGATGGAAAGCAGTCTGCGGCTCCCGACTTTGTCTGCGATGACTTGGCGGAGGCGGTGAAGTTGATTCTTGAACACGACGCGAAACACGCCGACAGGCTTTAGGAATTTCAGCGCATGATAATCAGTCGAACCCCGCTCAGGATGAGCTTCGTTGGTGGCGGCTCCGATCTGCCGGTATTCTACCGCAAGTTCGGCGGCGCGGTCGTCTCCTCCGCGATCAACCAGTTCGTTTACATCACGGTGAACCGGAAGTTCGATGAGAAGATCCGCGTCAGCTACTCGAAGACCGAGGAAGCCCGCACCGTGGCGCGCATCAAGCACCCGCTCGTGCGCGAATCCATGACGATGCTGGGCATCGATGGCGGGCTGGAGATCACTTCCATCGCAGACATCCCGGGCAAAGGCAGCGGTCTCGGCAGCTCCTCGTCCTTCACCGTCGGCTTGCTGCACGCGTTCCACGCCTACGCTGGTCGTTACGCCAGCGCCGAGCAACTGGCGCGGGAGGCGTGCGAAATCGAGATCGGCCGCTGCGGCGAGCCCATCGGCAAACAGGACCAATACGCGGCAGCGTACGGCGGGCTGAACTTCATCCAGTTCCACGAGGACGACTCGACGAGCGTGGAGCCGATCCTCTGCAAGCGCGAGACGCTAAATTCCATCCAGGATCAAATGCTGGTCTTCTACACCGGCATCACGCGCAGCGCGTCCGACGTGCTCCGCCATCAGCAGAGCGCGATGGCGTCCGAACGGAAGAAGCAGTCCGTCGTGCGCGGGATGGTAAAGCTGGCGCACACGTTGAAAGCGGAATTGCAGCGCAACCGCGCCGCAGCCTTCGGGGAGATCATCCACGAAGGCTGGATGCTCAAGAAGAGCCTCACGCGCGGCATCACCACCGACGCCATCGACGACTGGTATGCCCGGGCGCGGAAGGCGGGCGCGGTGGGCGGCAAGCTGCTCGGCGCCGGAGCCGGGGGCTTCCTGTTGTTCATCGCCCCGCGCGAACGCCATGACGCGATCGCGGCCGCGCTGTCCGAACTGAGGCGAATGGAGTTTCGTTTCGAGCCGCAGGGCAGCCGGATCATCTTCGTGCATCAGCCGTAGGCGGATGAGGATCGGCTTGTTGGGGACGGCGATTTCCGGCTTGTCTGGGATTTTGTTCTGCCGTAATCCCGTGCGGTGCAAACCACGCGAGGTGATTTCGGAGCGAACGGCGTCCAATGGGCGGATGCCGTGTCTCTTGCCGCATCGCCGAGCCAACCCGGAAAGCTCTCTTTACTATGAACCTGTTCCTTCCCATTCCCTCGGCGCGCAAAGGCGGCTTCATCGGCGAAATGATTCGCTGGTTCATCATGGTCGCGATCTACGACATTTGCATTGGCGCGATCGCCAGCATCTTCGGAGTGTCGCGGCTGGTGGCCTGTTTCATCTTCCTTGGTGTCCTGCTGCTCATCACGTTCATCGGCTACATCGTTCGCCAGAAGATGAGCCCGCCGGCGGACATGTGATCGGCGCGCCATGAAGCACCGCATCGCGCACGCGCCCACCTTCACCACGCTCGAATTCGATCTCGACGAGGGAGACGTCGTCTCCGCACAGCCCGGTTGCATGCTCGGCATGACGACCGGCTTGGACGTGACGGCCGGGGCGGGGACGCACATGAAAGGCACGGGTGGCCTGGGCCGCGCCGCGCGCAGCATGTTGGCGGGCGAGAGCTTCTTCACCGCGAATTACCGCGCCAAGCGCAACGGCGAGCGGGTGGTGCTCGCGCCCAGTGAAGTGGGCGAAGTGCGGGGGGTGGAAGTGAAGGACGGCACGCACTATTTCATTGCGACGGGTGCGTTTCTCGCCTGCACCAGCGGCGTTCGCCTCAGCCTCGAATACGCGGGCATGAAGGGCCTCATGGCCACGCGCGGGCTGTTCCTCATGCGCACCACGGGTGAAGGCACGGTGTTCATTTCCAGCTATGGCGAATTCGTCGAGCAGTCGCTGGCTGAGGGTGAACGCTTCGTGCTCGATAACCGCTACATCGTCGCCTTCGCCGACACGGTGCGCTACGAACTCGTGAAGGTCACCAGTTCGCTCCGGCACTCTTACTTCAGCGGGGAGGGCTTGGTGAACCGCTTCACCGGGCCTGGGTCATTGCTCTACCAAACGCGCGGCCGCTCCGGCCGCGGCTTCCTGCGCGGCATCCTCGACTTCGCGACGTGAACCCGTCCGGGATGAATCCTGTCGGCGCGCCGCCGCCGTTTCCGCCGTCAATGCCGGCCCGCCGCCTCACCACGCCCGATCGCGAGACGATGCTCGCGCACTACGCGCGGACGGAGGCGGCCTGCAAAGTCGTCCTTGCTGTCGAGACGCTCGTCGTCCTCGCGCTGGCGGGATGGTTGATTCAGCGGGGTTCGTTTCCCGGCGGGCCGTGGCCTTGGATCGCTCTGGCGCTCGGAAGTCTCGGCGTCTTCCGCTGGTTCGTGCATCACGCGTTCCTCAGCAAGAAGCGGATCGAACACATCCGGCCCGACGCGCAGTTCGGCGTTCACACGCGTGACTCCCTCGTGAATCTTGCCGGAACGGTTTTTGACCGGCTCGGGCTGCGGCGCGATGCGGCCCCGGTCTTCCTCACGCGGGCCAAGGACGTGAACGCGCACGCGATTCGCTGCGAACTCTGGCCGGGTCTTCACCTCTTCAACGGCGTGTTCCTCAACCGTTCGATCATTCACCTGCTCGACGAGGCGGAACTCGCGAGCGTCATCGGGCACGAACTGGGCCACGTCTTCCCGTACTCGCCGCTGCTCTCGCGCTGCTACGTCATTCACTCGGCGTTCGCCGGCGTCGTGAGCCTTGCGGCGGTGGCGGCATTTCCGGAACCGGGCGTGGCGTTCTTTGTGCCGATGGCGCTGCTGTGGGTGCTCGACTGGGTGATCGCGTATCCGCACATACGATTGTCCCGGGCGATGGAATTTCTCTGCGACGACCACGGCGCGCGTGCCGCGGGGCTGCTTCCCGCGCTCAGTTCCGAGGTGAAGATCGCCGTGGAACAGGAGACCCGGCAGCGCCTCCTGCTCACGGTGCTGAAGGCGCGCAAGGCGGGCGGCGGACTGAATCTGCACGACCTCTCCGAGGCGTATGAGAACGCCGTGCCGTTCGGCAAGGCGGACCCGGCGCAATTCGAGCGGGAGTTTCAAAAGCTCACTGCCGAGCAGCGCGGCAACTCCCGCGAGGTTTCACTGGGCGGATTTCTTTCACACCTCGGCGGCGGGGATGGCGAGCAGGCGGAGGATTGGGCGGGCGAACAGATCGAACAACTGCGCAAGCTCGACGAACTGCCGCTGCTCTCGCTGGACCGCGAGGCGTATGTGCGCGGGAGCGCGGCGTGGACGCTTGACGGGGCCGCGCGCCTCGCCGAACGCATCGAGGCCGAGCCGATGAACCTGCTCGTGCGTCTGGAGAATGAACTGGCGGATCACGAAGTGACCCATCCGGGAGCTTCGCGACGCATCCTCTTCCTCTGGCGCAACCGCCACGCGTATTCACTGCGGTGAGCGCGTGCGCAGTCGGAAGAACCGGTTTTGGGCGTCGGCGTTGAGCGTCACGCAGTTCATCCCTGCTACGACTTGCGGAGCGAGACCGGCATTGCTCCACTGCGCGGCGGCGGGTTGCGAAGCGGATTCCAACTCCCAGCAACCGGCCGAGGCCGTCCAGCAAATCGTCACGGAATTTGCGCGCCGGTAGATGTTCAGGCTTGGTGGTTCATT
>SXGS01573542.1_pt1 | contig 17790 bp, 21 predicted proteins | sample 3174681 | NCBI WGS metagenome assembly SXGS01 (sample SAMN11356861, study PRJNA531348) | freshwater metagenome | isolation source: freshwater sample F1-80 | place: China: Fuxian Lake, Yuxi | collected 2017-12-25 | reverse complement strand
GCTGGGCGCTGAACGAGGAGTACTACTACAACGAGCGCGGTGAGATGGCCAATTCCAGCTACCTCGACTACCGCATCCCCACGGCGCTCGACCTGCCGATGATCGACACGGTGATCGTCGAGGTGCCCAACCCCGGCCATCCCTTTGGGGTGCGCGGGGTGGGCGAGGCGCCCATCGTTTCGCCCATGGCCGCTATCGCCAACTCCATTTACGGGGCCACCGGAGTGCGCCTCAACGAGCTGCCCATGCGGCCCGACCGCATCCTGGCCGCCACCCAGGCCCAGACCGCCGGCTAAGGTTATGCCCCTGGTGTGGATTCCCACCCAGTTTCAGCGCTTCACCGGAGGGCAGCACCAGGTGTCGGTGGCGGGGACGACGGTGCGCGAGGTCATCGACAGCCTGGAGGTCGCTTACCCGGGCATCCGAGAGCGCCTGGTCGAGGAAGGGCGGGTCCGCCCCGAGATCGCGGTGGCGGTGGACAGCGAGATCACCACCGAGGGCCTGCGGGCCCGGGTGGGACCCCAGAGTGAAGTGACCTTCCTGCCGGCCATCGCGGGGGGATAACAGAGGCCCAGACAAGATCAGAGCCCGGCTGCCGAAAGGTGGCCGGGCTTTTTTGTTTGGTGTGCCGGCAGGGGATCGACCAGTTGGTAGCTGGTGCTGCGGACTGGCTAGCCGGCGCCCTGACCCCTCATTTCTGCTTGCGCACCCGGGCAATGGCCGCAGTGATGTCGGACTTTTTCAGGCCGGCAGCCTTGGCCTGCCGCCGGGTCTCGGCGATCAGCTCGTCGAAGTCCTCCATACGCGGTGCAGCCAAGGTCTTGAGAATCACCACGTCCTTGTCGCCGGTGACCACGAAATGGTCGCCAGGCTTGAGCTTCAGGCGCTTGCGGATCTCTTCGGGGATAACCACCTGTCCCTTGGAGGACAGGCGGGTGGTGGCCAGGGCTTCCATATCACATCCTTCTGAAGTGGTCTTAGGGGAGAAATTGTGCTTGATAGGGACTAGGTGTGAAGGTATCTTGGCGGGGTGTAGTAGACTATCCGTGGATGCCGGCGTTTCATTGGCAAGGTGGGCGTTGAGTGAGAGTTTGTGCACTACCGAAACGCCAAAAGATTTGAAGGCTGATTTGCTGCTTATGAGAACCTAAGAAAAAAAGAAATAGGGGAGTAAATGGCTAAAAAATCAAGTAACTCCGAAAGGAAGTATTACCACGAAGCACTCGAAGCACTAGGTACTGCCGCAGTGACATTGGACCAGGTAAACGCGACCGTAACTTAGTTGCCAGTAGATGCTTTACGCCCAACAAGCCATTACAGCGGAGGGCGCTGGCGCACCTCCGATGAAGGACAAGCCTTGCCACCGGATGAGCAAGCCGAACTAGAGATGCTGATTGAAGCTGAGTTGCGCGCTGCGGGCAGCCCACCCTGCGGGCCCCAGGGGGTACCTTCCCTCGTACCCGGCCTTCCGTTCCAGAAGTACCGCCTGATCGAGCGGTTGCAGCAGCAATCAGCGGAGTTAGGTTAGGGGGCAGCCGCAACAATTATCTCTTGCCAGGGACGGGCATCGATGAAGCGGGCCAGGTGACCTACGTTGTCGGTTGCTACGATGGCGTGCAGAGTCAGGGCCTGCGCTGCGAGAATGACATCACCGTCCAGCGCCTGGGGATCGGCTGTAGGATAGCCCTGTTGGCGCGCCTGTAGCCCATAGCTCCGCTGCGCGAAGCATGATTGGCGTGGTCAAAGGGAGGTATTCCAGGGTATTCTTCAGTAGATCCAGGCGTGCTAGTCCGGGGAACTTTCGGGCACGCAGGAGTTCCCGGCGCACTTCGTAGTCAGCGATTTCAGGGATAAAGACAGGAATATCCTGCCGAAGGAGGGATTGTAGCCACTGGTAACACGCCAGGTTCAGGTCTGAGGCACGGGGTTGGAGATCCGACCCAGCGGGCCGGTGTCGAGGACGACGATCACGAGGCGGTAAAGCGTTTGCGGAGCGCCGGACGGTCTTCGTCGATCACCCGTTGTAGATAGGCAAAGGTTTCCTGCTGCTCGGTGGCATCCTCCTCCAGCAGTGCCTGTAGACGCTTGAGGATCTGCTCACGATGCTGGACCAAATGAGCGGAGTTGCCCGCTCCTGGAGAGACCGGTGAAGTTGCGGAAGTCATAGGTGCCTACCTCCTGGAAACAGTAGAAAACGCAAGAAAATCACTCTCAAAGACTACATTCCCCTGTGAACCTGCGCAAACAAGCGGCATAGAAAATGCAGGGAAGGTCACCATGGCACCCAACCTCCTGAATCGAATTTCGGCGATCACCTTGTCAGCACTGCTCGTCGCCTGCGGCGGCGGCAACAGCATCGGCAGCAGCGATGCTCGAACAGCAGTGCGGCCGGTGGACTGGATCGACCATGCCTGGACCCAGCCGGTGCCGGCATGGGGCTCGCCCGTGCGTCTGAACCTACCGGTACCGCTCGAAAGTATCGTCTTCGGGCCGGGTGGGGGTTTTGGCGCTTTTGGTGCCCACCAGGGGGGGCATGTAGAAGGCCTGAATCACATCTGGATTCCGATCATTGCGGGCACACCCATCGGGAGTTGGGCAGACGGCAGGGTCACCCGTATCGAAGACATGGGGGATCGCGGCACCGGCGACGGCAGACGCGAGTATTTCATCACCATCGATTACGGCCAGGGCCTGGTCGGCAAACATCTCGATGTCGATATCCCGTTGGTCAGCGTGGGCGACCGGGTTGAGCAAGGCGATCCGATCGCCACCGGGCCGAGCGCCGAATTAATGTTGATCGATGAGAGGCGCAGCGACGGCGAGCGCTTCGACAGCGGCTCGCCGGTCTCTCCCTTTGACTATCTCAAGGACGAGGCCAAGGCCGCAGTCATCGCGGCCCATATCGCCAAGGTCGTCGAACCCTACTTTGAGAGCGGAAAAGCCGCTGGCAACAGCCGGCCCTGGGAGCCGTACCTGACCAACCGGATGCTCTTTCACCAGGATGACCCAGGCAGCGTTGCCGGCGAGTGGATCTTGTCGAACAAGGGCTGGGGCGCACCCGATCCGTTGTACTTCGAGGTCATGACCATCTTCGACGTGACCAACGAGTACGGCCACTTCCAGCGCTTTGAGGTGATGGACCACGATTGGTCCATGCCGGGCAACAAGAAGAATGGCAGCGGAACCTGGAGCGCAGCTGATGGGTCGGGCAAGATCATCTTCTCATTGGCTGTCAGCGGACAATACGACGGGATGTACTACGGCTTGTACCAGGTCGATGAGAGCGGAGGCCGCGCGAAAATGAGCCTCGAATGGAAAAGAGGCAGCTATCCGGATACCATCACTGCCGAGGCCGCAGTTTATATCGAACGGTCGGCGACCTACCTGGCGGACGATGCGCACCAGCTCGGTATCTTGAAGTAGTGCGATGCTAGGTAGTCGGTACATATTTTAACTGCTTTCGGCTACCAACGCTGGCGGCAATATCTAAAGTAAAGGAAAGGCTCATGCGCATCGGCCATTGCCAACTCGAATCCGTGCCCGGAGACTTTGAGGGCAACCTCGCCAAGGTGGTCAAGGGCCTGGAGCGGGCCGAGGGGGAAAGGGTCGAAATCGTCTGCTTCCCCGAGTGTTTCCTGACCGGATACCAGGACACCGAGGTGGTGGTCCGCGCCTCGGCCTTTGCGGCAGATTCGCCGCAGATGAGGGAACTCCTCGGCCGCACCAGCCGCTTCGGCGCCACCTGCATCGTCGGGTACAACGAAGTGCGCGGCCAGGATCTCTACAATACCGCAGTCGTGGTCAGGAAGGGGCAGGTCCTGGGCAGCTACAGCAAGTGTTCGGCGTACATGCCCTTCCACAAACAGGGCCGCGAGTTCCCGGTCTTCGAGCGGGAGAGCGTCAGGTTCGGGGTGGTGATCTGCTCGGACGGGGGGTACATCGAGCCGGCCAGGATTCTGGCGTTAAAAGGGGCCCGGATCATCTTCTCGCCGCACTACAACTACATTGGCAAAGAATCCCTGCTGGGTCATTTTATGCATGTCCGCGCCGACCACATCGCCCGCGCGGTCGAGAACAGGGTCTGGTTCGTGCGCGGCAACAACGTCACCCCCGGCGGCAGGGATCCAGGCATCCAGAAATACGAGGGGGTGGGATACGGCGACAGCTATATCGTCGATCCACTGGGCGAGATCCTGGTCCGCAGCCGGCGCCACCAAGAGGACTTTATCTTCGCCGACGCCGATCCCGCGATGGCCGAGGACCGGGCTTGGCATATTGGCCGCTCGCGCTGGAGCGCCCGCGAGTTTGGCAAGGCCCTGTTCGAAGCTACCGGGCAAGCGGAGAGGGAAAGGTGAGCGGCTGTTCTGTGAAAAAAACTGGCGAGAGGAGAAGCCAATGATATTCGCCAAGCGTCTCTATCTGGTTGCGGGCATATATGGACTGGCTGCGCTGCTGCCGCAGTATTTCCTCGAGGAGATGAATGGCCGGGATTTTCCGCCGGCCATCACCCACCCCGAGTACTATTATGGATTTATCGGGGTAGCGGTTGCATGGCAACTGGTTTTTCTGGTCCTCTCCAGGGACCCGGTGCGTTATCGGCCGCTGATGCTTCCGGCAATAGTTGAGAAGGCAAGTTTTGGCTTGGCCACGTTGGTGCTCTTCCTCAATGGCCGTCTGAACGTGGAGATGTTGGGGGCAGGCTTGATCGATCTGCTGCTGGGCATCCTCTTCGCAGTGGCCTGGGCGCGGACCCGACCTTCGCCAGAACCAGCAGGCAGCGCATGAGTGCCTTTGCGACTGTGGGGCTTCCTTCCGCGCCGACCATAGGTGCGCCGGACGGTTCCGACGTCCGTGTCCTCTTGGGGCTAGCTGTTGGCGGCATGGCCCACTTTGAACTGGGCAAAGGCCAGACCTCCATAGCCGTCACCCATCGGACAGTTGAGGAAATCTGGTACGTGGTTTCGGGCCAGGGGGAGATGTGGCGCAAGCAAGGCGAACGCGAAGAGATTGTGGCGCTCAAGCCCGGCGTCTGTCTCACCATCCCGCTGGGAACCCACTTCCAGTTTCGCGCCTCGCCCACCGAGGCGGTGGCGGTTATCGGCGTCACCATGCCGCCCTGGCCCGGGGAAGGGGAGGCCATCGCTGTGGACGGCCTCTGGCCACCTACTGAACCCTGAGTGAGGAATCATGGTCGAGCTCAAGACAAAACGCAACCAAGCGTCTGTTGCAGATTTTCTCAACGCGATCGAGGACGACCAAGTCCGCCGGGATTGCTGGGCGATTGCCGAGATCATGCAGAAAGCGGCCAACGCCGAGCCCCAGATGTGGGGCACCAGCATCGTCGGGTTCGGCAGCTATCACTACAAATACGCCAGCGGCCGGGAGGCGGATTGGATGCTGACGGGGTTTTCTCCCCGCAAGCAGAACATCACGCTCTATATCATGGCAGGGTTCGAGCAGTACGGAGAAATGCTGGCCCAACTCGGGAGACATTCGTGCGGCAAGTCATGCCTCTACATCAGGCGGCTTGCGGACCTCCATCTGCCCACACTCAAGAAACTCGTCAAGGCTTCGGTCCAACACATGATCAAGACCAATCAGCCAGGCACGGAGCGTTAAGCCGCCCTGGTGTCGACGGGGCTGTCTCGCGAGGGAGGAAGAGGCGGTTGGGGCGGGATGATCAGGGGAGCGCGTTGGCCACGGGGGTGTATTTCTATCGCCTGCAGGCCGGGGCTCAGGTGCAGACGCGGAAGCTGCTGCTGCTCAGGTAGACTGCCGGAGGCTTCTCAAGGCTTTCAGGTGGTAGCAGTGGTGGTGATCTCTTGCCAGGGGCGGGCATCGACAAACCGGGCCAGGTGGCCCACGTTGTCAGTGGCCACAATACCGTGCAAGGGCAAGGCCTGCGCTGCGAGAATGACGTTGCCGTCCAGCGCCTGGGGATCGGCTGTAGGGTATCCCTGCTGGCGCGCCTGCGCCCACAGCTCTGCTGCGCGAAGTATGATCGGCGTGGTCAGCGGGAAGTATTCCAGGGTGTTTTTCAATAGATCCAAGTGTGCCAGTCCGGTAGCAGTGCCTGAAGGCGTTTGAGCACCTGTTCACGCCACTGTGAACCTTCGCAAGCACCCGATCCTCCTGTTTCGCACAGGAGATCCTTCATCTCAGAGCCCGGTCGCCTTTCGGCAGCCGGGCCTTTTGGTTTTCAGTGCTGGGCAAAGGCAAAAGGGTACTGCTCGTACTCGGGCTGGGTCTGGCGCCACTTGAGGTACTCCGGGCGCAGCTGGGCATCGGGGGGATAGGCCTGGTGCAGGGCGTAGCCTTCGGCCAGCTTGAGGCGGGTGAAGCGCTCCTGCACCTCGTGCTCGATGCCAAAGGCCACCAGGCCCTCCACCTCGAAGGGCGGGATGACCACCACTCCGTCCTGGTCGCCCAGCAACACATCGCCGGGCAGCACCGCGGTGTTGCCGATGCACACGGGCTGCTGGTAGTCGGCAGACATCAGGGCGCGGTTGATGCCGGCCCCGTGTACCCCCTTGCAGAAGAGGGGCAGGCCGATGGTGCGGATGGTGCTCAAATCGCGCACCGAGCCGTCGATGACGATGCCGGTGCCGCCCCGCTCCATGACCCGCCGCGTGAACATATCCCCCACCACCCCGGCCTCGAAGCTGCCGCAGGCGTCGATGACCAGGATCTCGCCCGGCGCGATGGTCTCGATGGCGTCGCGGTGGGGCCGGTCGCCCACCGAGGCATACTGCTCCTTGACTAGGTCCTCGCGCAGCGGCAAAAAGCGCAGGGTGCGGGCTCGGCCCACCATCACCTGCCCTGGGGCCAGGGCCTGGGGTGGGATGCCGATGAGGTAGGTGTGGTTGAAGCCCCGGCCCATCAGATGGGCGGTGGCCGTGGGGGTGCTGACCAGTTTCAAGCCGGCGAGCAATTGGGGAGCGATGGTGGTGTCGGGGTTCTTGAGCACGGGGAATCCTTTCATATGAGGGGCGCGATGAGAGGCACCGGGGCCGGGCCAATTAGGCTCAGCCGCCGAAGATCCTCAGCGCGGCGCGGGCGGGGATCTCAAAATAATAAACAAACAACAGCGCAGCGACAGCCAGGTACGCCAGGCGGGTGCGGCCCTCGTCGGGGGCATCCTGGGCCAGGCCCAGGACGATCAGGGTCCAGCCAAAGGAGAGGGCCACGTTGGCCGCCGCCAGGTAGGTGGTCGCGCAGAAGAGCAGCAGCAGGGCGTGGCGCCAGCGGGCCAGTTTCCAGTTAGACGGCCCGAGGAAGGCCAGGGCCAAGATGGATTCCAGGGTGATCAGCCACCAGGTGATGGCGAGGGCCAGGGCAGCCAGTTGCGGGGTGCTGTGCAGTTGTGCGGGGCCGGCGAGGGCCAGAGGGTCGGTGTGATGGTAGTTGTGGCTGTATTGCTCGGCACTCATGCCGCCCAGCAAGAGGCCCAGGGGCTCGAAGCGCGGGTCGGTGAGCAGGGTGTAGTGGAAGTACGCGCCGCTGAGAAAATCGGCGGAGAGCAGCGCCTTCCACAACACGGTGAAGCCGAAGGTGAGGCCCACCAGCAGCCGGGCATTGGCCGCCAGCAACTGGGCGGGATCGGGGCGCGAGAGGGCTAGGCACAGGGCCAGGCACCAGTAGAGGGAGAGGAAGTGGTGGTTGTCCTGCACCCACCAGCCGGCCAGGGTTTTGAGAACCAGGATAGCCGTGAAGAGGTACCACAGATAGCGGTGGCAGAGCAGGCCGGGCAGCAAGAGGCCGGCGGCGGACAACAGATACAGGGGCAGTTGGAAGCGCCAGGTCGGGCCGGCGATCCCGTCGGCGCACAGGTAGAGCAGCAGGGTCAGCCGGCAGACCAACGCCACGGTGTCGAGGCCGGCGAGGCGCTCGGCGAGGCGGCGCAGAGGGTTCATTGCCCTGCCTGATCCACGGTGAGGGCGGCCACCGGCAGGGGGCGGAGCAACAGGCCGGAGGGGTCGAAGGAGGACTTCCACACCTCCACCCGCACGGCCGAAATCCGGTGGCGGTGGTGGTGCTGCTGTTGGATCAACTGCCCGGCCACCGCGCGCAGGTGGTTGTCGCTGGGAAAGGAGGTGGCGCGGCGCACTGCGGAGCGCAGGGGATGGCCGGGGTGGATGGTCAGGGCCTCCTCCCCTTCGGGGCCGATCCGATAGGCGCGGAGGTGGCGGTGGTTGAGCCGGTCCACCGTCGAGAACATACCAAAGCCCCCGCCCTTGTCCGGGTTGAGCCGGCCCCCACCCCAGGCCAGGCCGATCTGGACCAGGGCCACCAGGATCAGCAGCAGGGCCGGCAGGTGACTGAGCACTAGCTGGGACACGCGGTCCCGGTGTTTGAGCATCAAGAGCCTCATCAACTCTCCATCCACGCCAGCACCGCGGCGATGGCTATCGGGCTGGACAGGGTGGAGCCCAGCAGGATGCCGCCTAGCAACTCGGGGCGGGTGTCGAAACGCACGGCCAGCAGCAGGGTGTTGATGGCCGAGGGCAGGCAGGCCCCCAGCAGCAGCAGGTGCAGTAGTTGCCCCTCGGCGCCCAGGCCCAGGGCCAGGCCGATCCCCAGGGCAGGAACGGCCAGGCAGCGCAGGGTCAGGCAGCCGGCCAGGGTGGCGGTAAACTGGCCGCGCAGGGGAATATTGGCCAACTGGATGCCCAGCACCACCACCGAGACCAGGGGGCCGGCTTTGCCGATCGCTTCTCCGGAGGCCAGCAGGGCGGGCGGCAGGCTCAGATCGAGGCCGTGCACCAGCAGGGCCAGGCCCACGGCGTAGATGAGGGGCAGGCGGAAGACGCTGGTCAGGGCCTGGAGCAGGGTCTGGCGGCCGGCAGCGGCGATGTACACCCCTATGGAGCCGGCGGCGATATTGCTGTAGACGAAGAGCAGCATCACCTGAGAGAGAGCCTGGTCGCCCAGGGCGAAGAGCACCACCGGCACCCCGAAGCTGCCGACGTTGAGGTTGGTGGTCGACAGCAGCACCGAGCTGCGATTGGCCCGGTCCCAGCCAGCCAGGCGGCCCACCACCAGGACCAGCCCGCTGACCAGGGCCACCAGCAGCGCGAACCATCCCAGGATCAGCGCTGCCTCGCCGCCGGAAAGCGGGTTGCGCACCAGCGAGACGAAGAGCAGCAGGGGCATGAGGACGTAGAGGCACAGGTCAGTCAGGGGGGCCGGGTCGCTGTGGCGCAGGCGGCCAAGGAGATATCCGGCCCCGGCCAGGCCGAAGAAGGGGAGCAGGGCCTGCAGCAGCAGGGTCATGGGCGTGGCTGCCCGGCGGGCAACCTAAGCAGCAACAGGAGGAGGTTGGGAGTCATAAGTGGGCCAATATAACCATTCCCGGCACCTGCGGGCCACTGGTTTGACAGGTCTGGGGGGATTAAAGATACTTTTACCTGAATTGTCCTCCCAACCTCCAGAGGAGCCTATGGCACCCCCAATCGCAGTGCAATTGTACACGGTCCGCGACCTCCTGCCCGGGGATTTTGCCGGCACCGTGAAGCGCATCGCCCAGATCGGTTACGCCGGGGTGGAAACAGGTGGTTTCCAGGGCGTCAGCACCCAGGAAGCGGCCCGTCTTTTCGCCGACCTGGGCCTCAAGGTGCCCAGCGTGCACGCCGCCCTGCCCCTGGGCGATCAGGAAAAACCCACCGTGGAACTGGCCCAGGGCCTGGGCGTCCACCGGGTAGTGGTCAGCACCCCTCGCGATGCCTTTGCCTCGGTGGAAAAGGTGCGCGCCCTGTGCGACACCTGGAACCAGGCCCAAGCGGTGGCCCAGCAGCACAGCCTGGAGCTGCACCTGCACAACCACTGGTGGGAGTTCAGGCCGGTGGGCGAGCACAACGGCCTCGACCTGCTGCTGGAGTACCTGGACCCCAAGATAGGCATCCAGGTGGACACCTACTGGGCGCAGACCGGCGGGTACGATCCGGCGGCGGCGGTGGCCAAGGTGGGGGCGCGGGCACCGCTCTTGCACATCAAGGACGGCCCCTGCGACAAACCCGAGTCGCCGATGGTGGCCGCCGGCCAGGGCAAGGTGGATTTTCCCGCAGTGATGCGGGCCGCCGGCAGCCACGCCGAATGGCTGATCGTCGAGTTGGACCGCTGCGCCACCGACATGATGGTCGCCGTGGAGCAGAGCTATCAGTATCTGGCCGGCCAGGGTCTGGGCCGGGGAAGGGGTTAGGAGGAAGGCGATGAAAAAGGCATTGATGGTCTGGGGCGGCTGGCTGGGTCACGAGCCCAAGCAGTGTGTCGAGGTCTTTGCCCCCCTGCTGGAGGCCGCCGGCTTTGCGGTGCAGATCTCCGACACCCTAGACACCTACAAGGACCAGGGGTTGATGCAGGAGCTGAGCCTGGTGGTGCCGGTGTGGACCATGGGCACCATCGAGCGCGAGCAGGAGCAGGGGTTGCTGGCCGCCGTCAAAAGCGGGGTGGGCATCGCCGGCTTCCACGGCGGCATGGGCGACTCTTTCCGCAACAACACCGAGTACCAGTTTATGGTGGGTGGCCAGTGGGTGGCCCACCCGGACGGCATCATCGACTACCAGGTCGACATCATCGACCATCAGGACCCCGTCACCAAGGGCATCCCCAACTTCAAGATGCACTCCGAGCAGTACTATATGCACACGGACCCAGGCAACCAGGTGTTGGCCACCACCACCTTTCGCGACCGGACGAGTTCGCCCTGGGTGAACGGCACGGTGATGCCGGTGGTGTGGAAGCGCAGTTGGGGGGCAGGCCGGGTGTTCTACTCCTCGCTGGGGCACGCGGCCAGGGACTTCGAGGTGGCGGAGGCAAAAGAGATCCAAAGGCGTGGCATGGTCTGGGCCGCCCGTTAACGCACCCTTCATCCAAACAAAAATTCGCATAGAGGAGAGTGAGGCAATGCAGGTCATGGAGTTGATCAAGAAGATTCAGGACAACGGCGCCAGCCGGATTTCAGGGGCCCTCGCCGAGGTTCCCTGGACGGCGCGGCGGCGGCACAACCACACCCTCCGCCGGGTGATGTGGGGGGCGGGGATCGCCGTGGGTGTGGCCCTGGTGGCGGTGCTGGTCTGGGCGATGGTGGGGCGCTGTCGCGGGGAGGAAGCAGAAGAGGAAGTGGGGCTGTCCTAGTACGCGTAACTGCCCACTGCCCAACCTGCGCCACACCCCATACGTTGGGGCGTGGCGGGTCTGCCCTGATCAGTTCAGGGCGCGGTTGAGGTGGTGGCACAGGGCCTTGAGGCGGTTGAGTTCGCCGCTGCCCAGGAAGTGTTCGGCAAAAGCGGTCTTGTTGTGCCACAGCGGTTCGTCCAGGTCTACCCATTCCCGGCAGGCTTCCCCGTCGGGGGTGTTGGGGATGGGCGAGAACTCCGAGAGCATCAGGCGGATGCCCAGCGAATGGGCGAAGTGCATCGAGGCCTCCACCTCCTGTTGCTCCCCGCGCGGATGCCCGGCGATGAGGTAAGCGGTGATGGCGCGGCGGTCGGCCCCGGCTTCTTCGAGGGCCGCCACCGCCGCCACCAGCTCCGCCGAATACACCTTGCCGCCGGTTTTTTTTTGCCAGGTGTAGGCGCTGCTCTCGAAACCCAGGTAAAAACTGCGGAAGCCGGCCCGCACCATCAGTTCTGCCACCGTGGGGGTGATGAAGCGGGCGTTGAGGGCATTGGGGGTGTGCAACTCCAGGCCGTATCCGCGCCGGATCACTTCCTCCAATAACGGCAACAACAGTTCCTCCTCCCGGAAGAGCAGGGCGTCGTCGTAGAAGGCCAGGCGCTGCACCCCGCAGCGCTGTAGCAATTCGATCTCCGCCAGCGCCCGTTCCACATCCCCCGAAAACTTCGGATAGAGCTGGGGCACCGAGCAATAGGTGCAGCGGAAGGGGCAGCCTTCCGTCAGTTTGACCACCCCGGTCTCCAGCTTTTGATATCCCTCCCAATAGGGCAGGCTCCCGGCCTGGCCGCGCACCCCCAGTAAATCCCATAGCGGTTCCAGGTCCTGCCCTTCCACCACCAGGTCGGCGCCCAGGCTGCGGGCGTGGTCTGGACAGAGGGTTGCGTAGACCCCGCCCAGCACCACGGCGCTTTTGGGTGAGGCAGCGCGCACTTCCGCCACCACCTCCTGCACCCCCGGATACCAGTAGGTCATGGTGGTCTGCACCAGCACCGCGTCGAAAGGGGCCTGGCTGCGGAGGAATTCACCCAGCAGCGGGCGCGGCAGGCCGAAGCGGTGGTAGCGCCGGCGGATGGGGGCCAGGGCTGCGGGTTTGGGCAGGACCTCGGCGGGGAAGGCGCCCCGGCCCCAGGGGTCGCGTTTCAGGCCGGGGGGCATGGAAGGGTGCAGGCGATCGAGAAAGTCGAAGAGCTGGAGTTCGGCCTGGCCGCGCAATTGCCCGGCCACCCGCAAGAGGCCATAGGGCTTGAGCCAGTAGTCATAGGCGGTGAAGTCGCAGATGGGAGGATTGACCAGCAGGATGCGCAATCCCCTCATACCTCATAGCTGGTCCAGGTGCCGGTGCAGCCGTGGCCGCGCCGCACGTGGAAGAGCCCCTTGGCCGGCTCGGCGAGGTACCCGGTGATCGAGTAGGAGCCTTTGGCCCCGTGCCGGCAGATGCCCCCAGGGTCGCCCTGGTGGTCGGCCATGATCCCCTTCATCACCTGCACGTCGACCTGGCCCCAGTGCGCTTGCACCAGCTCGCGCAGGCGGTCCAGGCGCGGGCAGGAGTCGGGCAGGGTGGCGTCCTCGTACGGGGTGAATTCGGGGGTGAGGTAGTGGTTGGTGTGCAGCCGGCAGTCGGGGTGTTCGCCGGGGTACAGGGCCACGGCCTCGGGGCGGATCTCCACATCGGCCACCGCGCCCTGCCCGTCGCAGAAGACCATATTGCCCGCCGAGCAGGTGTGATGTTCCCCGACCATGCGCAGGCATTCGGCAACTGTTTTTGTCTCCAGCAGGGTGCGTTTGAGCGGGTAGTGGGGCAGGCCGGGGCGCCAGGCGGCGTTGTACAGGGCATTGGCAAAGTGGGCCACCCCGTGCTGGTTCATACCCATGTACCCGAGCTGGCCGGCAAAGGTGAAGGTGATGGCCCGGGGTCGGCCGTCGCTGGGTTTGAGGTGCAGCACGATGCCGAGGTCCGAGAATTCGGGGGGCAGGTCCTGGTTTTGGCCGGCGATGGGGTGGCCCCCGGCGGTGGCTTCGCCGGTGAGGGCAAAGGCGGTACAGCCTTCGGGCCGGGCGTTGACGGCCTCGCCGCGCACCTGGCAGAGCAGGGCTTCCTCGTAGGAGAGGTCGGCGCCGGCGGCCAGGCCGCGCACCTCGTCGAGGTAGCGGGGGTTGAGGCGCTGGATGAAGGGCTCAAAGGCGCGGGCATTGCGGCCTAGTTCGGCGCGGGAGCGGCCGGTGCTCTTCTCGATCCAGCCGAGGTATTTGCGGATGAGATCGCCGGCCTGCTGGCCGTGTTGGCAGCCCATCTCGTAGGCGGTGCCGGAGACGGAGATGAGGGGAAAGGCGTGCATGGGTGGCGGCTCCTAGGTGGCTGAGTTATCAGTTGTTCCGGGCACGTCGGTGAGAGGCCCGCTGCGGATTTTCCCAAGGCGCGGACTTGCCGCTCTGCTCGCCGTCCCTACCCCACTACCCTACCCCCTCAACGTCCCATACGTTGGGACGTTGAGGCTCCGCTCTCCCCACAGCCCCTCCCGCGTCCTTCCCGGCCCCGCCGTTCCCCGGTAAAATCCTCCGGGGCCTTCTCCCCGCCGTGCTTTTCCACGGCTGAGTCTAGCGGATGGAGAGGTTGTTGGCAAGAGTGCTTTGACAGCGCTATGGGGTGATCCTACCTTGAAGCACTTTCGCGTACCTGATCTTTGGCAGTTCATTTCGACAAGGAGGATTTATGGCAGGGCTTTCGCAGGCGGATCTGGATCTGCTGCGCAAATACGATACACCGACTATCTGCAATGTGATCGAGTTGTTCGAGGTGCGGGCGCACAATGCGGGGTACATGGACGCCCGCATCCGCGCCTGTTTTCCGGAGTTGCCGCCCATGGTGGGCTACGCTTCCACCGCCACCTTTCGTTCGGCGGCGCCGGCCCGTTCGGGGGATGTGTACACCAGCCTGGACCGGCAGGTGGAGCAGTTCGGCGAGTTGCCCGGGCCACCGGTGGTGGTTTTTCAGGATCTGGATAGTCCAACTGTTTCGGCCACCTTTGGCGAGGTGATGTGCTCCACCTACAAGGGCTTCGGGGCCGTGGGCCTGATTACCAGCGGGGCGGCCCGGGACCTGGACCAGGTGCGGGCCTTCAAGTTCCCGGCCTTCAGCGACGGCACCATCTGCTCCCACGGCTACGCCCATACCTTGGACTCGATGCTGCCGGTACACGTGGGTGGCATCACCGTCTATCCGGGCGACCTCTTGCACGGGGACTGCAACGGGGTGACAACCATCCCGCACGAGATCGCCTCCGAGGTGGCCCACCTGTGCGACGAGTACATCGCGGCGGAGATGGTGGTGATCAACTACGTGCGCAGCGCTTCGCCCACCCCCAAGGGCCTGGGTGAGGCGCGGGCTGAGTGCGGCCGGCGTTTCAAGGAGATGGCGGCGCGGATCAAGGGGAAGAAGTAGGCGCGACAGGCTCATAGCCGGGGCAGCTGAGCACGGGCAGTGGAGGGTACTTGGGATAACGCGGGTCAGTGGCGGCGCGGCGACACAGATAGAAGGTGGAGCCGCGCTGCGACTGGATGCGGCGCAGGTGCCGGCAGCGGGCACAGAGGCCCGCCTCTGGAGGGGATGGTTCAGCGTTCATCTGGCGCCTCCCTCAGCGCTATGATATGCCGGTATCGAGGCTGCAACAAGCGTTTGGACAATAAATCGCCCCGAGGTATATTCCGTGCAAATGTACGGTGATTCAGACTGAGGAGTGCCTTTGATGTACAGGGTGCGAGTTGTAGTCTGCGGCCTGCTGATCGCGTCCGCAGGGTGGGCGCAGGGGTACCGTCTCGAAAAGGACCGGGTGAGCGCCTCCCCTGAGCAGTTGCGGGAATGGAGCTTCCCTCAGGGAAGTCTGAGCTTTGGCGCCGAGGGGGTGCGCCCCCATCTGGTGCAGTCGCAGGTCAACGCGGTGCTGGACGCCGGGGTCTTTGTCCGCGCCGACGGCAGCGCGGGAGGTGTCCGCAACGCCGGGACCAACGCGGCCCAGGCTGCACAGGTCATCGACGGCCGGGCGGACACCTTCTGGGAGCCGGATCTGAACGCGCCCCTGAAGGACTGGTGGGTGGAGATCGATCTGGGCCGGGCAGTGTGGGCAAAGAAGATCGTGGTGAAGTTTGCCGGGGAAGGAGAGGGAGATCCCTTTCTCCAGTTCAGGGTTCTCACCTCCAATGGCCAGCCCGCCTTCTTGCAGAGCAAGGCCCTCAACTACCTCGTTGCCGGCCGCAGCGAGGGCCTCAACCAGACCCGGCGCGTCTTCGAATTTGACTTGCAGCCAACCGGCACGGTGGAACCGGGTTTTGCCGGCGATGTGATCCAGTTCGTGCAGATCTCTGCCACGGCCAGCAACTTTGGGCGAGCCGAAGAGATCAGCGCCACCCGCTGGGACAGCCTCTCAGCGGCGGACCGCGGGGAGGTGCTCTACTTCCGCCGCGAGGCCTCCGGGTATGAGCGCCAGGTGGACCAGGCCGAATACCAGAACATCGCCGACGCCGGGCAGCGCGGCCCAATCAAGTACTATCGCCGGGAACACCCCCGGCTGGCCGAGGTCGAGGTGTGGACTGCGGGCGACAATATCAGTCTGGGAGCCCTGGGCCGGGGAGGCAAGATTCTAGCCTATGGCAGTTTGGGGAACGAAGTACTGGCGGTGGATGGGGACTACAACACCTTCTTGAGCACCCAGGTGGGTGTGCCCAGCAGTGGTGCCGACCCCTCCACCATCCTTGTCCAGGACCCGGAGCGCAGCCTCTTTGTTGATCTGGCCACCTGGTACTGGATAAACCGGGTGTTAATCGTGTACAGCACGTCGGGCGATGCCAGGTTTTCATTGCCCTTTCCAAAATACGCGGTCACCCTCTCTGATGGCAGTGTGGCACCGGACGGCAGCCTGGTCTACACCAACCTCGGCGGGCGAGGCCAGGGCGAGAGCGATTCGCGGCGCACTGCCTCTCTTGAGGACAATCCCTTCGCACTCGCCAAGGCGCGTTATCTCAAGCTGGATTACCGCGTCATTGTCGCCTCCAGCTGGTTAAACGCCGACGTCGCTGAGTTACAGCTCTACGGCCGGGGTTTTCTCCCCCAGGTATCGCTGACCTCGGGGCTGATCGAAGTAGGGCAGAACCCCCGAATTCTCTCCACCATCAACTGGGATGCGGACACCCCGCCGGGCACCCAGGTGCAGGTCCGCACCCGGACCGGGAACCGGGTCGAGCGGCTGGTGCGCTACTTCACCAAGGCCGGCACCGAGGTGGGCGAGAAGGAGTATCGCAAGCTGCTCAGCTTCCAGCGGGGAGACTCGCTGGTCACCTCGATTCCTGGGTCGGATTGGAGCAACTGGAGCCAGTTCTATCCCCAGTCGGGGGTGGCCGTCGCCTCGCCCAGCCCGCGGCGCTATGCGCTGGTCAGGGTCGATCTGCTCTCCGAGGACCCCGACCAGGCAGCAGCGCTGCGCAGCCTGGATCTGCGCCTGGAAGAGCCCCTGGCCAACCAGGTCCTGGGCGAGATCGCCCCGCAGAAGATCGAGCGCAGTGGCGAGCCGGAGACCTTTACCCTCTTCCTCAAGCCCGACCTCCAGGCCAATAGCCTCGGCTTTGACCAGGTGCTGGTCGAACTGCCGCCCAGCGCCGAGGCCCAAGTGGTGGAAGTGGCCGTGGGCCCAGAGGGGGAACTGGCCGCCGGCAGGGGGCAGGTCTACGGCCGGGACGAGGTGGTACAGGCCGGGGGCGGCGCGGATTCGCTGTGGATCAAGTTGCCCGAAAAGGTGAAGGCGCAGGAGATGGTGGCCCTGCGGTTTTCGGGGATGCTCTACCTGGCCAGCAACGCTTTTGCGGCCTCGGTGGGCCTGGGCGAGGGGGCAGAGAAGGTATGGCAGCGGGTGGATGGGGGAGAGGCGACCACCCTGGCAAAGGGGGTGGGAATGACGGTGCAGACCCCCTTCGAGGGGCGGTTGCTGGGCGCAGTGGAGGTCTCCCCCAATCCCTTCACCCCGAACGGAGACGGCATCAACGACACCGTGGAGCTGGTCTTTCCGGTGTTCAAGGTGCTGGGGCCCAAGTCGCTGGTCTTAGAGGTGTACGGCCTCGACGGCATCCTGGTGCGGCGCCAGGAGAAGGCCGTGGCGCACGCCGCCGGCCTCCAGCGCCTGAGCTGGGACGGCAGGGACCGCGACGGGCGCCTGCTGCCGCCCGGGCTCTACATCTGCCGGGTGGGCCTTGAGGTGGAGGACAAAAACGCCGAGCAGCCGCTGATCGCCAAACTCATCGCCAGCGTGTATTGAGCGTCCTACCAGCGCAGTTTCCCCGCGTATTCCACCTGTTGCTCCCCCCTGACGATGCGCCCGATGGCATAGGCGCGGCAGCCCTGCGCTTCGAGGTGCCGGCACATTTCGCCGGCCACTTCCGGGGCCACCACCAGGGTCATGCCCACGCCCAGGTTGAAGGTGCGCAGCATGTCCTCGTCGGGCACCTGGCCCATGGCGCGGATCAGGCGGAAGAGGGGCAGGATTTCGAGGGTGTCCAGTTCGATGCGGGCGTTGAGCCCTTGGGGTAGGACCCGGTTGAGGTTGCCGCCGATGCCGCCGCCGGTGATGTGGG
>SXGS01240111.1_pt1 | contig 17790 bp, 13 predicted proteins | sample 3174681 | NCBI WGS metagenome assembly SXGS01 (sample SAMN11356861, study PRJNA531348) | freshwater metagenome | isolation source: freshwater sample F1-80 | place: China: Fuxian Lake, Yuxi | collected 2017-12-25 | reverse complement strand
GTGCCTGTGCCAACAACTCCGCACGCCGAACCTCAAAACGCCCGTCCATGGCAAACTCCCCTCCTGGTTCAATAAAACCCTGAAGAGACTGTCCCACAAAAACTTAGATTCGATAAAGACCAACGGACAGTAGAAGTAGAAATACACAATTCTGCTAACCCCATGAAGACGTTTCCGCCTTAGCTCTGCGCTCTTCGCTTCTCTGCGGTAAATAACGAAGTGTCCGTCACTTTTACCGCAGAGAAGCGAAGAGCGCAGAGGTGTTGAAATTGCCGACCATTTCGAGTTGTTTAGATACCAATGACGCAAGGTCGGTGGCGAATAGATCAATTGCGCGTCACGCTATTCCTTCAAAACCATGTCGATGCACATCACTGCCCCCACGATGAGCTGTCGCAACGGGCTGTCTTCCGGAACACAGTCATTGATTTGCAGCACATAGTTATCCGCCGTGGTGAAGAGTTCCTTCCCCAGCCCGGCCCATTTCTTGGTCACGCGAGCCAACTGCTTTTCGCCGGACATGAAGCTGAAATCCCAGCCCGTCCACTTCCCTTTGAGCTGGCAAAGCGGCTCATCGTTGACGTCCAGAACGGTGAAGGCCCCGCCCATTGAGAAGAACTTCTGCTTGAAACCACCGATCTCCTGGTCGTTCTCATCGAGCACATTCACCTTCGAAAGGAAGATGGAAACGCCGCGTGTGACTCGCACGATTTGCTCGCCTTCGGGCGACCGAATCTCGACGTCAAACGGCGTCATGCGTTTGTAGTCGGTGAACCGCAGCATCTTGGTGAAGAACCCCAGCTTCTCTTCACGACACTCCATCACGATCTCACCCGTCTCTGGATCGTGGATGTCGTAATTGTTCGCCGCTTTGAAAAAGCCGGCGTGTTCTTTGACGAGAAACAAATTGGCATTGAGAGCTGGGTGCATGGAAGACGTCTCCTGGGGATCACGGCTGAGCGCGCTCGTAGTGACCCCATTCATGGGGTCGAACGTGCGATCCAGACCCGATGAATCGGGTCACTACAAGCTCAGCTCTTTTTCGCCGCAGGCTTCGGCGGGTTGAACAGCTTGTCGTTGATCTTCTTGACCTGCTGACCGGCCGGAGCGACTTCGACTTTGCCGCTGAGTTTCAGATTCTTCGGTGGCTCACAGCGATCGCTGCTGCATGCCTGGTATCGAACCTGGAGTTCAAACTCCTCGACCTTGCCGGCGGCGGCTTCGGGGACTTCGATCGTGCCGAACAGGACGACTTGGCCCTCATAAACCAGCAGCGGTTCGAGGAAGCCGGGGAACTCGAACTTGTGCCCTTTGGGGTACTTCACGTTGGTCAGTTTGCTGCCGTGCTTCGACTTCATCGTGAACGTTGTTGGGATCTGCGATTCGTCGGCCGGCGGGTTTTGATTGATGTGCCAGCCCTCTTTGACATCCACCACCAAGGCGATGCGGCAGGTGCTTCCCGCCGGAAGCTGTTCGACGTTGAGATGTGCCTCGGCGGTGAGGATTTCGTTCTTCTTTTCCTTTTCGGTTTTCGGATCGGCATTGGGCTTGTCGGCGACAGGAGCGGGATTCGTCGGCTCACGTTTGGGTTTCGCGGCGACATCGATGACCGCCTCATCGGATGCCGGGACGACGTTGAGATCGACGTTGCGGCGCGATGCTCCGAACTTTGGTTTGTCGAGGAACTCGTACAGGCCGAGAGCCATGTTGGCGAAACCACCTGGAGCGTCTTGCATCGAGCCAGCGGCCGATTTCAAAGTCTCTTCGGCTTTCTCTCGATAGCCTTCATTGCCGGTCAGCGACGCGAGCCGAATTAGGTTGCGCACCGCGACGCTGTTGCCCGACGGGACGACCGAGTCGTAGCGGTCCTTTGATCGCGCCAGCAGTTCTTCGTGGTCGGTCGCCGTAAAGAAGAAGCCGCCGTTCTTGTCGTCCCAGAAGAGTTCGAGTTGGTCATCGGTCAGCTTCGAGGCGGCGTTGAGCCACTTTTGTTCGTGAGTCGCCAAGTGCAGCGAGATCAAGCCATCCACGAGGTAAGTGTAGTCGTCGAGATACGCCTTGATCGGGCTTGCCGTACCGCGAAAAGAACGGTGCAGGCGGCCTTCTTTGTCGCGCAAGTCGGTGATGACGAACATCGCGGCACGTTCAGCCGCGCTGAGGTAATCCGCTCGATCGAAGCGTGCTCCGGCATTCGCCAGGGCGCGGATCATCAGGCCGTTCCAGCCGGTCAGTAGCTTGTCGTCCGTCATCGGTTGCGGCCGGCGATTGCGAGCCTTCAGCAACTTCTGCTTCGAGGAATTCAAGCTGCGATCGAGATCGTCCGGCAACAGTTTCAGCTTCGCGGCGACTTGGTCGAGCGGCTGCGATTGATGCAGAACGTAGCCCACCTCGAACGTATTCTTGTCCTTCATGCCATAAGCGAGTTTGAATGCCTCCGCATCGTTGCCGAGCAGTTGGTCTACTTCCCGTTCCGACCAAACGTAGCTCTTGCCTTCGACGTCTTCGCTATCGGCATCGAGAGCGGAGAAGAAGCCGCCGCGCTTGTCAGTCATCTCGCGCAGCACGAAGTCGCAAATGTCTTCGGCGATCCGTTTGTAGGCCGGGTCTTTCGTTTGGCGAAACGCTTCGGCGTAGACGTCGGCGAGTTGCGCGTTGTCGTAGAGCATCTTCTCGAAGTGCGGCACCATCCAAGCTCGATCGGTGCTGTAGCGATGGAAGCCCCCCGCCAGATGATCGTAAATCCCACCGGCCGCCATCGCATCGAGCGTGAATGTGACCTTGGCTCGAAGTTCTTCGTCCTTGTTGCGATTGGCGGCGTACAACAACAGGGCGAGCTTGCTGGGGACCGGGAACTTCGGCGCATTCGCGCGACCGGGATTGAAGTCGAAGCCGCCGAACTTGGAGTCGTGTGTGTTGGCCACAGACTTGGCCGTCGCCTCCGCGAGTTCCGCCGTCAGCGGCGTGTCCTGCAAGGTGACTTTGGATGACATCACGCGGCGGATGTTGGTCGTCAGGATCTCCGAGTTCTGTTCGAGCGCTTTCTGATCGTCGCGCCACAGATCGGAGATCCGTTTCATCACGGTCGGGAAACCCATCCGGCCATCGGTGTCATCAGGCGGGAAGTAGGTGCCGCCGGCGATGGGCTTGCCGTCGGGAGTCAGAAACATCGACAGCGGCCAGCCGCCGTTTTGGTCCGAGCCGCTCAGACGGAAATAGACCGACAGCGCGGTCATGTAGATGTCGTCGATATCGGGGCGTTCCTCGCGATCGACTTTGATGCAGACAAAATTCTCGTTCATCGCCTTGGCGATGGCCTCGTTCTCGAAGACCAGCCGTTCCATGACGTGACACCAGTGACAACTGGTGTAACCGATCGACAGGAAGATCAGCTTCCCTTCCTTCTTGGCCTTCGCTAACGCTTCCGGTCCCCACGGGAACCAATCGACCGGGTTGTGAGCGTGTAACAAGAGATAAGGACTCGACTCCTTCGCCAGCCGGTTGGCCTTGCCTGCCTTGTGAGCCGCCTTCTTCGCAGCCGGCTCTTCGGCAAACGCCGCGCGGATCGGTGACTTGCTGGGGATCTCGTCCTCGATGTCATTTCCGAGCTTGTCTGCCTCGCTGCCACCAGCCTGTCGGATCAGCTCATCGACCTGAGCGAGTTCTTGATCGAGTTCCGAGTCACTAGCACCGGTCGCGCGGCGAGACGGATTGCGAGTCGATGAGGACTCGGACGCGACCGAGCCGCTTTTCGACTTCTGTGGTTTGACGACCACGGCCCCTTGATCCGCGTCGATGCAGCCGGCGATGGACAAAGCGAGCAGGCATCCGGCAAAAGCGGTCAACGTCAAAATCTGAAGTGCTCGGCATCGTGTGCGTAATGATCGGTGACGACGGTTTGAGTCGCTCATAATCGATCCCCGTTCCTTCGGGTTCTTGCGGCTGCCATTTCAAATTTCAAATTTCAAATTTCAAATTTCAAATTTCAAATTTCAAATTTCAAATTTCAAATTTCAAATCTCAAATCTCAAATCTCAAATCTCAAATCTCAAATCTCAAATCTCAAATCTCAAATCTCAAATCTCAAATGAAGACTACTTGCTGAAGCCGATGGAATTGTTTTCGATAAAACGAAAGATATGGCAGAAAAATGGGGACAGAAAAAATCGGCAACCACCGTTCGTCGCAGTTCTCACGCAAATGGAATGGATCGTGTTTGTTTCTGTCCCCATTTTTCTGTCAGTCAATTGAAGCCAGCCAATGGCACTGTTGGCACGAGCGAGAATTGTCCTCAAATGTTTTCGACTTTCCGCAGCTTGATGTACCTCAAACCGGTTATTTCGGAACAGGCGTCTTTTCCAAGATTTGGCGGATGACGGACTTCACGCGATCCCGCTGGCCCTCGCGAATCAGGCCCTTGCTGATGGCTCGGTGGGCCAAAACCGGGACGGCCAGTCGCTTGATGTCGTCGGGAACCACGAACGCTCGCTGTTCGAGCAGGGCGTAGCATTGAGCGGCTCGGTACAGCGTCAACGCCCCGCGTGTGCTGATCCCCAGCGAGAGTTCCGGGTGCGTTCGGGTCGCATGAACAATCCGCAGCAGATACTCGTTGATTGAGTCATCGACACGAACGTCGCGGACCGCCTGCTGTAACTCCGCAAGCTGTTCGAGCGTCATGACCGGCTGCAACGCTTCGACCGGCTCGCCACCGCGATGGCTGGTGAGGATTTCCTTCTCGACGGCCAAATCCGGGTAGCCAATGTCGATGCAGAGCATGAACCGGTCGAGCTGGTTTTCTGGCAGCGCAAACGTCCCCTCGAACTCGAACGGGTTCTGCGTCGCCAGCACAAAGAACGGTCGCTTGAGTGCGTAGGTTTGCCCCTCGATCGAGACCTGCAGCTCGTTCATCGCCTCCAGCAGCGCTGACTGCGTGCGGGGCGTCGTGCGGTTGATCTCGTCGATCAGCAGGATGTGCGAGAAGATCGGACCTTGCCGGAACTCGAACTCGCCCCGATTCGGCAGGTACACGCTGCTGCCGAGAATATCGCTGGGCAACATGTCTGGCGTGCATTGCAGCCGCTTGAATCCACAGTTGAGGCTCTTGGCCAACGCCTTGGCGAGCGACGTCTTGCCGACCCCCGGAGCGTCCTCAATCAGGATGTGCCCTTCCGCCAGGAGCGCGACAATGGCGAGATGCACCGGCTCCGGCTTGCCCAGCAACGCCTTGGCGACGTTCGCTTCGAGGGCCTTGATCCACGCGAAATGTTGTTGCGACACAAGTGCTCCCGACAGGTTGAGGAATAAGCAGTGCGGGCGGGAAGATAGAGGATGTGCTCGTCGGCTTCATCTCTGCTTGTCGGACATCATCTAGTCGGCGAGCCACGTCGCTCCCAGACTGCGAGCCCGCCCAACAAGATTCCAACGACTGCCGCAGTCACCAAACCGGTCGCCAGTTTGTGCGACGAAACAATGACGGCCATGAGAACACCGCTCAACAGAGTGAGATTCAACCACGTCACGACTCCCAAACCGCCGGGCAGAAAGCGTCGAGCGGCTCCCGCCTTGCCTCGGAATTCGTTGAGTGTCACGGCCAGCACAACCAACACTCCGACGATCAAACCTTGAAACTCATCGGGCTGAGTCTTCACCGTCTTCGCGACCGAGTCGATGACGACTCGCAGAAACAACGCACCCAGTGCGATCCCCGGAATTGTGCCGATGCCGCCGGCGAGGCTGCATCCGCCGACCACGCTGGCCGCGATCGCGTTCAATTCGTAGCCGATCCCAGCGGATGCGGGATTCGCGACACCGACGAAGCTCGTAAAGAGCACGCCCATCAGAGCCGCCGTCATCGAGCTGTAACAATACGCCAACCATTTCAATCGCTCGGTGCGGATGCCGCTCAGCCGAGCGGCCGCTTCATTGCCCCCCATCGCGTAGAGATGCCGGCCCGTTACTGTCTTGCTGAGGACCAGCCACGTCACCCCGGCCACGATCAAGAAGATCGCCAACGGCGCTTCCCAGGAAGTTCCGAGACCGCGAAAGAATTTGTCGGAGATGTAAATCTGAGTGTTCCGCGTGCCGGTCACCGTTTGCGTGACGTCCTGCATCACCACACGCGAGAGACTTCGCAATCCGACCAGCGAGGCCAACGTCGCCACAAACGGAGGCAAACGGACGACCGTGATCAGCCAGGCATGCAGACTGCCGACCATGAACGCCGCTCCCATCGTTCCCGCAAACGAGGCCGCCAATATCCAGCGCGGCAAGTCGGTCATGATCGGCGTGCCACGCGCATCAACCGGTGCCAGCGCATACGCGATTGAAGCGAAGACGGTCCCGCTAAACGCGATCATCGAGCCGGCCGACAGATCAATCCCGCCAGAGAGAATGACCACGGCGGCTCCCAGAGCCAAAATCCCCAACTGCGCGCTGTACAACAAAATGGCCTGCGCATTGTCGCTGGGAGCACGAAAATAAGTGTGCTTCGGATCGATCCACGTCGCCAGCAAGATCACCACGACGATCGCGACGATCAACGAAAACTCGGTGCGGTGCTGCCGCAAGAATCGGACAAGAGGTGAGACATCGTTCGATTGAGCCATGTTTCCGACTAGCGTGGAATATCGAATGACCAAGGTCCAAATTTCAATGTCCAATGAAATCCCAAGCTCAAATGTCCAAAACTCGAACGCGAGAATTCCTCATTGAGCGAAGAGATCAAATCAACGGCTCATTGGTCATTGGAATTTGGTCATTCATTGGACATTGGGATTTGGAACTTGGGATTTCCCCTACGAGCCGGTGAGCTTGTACTTCTCAAGCCACTGCTTGAATTCGTCGAGCTTCAAGTACTCGGTCTTCTCGCCAAATTGGTCACGCTTCAGCGGCGAGCCTTCGTTCGGGACGATGACCTTCAGCCCCGTGTCGAGGATGTCGCCATCCTTCGCATCGCGATTGGGGAGCATTTCCTTCACGGTCGCCTCGTCGTTTTTGACCATGGCTCGCAAGAGGCGAACTCCCTGATAGCCCATTTGATATGGGTTCTGAACCACCATCGCGTCGAGCATCCCTTCGCCCATTCCCAGGATCGCGGGTGGATCGGCGTCAAAGCCAATGAGCTTCAGCTTCTCACGAGCGTTCGCCTGCTTGACGATGTCGATAATCGCCGGCGTGTTGTACGACCAGATGCCGGCGAGCAATGCCATGTCCTCGTGACGACTCAGAGCGTCTTTGACATTCGTGCGTGCGACTGCCTCGTCGCCGCCGTCTCCCAGGTTCTCCGCTTGGACAAACTTGTCGCCGGCCCCTTGCGCGAGACCACTGATTCGTTCTTGAGCATTCGCCGCGTTCTTCAGTCCGACGAAGGTCGCATATTTCCCGCCGTTCGGCAGCAAGCCCTTCGCGGCCACGCCGAGTTCTCGGCCACCGACGATGTTGTCCGTTCCGAGGTAGGCGAACCGGCTATCACGAGCCGTCTCACGATTCACGTCGGAGTCGATCGTGACCACTTTGATCCCGGCCTTCTGAAGCTTCCGCAGTTCTTCGGGAATCGCTTCGTTCAACGCATCCGTCACCGAGATCGCCACAGCGACAACGTCGGTCGCGCTGGCGTACTGCCGCAACTTCTCAATCTGCCCCTCCGCCTTGAAGTCGTTTCGATCGACCACGACTTTAAAACCATCCGCCGCGCAGTTCAGTTCTTTCTCCGCGTCCTTCGCGCCAGCCGCCGCCGCGTCCCAGAACGGCGCGTTGCCGTTCGTCAGCACAATGATTCGCTTCAGATCGAGACTCGAAGAAGCGTCACCCAACTGCGGCTTCGGAGCACCGCTTCCCGAAGGAGTCGATGAATCGCCTCCGCAACCGATGATCGTTCCCAACAAAACCAAGCAGACAGAAAACCGCATCGCGGCGAGACGATTCAGACGCATGACCAGACTCCTCAAACAAGATGTGGGAAAGGTCGGGACGATATCGGCCGGTGCGGGCGAATTCAAAGTCTGCGGCGAAGCCGCGGCTACGTTGAAAACGCCGCTGTCAGCATTCGGCGATAGTCCGCTTCGGAGTGCGAAAAAATCTGCTCGAACTGAGCCGCATCGACCACGCCCCGTTGGAAGCGGCGTTTCTCGAAGACCGGCATCGTCAGGCCGGTGACCGCCTCAACGCCACGGCGGACGATCTCTCCCTTGAGCGCGTACAACCGCGAGTGATCCCAGTCGGTCAGCTCGATGAACGGAATCCCTTCGGCGACATCAATCACGTTCGGCAACGCATACGGGCTGAAGCCGACGAAACCGCACGCGCGAGCCGGGGCGGCCGTGCGAATGTGGCCTCGGCTTTGTCCGCCGGAGTAGGTCAGCGAGTGCTTGATCGCCTCGACCCCCCAGCCTTCTTGATACAGCATCGTGTTGTTGAGCACGCTGCGGATCGTCAGTTCGGGGTTGTCTTCGATCGGATAGTCCTTGAGGTTCTCGTCGCCACCATCTCCGTCGGCGAGATACTTCCAATCGAGATACCGCTGACGAATGCCGCGACAGAGCGCGAATGCCATCGTCGCCGATTGCACATCGAGCGGTTTGTAGTCTTCGATGACGCGAATCGTCTCGGCAACATTCAGCTCGTTACTCGGCACATCAATGACTTCGAGGAACAGTCCGAGATCGAGATCATCGAGGAAGCGAGTGGCCTGAGCGACGTCAGAGGAGTGGGGAGTGCGGAGTGCGGAGTGGCGAGTGGAAGCATTCGCATCACTCCCCACTCCGCACTCCGCACTCCCCACTACGTTCAACGTAAACGCCTTCAACCGCGCCGGCGATTCCCCGCGTCGCAGCAGCAGGTGGTGCAACACAAGGAACAACGCTCCGCTGTCGATGCCGCCGGAGAACAACACGCCAATCGGTTCGCGACGGTCGATGCCATTGAGCCACTTGTCGCACTCGGCAGCCAGCGTGCCGATGTACGCCGCGCCGATCTCGTCGAGATTGGTTGAAAGCCGATTCCGTTGTGGAGCAAAGAACCGAGTCAGCGTCGGACTCGGATCAGGACAACCGAGCAACGCGATCTCGGTCAGATGGTGCGCGGGGACCATCCGGGAGTAGGACGGATGAAACTGATCTCCGTAACCTTCTGCCTTCAGCCAGGCGGCGATCTCATCGATCCGTTCGGCGATGATGAGGCAAGGCCCCTCGGCCCGCTTGGCCAGGAAGTACCGCATCGGCCGGCCAATCGACCGCGCCATGCGGACGAGATTGCCGCGCTTCGCCCACAACGCGAATTGCCCGTCGATCTCGCGGATGCGAGCGGGATCTCCGGACTCGACTCGCTCGGTGGCTTCGGCGACCGACATATTCAGCAGCACGTTGCCGGCGGGGTCCAACAGATCGACAACTCGTTCGACGTAAGCGTGGTGCATGGCAACCTCGACTTAGGAAGGAAACTCGGCGGCATTCTGTTGCTCTGTTTCGCGGATTACAACACGCCTCGAACTCGCACGGCCACAAACGAAACAGGCGAGCGGGGCGGCGCAAGCCCCCCGGTCTGGCAGCCAATCAACCGGGCACTTACGCCGCCCCGCTCGCCTGGATGTTTTCCGATCGGTCGCGCGTTACAGGAGGAATCGTCTCATGACTGAAGAACGCAAGTCACGTCCGTGGCATTGGGTTATTGTGGGATTGATCGTGTTCGGCGTGGTGACGATCGTCGTCTTGCGAGGCCGACCGATTGGCAACGAGAAGATCGTGAAGGTTGATGTCGTGCGCGCTGTGGAACTGAAGAACGACGCAATCGCGTTGATGGAGAATTGGCGATTCGATCTGTCCGCCGAGAAGCTGTCCGAATTGGAAACGCTTGTTCCCGACGAGCCGCTGGTACGCAGGAATCGAGCGATCGCCGCTGTGTTGGCTGTCTCGCCGGAAGGGATCGACAAGACCCGCGAGCGAGAGGCGTATGACCGAGGGCTGATCCGTGCGACTGAGGCGGTCGCGAAGCTGCTGGCTGCCGAGCCGGAGTTGCCGATCGCCCATCTGCTCGCCGCGCGATTGGCCGAGCAGAACGGCGAGTTCCGCGCCGCTATCGACCATCTGGAGAAGGCTGCGAAGTTGTCCAACAGAGCGGCGGCCTTCGAGGCGGAGGTCTATCTCGTGTCCCAAAGAGGACAAGACCCGGAATTGGAAGCTCGTGGCATCGCGGCTCTGCAACGAGCGGCGAAAGCCAACACGGATAATCTGTGGTTGCTCAGCGAGTCGATGATCGCGCAAATCAACGGCCATCAGGAGGAAGCCAAAGTCACGCTGGCTCACTTGCGAGAAACCAGTCAGCCGTTTGTCGAATTCATCGAGCAGCACTACCGCGTGAATATCACCGACTTGATCGACAGGGCGACCGCCGCCGTCGAACAGAAGAATTGGGACGTTGCCATTCGCAACGTGCGCATCGTGTCAAACGTGCTGCGGCCAGAGATTGCCACGAAGCTCGACCTGAAACGAGTCGTCAAGCATCCGTTGGAGTACGTCCTTTTCGACTTCTCGCCGGAGTGGCAAAAGCAACACGGCGATGCCGCCAAGACATCGCAATCCGTCGCGGCCGCACCGATCGAAGTCACGTTTGCGGAAGCCGACGCCGCCGATCAACTGCCGCCGCTGGCCGGCATTCGTGACGTGAAGATTGCCGACTTCGATCTCGACGGCCGCTGGGACGTGATCGTGCTGCTCAACGGCCAAGTCATTGTGTATGGCCAGTCGGACGATCCGAAATCTCGTTGGGTGACGCTGTGCGAAGCGGTCGTCCCCAGCGGCCTGACGAAACTGGTCGCCGCCGATTTGGACCGCGATACAGAAGAGACTCCAGAGGACCACCGATTCATCGGGCAATTGAGCGGCAAGGCGCTAGCCGCCGGTCATTCGCAGACGGCGACACCGGCGGCTAGCACCGTGCCGCTCACAGAACCAACCGAGGGCCTAACGCCCCCCACTCGCCAAGGTGAGGATGAGACGATCGGTGCCGCCGCGATGGCCGAGGATGCCGACATCGACCTGTTGGTCTACGGCGAGGACGGTGTGATCTTCCTGAAGAACGTCTACGACGCCGCGAAGAAAACTCGTTCGCTGGCGGCACTCCCGCAAGAGGCGACGTTCGAGGCATTGCGCGGTGTCTTGGCGATTGCTCCGGCGGATATCGACCACGACGGCGATCTCGATCTGATCGTCTCAACGGCGACTGGCATGTCGATCTGGCAAAACAACGACAGCCGCGAACACACCAGGTTCGCCGACATCTCGTCGCGATCATCTCTGCCGCCAGCCGAACTCAAAGCAACGGTGTTGCTGCCGGTCGATTGGAATTTTGATGTGCAAACCGACGTGCTTCTGACAGGACTACACACCGACAATCCTGGCTGGCTAGAAAACATTTCGCACGGTCGTCTGCGCTGGCGGGAGTTTCCACGAGATTACCGCCAAATGGCACATTGTGTCTCTCTGCATTTAATGGAGTTGCGGACGAGTCCATTAGGTTGGCAGTTGCTAGGTGCTGGAGATCATCCTTCGCGAGAGAACCTTTCAACGGCACCGGGGGATCCCGTCATCAGGCATGCGATCTGTCATGACATTGATAAGGGATGGACCGGGCCGAGTGATGGAACTTTACTGGCAGACTTTGACAACGACGGAAAACGCGAACCTCTCACATGGCGTTTCGGCTTCGTCTGGATCAATGGGACATTTCAATTGAGATTGAAGAACGATTCTCGCATGGTCACGTGCGAAGTCGCCGACTTCGATGCCGATGGCGATGAAGATGTGCTCGTCGTGACCGATCAACGAGCCATTTGGAATCGCAACGACGGCGGCAACAAGAATGATTGGATCGACCTGTCGATCCGCGCCGACAAGGACCGCAAGCCGCAACGGGATGCCGAGCGGACTAACATTCATGGCGTGGGCAGTTGGCTCGAACTGCGAGGGGGCGGCTTGCCGGAGATGCCGGGACGCAAACAGCACGTTCGCATCGTGACAGGGCAATCGACGCACTTCGGTCTCGGTTCCGCCAAGCAAGTCGATGCGGCACGGATCGTCTGGACGAACGGCGTGCCACAGAACATTCTGCGGCCTCGTTCAGGTGAGGCGATTGCCGCTCAGCAGTTTTTGAAAGGCTCGTGCCCGTACCTATATCTCTGGGACGGCGAGCGCTGGGTCTTCGACACCGATTGCCTCTGGGCCGCGCCGATCGGACTGCAACTGGCCGAAGGAGTCATGGCTCCGGCCCGCGAATGGGAGTACCTCAAGATCGACGGCGACCGACTCCGCGAATCGAACGGTGAGTACCGCGTGATGCTCACCGAAGAACTTTGGGAAGCCGCGTACTTCGACCAAGTCGAACTGCTGGCGGTCGATCACCCGGCCGACGTCGAATTCTTCAGCAACGAGAAAGTTGGCCCGCCAAGCATCTCGGAATTCAAACTGCACCCGGTGCGAAAGCGACACACGCCCGTCGCTGCCCACGATCATCGCGGTCGAGATGTCCTGAGCAAACTCGCTCACCGCGACGAACAGTATCTCCGCGCGTTCGACAAGATCGTTCAGCAAGGTCTGACTGAAGAGCACTTCATCGAACTCGATCTCGGCGACCTCGGCGATGCGAAGAACGTGACGCTGTTCCTCACCGGCTGGATCTTCCCAACTGACACGTCGATCAACGTCTCGCTGTCGCAGAACCCGGATCGCGAGGGGCCGAAGCCGCCGTCGATTTGGCTGACCGATGTGAGCGGCGAATGGCGAGAAGCGATCCCCTACATCGGCTTCCCCGGCGGCAAGACGAAAACCATTGCAGTGGATCTATCGGAGGCGATTAGTCGATCGAACTCACCCCTCACCCCTCGCCCCTCGCCCCTCAAACTCCGCATCGTCACCAGCATGGAACTCTATTGGGACGAAATGTTCTTCACGGTCGATGAGTCACCGCTCGAACACACGCTGACGCCGCTACCGCTGCTGGGCGCGGACCTCCAATTCCGAGGCTTCGCCGCGCGCCAATCGCATCCAGAGTTCGGGCCGGAGCGATACGACGCTTCGCAAATCACAACAGAGACTCAGTGGCCCCCAATGGGCGGCAAATTCACACGCTTCGGCGACGTGACCGAGTTGCTCAAAGAGTCCGACGACCGCCTCGCGATCCTCGGCGCGGGTGACGCGGTGACGATTCGCTTCCGAGCCGATCAAGCACCGAAGCTCCCGCCCGGTTGGAAGCGTGATTTCATCATCCACAACGTGGGCTACGACAAAGACGCGGACCTCAACACCGTCTACGGCCAATTCGTCGAACCGCTCCCGTTCCGAGCCATGCGCGGCTATCCCGATCCCACCGGGGCTCAATTCCCTGACTCGCCGATTCATCGCGCGGATCAACAGCGTTTTCAAACGCGTGAACAATCTCGCCGAGCATTTTGGCTCGGCCGATGAAATAGCACGACGCGCAAGCGAGTGGTCTCGATGCGTACCACTCGCTTGCGCGTCGTGCTAATTGCTGCTCAGGTGCGTTAGCCAGGCTGCGCCGGCTTGAGCTTCGTCTCGACTTCTTGAATCTCATCCCGCAACTTCGCCGCGCGTTCGTAGGCTTCGTCCGTGACCGCCGCCTGTAGCTCTTTGCGCAGCTTGATCAGCCGGAACTGTTCCTGGCTCGACTCGCTGGTCTGATGCGGAGCTTTGCCGCAATGTTGTGTGTCGTCGTGGATGTTCTTGAGCAACTCGTTCAATTCGGTCTCAAAGACCTTGTAGTCGTGCGGGCAGCCCAGCCGCCCTTGGGTCCGAAACTGGCGGAAAGTGATGCCGCAGTGCGGGCACGCTACGTCATCGGCGGCATCGAGTTGCTCGTCGGCGGAACTCAGCGTCAGGCCGTCCTCATCCGTCTCCTGGCCAGAGTTCAAATACTTCTGCGCACACGTTTCGCAAAGATGAAGCTGCTGCACCTCACCTTTCCGAATCTCGGTGATGTGCAGAGTCGCAGGCTTGGAACACCGACGGCACTTCTTCATCATGTCACCCGTAAGAATAAACCGCTGAAACTCCGTTGAACGCGGCGATTGGATTCTAGTCGTCGCCTTTGCTTGGTCAAACGTGGTCGGTGATGGGGGAGAATTGCAAATTGAAAATTGAAATTTGCAAATTGCAAATTGAAGAGCAAGACGCTTTGCGATCACGCATCGTCTCGTCCGCCAATTCACAATTTGCAATTTGCAATTTGCGATTTGCAATCGCCCTCTTCCTCAAGACGCGGCAACCTTGAGGACACGTCATGCCCAACCATCTCCCCAACTTCGACACCTTCTGCCGCATGGCTCAGCAAGGGGACCTCGTGCCGGTCTATCGGCAGTTGGTCGCCGACACGCTGACGCCGGTCAGTGCCTTCTGCAAATTACAATCGGGCTCGTGCGCGTTCCTGTTCGAGAGCGTCGTCGGCGGCGAAAAGATCGGACGCTACAGCTTCGTCGGCACCGATCCGTTTCTGCGAATGGAAGCGTTCGGCCACGAGATCTCGCTCACCGAATGCGGCGAAGACGGCCGGCCAGAGCGCGAGACTCGTCGCCATGTGGACGATCCTCTCAAAGAACTCGAATCGCTGATCGCCGGCTACCGAGCCGCCCCGCATCCCAAGCTCCCCCGCTTCTGCGGCGGAGCCGTCGGCTATGCCGGCTACGACATCGTCCGCTACGCCGAGCATCTCCCAAACGCACCGCTCGATGACCGCAAGCTGCCGGACATGTCCTTTGCGTTCTACGATCGCATGGTCATCTTCGATCACGTCCAGAAAACGATTTTGGTGGTCGGCCACGCCCGTACGAAGGGCCGCGATCTGCGTCAGGCTTACGATGAAGCCTGCGCCCGCGTCGATGAAACCTGCCAGCAACTGCAAACCGGCAAGGCCGATCTGACGCTCAACGACATCGACCTCACCGGCGAGCCGCAGTTGGCTTATCAATCCAACTTCACGCAACCTGAGTTCGAGGCCGCCGTCGAGAAGTGCAAGGAATTCATCGTCGCCGGCGACATCTTCCAGGTCGTCATCAGCCAGCGCCTGCAACTGGAGACCAAGGCGACTCCGCTCGACATCTACCGCGCCTTGCGCATCGTGAACCCCAGCCCTTTCATGCTGCTGTTGAAGACGCCGCACACCACGCTGGTCGGCAGCTCGCCAGAAATCATGGTCCGCGTCGAAGACGGCGAGGTCACGATCCGCCCGCTCGCCGGCACGCGCAAACGGGGAACCACTGACGAAGAAGACAAACGCCTCGAACAAGAGCTCCTCGCCGATCCGAAAGAACGTGCCGAGCACGTCATGCTGGTCGATCTCGCCCGCAACGACGTCGGCCGAGTCGCTCAATATGGCACCGTGAAGCTCAGCGACGTGATGACCGTCGAGCGATACAGCCACGTCATGCACATCACTTCGAACGTCCAAGGCCAACTCGTCCCCGGCCTGACCGCGCTCGATGCACTGCGAGCCGGCCTCCCCGTCGGCACAGTCAGCGGTGCTCCGAAGGTGCGTGCGATGCAGATCATCGACGAACTTGAACCGACCCGCCGCGGCCCCTACGCCGGAGCGGTCGGCTACATCGACTTCACCGGCAATATGGATACCTGCATCGCCCTGCGAACGCTCGTGCTGCAAGGCAACACCGCCTACATCCAAGCCGGAGCCGGCATCGTCGCCGACAGCGTCCCAGAGAGCGAATACCACGAAACGCTCAACAAGGCGAAGGGGCTGCTCAAAGCGATCGACATCGCCGAACGGCAGTTGTGAGAGCAACGCGGAGACACCCGCGTCATACCATTGAACTGATGATGATCCGCCGAACGTGAATGAAGCGCTCGTCTGTGGTATTTCGAGTCGGTAAGATCGTTTTCGCGGCTGTAACTGCCAAAGGTTGTCAACTCAAGTGACGCGAGGTCGATCATGGAAACTGTTCTCGGCACATTTCGCGATGGCCAAGTCATCTTGGAACGCGAGGTCGATTGGCCCAACGGAGCTTCGCTGGAGGTTCGACTTGGCACGTCGCCTCATTCCGCTTCGCGACCAGACGGCGAAGACCGCTGCTTCGATGGTTCACGCCCGCCGAGCACACCCGCGGAAATTGAAGAATGGCTGAAATGGTTCGGCACGATTGAACCGTTTGATTGGAGCGATGCGGAGCGGAGCCGATTTGAGCAGGCATTGCACGAGTCTGATGAAATCTCGAAAGCGGACATGCTGAAACAGTGGTCCGTCGATGGAGCTTCGGCGTGAGACGTTACCTTCTGGATTCAGGCATCGTCTCGGATTGGATCGACCGTCGACACTCCGTGGATCGGCGAGTTGCCGAGGCACTGCGGCGCGGCGATCGCATCGGCATCGGGACTCCCGTCATTGGCGAGTTGTGGGGCGGCGTCGAATTCAGCAGCACCTCCGAACGCAATCGAGCCAACCTCGCGCGTGCCGTGTCCCGAGTCACTCGCTGGGTCTTCGACGAACAAGCGGCGCGCGAATACGGGCGGCTGTACGCAGACCTTCGCCGGCGTGGCAGAATCATTCCACAGATCGACCTTCAGATTGCCGCCATCGCCTTGTCGCTCGGCAATTGCACGGTGGTCACGAAAGACTCCGACTTTCAAGCGATCCCCGGCTTGGATGTCGAGGACTGGTCGAAGCCGTGACCGAGCCACGTTGAGGCAGAAGTCTGGTCCGCCGAGATGGCGTCGAGCCGTAGGTTGGGACTCCGTCCCGCCCCGCTTGTGACCCTCGAACGCACGAGTTTTTGTGGCATCGGTCATGTATCCCGACTATGCAATTCGGTCGGGACGGAGTCCCAACCTACGGCTTCCATTCGCGGGCGAATTGGAGGGCGCGTTGGTGGACTGGGCTCGGTGAGGTTCTGGTCCGCCGCGATGGCGTCGAGCCATTCGGTCGGGGATTGGCCTTGGGCTCGTCCGCCGCGGCGTCTGGATCAGACTCAGGGCCTCGCGCTGTTGTGGCCGGTCTCCTGACCGAGCCACGGTTCGTTGACCGATCGGTCTCCTCGTTCGAACGGAAGACATTTCGACTGCCACACGGCTTGACCGTTCGGGGAGACCTTCAGTTTTGTGTGTTGCGCGGCGTCGAAAGATCCATGAATGAGGAAAAATTGCCTCTGCAGCACGTCGAAAGGCGTCTGCATCAGGAGAAAGACTTCTTGCAGCAGGAGGAAAAGCACATGAATGAGAAGAAATGAAGTCTGCCGCGCATGGAAAGGCGTCTGCTGCGCCTCAAATGGCCTCTGCTGCGCGTCGAGAGGCATCTGCTGCGCTAATAATTTGCTCTGACGCGCGAGGAATTAGCACTGTATGGCCAGGAATGGCTGATGATTGCCAAGGAAAGCCATCTGCATGGCCAGGAATCGCCTCTGCATGGCCGTCGGACATGAGTTCTCGCCAATCAGCAGCGATTTCCTCACGATCATCGAGGAGATTGAGCGTGTCAGCGGCGAATTTCTCGTCAGCATCGTTTCTTCATCGCCAATCATGCCTCATTTCTCGCCAATCAAGACAACGACCTGGACACGCACGGTCAACAATTTGGACTACGACGCCCAAGTCAGCACGACGCGCGAGCGAGTGATCGTTCGAGAACAACCACTCGCTCGCGCGTCGTGCTATTTCCATTCGCGGGCGAATTGGAGGGCGCGTTGGCGGACTGGCTCGGTGAGGGTCTGGTCCGCCGCGATGGCGGCGAGCCATTCGCTCTGCGGTTTGTCTTGGTCTCGCAGCCAGTGGATCAGACTCAGCGCCT
>SXGS01006532.1_pt1 | contig 17794 bp, 14 predicted proteins | sample 3174681 | NCBI WGS metagenome assembly SXGS01 (sample SAMN11356861, study PRJNA531348) | freshwater metagenome | isolation source: freshwater sample F1-80 | place: China: Fuxian Lake, Yuxi | collected 2017-12-25 | reverse complement strand
GTATGGCGACGGAACGCGACACGTGCGAGCGACTGGGGTGCGAGCGACCGGGGTTCGAGCGGCCGCGGTTCGAGCGGCTGGCATCGGCGATCGACGAGCTTGCCAACGCCGAGGTGTCGGGTCGGGTCGGGGCCGAGTTGATCGAGCTCGAACGGTTGCGAGCGCGCTTGGATGCGCAGGTCTCGCGTCGGGTTGCGGCCTTCGACCGAACGTTGGAATACACCCTGTCGGGACATCGCTCGGCCGCGGCGTGGCTGGGCGAGCGCTGTCGGGTTGCGTCGATCGAAGGCCATGGCCGAGTTCGGGTCGCGCGCGAGATGGCCGAGTGCGAGCCGACTCGCACCGCGTGGGAGCGCGGAGCGATTGCAACTCGCCATGTCGAGGTGTTGGCGCGGTGCCGACACGCGGCGAAGGCCGACGCCGAGTTCGCGGTGTTCGAGGAGGTGGCGCTGCCGGTCGCGGCGACGGCGCCGCCCGAGGTGCTCGCCGGCGTGTGTGTTCGCTGGCGAGAAGCGCTCGATGCCGACCGTCAACCGCACGATCTCGCGAGCCTGGCCGAGCAGCGGTTCGACAAGCGTGGGCTGCATGCCTCGCAGACGATCGACCAGATGGTCGCGATCGATGGGGTGCTGGACTCGACAACCGGTGAGGTGGTGCAAACCGCGCTCGACATCGCGATCGATCAGGCCCGAGTCAACGATGACCCGCGCAGCCTCCCGCAGTTGCGCGCCGACGCCCTGGGCGCGATTTGTGAGCATTTCCTCGCCCATCGCGAGCCCGGTACGAACAAGCCGCACATCCTGCTGCATGTCGACGCAGCCACGATGAGCGGCGAGGGTGTCGGATTGTGCGCGACCGAGCGCGGCACGATCATCGACGCCGCGACCGCGCAGCGTTGGGCCTGTGACGCCATTGTGCAACGCGTCCTCGTCGATGGCGCGGTCCCGCTCGCGCTCGGACGTTCCAGCCGCACGTTCACGCCCGGGCAACTACGGGCCATGGCTGCTCGCGACCTGGGCTGTCGCTGGCCTGGATGCGATCAGCCCCCGGCTCGGTGCCAGGGCCATCACCTCGAGTGGTGGGAGCGCGATGGCGGATCGACCGACCTCGACAACGGGGCGCTGTTCTGCACGTTCCACCACCGGCTGCTCCATACCGGCAGGTACTGGATCGAGTTCGTCGGCGACCCCGACGATGCACATGCGTTCGATGTCCGCGGCCCGAGCGGCACGCTGGTCGGCAGATCTCGCCCGGCCGCTCGAGACCCCGTGATCCTGACCCAACGCGGCTCCGACCGCGAGCGGGTCCTCGCGCGCTTGGTCGTCGCGCGCGATGCGTTGCAGGGCACAGCAGTGGGATCCGACCGCGTCCTGTGATCCGCGGCCGCACGGCCGCGGATCGCTACCTTCGCCGACATGGCGGAACCGACAACGACCGGCGCGACCACCCGCGAGTGCGACATCTCGACGATGTGCCTCCAGTGCGGCGCCGTCATGCAACCAGAGCACGCGCACTATCGGTGTCGCACCTGCGGCTGGCGTGATTCGTGTTGCGACGGGCCGTACTAGCTCGACTCCGACGAGTCTCAGCGTCGGGCGAGGTCGGCAAGCGTGAAGCGCCGCGAGCCCTGCGCGACGAGTTCGCGAACGCGATCGGGTGAGACGGGTTGACGGATCCCGGGATGGCGGTAGGCGACCGTCAGGTGATCATCATCGAGCGCCGCGCCTTCGACCACGAGCGGCGCGGGCGCCGGGATCGGTATCGAGTAGGTCCGCACGAAGCGTTGCGGAAGGCCGAGGTCGACGCGACCGCGTCGCACTCGCACCACCCGGGCACGTAACTCCGCGCCGACGACGGTTGGTTCGACGACGAACGTCCAGCGTCGATCGGCCGGAGTGATCTCCATGCGGTCACCGACCGCAACGACGCGAGTGCCGGGCTGCGACCGCTCGACCCAGCGCGCCACCGTCGCGGGCGCGACCTGCACGGCGAGATCGATTGGTCCGCTGACCAGCATCGCAGTGCGTCCGGGCTCGAGGCGCAGGTCGCGGATCTCGCACCGAACTCGGTCGAGCGCACCCGCCTCCAGTTCGACGTCGTGCACATCGAGCCGCACTCTTCCAGGATCGCGGAGTCGCTCGACCCGCTCGGTGAGGTCGCGGACCTGGCGGTCGACGGCTCGGTTGACCCGCTTGGCCCCTGGCACGATGGACCACAGGTCACGCGCCAAGTCCACCAACGGTGCGTCGAACGCGGTCGACAGGGCCGACGGTGGTGTGCCGGTCGGTTCGATCACGATCTCGTCGAGCGTGAATCGCACCGTGCTGGACTCGGTCTTCACGTCGAGTGTCGCCTCGAGGTACTGCCCGGCGAACGCCTCCACCATCTGCAACAAGACGCGTCGATGCAATGGCAGCCCCGCCGCCGTCGACAGCGCATGCGACCAGTCCTCGGTGCGTTTCATCCACTCTTCGACCGCGCGCGGACCCCACGCGGGGAGGGAAATGCGTTCGTCGGACATTGCGCGGTTCGTTCGACTCGACTCGGCGTGGACTCAGAGGGTCTCGCCGCCGCGGCCCTGTTGAATCAGCGGCACGTACTCGTCGAGTGCCGCCAAGGTCGCGGGATCGGTCAGATCGACGACCGCGCCGCGCTCAGCGGACAAGTACGCCGCCATCGTCAACCGCACGATCTCGTAGCCGTACTCGAAGTCCAACAACGCGCTGCGTCCGGCAACGAACGCGTCGCGCGCGTCGACGTTCTCGTCGGTGTAACCGTAGAGATCGGGTTCGTTTGGTTGCACAGCGAGCAAACCCTGTGACGCGGTCGCCTTTTCGAGTGCGAGTTCGGCGTTGGCCACCGATGCCGCGGCGGCGTCGCCGACGAAGACTTCGAGCGGTGATCGCAGCGTGTTCGCCTCGAGGGCATACCCCGGACCCAGCCCGTCGACCAACAACCGCAATCCTTGTTTGTCGTACATCCACGAAACGGTGAACTGTGCTTTGACCCGCTGGTCGGTGTCGGGGTTGCGGTAGGTCACCATGCCGGTCGCGAAGTCCTCGGCCGGTGTTGCGGCGTAATCGACGCCGTGCCTTTCGAGCAGCTCGTCGCGATAGCGCGGCTGGCCCCACTTGAGGAGCGCGACGTCGGCCGAGACCGACACCGGTTCGAGAAACCGCGGCGGCTTGTCCGGCGGCGTGAGCAGATACCAACCGACCGCCAAGCAATGACATCCCATGTCGGACAGGACGCCACCACCCTGCTGGGTTGGGTCCCAGAACCACGCGTTGTGCGGGCCGGCATGTTCCTCACCCGATCGCGCCAACGTGAGCGGGCCCATGGCTGCGATGACGCCCGCCAACTGGGCCTTGGCGTTCTGCAGCATCTTCATGTGGATCTGGTTCTCGAAGTACGCCGTCGGCGCGCCGACCTCACGTGCGAGTTCGAGGACCCGCCGGGCTTCGGGCAGGTTGCGCGCGAGCGGCTTTTCGCAGATGACACCGCGTAGCTCGGCGCCGCCGTGCACGGCGGCGGCGAGCTGCTCCATGTGATCGATGCGGGCGAAGTTCGGTCCGAACAGACACACGACGTCGACGTGGTGGGCCATTGCTTCGACTGAGTCGTAGATGACGGCATCGCCGAGCCCTGCGGCGCGCGCGTGGGCGGCGAGCCGTTCCGGCCGGGAGCGTGAGGTCAGCGCGGCGACCTCGATACCGCGCACCGATGCCAACGCGCGCAGCTGGAACTCGCTGATGAATCCACCGCCGACGATTCCGTATCGCAAGTCGGGCATCGGTGCTCCTTCGGTGGTCAGTCGTCGAACTCGCCGGGTGCGAGATCTTCGGGGAGGAGGGTGCTGGGCGCGCACGTGGTTGTGAGGTCGACGCGGTGCCCGACGTCGGACGCCTGCACGGCACCGGTCATCAACTCGAGGACGTGCAGCGCGAGGTCGGCGTTGGCTCGATGGGTTCGGCCAGAGTGCAACGCCCACAGCATGTCGCTCGCGCCGATACCGCGCTGTTGGGGCAGCGTCGTGGTGCGCAGCGGGACCTCTTCCCATTCCGAATCGCGCAGCCCTCGGATACGAACCGGTCCCCCGAATGTGTTGGGGTCGGGCACCGACAGTGTTGCCTCGGTGCCGTAGATCTCGAGATTGCGATAACGAGAGGCTTGCACGTCGAAGCTGGTGACGAGCGTGCCGATCGCGCCGCTTGCGAACTCGATCACGCTGCTCACGTGTGTTGGCACTTCGACCGGGATCTGTTCGCCGCGGCGCGGTTTGCTTCCGATCGTGCGGGTGGCATGGGTGATGCGGGCCGCGCCCGTGATCGATCGGGCGGGGCCGAGCAACTGCACCAACGCGGTGAGGTAGTAGGGGCCCATGTCGAGCATCGGGCCGGCCCCGTGACGGTAGAAGATGTCGGGAGCCGGATGCCACGCCTCGGGGCCGCTGCCGAGCATGAAGCCGTTCGCCGCGACGGGTTCGCCGATCCGGCCCGACTCGATGATCGCCCGGCAGGTTTGCAATCCCTGGCCGAGGAATGTGTCGGGCGCGCAACCCAATCGCAGACCCGCGCCCGCCGCGTGATCGACGAGCGAACGTCCCTCGTGGAGGTCGACGCCGAGGGGCTTCTCGCTGAAGACGTGCTTTCCTGCGTCGAGCGCGGCGCGGCTGACTGCGACGTGCGCGAGCGGTGGCGTCAGGTTGATGACCGCGACGATGTCGGGATCGGCGAGGATCTCATCGGGGTGGCCGTGACGGGCGATGCCGCATTGTTCGGCGAGCGCCGCGGCCCGATCGGTGAGCGCGTCGGCGACGGCGACCAACTCGACCGAGCCGATCTCGGCGAGCGTGTTCGCGTACGCAGGCGCGATGACCCCACAGCCGATGAGCGCGATCGATGTGGTCATCGGGCGCTGGTCGACAACCCCGACGTTGCGAGGAAGTCGTGGCTGGCGATGACGGCGTCGACCATGTCGGTCTCGCACCGATCGAGCTCGATGATGTGCCACTCTGCCGCCGGCGCGGCGTGCACGATGTCGGCGATGGGGACGGCACCTTGTCCGACGGCCACCATGGCGGACTCGTGCGAATCGGCCGGGCCGTCTTTGATGTGCAGCAGCCGGACTCGATCACCGAGGTCGGCAACCAACGTGGCCGCATCGACGCCGCCGACCGTCGCCCAGTAGATGTCGATCTCCGCGAACAAACTGGGATCGCACCGATCGAACAGATGGTTGAGCGCGTGGCGCCCGTCGAGTTCGACGAACTCCCAAAAGTGGTTGTGGTACCCGAGGCTCATGTCACGCGATCGAGCGATGTCGTTCGCGGCGTTCAGGAGTTCGGCCGAACGAGCCACACGATCGAGGTCGCTGAACTGGTTCGGGAACAACATCGGCACCACGGCGCGGGTCGCGCCTGCGGTGCGGTGCGCGTCGAGCTCGGCGGCGAAATCGTCACGCCAACGGTCGGATCGCGGATCGATTCCGATGTGGGCCGAACACAGCTCCAAGCCTGCCGCACGCAACGCCGCGCCGTATTGCTCGGCGGTCCGGCCGTACATCCCGGCAGATTCGACGCCGACCAGGCCCGCTTGGGCGAGTCGGTCGAACATCGGTGATGGGTCAGTGTCGATGTGGTCGCGCAACGTGTAGAGCTGCACTGCGATCGGTGCGGTCATGGTGGTTGGTCTAGCCGTCGGTGACGGGTTCGTGCGAGTCTCGGTTGGCGCGCAGCTGCGCGAGTTGCGCGCCGCGGATTGCAGCGGTTTGTCCCTGCACCAACAAGAATGCGGCTTCCCGCAGCAGCCGCTGCGCGTGCGAATCGACGAGGACCGATCGGCCGCCGCCGTTGACGGTGAGCGTGGTCGCCAACTGCAGTGCGAGGAGCGAGGCGCTCGCTCGAGCCTCGGGAAGGAGCGCGGGGCTCGCCTGGTCGAGCCGGGTGCGGGCGTCGGCAATGGCCCTCAGCGCTGCATGATCGTCGAGCAGCCGGGCGGCGCGCTGCGCCACGCCCAACGCGAGCGAGCCGTTCGGTCGCAACCCGATCGCGTCCCGAGCCTGCCAGTCGGCGAGGGCTTCGCGAGCGACGACGCGGTCCGACGCGACGACGTGATCGGCGAAATCGGCGCGGACGGTCGCCGACGCGTCGATGGCGCTGAGTCGGAGCCGCTCGACCTGCAAGGTGGGGGACTCGGAGGCGTCGATGAGGAGCCACACGACGTCGGAGCCGGTCCGGGCCCCGACGTGTACGACGTCGACGAGACCCCAGCCGCTCACCCACGGAGCCGAACCGTGCAGCCGCCACCCGTCGTCGCATTGGGTCGCGGTCAGCTGGGGTGGATCCGGCCGCCGGAGGTGGCCGAACGCCACGCCAGCGCGACAGCGACCGCTCGCCAACGCCGACGCGAACTCGTCGTGCACGGGCGCGCGGCTCGCCGCAACCGCGACGGAAGCACCCAGGTGCTGCAGCCAGGTGAAGGTGGTGGCGAGGCAACCCGAGGCCAACCGCTCGATCACGGCGAACGCGGTCGCCGGGTCGGCCGCGAGCCCACCGAGTTCGCGCGGTGCAAGCAGCCCGTAGAAGCCGCCATCGGCGAGCGCATCGAGCACCTCGGCGGCGAGGCGATCGGCCCGGTCGGTCGCGAGCGCACGCGGGAAGAGCACATCATCGGCGAGTCGCTGGGCTCGGTCGACGAGTTCGGTGTCCATCATGTGAGCGTGGGCACGTCGGGCGTGGGCACGTCGCCGACGGTACTCCGATGCGACCGGACGATGTCGCGAGCCAGCGCGGTCGATCAGGCTTCGCGCGCGAGGTCGACGATTGGGCCCAAGGGCAGCGGACGAGGATCGGTGCCGGTTGCGACGTCGTCGACGAGCGCAAGGCTCGTGCCGCCGCGCAGCGCCGCGATCTTGTCGAGTGGACGCTGGAGCGCACGCGTTCGGGTGGTCATCAGCTCGTCGTAGCCCTTGTGCACGCTGTTGAACGCACGCTGCACCTTGTCGAGCTGTTCGGCGTACTTCGACCATTGTTGCTCGAACTGGCCGAGTAACCCAAGAATTTCGGTCGCGCGTTGTTCGAGCGCAAAGTTCTCGACGGCTTGACGCACAACTGCCAACACCGCGTACAGCGTGAGTGGAGAACAGATGACGATGCGATCGCGTAATGCCATTTCGATGATCGCAGGATCGTGCTCGTGGACGAACGCGTAGACCGCCTCGTTCGGTATCAACAACAGTAGGCAATCGACGGTGTCGTCGCCATCGAGGTACCCGCGGCCGACGAGTTCGCGCACGCGAGCGCGCACGTCTTTCAAGAACTGGTCGCGGTGCGCGCGTTGTTCGAGCTGGCGTTCGGTCCCCAAGAACTTCAAGTAGTTGTCGATCGGGAACTTCACGTCCATGTGCAGCAGCCGCCGGTTCGGCATGAAGAACGTGTAGTCCGGGATTCCCGACCCGCCCTCGTTGTTGGTGATCGCCTTTTGCTTGCGGTAGTTGATGCCTTCGACGAGGCCGGCGAGGCGCAAGACATCGTCGGCCATGCGCTCGCCCCACTGGCCGCGTGCTTTGACGTTGGCAAGGGCTTCGCGGAGCTGGCCGGTCGTGGCGGTGAGCGCGGCGACACCTGCAGATTGCTGGCGGAGCTGTTCGGTGAGTTCGCCGTGCGAGCGCTGGCGATCACGTTCGATCGAGCCAATCGCGTCGGTGAGCGCTCCGAGCTGGGTCCGCATCGACTCGAGCGAATGATCGATCAGTTCTTTCTTGTGATCGAGGTGTTCGTCGTTCCGGGTCCGTTCGGCGGTCAACGCCTGGTGCACGTGGCGTAACGCGTCGTCGACCGCGAGCCGGACGGCGTCGTGGACCAACGTGGGATCGATGGCGGCGACGTTGGTGGCCGCGGCGGGCTCGATCGGCGTGACCGGCCGTGCTCGGCGGGAGAGGTGTGCCCCGAGCGCGGTGGCGGCCAGCGCGACGCCAACGAGGAGCAGAACGATCGAGCTGAGGTCCATGGGGCGCAGTGTGGCGAAACGTGAGGACACTCACGCTGCGTGGCGACTCCCCTCAGGGCCGCCACGCAGCGTCAGCTCGATGTTCGTCAGCGGCGAACTGCCGCACGGCGAGTGCGCGTGGTCAAGAACAAGCCTGCACCGCCAACGACAACGAAGGCCGACAGTGCGAGGAACGGCATCACGCCAGCACCCGTCACCGGGAGTCCGCTGCCACCGCCCGGGCTCGTCGTCGGTGTGGTCGTGCCCACGGTCGAGATCGACGGGTCCGTGGTGGTGGTCGCACCGCCAGGGATCGACGATGACGGAATCGTCGTGGTGGGCACCGACGTGGTCGAACCCTGCGTGTAGACGTTCGTGAACGTCACTTCGACGGTGTCGTTGGCCGGGATCTCGACGCCGGAGGCTTGCGCGCCAACCCCTTCGGAGCTGACATCGCCCACGTTGATCTTGAACACGGTGGCCGACGCGCTTCCGGCGTCGGTCTCGTCGATCGTGCAGGTCGTTCCCGCAGGCAACTGGCCGGTGTCGAACGATTCGCCCGCATCGAGTGCCAGCGGGTTCGACCAGTCGCCGACCGGTTCGTCGAGGTACAGACACTCGACGGTGAACTCGTAGCTCTCGTCGGCGTCGATGTCGGTTGCCTTGTCGAGCACCAAGTTGCCCGTCGAGGAGTTGACGACGTCGATGACGGTGTCAGCGGCTCGTTCGACGACCGCCACGCCGCCGTTGGTGATCTCGACCGTCGTGGCACCGCCGGTGACCGTTTCGGTCACGGTGTAGGTGCCAGCGGGCAGGTCGGTGAAGGTGTGCTCGAACGGGTCACCGTCGACATCGGGGAACGAGTGCGCGAGGTCGAGGCCCATTCCCTCGACGACCACGGTGAAAATCGCGTCGTCGGGGAAGTCGCCGATGGTGCTCTTGCGAATCGTGATCGAGCCGGTCGCCGGATCGAAGCTGCCCGATGCGCTTGCGGTCACGCGCTGGCTCGAAACCTGCGCGTCGATGACGCCCTGGCAGGTGGTGGCGCCGTCGGGATGTACCCAGACCTGGAGGTTGTTGCTCGTCGCTTCCAGCCCGGCGTCGAGCGTGACATCGAGGCCGTCGTCGGCAACGCCGGCACGGGAGAGACAGAGTTCGAACGTGCGGGTCGCGACCGGCCCGGCCTGGGTCAGGACGTTGCCGCTGATGGTCGCCGCCGCGTTGTCGGGTGCGTCACCGCACAGCTCGGGGCCCGCCCCGCCGTCGCTGACCCCGAGATCGACGGTCGCGGCGTTGGTCACGAGCTCGAAATGCAATGCCTCGCCCTCGGTGACCTCGGAGTCACCGAGATTCGTCAAGGTGAGCACCGGAGCGATCGGCACGGCGTACGCGTTGCTGTTGTCGCAGAGCGTCGCGCTCGCGCCGACGTGCGGCTCTTCGCCTGGGTCGGTGACGCACCACAGTGCGTGTTGGACCTCTTCGTCGTTGTAGCCCGACCGGTTCGTGAGGATCCACGCGAGGCGGTTCGCTGCTTCGGAGCTGATACCCGCGACGTCGGGCGCGGCCTGGACGCGCACGAGGTTGTTGGGGAGCGCGCAGCGGTACGGGAGTGTCGCGTTGATGCAGAACATGTGCGTTCCGACGACATCGCCACCTTCGTTCGCGAACCCGTTGGTGTCGATTTCCATGTTGAAACCATCGTGCGGCGCGGCTTGCGTCCCGTCGAGCAGCAACTTGGCCTCGGCTTCGTCGGGGTATTTGTACGCTTCAGCGGCACTCGACCCGAATCCGAAGACGGAGAGTGCACCGAGGGTGACGATGCCGCACAGGGCGACTCCCCGACGACGCAAACGCTGGTGAGAAAACATCGCGACCTCCACGAGGTACCCGCCCGGGATGTGGCGGAGTCGACACGCGCGCCTGTGCAGCACACTGTTTTCGACAGTACCGGTGCCCGCGGAGCCGATCGTGGATGCTCAGATGGCCAAGACGGCGAGGCGGTCGTGGCCCAAGGTGGCGGCCACCACCGAACGCACGGCACCGGCTTGCGCTTCGGAGTACTCGGTGACGGCGTCGTTGAGCGCCTCGACGTCGACCGCTCGCTCGGCAAAGGCCGTGAGCGCGAGCGTGCTGGCCTCGGAACCGAGGCGGGGCGAACCCTCGATGTTGGCCTCAAGGCGCCGAGCCAAGCCCTCGAGGCGGGTCGCGGCCTGCAAGCCGGCGCCGAGGTCGTTGCGGTCGAGGGCTTCGTTCCAGTCGGCAACGGCACCGTCGATCTCGCCCACGACCGACCGGGCGCTGCCGCCGCTCGCCCGAACCGCCTCGTTCGCGGTCGCCAGCGCGTCGTAACGCGCGGTCAGGTCGTCGACGACCCGCGCCCAGGCGAATTCGACCGAATCGCGCCGTTCGTCGAGACGTTCGCGGCTCGTGAAGGTTGCGGCACCGAAGGCGAGCGCGACCGCAGCCACCGAGAACGCCACGAGGCGAACGATGAATCGCATCAGCGCCACCGTACCGACCGCGACCCTCGGATCGGAGCCATCTCGCGCGGTACCGTCGGGGCCATGGCCCGCGCTCGGGCCGGACTCGTGGCTCTCGCCGCCGGAACCCTGGCGGTTGCTGTGGGCTGGTGGTCAGGCTCGGCACCGGCCAACCTCGCCGCAACTGTCATCTCGGTCGTCGACGGCGACACGATCGTCGTCGAATATCGCGACGGTCGGCGCGAGACGGTGCGCGTGCTCGGGATCGACACGCCCGAGACCAAACATCCAACGCGAGGCGTCGAGTGTTTCGGTCCCGAAGCCGCGGACTACGCGCACCGGCGCCTGCTCGGGCGTTCGGTGCGGGTCGCGTTGGACATCGAAACGGTGGACCGCTTCGGGCGCCGACTCGCTCACATCGACATCGACGGCCGATCGTTCGCGGACGAGATGCTCGAACTCGGGCTCGCTCGTCTCTTGGTGATCGAACCGAACAACCGAGGCGGCCGACGCCAACTCGCGATCGAACTCGAGGCGCGAGCCGCGCGGGTCGGACTGTGGGGGAACTGCTCCGAGTGATCGGTGGCCCGCGGCGCACACGCGTTCAACGCATGCGTTCGAGGATCTCCTCGACGATGTCGTCAGTGGTGTTCGGATGCAAGAACGCGAATCGAGCGACGGTTTCGCCGTTCCATTTGGTCGGCACGACGAACCCGACCTGGTCGCGGAGTAACGCCTCCGACCAAGCGACGTAGTCGTCGTTGGTCCAGCCCAGCCGCCGGAACACGACAACGGACAGTTCCGGTTCGACGACGAGCTCGAGGTGGGGGACCGACCGAATGTGTTCGGCGGTGCGACGAGCGATCGCCAGCGCGGCTTCGATCGCGGCCGAGTACGCGTCGCGACCGTGCACCGCAAGCGAGAACCAGAGCGGAAGACCACGTGCTCGGCGCGTGAGGTGGTACGCGTAGTCGCTCGGGTTCCACTCCTCGGGGTCGTCGTGCAAGACGTCGAGGTATCCCGCGTGTTGGGTGTGCACCGCCCGGGCCAGGCGCGGATCGCGATAGAGGAGTGCGGCGCAGTCGAAGGGTGCGAAGAGCCACTTGTGCGGATCGACGACGAACGAGTCGGCCGCTTCGATCCCATCGAACCGTGCGCGCACCGACGGCGCGAGCAAGCCCGCGCCCCCGTAGGCGCCATCGACGTGCATCCAGAGGTTGTGACTTCGGGCTGCGCGCGCGACCCCGGCGAGGTCGTCGACGAGGCCGGCGTTCGTGCTGCCCGCCGTTGCAACCACTGCGCACACTGGTTGCGCGGCCGCGGCAACGGCCTGATCGAGCGGTTCGCCGTGGAGGCGGTGGTCGGTCGTCGGCACGACGAGGGGGTCGAGTTCGAGGAGTCGCATCGCGTTCGCGACGGAACTGTGGGTTTGTTCGCTGACGGCGACCATGTAACGACCATCGCCGCGCGCCCGCTTGGCGGTGTCGCGCGCCACGGCGAGCGCCGAGAGGTTCGCGGCGCTGCCCCCGCTCACGAACACGCCGCCGGCGCTATCGGGAAGACCGGCCGCGTCGGCGAGGAATCGCAGGACCTGATTCTCGGCGTGGATTGCGCCGGACGCCTCTTTCCACGAGATGCCCTGTAGCGACGCGCACGAGACCACCATGTCGAACAGCAGCGATGCCTTGGTCGGTGCGGCCGGGATGAACGAGAGAAACCGGGTGGAGTCGACCGACAAGATCGCGGGCGCCAAGACCTCCTCGAAGAGATGGAAGATCGACTCGGCTGCATTGCCGTCGAATCCGATGGGGTTCGGTGCACGGGCTTCGAGTTCGGCGCGTGACACGGACTGATCGAGCGGTACTGGGTCGAGCGCGAGCCGCTCGTGGGTGTATCGGAGGATCAGTCGCGCCAGGTCGGCGGCGGCATCGTCGAAGTTGTGCACCGCGCGAACCGTACTCCGGTCAGCGCGCGACGTCGCCGGATGTCGTGAGGTGCTCGTCGACGAGCGCGAGCACGGCCTCGCCGTACCGTTCCAACTTGACCTCGCCGATGCCCGCCACGCCGAGCAACCCGACGCGAGTGGTCGGTCGTTCGGTGGCGATGGCTTCGAGCGTCGCGTCGTTGAACACCACGTAGGCGGGCACATCCGCGCCGCGCGCGGTCTGCAACCGCCATTCCTTCAACTTCGCGAACAGCGCACGATCGATGTCGGGCGCGTCCGGGTTCGTCGCCCGAAGCTGTGCGCGCGTTTCGGCGAGCCGACGACGCGCATCGGCGCGCGCTTGCTTCGGTGTGACGGGCTCGGGGTCGTCGCCGCCACCACCGGTGATGCGATCGAGCCACATACTGGGTTTGCGGCGGCGCGGTCGTCCGGCGACCACGCGTTCGGCGACCCAGCTCACGTGGAGTTCGTCGACGGCTCTCGACAGCGCGACATGGAGCAGCCGCTGTTCTTCGGCGCGGGCCTCGGGCGTGCGTGCAAACGAGATGGGCACCAAGCCCTGTTCGACGCCGGTGACGAACACGACATCCCACTCGAGTCCCTTGGCCCGGTGGAAGGTGACCAGTTCGACGCAGTCGCCGCCGCCGATGTCGCCTTCGCCGCGGGTCGCGGTGGTGAGCCAGGCCAAGAACCCGGCCAAGGAGCCAGTTCCCCCTTCGGCCGAGAGGTACTCGTTGCCGAAACGAACGAGTGCGTCGGCGGCACCCGCTCGTTCGGTACTGGGCGCGGCAACGTCGGAAGGCTCTGCGTCGGAACCGTTGGCGTTGGGCTCGCCGCTGCTGTCGGGGTCATTGGAATCGGGAGGCGAGGCCACGAGATCGGCGAGGTGGTCGGCGAGCGGTCGGCCCGGCGCGGCGCGCTCGACCTTGCGCAGTTCGCTGAGCGCGGCTTTGACTTCGGGCCGAGCGAGGAACGACCCGGTCCCAGGCAGCCGGTAGGGAACGCCGGCGCGAGCGAACGCAGCTTCGAATGCGGCCGATTGCGCATTGGTGCGATACAGCACCGCGATCTGCGACCACGCGACGCCACGATCGTGGGCTCGGGTCGCTGCGCGCGCCACCGCCGCGGCTTCGGTCGTGTCGTCGCTGAACTCGCGCACCGTGGGCGTTGCCCCGTTGGTGCGCACCGCGGCGGGTGTCGGCCGCACGACGCCGGCACCGACGCCGAGTACCGCGTTGGACGCGTTGACGACCTCGGGAGTCGAGCGGTAATTCGTCAGCAATCGCACCGTGCGCGCGCCGGGGAAGTGACGAGCGAACGTGACGAGCACCGCCGACTCGGCGCCGGCGAAGCCGTAGATGGCTTGCGCTTCGTCGCCGACGACACAGAGGTCGCAGCGATCGCCGAGCCAACCACGCAGCACACGCAGCTGTGCCGGACTGATGTCTTGGAATTCGTCGACGAAGATGTGCCGGTGCCGGAACCGGACGGAGCTGGCGAAGTCGGCGTCGGTTTCGAGGGACTCGGCGCACCACCAGAGCAAATCGTCGAAGTCGATGAGTCGTTTGGCGCGTTTGTCGCGCTCGTAGCGCGCATAGAAATCGGCGAGTTGTTCGGCGGGACGCGGCAGCTCGCGGTCGGCGACATGGGCCGCGGCAACGAAGTGCTCGGGCGCGATGCCGCGTGCCTTGGCCCATTCGATTTCGCCGGCGACCTCGTTGATGGCGGCGAGCTGGGAGTCGCCGCGTCCGCCCAGGATCGGCGCAAGCAGACGAGCTTTGCGTTCGAGGAGCGCGGGGAGCTCCCGCCCGCGTTCGGCTTGGCGGCGCCGAAGCTGGGCCAGACACAAGGCATGGAACGTGCCTGCGGTGACCTCGCCCGCTCCCAGCCGGGCAAGCCGGTCGACCAACTCGCCCGCGGCCTTGCGGGTGAAGGTGACCGCGAGCGTGCGGCGCGGGTCGATGAGCTCGTTTGTCGCCAGCCAGGCGATACGGCGGGTCAGGACCCGCGTCTTGCCGGAGCCGGCCGGGGCCAGGATCGCCAACGGGGCACCCAACGCCATCGTGACCGCTTCGCGCTGTCGATCGTCGAGCCCGTCGAGTAACTCCATCGGCTGGGCACTCTACGGAACGGTTGCGACATCGCGTTCGTGGCGCGAGGTGTGGGGCGGCGCGTCAGGCCGACGGGCGCGGAAGCGGCAGCGTCGAGGAAGAGAAATGGGCCCCGGGGTGCGGGTCGATCGACCCGCCCGCTTCCGGGGCCCACTTCCAGCGGTTGCGTCCTCGCGGACACAACGAGCGGGGGATGCGCACACTCATCCGATCCGCTCCCGGCGCCACCAGGGCCACCGTCGGAGCTGCAGGTGCGTCCGCTCCCGTCAGCGCGTTTCCGCGGGTCGGTTTCGGTCGCGCTGCACGTCCGTCGGCGACGATGGTGTCGTGCCGGCGACCGCAACCTAGGCCGCGCGTCCGGCGATGTAAAGCGCGAGTCGCCGACCCGATTCTCGTGCGCGTCAGTGTTGCGCGCGTGGTGCGAATCCGAATCGGCGCGTCATGCGTAGAGTGCTCCACGATGCTCGTTTCGCCGCGTCGGTTCGAAAAGATCGTGGGTGATGCGCTCGACGCGTTACCCGATGAGCTGGTCGCATTGCTCGACAACATCGCGGTGATCGTGGAGGATGCACCGACGGGCACCCAGCGCGGCGAACACGGTGACCTTCTCGGTCTGTACGAAGGATCGGGGATGGCAACACGAGGACCGATGCTGCCTGGGTATCTCGCCGATCCGATTGCGGTACCCGATCGGGTCGTGCTGTTCCGGCGACCGCTGTGCGCGATGAGCGTCGACGAAGACGAGTTGTTCCAGAACGTCTACGAGACGCTCGTGCACGAGTTCGCGCACCACTTCGGCATCGACGACGACCGGCTCGACGAACTCGGGTGGGCATAATGCAGGTGCCCGGTGCCGCCGACTTCGACGCGCAGCTCGAACTCGATTTCACCGCACCAGCACACGATCCGCATCGATTCCGACGACCGATCGAGCTGCGCGTCGGCACGGTCCGGCGACGCCATGTCCAAGCCGTGCTCGAATCCGATCGCATCGTCGTGACGCACCCGCCTCGCATGTCCGAATCGGAGGCTCGCCGGATCGGCGAGGAGCTGCGAGTGCGGCTCGAGCGGCGGATCGCGGCCGACGAGATCGATCTCGAAGCCCGAGCGCGGAAGCTCGCTCGGCGTTACGGGCTGCCCCGACCCGCCAGCATTGCCTGGAGCGACCGCCAACAGCGGCTCTGGGGGACCTGCACCAGCGACGGCGTGATCCGGATCTCGGGTCGGTTGGCGGAGCTGCCAGGATTCGTGCTCGACGCGGTCATCGTGCACGAACTCGCGCACTTGGTGCATCTCGACCACGGCACCGAGTTCGACACGCTGGTCCGGCGCTATCCGAAGACCGACCTGGCCACCGGATACCTGATGGCCCTCGACCACCACGGCTTCGACCGACACGAGGCGTGACGACCATTCGGCCCGGGCGCGTGAACGCGCCTGCGAGGGCCGATGCGGTCCTACGCTTCGGCAATGGCCTACCCCAAACGTCTCTTGCAAGACGACGAAGAAATCGCACTCGATCTCCGTCCGCACTGGTGGTTCTTCGGGAAGCAGATCCTGATCGGCGTCCCGTTGTGGATCTTCATCGTCTTCGTCCTCGTAGCTGCCAACGGCGACATCCAGAAGGTCGCCTTGTGGGTTTGGCTGGTGGGCGCGGTCGTATGGGCGGGCTGGCTCCTGATCAAGTATCTCGACTGGACCTTCACGTATTTCGTCGTGACCAGTGAGCGGGTGATCTTTCGCACCGGTGTCATCGCCAAGCGCGGCGTCGAGATTCCGCTCTCGCGTATCAACAACATCAACTTCGAACAGTCCGTGTGGGAACGCGTCATCGGCGCGGGCGACCTCTCGATCGAAAGCGCGGGCAAAGACGGACAGAGCACGTTCGAAGACGTGCAGCATCCCGACGGCGTCCAACAAGAGATCTACCGGATGATGGAACAGCACGAACGCCACCGGGCGACGTGGTCGGCGCCGACGCTCGTGCAGCAAGCGGCACCCGCCGTGGCTGGGCCATCCATCCCCGAACAGATCGATGCGCTGGCGAAGCTCCGCGACAGTGGTGCGATCAGCGACGCCGAGTATCAGGCCAAGAAACAGGATCTGCTCGACCGCATGTAACCGGCGGGCCGCTCACTGCGTGAGGCGGGCTCGTAGCCGGGTCTGCCAATCGTCGAAGTCTTCGGCGGTCACATCGCGTTGGACGCCCGCGAAGCTCAACTGACCAGGATGGTCGAAGCCAGTGACGTGCACGTGCACATGCGGAACCTCGTCGCCGACCACCAACACGCCGACGCGCTTGGGGGCGAACTCCGCGGCGATCGCGCGACCGACGCGCTGCGCGACAGTCCACACGTGCGAGTTCAAGTCCTCCGGCAGATCGATCCAGTGGTCGTACTCGGCGATCGGGACGACCAGCGTGTGACCTGGGTACATCGGCTCGATCGTCAAGAATGCGACACAGCGATCGTCGCGGTAGACGAACCTCCCCGGGATCTCGCCCTCGATGATGCGGGTGAACAACGTGGCCATCAGCGGTCTCCGGATTCGATCGTGGGGTCGAGGCGCCGGGCGCCGTCGGCAGCCGCGACGACGAATGGCGTCGGAACTTGGTTCGTGCGCGAACGGTAGTGGTCGCATGCGACATCGGCGATCTGCTCGGCTCGGCTCGCGGGAGTCAACGCCACGACACACCCGCCGAACCCCGCTCCGGTCAGTCGGGCACCGATCGCGCCGGCTTCCATCAAGGAGTCGACCAATACGTCGAGGGCGGGGGTCGACACCTCGTAGTCGTCGCGTAACGACGCGTGAGATGCGAGCATGAGCGGCCCGAGCTCGTCCACTCGACCGCGTCGCAGCGCCGCGACGAACATCAACGTTCGTCGGTTCTCCGACACGACGTGGCGGGCGAGTGGATCGTTCGCAACGGCCTCGGGCTGCGCGTCGCGCAGGGTGGGCACGCCCAGCCGCGCCGCGGCGGCTTCGACGCCAGCGCGTCGTTCGGCGTACTCGGTTCCGACGAGTGTGCGGGGAATGCCGCAGTGCACGACGACCACCGCGAGGTCGTCGGGAATCCGCACGGGAGCGACGCCGAGCGTGCGGCAGTCGAGGAGCAACGCGTGCCCGGCCTGGCCGTGAACCGAGGCCATCTGATCCATGACGCCACACGGCATTCCCGTCGAGCGGTGTTCGGCCCGCTGGGCGGCGAGCGCCAGCGCATCGCCGGTCAGCGCCGATCCGGCCGCGGTCGCGAGCGCGAGGCCGACCGCG
>SXGS01440745.1_pt1 | contig 17797 bp, 15 predicted proteins | sample 3174681 | NCBI WGS metagenome assembly SXGS01 (sample SAMN11356861, study PRJNA531348) | freshwater metagenome | isolation source: freshwater sample F1-80 | place: China: Fuxian Lake, Yuxi | collected 2017-12-25 | reverse complement strand
GAAGCGCAAGCGAGTGAGAGCCTGGATTGACTCGTGCGTGGTTTCAGCACTCGCTTGCACTTCGGGCTTGTATTGGTAAATTCCTTTCTGCCGCTCGCCTTACTGTTCGAATAAGTTCGTTGGTCCGACGAATAGTCTGTTCAAGTTCGCTGGTAAGCGTTAGCTTTATGGCGAATTGCGCTGGCCGCCGGTTTGATCCAAAAAGGAACCGACTCAGCGTCCATTCGTTCACCGAGATTTGAAGCAAGGTTCAAGGTGTCAGATACCGTTGTTGAGACTGTAGGGACCGTTCCGATGACGATTTCTGACTCCATTTTGAACCATGCCCGATTTGGAAATCACTATTCGTTTCGTTCGCTGTTGAGGAGTTAGATGCATGCGAGTCTTTAGTAAAAAAATAGCCATTTTTGCAACGATGGCGTTGACACTGATTGTACCGGTCGGCCGTGCCTCGGCTCAAGACGCACCCACGACTGTGGCAATGGTTGCAATTGCCCCACTGGATCGACTCCTCCAGGATATTGCCTTCCTGCTTCGCGCGGCGAACTTCCCGGAAGTCAACGGGATCGTGTCGATTATGGTTAATCAATACACCAATGGACTTGATCGCTCGCGTCCGCTGGGAGTGATCGTCAAAATACAGGATGGACAACCAACGCCGTTGGCTTTCCTCCCGGTCTCGAATCGCGCGGATTTTTTCGCGGCGCTAGAGCTGACGGGTATCGTGGCCGATGATGTGGGCAATGGAATGTTTGCGTTTGAGGCCGCAGGCAAGTCATTGTTTGTCAAAGAATCCTCTGGCTGGTTATTTGTCGGTCAAGATGAAAAGGGCCTCAACAATCTGCCCGCCAATCCAGCCACTCCAATCGATGCACTGGCAAAGCGTTACGATCTGGCAGTGCGCGTCAACATTCAACAGTTGCCAGAAGACTTGCGCAACATGGCAATCGATCAAATGAAGACGGGATTTGAGCGTAGCCTCGCCGAACAATCCAACGCTTCCGACGAAGAAAGAGCACTCAATGAAGAAGTGGGCAAGGCTTCGTTAGCGCAGATCGAAAGGATGATCCAGGAGACCGAAGAAGTTTTTCTTGGTTGGGGAGTCGAAGCCAGCAACCACAAGACATTTATCGATACCGGTGTGCAATTTGTTTCTGGCAGCGAACTAGCCAAACAAGTTGAAATGTCCAAGGACTTGGCGACCGATTTTTCCGGCCTCATCTTGGCTGATGCAGCCCTGAGTGCGCGCGGCACCAGCTTAATTCCCGAGACCGACAAGACTGTTGCAAAAAACAATTTGCGTAATTTGAAAACACAAGCTGAAAAGCAGATTGATTCTCGGGATTCCGTCGATCCTGCTATCGCTGCAGCCGCCAAAAAATTCCTGGCCGCAGTGATGGACGTTTTAGGCCAAACCATCGACGAAGGAAAAATGGATATCGGTGCAACGGTAACTTTGGCGGACAACAAACTGCGAGCCATCATTGGTGGCCACGTCGCCAACGGTAAAACGCTCGAAAAAGAAATCAAAGACTTTGTTGGCGCGTTGGGCTCGGTACCCAACCTGCCCAAATTTGAATTCGACTACGCCACGCATAATGGCGTCTCATTGCATCGCATTACTGCCCCGCTGACCATTGCCGATCCTGAGGCAGAGAAAATTTTCGGCGAACAAGCCACCATTATCGTAGGTACCAGCGAAAAGAAGTTCTATATCAGTTTGGACTCCGCCGGTGATGCCTTAATCAAGCAAGGCGTGGATAACGTGCAAGCCCATCCAAATGTCAAACGTACGCCCAGCGAGATGACTTTACATGTCGGGCAAGTTCTAGAATTTGCTCAATACGTCAAACCCAATCCCATGCTCGATATCGCGATTCAAACCATTCAAAAACACAAAGCAAACGACAAGGTCCAAATTGAGTCCAAAGTCTTGGCTCGCGGATTGTTGTATCGCTTGTCCATCGATGAAGGTGTGATTCAAGCGATCGGAACCAGTGCAAAGCAAGGAGCCGGTGGCGGTGGCGCGGGCTTCTAGTCCCCCGATCTATACTGGTTATTGATATTTGCAGAATCCTGGCCCAAGTCCTGCGAAATTTGGCGCCAGGCTGACGAGAGTAAAACGATTGTCCTCAATCGTTTCCTGAGTGCTTCGCTGCCCCAGTAATTCGTTTCCTGTACGTGCGCAGCTTGAGCCAGTGGGGGCAATTGCTCAACTCTCGTTCACCGGCCATTGTCTAGAAAAGAACGGCTAGCGGGTTGGCTGGGATGCAGAGAATTGGTAGTACGAGCGATAACCAACCGATAATGTTTCTGGCAAGACCAAGTCGACGGGTATCGTCGCTGCTGGGCGGGTGTTTTAAGCCAATCAAGAGTATCAGCAACAACATCAACCAAAAAATCGTGACTTGGGTGTAGACCAAGTAGCCTATTACTGCACCGAAAGTGATCGTCGCTACCCACAGAGCTTTGCGTTGTCCCAGCAATCCAAATGCGACGTGGCCACCGTCGAGTTGCCCCAACGGCATCATATTTAATCCGGTGACTAACAGCCCTGCCCAACCTGCCATCAGTAACGGATTGGCACCCGTGTTGGTCAGCGAAATAAATTCGTTGGCCTGCTGCGGTACCAGCCACATGGCAAACCATTGAATTAGTAGCGGCTGACCGATGTGCAGCATTTTGTATGGCGCATAGGACATTGGCTGAGCATCGAAGATGCCGTAAATCAGAATTGGGATTGCCACGATCAATCCCGCTATCGGTCCGGCCAGCCCGATGTCAAAAATCTGCTTTCGGTCCGCCTGCCCGCTTTGCATCGCAATGACGGCCCCGAGCGTTCCTAGTGGTGACAGAGGAAACGGGATGAAAATCGGTGGCGAGCTATAGACCCGATAAAATTTCGCAACGAAATAGTGCCCGAGCTCGTGGGCGACCAATATCGCCATCAATCCCAGCGAGAATTGCAACCCGCCGACCCAATTCGCCAGCATCATTCGGCGTACTGGCATCAGAGTTTGCATCTCCAATGCTTGCAACAACACCGCAATTGGCACCCAAGCACTAATCCCCACTAGGAAAGTAGAGACTACTGTAATCGACGCCAGCCAGAGGGCAACGCGGTTAATGTTCCACCGAGATTGGCTCCGCGCCCTTAATTCAAGGCTCTGCAATTCTCGCTCTATGAGAGCCTCACGCAGAAAATCTTCACCTGTCCAGCGAGGTGGTACCGACTCGTCCACTCAAACTTTCCCTATTGATTGCATAGCTGTTTTTCTACTAAGGATACTGTTCGCAAATAACCGCCGTCGCACATCCAACGTCAACACGGGCAGTCAAATTCGCGCACAACCATTTACGACAATGTCGATGTCTCGCAAAATCATGACTCTCAATTCCATATCGCGCTCGGGCACAAGCTCCATAACCTTGATTGCAATATCGAGCTTAATCCTACTTGCTGGCCTCGGTTCCGCTCGCTTGTGGGATCGAGATGAACCCAGAAACTCAGGTTGTTCCGCCGAAATGCTGGCGCGCGGGGACTGGATTGTACCAACTTTTAACAATCAGTTGCGAGATCACAAGCCCATTCTGCTGTATTGGTGCCAGATGCTCAGTTACCAAGTTTTCGGGCGCTCGGAATGGTCAGCACGATTTCCTTCTGCAGCACTGGCGCTAGCAACCATTTTGGCAACTGCCTTTCTGGCGAGCAGTCTGTCGCGCGAGAAACCAGCGCCCACAAAACTCGGGTTCTGGGTGGGAGCATCTCTTGCGACCTGCCTGCTATTCATTATGGCTGGGCGAGCGGCGACGCCCGATAGCTGTTTAGTCGCGTTCAGCACCTTCGGCATCGTTTGCCTCAGCATTGGCTCCATGGGCGGTGCCCATCAAGCTACAACATTGCCAATAGATGATTCGACGCAAGTGAAACTTGGTCGCATTGCATGGCATTGGGCGACCCTTGGCTACGCGAGCTTGGGTATCGCGATGCTCGCCAAGGGACCTGTGGGAATCGTTCTGCCAATGGCCGTATTGATGTTGTGGCGAATGTTCAATTTCTCAAGTAATCCTTCGACGAATTGGTTTGTCGAAGTCCTGCGACATGCGTGGCGAGCGATAACGGATTTGCGAGCGATCCCCGGATGTGCATTGGCAATATTAGTCGCGGCACCGTGGTACATCGCAGTTGGTGTAGCTACTGAGGGTGAGTTTCTGCGGGGATTTTTTCTAAACCACAACCTCGGTCGCGCCGTATCAAGTATGGAAGGTCACAACGGCACGATCTTCTTTTACCCAATGGCGATACTCGTGGGAATTTTTCCTTGGTCGTTGTGGTTGATACCGATTGCTTTGTGGGCCAAGCAAGCATTTGTTCAACAGCGCTGGATGATCACCCTCGCGGTGGCTTGGTTAGCGGTGTACGTGGGCGCCTTTACGTTCGCCAGTACAAAGTTGCCCAGCTATGTCACGCCATGTTATCCCGGTGTTGCTTTACTGATCGGCGGGTTTCTGCACGATTTTGCTAGCGGACGATGGTTGCCTGGCCCTATTTGGCGGCGAACCGGCTCCGTCCTCGGAATATTAGTCGCGATTGTAAGTGCCTTTGCGATTATCACTCTGGCCACCATCGAATCCATGCCTTCTGTTGCCTGGGCGGCGATCGGCTGCGTTGCCATGGCCGTTTGCTGCGCGATCGGCTGGCTCAACGAACAACGACATCGCGCTGAGTCTATTCCAGTCGCTTGGCTTGCAGGGGCAGTTGCCTTTTCCGTAGGGCTATTCGGTATTGGCACCAGCCAAGCAAGTCGATATCGGCTGGACATTGATGCGTTGACTACAATTCAATCCCAGCATCCCGTCGGACCATGGATAACCGCAGGAGTGCTGGAGCCGAGCTGGGTTTATTATCTGAACCAACCGCTACTCGAATTGCAAAACCTAAATTCCGAAGAGTCGCGAGCCAAGTTTTGGAGCGTCTTGAATCAACAGCTCGCCACACACCAGCAGGTAAAAGTTATTCTGCCAACTGGCAGTGCCAATTATCTCGAGAATCACCAACAGCAACCCTCACAACCACAAAATCGATTTTATCTTGCAGCTCAACTAACACGACTGCTGCGTCCTGAAAAGTTAGCGGTCTATATTTGCGAAACCGGTGAGGCACGCGGTCTTCAGGCGTCAGACTTGCGACTACGCAGTGCCGATGTCAGGCATGATGTCTCAGGCAAAAAACCCACGCATGTCCAGTAGGGCAACTTCGTGACAGGTGGACCCCATCGTTTTCGTACAAAGGCGAGCGGCAGATGGGAATTTCCCGTTCACTACGATGGTCACGCCATCGGAACTCTCATACCCGATCTAATCGTCGATGACCTGGTAATTGTCGATCCCAAAGTCGTGACCGCGTTTAACGTAAGTCACGAAGCGCAGATGCTCGGATATCTAAACATAACTGGATTGAGATTGGCGATCCTGATGAATTTCAAGTATGCCAAGCTTCAGTGGAAACGCATTGTAGTCTAATGCATTCGGAACCACGGATTTCACAAATAGCATACGGTTCAAGCTTCGCCGGGCACTCGACGTGGCGGGTTTGGCTATTGAATCATTTCTCCGGTACGCCACGGAAATAACACTATCCGTGTCATCTGTGAAATCTGTGGTTCAATTTGCTTCCCCTGCTAACTAACGCACTGAACCGATCGCGCGGAACCAGAATGAACCACGGATTTCACTGATGGCACGGATAGATAGCAACCGATGGCCGCGTGTTGCGTTGTGTTGATAGTCTTCGGTGAATCATTTCTCCGGTACGCCACGGAAATAACACTTATCCGTGTCATCTGTGAAATCTGTGGTTCAATTTGCTTCGTCGTGGAGCTCGATTACTTGGACCTCCAACGATAGCGCGGAACCAGAATGAACCACGGATTTGGGGCCCTGCGTCGTCCAGTTGGCAATTTTTCGAGGTGGCAACTATATGCACAACTACCTCCCGGCCAAATTCAATGCTGAAGCAGAGAATGACGCCGACTTGAATTTAGAAGTAACCAAAGATGGTGTCGTTTTCGACTACGACATTAAGTTCAATGGAAAAATTCCGCCCTACACTCCCGCTTGAGTCGGTGACTCAAATCACTGATACGAGTCCGATATTGCGGCTGAGTGGTGATGCTAGAAGCGACCTATGCGCCTAGGCCAGGTCCTGATAGTTCGTCGGTTTTTAGCATTCCGTCGGTGATTCGAAACATACCGGGAAATCTTGTTTCCCATAGCTTGTTGGCGGCTGGTAAAAACTGGCGTGCATTGGCTTCGATCGATGTGACGCCGGGCAAACGAGCTTGAAAACTTGCGGTCTGAATCAGCGCAGCGCCGGGGCAACTCATATCTCCGCCAGCGATGCGCATTTTGTGCTTGCCGGCTACCGCGGCGATCATCAGCATATGCGTCAGCCCCTTGGGCGATTTGACGACTACTCCTGTCCAACCTTGTTCGCGCGCCAGCATCACGGACTCCACGTCGATCACCGACTCGTCGATCACCACGGAGCACATTTTGGCTGCCTCATGCATATCATTTTCAGGACGAGACTTTAAGTCGCGATGCGTGGGTTGCTCGACGTACTCGATTCGACGAAAGGCTTCGGGGGCCTGTTCTTGGATTTGCTTAAGAAAAGCTAGGAAGTAATCGACGTTCGGGCACTTTTCATTGAAGTCGGGAAGGTATGTCCAGCGACTGACGCCTCGCTTGCGCTGAGTCTCTGCGGTCACGCGATCGATGTGCAGCAACCGTTCGACGTCCCACTTCAGGTCATCTCCGTTCAGTTTGATCTTGAGGTAGGTCAAGCCGTTATAGTTAATCCATTCAGTCAGAGTTTCGGGCAAGTCGTCCTTGATCGGCTGCGTATTCTCGGCTGCTGTGATTGGATCGACTGCCGAAATCAAATGGCAGATGGGCATCCGCGGTTGTGGTTGCGCCTGCACATAGTCGCTCGGGTACTCACCTTGGTACTCTGCTCCTAAATAATGCGAGAGATCATGATTCATAAACTCAGGGCCGTAGGTGTGAAAACTGCTGACCGAGTGCGCTTTGCCGAACGCGTCGTGAATTGCCGCGTCGAATGCTCCGGCTATAACCAAAGTGCAGAGTTTGGGGATGGGTTCAGCCAGTTGTAAGCGCTGCGATACTTCCGTGGCAGCTTGCAAATAACGTGGCGCAAGTTCCCAATTGATGTCGATAGGATGTCCCAACTCGTGACCAGAGTTGGTTACCGTGGCAATTTCCTTGGCCAATTCTTTCATCGCTGACTGCCTGGTTGCTGGCGATAGCAATTTGGAAGGAAAAGTGAAGGTATAGTTCAGCGGCAAGGAGCCGAAACCTCGCGACTCGGTTCCAGCGGCTGTTCGTGCAGTGCAGTGAACGGTCAGCATCGTCTGGCGATCCACCACGACACCAGCGAATTTCAGCGGCGTGCGAAATACGAATTCTTCGAAGCCAATCGAAACGTCTTGAATGCGAACATCACTCTTTTTCTTCTCGGGAGCAGCACGGCCCTGATTCATCGCGCTGCCTGTCAAGCCGATCACTGCGGCGCACTTAACAAAGGATCTTCGTGTTGGACGGTTCATTGCACACCTTGGCAAGAAGGCGAGAAATCGGTTGACTTAGTTTGTTCGTACACTGAGATCGATTGGTTCGACAAAATCGCGGCTCAGTTTGGCGACGTCCGCTGGCGCCATTAGATCGTATTGGAGCCAGAGACGGTAATTCACTTCCAGTGGAGGAGTGCCTTCGTCGAGCGTGTATTCGAAATAGGACCCAAAGCGACCATAATTCCGTTCGCTGAATCTCGCTTCTTTCGGGTTTTGCGGGCGGTCAAGGTAAGCCATGGTATAGCGTTTACCTCCCAACACAAACGACATGGCATTCCAAGGCAAGTTGGTTGGCCCCTGACGTGTACTGGGCTCCCAATTGCGAGTATCTCCGGGCTTGCCAACTCCATCGGTTCGCACGTAAATCGTCTCCTGGGTGGTCGAAACATCGACATCGTTGTGAGCGCGAAACTGAAAGCCCGCGTGTTGTGGATCGCCGTCCAATCGAACTCTACCACCAGTCGTTTTCATTCGCGATGCGAATTCGATTAGGTGGCCACCTGAGACGTTGTAAACAGCCAGCTCCCGCTGCTCTTCGGCAAACGGTTGCTTGTGCTCATCATTGCCATGCCAGCCGATGACAACTCGGTGCCGACCCATAACAGGTCCCGCTTCGGATGCGAGAATTCGTTTGTGCTCTTGGTACGCTCCGTCGATACAGTGCCATGTATCCGCCTTCTTGCCATTGCCGTAGGTGATGCGATTGAAACCGAAATAGATGCCGCGATGATGCGGCGAATGAATGTTGGGCGCCTCCGACAAACCGTTGGTAACGATGCGATCTCCCAATGGCGAAAATACATGATGGAATGGCTTGTACGTCCGCACGCGACTCTCAGGTGTCGACTCATCGAGCTGTTCGTAGTGGTAACGCAGAATCGGTCTGTTGCCAAAGTGCAGCTCGGTCGATAAACCAGGCTTGTCACGCCATACGTAGGCACTCTCGGTGAGCTGGTGCTCGTTCGAGAAAGTCGCCTTCAGTTGCATCGATTGGCCGGCATTCAACTTGTTGAGAATGAAGTGAATCTCAGCTCCGGTCGATTTCGCTGCGAGCAATCTTGGGCCGGTCAACTGAGCTGGAATTCTGGTTCCATTCGCATCGGTGAGTTGTACCGAAACAGGTTGAGCTGGTACGACAAAGTCGGGAATCGAAATCATCACCGGCACGTTGATTCGGTCGTAAGCTCCAGCGCGAATCGTTATCTCGTAGGCAGGCGCTGCCGCAAAGACCGCTTGCGACACCAAAGCAAGACAACCAAGCAAACCAAGAAAACAAATCCGCCGACCGAATTCTAGACCGACTGCGCGGCCAATGTAAGCAGAACTTGGGCATCGCCTCCAAAGCTGTGCTCTGCTAGTTAGCGACTTGGCATGAGTTGTCGGACGAATTGTCCAAGATTGCTCGTTCGGTCGCTTCATAGTCATCAGTCGGTGTCTCGACATAATGGGGCCTTATCGCTTTGAGAATGTTCTGGGCAGGCTCTGGTAAATCAACGTTGGACTTCAACGCTCGTCACTGTTTGGTAGAACCAAGATAGGCTAGCAAGTCTGCCATTGCTGGTACTGCGATCGCTTTCTCCAATCCTTCGGGCATAAAGGAAAGTTGCGAACTGCGTAGCTCCTCTATATCGATGCGCTGAAGGGATTCAAACGTACCATCGTTCCGACGTATTGTAATGCTAGTGGCAGTCTCTTCGGTAATCATGCCTGTGACAATGCGGCCGGAGTTAGTTAGCAAAAGATAACTGAGAAATTGTGGTTTGACCTCGCGATTCGGATCGAGAATGTTCAGCAGCAAAGTCTCTGCATCCTGACTCCGCATGGCGTTCAAGTCGGCGCCGATCTGAGTCCCGATACCATCTAGTTGATGGCAGGCCGAGCATTCCTTCTTGAATAACTCCTGGCCACGCGCGCGATCACCGGATAACGTCAACGCAGGTCGATAATCGGCGAGGATGTCTTGACGCCGAGCGATCTTCGTCCCATTTACAAGTTTTGAAGTGCGATTTCGGACCGATTTGTCGGCGTGCGATTGGAGCAATTGAATACGTAAGGGATCGACATCCTTGAATTGTATCTGGCCGTTTTCTATCGCGTCGAGGAAATTGATGCTCCACGCGGGCCGCGAAAAAAGGGCGTCCGTGGCTCTGGCACGAAGTTGTGGACTGAAACCCGGCCATGCCTTTAACAGAATTTGCGAAACTGCTGGTTCATCGAATCGTGCTAGCGTATCGATTGCTGCAGCTTGAATAACTTGAGGTTGACGGAAATTTAATAGCGAGGCCAATGTTTGCTGACTTTCGCCCAATGCAAGATAACTCAGCGTGCGAATCGACGATACTCGCTCGTCGACCGGACGCATATGATCGGCGGCAGTTATGGTTGCGTCGCGAAGCATATCCTGAAGGACTCGCTGAATGTGCGTGCCGTCATTGGTGCGCAGGAGAGCGATTCGCTGCGCCGATAGATTGTCGCAGAGATTCCACAGGAGATCCCGCAGCATCGTCTGTTCGCTATCGGGAATGGTCTCTAATGCAGTAGAGAATTCCGCGAGCTCCGAGTCACGGTTTGCTCGTCCGATGAGCTTGGCAAGACTAAGCAACATTTCGCGGCCGTGAATCGAATTCCTGAACTGCTCCTGTTCCGATAACAGTCGGAAGATTTTGCCCGAGCGAGTATGGACGGAACTGAGTATCGCCAGTCGGCACCAAGTATCGGCACCGTCACGCAATGCCAATTGAACTAGCGCCGGTACTGGCTCGTCACCTGGAATCTCTCCTAAAGAAAACGCCAATTGATTGCGGACTCGCAAATCAGGGTCGGCGGTCATGTGCATCAGATGATCGCTTATTTCAGGCTCCCAGATAAATGATTCGGCCAATCGCAGCGCGTGCTCTCGAACTCGCGAATCAGCATCGCGCAATCGTTCTATTATTAAGGCCGCGTCAAGTGACTTGAGGCCATCGAGAGCGTACAAACTGAGCATGCGAGCGAGCGGTACTTTCGAGCTTGCAGACAAATGCCTCAAGGGATCGACAGCTTGGCGGTCCTGTCGTTGAAACAGCAATCGCGAGGCAGTGTCGCGGTGCCAGCCGTTGGCGTGCTCAAGCAACTTCACCAGTTCAGCCGTCGATGCTTGACTGAGTCGTGGCAGTTTAGGCCGCTGAAAAATTCTGGGGACGATGCGGTAAATTCGCCCCATATCGAATCCGCCACTAACGTCGACATGATTCAATATGCTTGGCGGCAAAATGGATGCACCTTGAATCAAATTGCGATACATGTCGACGACGTACAGATTTCCGTCGGGTCCATTTGCCATCTGAACGGGACGATGCCAAACATCCGTAGAGGCAAAAAATTCGGATTTAGGGTCGGCCCGCTGAGCGATCAGGCCGACTCCATCGCTGACCAGGCGAGCGCGATGCACGATATTGTTGGCGACTTCACCAACAAAAACATCGCTGCGGAATTCGGCGGGCCAAGCGTCTCCTCGGTAAACAGTAACGCCGCTGCACGCGGTGTAGAAACCCGATGGTTCAGCGCCCTCGGTCGGATGTGGGTCCATCACTCCGGTCGTTCTCAGCCGTGTCCGTACGACCCTCCACGGTTCATCGGGACTGATACGAAAGACTTTGGTGTGATAACCGCCAGGGGCGATCTCGAGGGCAGGTTGCGGAGCCTGAAGATACGGGTTGCGCGCTAGATAGCGGCGGTCATACATCAGCAAATGAAACGGTTTGTGATTGGTGTTAACAAACTTGCGTCCCCAGTCGTCTAGGCTCATGCCATGCTGGCCACCGCCGCTAGTTAACTCGAACTGCTCTGTGCTTGGGTTAAATGAAAATCCTTGACCTCTCACCGAAATTGGATCGCTGTCTGGCTTGTCAATATGCCGTACCGAGCCGCCATTGAAGCTGGTTTGCACATGAATTCGATTGTCGAAAGACCATCGAAACGAATTCAATAGTCCTTCCCCCAGGGCGTCTCGCGCGAATCCTGTGAAGATGGTTCGACGATGATCGGCCTGGCCGTCTCCATCGACATCTTTCGCGTAGAGGATATCGGGGGCCGCACCGACGAACACTCCTCCTGCATAACAACAGACTGCGGTTGGTGAAGCTAGGTTGTTCAGAAAGATGGTGCTCTTGTCGTAGGTGCCATCGCTATCGGTATCGTCCAACAATCGAATGCGTCCGGAGCCTTGTGGGGTTTTGCTCGACGTTTGGTTGAATTCAGGGAATTCTGCAACATACATTCGACCATCCTCGTCAAAGTCGATAGCCACTGGGCTGGCCACGAGCGGTTCGGCAGCAACTAACTCAATTCGAAAATCCGGATGTATCCGAAACGATTGAATTGCTTCGTCGGAAGATTTAGGAGCAATGCGCCTGAGTTGCGCTGAATAGTCCTGGTTATCGGCCGGTTGGGCGCTGCCATGCGAATCAGGTAAGCCAATGAAGATTAGTCCCATCCATAGACAGGTAACTGGCAGTGAAACGATATGTTGTTGACGGATCGTAATAAATTCCTTGTTTCGAAAGTCACTCTACGAGCAAAAACGTTAATGAGTCAGCGAATACGAGATGATATTGATGCCAAGGGGATAGCTGACTGGCACAGAGTACTTTTCAAAATACTCCTTATTATCTCCTTCACGTTCCCAGCCGTCTCCTATGTCATTGTTATGGCAGAACAGTGCCATCAATCGATTTGCTTCATCGAAATAGCCCCAGAAATGCGGCTCTTCGTCGCCACCGGTCGGACCGTGCCAATGTTCAAACGTATCGCCAACGCTCCACGCTCGAATGCTCGGGACTTGCGGCTTTACTCGCAAGTCATAAACCATATGAAACAGTTCATGATCGGTTGTCAGCTCGCGCGGTTGAACGGCGGGGAGTACTTGGTGCATCACAGCTCGCAGATGGCTCCATTCCTGAATCGCCCAGAAATCGTCGACCATTAAGAACCCACCGTTGCGAAGGTACTTGCGGAGCGCCAGCAACTCGTCGTCCGACAGGATGATCTCACCGGGATTGGACATGTAAGCAAACGGGAAATCTGCAAGTTCTGGATCAGTCAATCGCAAAACCCGACCATTGGGATCAACGTTTAGCGAAGTTAGCTCTCGCAAGCGTATCGAAAAATTCCAATCACAGTCGGGATAATCGTTGGCCCAACCGCCGAATGCTTGATTGCGATAAGAATCGTATCGAATGCGTACAAACGTGAAGGCGTCATGCTTGAAGGCCGGTTCGACTTGCCACATCGGGTACTCGGACCGATCCGGCATCCGCATGCCTGGGCCACCCCGGCCACCGAACCCTCGTCCCGCTCGCCCTCCTTGCCGATTGTCGAACTGCGCGAACACACCGGTGAGTAGCGCCAGGCAAAGTAGCACAACAATCAGTGTACGTTGACAACGTTGGTAGAGCATTTTCATTCGATCAAAGAAGCCAATAGCCGTTCACGCGATTATCGCACGACAATCCAGAGCCAGCCACTGCCAATGCTTAGAACCGACAGATTTTGTAGAGCGTTCGAAGGCTTAAACTGGATAGGGCTGGATCGTTCTTACATGGGAGACGACGAGGCTCTGAATCCCGAAGAACAAATTTCCGAATTTATACCTGACTGGTGGCGTAGCCGCGTGGGTGGGAGCGATGCCAATTCCAGGCCGTGCGGACTACGTCTTCGATGTCGATATACTGCGGCGTCCAACCAAGAACATCCAGTGCTTTGCGGCTATCAGCGACTAATTCAGCAGGGTCGCCCTCGCGGCGCGGACCCACTACGATTGGTATCGCGTGGCCAGTTACGCGTCGACAGGCCTCGATCACGGCACGCACGCTTTGCCCGCGCCCGGTGCCGAGGTTCAACTGAAGGTTGCTGCCACGCTCGATTAGCTTTAGCGCGCGTAGATGTGCGTCGGCCAAGTCATCGACGTGAATGTAGTCGCGGATGCAAGTACCATCGGCAGTTGGATAGTCCTCTCCAAATACTGTCACATAAGGTCGTTGACCCAAAGCAGTTTGCAGCACAATCGGAATCAAGTGCGATTCGGGATTGTGATCTTCACCAATTTCGCCGCTGGAATGGGCTCCCGCAGCGTTAAAGTAACGCAGAGCTGCGCAGCCAAAACCGTAGGCGTGGGAGTAATCGGTCAAGGCATGTTCGATCACCAACTTAGTGAAACCGTAGGGATTGATGGGTTGCTGGATGGTTGTCTCTGGTATCGGAATCAGTTTGGGTTGACCGTAAGTAGCGGTTGTACTGGAGAAAACGATTCGCCAAACGCCGGCCTCGCGCATCGCTTCGAGCAATTCTAGCGTGGCGACGACGTTGTTTTGGTAGTACAGCGCGGGTTGCTGCACAGATTCTCCGACCAGCGCAAATGCTGCGAAGTGCATTACCGCATCGATCGATTTCTCGCGTAAGATTTCGACCAGCTTGCGACGATCCGCAAGCTCACCTTCAATGAGAGTTCCCTGCGGTACGGCTAGGCGATGTCCACGAGAAAGATTGTCGTACACCCACACTTGATGACCTGTTGCGCTGAGCAACCGTACTGTGTGCGAACCAACGTAACCCGCTCCACCAATTATCAGAATGTTCATCCAAGCGTCCCTAAATTTCGTCGTGTTCCGTATATTGCGTTGATTCCAGCGAGCGAATCGCCTCGCTCATGCGCATTTTGCTTTCGGCATAATCGCAGATGAGAGTCCATTCCGAAAGAACACATGTTCTTAGATCTTAAGTAGAGGCGATTAGTCGCTGCCCGGTCCGAAAATGCAGCGACTTGTTCAACTGAAAACCACAACGATGCCAGCCCGACCGTTACGTGGCTTGGAATATTTGGAAGAAAGCCTATGGCAGCCAGCAAATTGCAAAAGTTTCGGCAAGCAGGTCGCACCGGCCAAGTGGCTGCTCCGGCAATTGCTTCGACCAACTGGTTCCAGAAGTTTACCGATTATTTGCGTTCGGAATGTCATTTGGCGGACAACACGGTTCAAGCCTACGGACGCGACCTGCGACGATTGCTTGGATGGCTTGGCGAAACGCCTGTCAGTCGGTTGAAGCTGGTAGATTTGTCCGAGTTCATTAATTCGCTAACTACGGAAAAATTGGCACCGTCGTCCATATCGCGCATGATTGTGTCGACGCGCATGTTCTTCAAGTACCTGCAATTAGAAGGCGTGATTCGCGACAATCCATCTGAGTTGCTAGCTACACAGAAAATGTGGCAGAGAATTCCTCAAGTCCTGACTCCAGCCGCAGTCGATCGTTTTCTCGCGGCGCCGCAAGCTTGTGACTTGCTTGGCATTCGCGACCGCGCAATTCTCGAACTGTTGTACGCAACCGGTTGCCGAGTCTCAGAGGTCAGCGATTTGCTGCTGGCCAACGTTCATCTCGACGAAGCATTTTGTTTGGTCCAAGGCAAAGGTTCCAAGCAACGCATGGTTCCGTTGGGTCGACGCGCCATCGAAGCGATAATCTCGTATATCCAACAACAGCGATCAAGATTAGCGGGCTCGTTGGCGCTTGCCGAACTACCTTGGCTACTGCTATCGAAATCGGGGAAACGTTTGCGCCGGGAAGCGATCTGGGAGTTAGTAAAGCGGTATGCGCTGCGCGCGGACATCGACCCGAACAGCAGTCCGCATACTTTGCGGCACAGCTTCGCAACACACATGCTGGCCGGTGGCGCCGACCTCCGGCAAATTCAAGAGATGCTTGGCCATGCGAGTATTCAGACGACACAAATCTACACGCAAGTTGAAAGTTCACGATTGAAACGCATTCACGCCCAATTCCATCCGCGCGCCTAGTGCTCGGAGAGAGTAGAGCAATTGCCCTCAATTGCTTTGTCTTCCCCGCCTCACAGTCTCAATGTTATTCCTTTGGAATCAGGATTCCTATGGTCAGGAGTGCGCGGACAAACGATCGAGGACAATCGTTTTACTCTGCACGCGCGTGCTTCTTTGCCATCGTTGACAGCTCTTTGACAATCGATGCGTGCTTTGGATCGTTGATCAAGTTTTTCGTTTCATTGGGATCTGCCAGTTCATCGATCAGCATCGCACCGGATGTACTGCCTGACCACTCGGCGCGTCCGAACCGCAACTCCCAGATTCGCTGCGTTGCCGGCGACGCTGTAAGCTGGATACTCCCACTTTGAATTCACGTCGGCCAACAACGGAAGCAGGCTGTGGCCTTCAATGCCGCTGGGAGATGCGATCCCGCAGAGTTCACACAACGTCGGATAAATGTCGAGGGCTTGTACAGGTCCGGTTGCGGTCTTTCCTTTTTCTTTGGCCATAGGAGCTGAGACGATCAGTGGCACGCGCGTACCAAGCTCGTAGAGCGAACCGTGTTTGGCCCACTTGCCGAACTCGCCAAGGTGGTAACCGTGGTCGCCCCAAAATACGACGACTGTTTTTTCTCGCAGTTTGAGCCGATCGAGTTCACGCATCACTCTTCCGATGTTCCAATCGGTCCACGACACACTGGCGTAATAAGCTCGCAACATCATACGAGCTTCCTCTTCGGACGCGGGCCGATCGATGAACAAGTCGCTGTTGCGCGTTATCGAAACACCGGGAAATCCTTTGGGCGCCGCCGGGACCGCTGCAAAAGTTTTGGGCAGTTTTATTTTTGCGGCATCGTACATATCCAAGAATTTCTTCGGTGCAGTCGGCGGACTGTGTGGCTTGCTGAAGCCACATGCCAAAAAGAACGGTCGGTCCTGAAGCTGGTTCAGATAACGAATTGCCCGATCAGCGACGTTGTAGTCGCCGTGCGACTGACCGTCATCCTCAAGCGTGACAAAGCGATCGGAATTGGCAACTCGCTGTTTCGCATCCGGTCGTTTGCGAGGCGAGTTATCCGGGCGAGGCGGATCGCCACCCTGATCCCAGGCAAACGCATCGTCGATCCCACCATGGAAAATCTTGCCACATCGCAAACTTGCGTAGCCGTTGTTCTTGAAGTGCTGAGGCAACGAGACCCATTCTGGATGGGCAGCACGAAAATCGATCGTATTGTCGAGCACTCCCGTGGTCGTCGGATGTCGCCCGGTCAGCAACGAAGTTCGCGACGGATTGCACAGCGGATATTGGCAATACGCCCGATCAAATCGCACGCCCGATTGCGCCAGCGCATCGATATTTGGCGACTGAACCAACGGATGACCATAACACCCCAGCGCCGGGCGCATATCATCTGACATCAGAAACAGCACATTCAGCTTTTCCGCAGCACCGGCCCCAATCAAATTGGTAACACACCCGCAGATCAAAGCTGCGGAAATTATCAAGACGGCTCGCAGTCTCATGTTGGCTCCATAGTCGATAGTATTCAAAGTCCCTTGGCTGGATCGCACTTTTGGAATAGGTGCTACCACTCAAGATAAGCATCGGGCGAACAATGAGTGTCGCCTTTCGCTCCGCGAAAGTAGCATTACATCGTTCTTTCGCGGAGCGAAAGACGACAATAAAAAACCTGTCGATGCTAAGCTCATGAATTGCTCGATGGAACCATGGTTGACCAGCGAGTGAACCATCCGGTCGCGGATTCTCGTGGAAATACCTGCGAGTAAGTTAGTCAGTTATCGAAAGGAAATCGTAAACTGTGTCGCGACAAAATAGTAAGTCAGGCGATTCAAATCGTGGAAACTACTTTTCGAACGAGTGTCTCAGTCGATCACCAACACTGGTTTGGTGCAACTTGGTTCGGCGGTCCAAGAGACCCAGCGGTCACAATTGCGCGAGTCAACTGGAAAAATCTCCAGCGCATCCGTTTGTCGAAGCCGACTGCCAAGTTCGCGACGCAGCTCCCGATGCTGATCGTAGTCGAGCATGGCTGTGAAAACCGATTTCTGAATTCGACGCCCAAAGTTCAGCAGTACCCGAGCCACCCGCTCCCTTCGCCTGTCATCCGGAATGTCGTAAGCAATCACATAAGTAGCCATCTCGTTTTCTCGTTTACAAGTTCCCAACTCAAAATGTAACCGTTCACGGTACGAAATTGATAGTGCATTAATTTAGTTGATTTTCTATTGTTCGCGTATGGACAATAGAGACGAAACGATTCGGGAGCTTCGAGAGTTGGTCGCCGCACATGCGGCGCAGATCGAGAAGCTGACT
>SXGS01618811.1_pt1 | contig 17802 bp, 15 predicted proteins | sample 3174681 | NCBI WGS metagenome assembly SXGS01 (sample SAMN11356861, study PRJNA531348) | freshwater metagenome | isolation source: freshwater sample F1-80 | place: China: Fuxian Lake, Yuxi | collected 2017-12-25 | reverse complement strand
GGCCTGCTGCACATCACCGACATGAGCTGGGGCCGCATCGGACACCCGACCGAGATGGTCAAGATCGACCAGGAGATCGAAGTCAAAGTGCTGCACGTCGATCGCGAGAAAGAAAAGATCGCACTCGGACTCAAGCAACTGGTACCCAGCCCGTGGGACGCCGTCGGAGACAAGTACCCGGTCAGTGCGAAGATCAACGGCGAGGTCGTCAACGTCATGAGCTACGGCGCGTTCGTGAAGCTCGAAGACGGCATCGAAGGACTGGTTCACATCAGCGAGATGTCCTGGACCAAGCGCATCAACCATCCGACCGAGATTGTCCAGATCGGCGACAAGGTCGATGTTGTCGTGCTGGGCATCAACAAAGAGAAGCAGGAAATCTCGCTGGGTATGAAGCAGACGCTCCCCAATCCTTGGGACGACGTCGCCGCCAAGTACCCGCCGGGTGCCAACGTCAAAGGTGTGGTTCGCAATCTCACGAACTACGGCGCGTTCATCGAACTCGAAGAGGGTGTCGATGCACTGCTGCACGTCAGCGACATGAGCTGGACTCGGAAGATTTCTCACGCCAGTGAAATGCTCAAGAAGGGGCAAGAGCTGGAATGCCAAGTCCTGACGGTCGATCAAGAGCGCAAGCGAATTGCACTCGGCCTCAAGCAGCTCGCCAGCGATCCGTGGGCGACCGACATCCCGTCGAAGTTCCAACCGGGCGAAGTGGTCAAAGGCAAGGTCACGAAGATCACCAACTTCGGAGTCTTCGTCGAACTGGCCCCGGAACTCGAAGGACTCTTGCACATCTCCGAACTGGGAGACACCAAGGTCGAGAACCCGGAAGAGCTGGTCAAAGTCGGCGACGAGCTGGAAGTCCGCGTCCTGCGCGTGGACACCGACGATCGCAAGATCGGTCTCAGCCGCAAGCTGACCGGCGAGATCAAGCTCGACGAGCCAACGACGACTGCCACGCCTGTCCCGCGCGAGCAACTCAAGGGAGGCATGGGCGAAGCTGGTTCCGGCCCGCTGTTCACGCTCGGTGGCGGCGACAAACAGTAGAAGTGATGTCACGATCCGCCCCAGCGTGCTGGCCCGACCAACACGCTGGGGCCTTTTCTTGCGCTCGGCCGAAAGCCGTTATCCCAAACATATCGCAAACCCAACATGTCTGACGCCGGTCTCACACCTGGAGCCATGCGAGCACTCGAAGGTTCCGGCCGTATCGCATGGGCGGCAGGAGCGGTAGCTGCCGAACCGGCGCATCTCTTGTGGGCCTTGTCGCTCGACGAAACGAAGGCGAGTGAGTTGCTCGGCCAGTGCGGCATCGACGTTGCGGCCATCGGTTCACGATTTCCCCGTTCTCCCGACGGCGACGACTCGCTCGAACCGCCACCGGTGCCGATTCCGCTCAGCCCACTATTGACTGACGTCGTTCGTGAAGCGCGCGACCTGGCCAGAAGTCTTTGTCTCGAAGAGGTGGCCGGGACCGAGCATCTGCTCTCCGCGTTAGCGATCGTGGACGAGACCATTGCCGAGTTCTTCCGCCCGTTCGGACTCAACGCACCGGGCTTGCGCGAGCGACTGCAACAACCGCTGCTCATCGCGACGACGCCGATCGTTCCTGAGTTTGAAATTCGTTGGCACCCGCCGACTGACACAGACCTCATCGACACGTTGCGCACGCTCGATGCCGCGGCGAATCGCGCTCGTGAGGGACTGCGAGTTGTCGAAGACTTTGTCCGCTTCTCGCTCGATGACGCTCACCTCTCGCGGTTGCTCAAAGAACTGCGGCACGAACTGACCGAACGATTGTCGGATCTCGACCGGATGGGACTGACCGCAGCGCGCGACACGCAGGGAGACGTCGGCACGCGGATCAAAACCGTGCATGAGCAAACTCGGCTACGCCCCATCGACGTTGTCGTCGCCAATTGCCGTCGCGTTGAAGAGGCACTCCGCACGCTCGAAGAGTTTTCCAAACTGTTGCTCGGTCAGGCGGCGGAAAGCCCGGCCGGTGAAGAGTCCACAAATTCGCCGCGACCAAGTCCACGACTGGCCGATCCCCAATTACCGGCGCACCTCGAGCAACTCCGCTATCGCCTCTACACGATCGAAAAGGCGTTGACGACCGCTCTCGTCTCGTGCGAGCGGCTGGCCGGTTGCGACTTGTACTTGCTCGTGACCGAATCGCTGTGCCATCACGGCTCCGGCCCGGCCGTTCGACAAGCGCTCGCGGCGGGAGTCCGAATCGTGCAACTCCGCGAGAAGAGCATGACCGACCGCGAGCTGATGGAATCGGCTCGTCGTGTTCGCAATTGGACTCGCGAGGCGGACGCGCTCTTCATCATGAATGACCGCCCTGACCTCGCCGTGCTCGCGGAAGCCGACGGTGTGCATGTTGGCCAAGACGAACTTTCGGTACGTGAAGCCCGTCGCATCGTCGGCCCGCACCGATTAGTCGGCGTCTCGACACACACCATCGAACAAGCTCGGCAAGCGGTGCTCGACGGAGCCGATTACCTCGGCGTCGGCCCCTGCTTCGCCACCAGCACGAAGTCGTTCGATCAACTCGCCGGCCTCGACTTCGTCCGCCAAGTAGCCGCCGAAATCACCCTGCCGTGGTTCGCCATCGGCGGAATCTCGCTAGACAACATCGCCGCCGTTCGCACGGCTGGTGCAGGCCGAGTCGCAGTGAGTAGTGCAATCTGCTCATCACCAACACCCGGGGCGGCCGCGACCAAATTGGTCGATCAACTTCAGCCACCGTCCGCGCCAAATCCGTAATTCCTCTGGCCCCATTCCTCTGCCGAAAACTCTTTGCGGCTCTCCGCCATTCGTGTTGATTTCGGTGCCATGTGAGCCGCAAGGCGCTAGCCGCGGGTTCTTTTCCTCGACCCGCAGCTAGCGCCTTTCGCGCTCACGAATTCGTCTTCAACACGAATGGCGGAGAGCCATCTTTGCCAGACAAATGTGGCCAAAGAAATCTTCAGCCAGGACGCGAATCACTTGGTGCCCCACTCGGCCAGTGTGACTTCGACGTCTACGGCCAGTCGTTTGTGAAGATTTTCGAGTTGCTCTTTAGCGGCGGGGTCTTTGACGGACTGCAAGCGTTGCCAAAACAGGATTTCTTCTTCGTCGCCACGGAGGACTTCGACTTTGATTTTGTCGCCCGGTTGCTTGTCCTGAATGAGCGACACCAATTCTTCAAAGTCCGCGACCGGTTTGCCGTCGAACTTGGTCACGACATCTCCGGATCGAATCTTCGCTTTGAAGGCGGGACTGTCCGGAGACACGTCTCCGACGTAGCAACCGGGGAGGCGATTCTGCGGACTGATTCCCAGGAACGCGGGACCGCGATAGGCGACTCTCAATCGCGGCATGTCCCGACGGAGTTGTTCGACCGCCTCTGGCGTGACTCCGGGAGTGAGAAGTTTTTCGGTGACGCGATTCTGCAACAGGTATAGCGCCGTGTCGCTAGACAGTCGCCGGACATATTTCAGCCCGTCATCACCGCCGCGCCAGTCTCGCCCCAGAATAACCATGAGTTGTTTCGATTCGCCCGGCCCGATGGCTCGCAGTCCGTTACCCGGCAGCTCCTTCACCGATCCACCGAGCTTGTTGATCTCGGCCAAGGCTCGATCCTGCCGGATCGTGTCCGCAAATTGCTCGAGTGTCGCATCGGCTCGGCTGGCGATGTGTCGGTTTTTCGATTCTTTGAGCTGCTCGAATGAGACCTCGGCTGGCTCGATCAGTTCATCTTTGCCGGAGGTGTACCAATTGCGGAGGATCGTGTTGATACGGCAAGTGACTTCGAGGCTCCCTGTATGAGCCGCTTTGACGAGCGGTTCGGCGGCCACGCCACCAGCAGCGATGAGCCTTCGCGTCGCTTCTTCGCGTTTGGCGAATTCCGGTGCGTTTAGGTCTTGAATCCAACGCTCGATGTCATCGGCCGAGGGCTTTGGGAGTGCCGCGACCTTTGGCGCAGCCGGTGGTTCTTCGCCGTGGGCCGCTGCGATCGGCAGGATGCCCAAACTCAACAACATGAAGAAAAAGAGGAATCGCATGAGGCTTCTCGACGTGATCAACTTGTCTCTCGTCGAATCCGCCAACGGCGGACGAGACGCACCCTCGGTGCCAGATTACGGCATCGCCTTGTCCGCGCCGAGGGCGGACTCCGGAAGCACAATGCGGATCGGAGTTGAGGTCTCGAAGTGGTTTCCGTCGGCGGCATACATCCGCACTCGAAGTTTCAAATCGCGTGATCGCGGGGGAGCCTGCCACGGAAGTTCGAGGCGATATCCGAAACTCCCCAGAGTTTTCACCCACGCGGCGCGGGTCTTCAGCACGTCGAACGACCACAAGCCCAACCGCTGCTGATCCGCCGGTTGCGCGGGGTCGAGCAGTTCGCATTCAACGCGGCCGGGAACTTGGACAATCCGGTCTCGATCATCGACGGCCGTGAAGAAGAGCGTGATTTGATCGTCGCCCGGCTTTCCGTCGCGATCGAAACCGCCGGTCAACAACGTATTGATCTTCAAGCCGGTGACGCGAAAGTGCAGTTCGTCGAGTTCGAAGGTTTCGTCGTGACTGGCCGGTTGCACGAATTGCTGCTTCAGCGATTCGTTGAGTCGGCGAGCGGCCGTGAGCTCGGAATTCGCCTGTTTGACTTGCGCGTGCAGCGTGCGAACCTGGTCTTCCTGTTCGCGCAGCTTCGCTTCCAACAGATCGACATCGCGCCGACCGGCGCAGCCTCCAGCCAGAAGAGCCAACAGCAATAATAAAACAGTGAGCCTCATCCGTGATGGCTCCCACGTCGCCGTCACCGCTCCGCGTGACGAGCCGCGCGTTTCAAACGTTTGGAACTGAGAGACGACTCCGGCCGTCGAGAACATTCAGCTCATCACGCGGAACGATGATGGCTACGTAGTCTCGCCGGTGCGGACCGGCAGTTTGCTGAGGACATGATCGATGAGGCCGTACTCCTTGGCCTCATCGGCGGTCATGAAGTTGTCTCGGTCGGTATCGTCTTGCAGTTGGTCGAGCGTTTTGCCGGTGTGCTTCATCAGGATTTCGTTCATGCGGCGTTTCACGCGAATCACTTCCTTGGCGTGAATTTCGAGTTCGGTCGCGGTCCCCTGCATTCCGGCCAGCGGCTGGTGGATCATGATCCGGGCATTCGGCAGCGCGTACCGTTTGCCGGCCTTACCGGCGGTCAGCAGGACGGCTCCCATGCTGCTGGCCTGACCGATGCAGTAGGTGGCGACGTCGCAGTTGATGTATTGCATGGTGTCGTAGATCGCCATGCCCGCCGTAATCGAACCGCCCGGCGAGTTGATGTAGAAATGAATGTCCGCCTTGCTGTCCTCGAATTGCAGGAACAGCAATTGGGCGACGATGGCATTGGCGACATCATCGTTGACCTGGCTGCCCATGATAATGATCCGGTCCTTGAGCAACCGGCTGTAGATATCCATGACCCGCTCTTCGCGGCCACTCTTTTCGACGACCCAAGGCACGACCGACATAGAAAACTCGCTTTCGCAGTTGTGATTTCTGGCGAGCGGAAAAAGTTTGTCCGCACAGTCCGAGATGTTTTGGTACCGCGTCCGTCAGGAAGCGGTTGTCGATCCTAAGACTCCGCTTCCTGACGGACGCGGCTCCAAAAAAAGATCAAAGGTTTTGAGTTACGTCAGGACCGGAGGTGTTTCGGCCGGAGCCTTGCTGAGCACCTCATCGACCAGTCCGTAGGCTTTCGATTCGATTGCCGTCAAGTAGCGATCGCGAGCGGTGTCGCGAGCGATCACATCAATGGGCTGCCCTGTGTGACTCGCCAGGATTTCGTTGAGAACCTGTCGCGTGTCGATGATGTCTTTGGCCTGAATCTCGATGTCCGAGACTTGTCCGCCCACTTCGCCGTAGGGCTGATGGATCATCATTTTGGCATGCGGCAGGATGTGGCGTTTGCCCTTCGATCCGCCGGCCACCACGATCGCTCCACCGCTGGCCGCCAGGCCGACGCAGTAGGTCGCGACTTTGCAGTCGATGAACTGCATCGTGTCGTAGATCGCCATCGTCGCCGTGACCGAGCCACCAGGCGAGTTCACATATAAATGGATGTCTTGCGTGCGGCTCTCGGACTGCAAGAAAAGGAGCTTCATCACGATCAAGTTGGCGACGCCGTCGTTGATGACTCCTTCCAGGAAGACGATCCGATTCTCCAGCAGCAGGTCGCCAATCCCCATCTGCCGTTGCCGCGCGTATTCGCGCCGCGAGTTTTGCCAATCGCCACCGCGAACATTCTCACTGCGGGCCATCCACTGATCCAACATGTTGCCTCCTGATTGCTCGATCCGCCAACTCGGCCGGGACCGGGGCGGGTGGGATATCGGATGCTTACAACGACCGTCAAGAGAGACAAATGAAATGACGAATCGTTTCAGTTGCACGAGGACTCAAACCGCCATTCGGCTCGGTCGTTGCGGACATCTTTCTGTCCAACATCTTTTCTGTAGACGCCTTGTTGGTGGAACAGAAAAATGTGGGACAGAAAAATCGGATTCCCGGTTGTTGTCAGACTTTCGTCATTCGGACTGCGCCACTCCTTCGTCATTCATTGTTGGCCTCTGGCGGCGATACTCGGCGACGATCACCAGAAACGCCAGATAGTCGTGAATGGTGTGCGTGACCATTGGCGTCAGCAAATTGTTGGGCTTGGTCAGAGTCATCAACCAGCTCAGGTAATTGCCGATGACGCAGGCCAGCAGCGCATACACTGGCGTGACCCAGTGGACGACACCGAATACGAGATTGCTCAAGAACTGCCCGACTCCATCGCTGTGGCAGGCTCGCCCAATCCAAGGTTGCAACAAACCACGGAATAGCAATTCTTCAGAAACACCCGCGAGGACCGACAAGAGAACCAAGTCATACCAATGCAGGTTCGACAACGACGGAGCCAATTCGCGCGACAGGAATTCGCGAATCTTTCGCAGCGACCCCACCGGGTAGCGATAAGTCAGCCAAAAGATGGCGAAGGTCGGAATGGTCGCCAGCACTCCCCATCCAAACGCGAGCCAGTCCCAGGAAAGGTACTCGACAGGATTGATCGACACGCACCAGCCGATGCTCAACGCCGCCAGTGCCAAGCCACCTTCGATCAGGCCGGCGAAGTTCAAAAATTGACTGCGTTCCTGCGGATTAAACATGTAGCCTGACTCTCCGAGTCGGGACAGTTGGCGGCGGACTCTCGACTCGGAAAGCCAGGCGACAATGGGTTACGCGACACGCCGGAACTGGTCCGCGGATGAATTCGGAATCGAATTCGACGAATCAACAGTGCAGCCAGATCGACCGCCCAATTGCGACAAGAATTCATCCATGAGTTGGGGCTTACCACGGTGGTAATCCCCGTCTTGCAGGTATGTTTCCAGGAAGTCGATGTTCTGCCGCGGCAGACTTGGCTCGCGTGCCAGCCGCTCCAAGGCCGCCGTGATGACGGGCACGACGGGGGCGTGATCGGCGACATGCAGCATGTTTTCCTGAGGCAACGGAATCAGCGTGCGCACCGCGCGAAAATCGTTCGAGACCAGCAACGCTCCCGCATAAATCGCTTCGTAGTGCCGGTAGCTCCAGCGAGCGTTCCCCGCAGGAGTCAACACGATCTGCGAACGGAGCAGGTGATACAAAAACTCACTGAAGAGCAGCCGTCCTTCTGGAGCGATGAGGTCGGTCAAATCGCCGAGCGTGGGTTCGAGCCGCGCTCGATTCGCAGCCGACGCCTGCAATCCTCCCCAGAACGAAAACGGCCTCTCGGATTGGCGTAACTCGCGAAGCCATTCGACTCGCTGGTGGTAGCGTTTATTGGAAGCGACTCCCTGATAGGCGGTGCAATTGCCGAGAAACGAGACCTCGTGATCGCGCCGGCAGAGATCGGGATAGCGTCCGCGAAACAATCCGCGCAGGAGTTTGACGTGCCAGGTGAGCGCGGGATACCGCCGAATCGGCAGCGTGCCCCAGCGCAGACCAAAGTCCCAGGACTCTTCCACCCAAGGCTTGAGATACACGTCCGTCAGCGACCGCAGCCAAGACTCAGACTCGGGCGACCAGACTGGACCACCCAGATCGGAATAATCAAACAACACCGCCTGGCGAAATCGAACGCGAGCCAACTGCTGAGGATCTACGGCCGTCGGCATTCCGAGGCACAACACGTCGGTCTCACGCACCGGACCGCGATCGAGATCCCGCGCCTGGATTAGTTCCACCGCACCACGACCGTGAAAGATTCTGAGGAAACGCGACAGGTTCGCACCGCGTGCTCCACGCCCGCAATTCGCATCGCATTGCACAATCAAAAAACGAGGCATTGCCACTCGGCAGGCCGCGAAGCCTGTCCTCAATTCACTCGGACGGAAGTAGGGCGCGGATACTCTAGCTCCCCGAAAAACGTGTCAATCCCGTCTCAATCGCAATGACTGAAAGTCTCGGCCGACGCCGATTGACAGGCACGGCCAAAATCGGGAGGCAACGGATCTCTCAACAGATCGCCATCCGCGAGGAAATGGTACAGCTCGCCGTAGTGTCGTGTTTCGTTCGCAGAGAGGCGGTGCATCAAGTGCCACGGGCGAAGTTCTTGAGCGGAATCGAGTCCCAATGCTCCCAACATCTCCGCCAGGCTGTGGATTGTCTGCTTGTGATAGCTCGCGACACGAACCGACTTGTCGGTGGGGTCCAGGCCGGCCATCAGATGTGGGTCCTGAGTCGCCACGCCGACCGGACAATGGTTGCTGTTGCACTTCAATGCCTGAATGCAGCCGATGGCCATCATCATGGAGCGAGCACTCATGATGATGTCGGCACCGATCGCCAGGCGTTTCAACATGAAGAAGCCCGATGAGACTTTGCCGCTCGCCAGAATCTTGATCTTGTTTCGCAGCGAATACCCCACGAGCGCGTTGTGGACGAAGATCAGCCCCTCGGTCAGCGGAGCACCGATGTGGTTCGAGAACTCCAGCGGAGCCGCACCGGTTCCTCCTTCTCCCCCGTCAACGGTGATGAAGTCGGGCGTGATTCCCGTCTTCGCCATCGCTTTGCAGATGGCGAGAAACTCGCGCCGCCGACCGACGCACAGTTTGAACCCGATCGGCTTACCGCCACTAAGATCACGCAACTGTTTGACGAACTCCAACAAGCCAATCGGCGTCGAGAACGCGGAGTGCGTCGGCGGTGACAACACGTCTTTGCCCATCGGCACACCGCGAATCTCCGCGATCTCTGCCGTCACTTTCGCGGCGGGCAAGATCCCTCCGTGTCCCGGCTTCGCCCCTTGCGAGAGTTTGATCTCGACCATCTTCACGTTCGGAAGCACTGACTTCTCGGCGAACTTCGCCGGCGAGAAATTCCCCTGCGCGTCACGGCAACTAAAGTAGCCCGTCCCGATCTGCCAAATCAGATCACCCCCACCTTCCAGGTGATACGGGCTGAGTCCTCCCTCTCCGGTGTTGTGAGCGAACCCGCCAAGCTTCGCGCCGCGACTGAGCGCCAAAATCGCATTCTGACTGAGCGATCCGAAACTCATCGCCGAGACATTCAGCAAGCTGCACGAATACGGCTGCCTGCAATCCGGTCCGCCAACGGTGACGCGCATGTTGCTGGCCTCGACATGCTTGGCCTGCAACGAGTGATTCACCCACTCGTAACCCGGAGCATACACATCCATCTTGGTTCCGAACGGCGTCGTGTCGCGAGCATTCTTGGCTCGCTGATAAATCAGCGACCGATGCTCCCGATCGAAGGGAACCCCCTCGGTGTCGCTCTCCACGAAGTACTGATAAAGCTCCGGCCGAATCAGTTCGAGCAAGTACCGCATGCGTCCCAGCACCGGAAAGTTCCGACGAATCGCCTGCTTCTTCTGTGTCATGTCCACCAGTCCGAGCACCACGAGCGGCCCCAGCACAATCCACGGTCCCAGTGCGTAATTCGGACCAAAGGTTGCGAACACAATTCCGGTCAGAATCAAAATTCCGATGACCGACCAAAGGAAGACCACTCGAAACCGCGTCTCGATCACCTCGGCAATGTGCATGCTGACTCCGATTGTTCACAAGGGACCGAAATTCGAAACCGCTGAAACAAGATCCGATTCATTTCAGCCAACGACATCTCTCGCTCAATCCATCCACGAGACGATCTCAGAGTCATCTCGTTTGAGCAACACTTCTTTCCGGCACGGAAGCGCTGCGTCGAGAGCTGCCAGTGATGATCTCAACCGGCGTGGGACCATCGCAAAAACCGCGTGCCACGCTCAATCAGTCGCCGAGCCACCAAGGCATCATTGTGGCGATGAGAGTAATTCCGTTATGGCTTTCCGGATCAAATCTAAGCTGCCTGCCGAGAGGCGGCTGTTGTTCGTGGTGCCCGCATCGTTGTCGTTGGTCGTTGGGACGGCGGCGGTGAGTGCAATAGTCGGCTGCCCCCCAAGACTCGACTACGCCAGAATCTCGTTGATCACTCTTCCATGCACGTCGGTCAGACGGAAGTAGCGGCCTTGGAATTTGTAGGTCAGGCGTTCGTGATCGATGCCGAGCAGATGCAGCACCGTTGCTTGGAAGTCGTGGACGTGGACGGGGTCTTTGGCGGGGTTGTAGGCGAAGTCGTCGGACTCGCCGTAGGAGAAGCCTCGCTTCACTCCGCCACCGGCCATCCAGATGGTGAAGACGTAGGGGTGATGGTCTCGGCCGAGCGTTTTCTTGTCGTTGATGTCCCCCTGGCAGAACGGAGTGCGGCCGAACTCGCCGCCCCAGATGACCAGCGTGTCATCGAGCAACCCGCGCTGCTTGAGGTCTTTGACAAGCGCGGCGCTCGGCTGGTCGGTGTCGCGGCATTGGATCTCGAATTGCGTCGAGAGATTGCGGTGATGATCCCAGCCAGCGTGGAAGCATTGCACGAACCGCACGCCGCGCTCGACCAGCCGCCGAGCCATCAGGCAGTTGTAGGCGAACGATCCTTGCCGGGTGACGTCAGGTCCGTAGCTTTCGAGGACGTGCTTCGGCTCAGTCGAAAAATCGGTTAGCTCCGGGACGCTGGCCTGCATCTTGTACGCCATCTCGTACTGAGCGATGCGCGTGACAATTTCCGGGTCGCCGACCTCCGCGAACTTCGCCTCGTTGAGCACTCGCAGATCGTCGAGCAGCCCCCGTCGCACCTCGCGGCTCATGCCGTCTGGGTTCGAGAGGTACAGCACCGGCTCGCCGCTGCCTCGGAACTTCACCCCTTGATACTTTGACGGCAGGAAGCCGCTGCCCCAATAGAAGTCGTAGAAGATCTGTCCGCACGTCGCCTCTTTGTCGCGCGAGGTCATCACCACGAAGCCGGGAAGCTCATCGCTCTCGCTGCCGAGCCCGTAGGTCGCCCACGCTCCCATGCTGGGCCGGCCGGGGAGTTCGTTGCCGGTCAGAAAGAACGTGATCGCCGGAGCGTGATTCACCTGCGTCGTGTGCATCGACTTGATGAACGTCGCGTCGTCCGCAATCGTCGCCGTGTGCGGCAAGAAGTCGCTCAACCAGCGGCCGCACTCGCCATGTTGTCGGAACGGCACGATCGACGGCAGCACCGCCTTGCTCTTCTGCCCCTGAGTCATCGTGCTCAGCCGCTGATTCTTGTGAACCGATTCCGGCAACTCCTGCCCGCGGAACTTCTCCATCTGCGGCTTGTAATCAAACGTGTCGACGTGCGGCGGAGCTCCATTTTGCAGGAGGTAGATGACGTTCTTCACCTTCGGCGGATGATGCGGAAGGTCGGGCAGACCGCCGAACTGCTTCGGCCCCTGCTGAGCGGTCGCGTCTGCGGCGGGCAAATCCTTTGCCAGCAGCGAAACCAAAGCCGGAACGCCAAGGCCGATGGTTCCGTTGCCGAAAAGTTGGCGACGAGTGACATACGCTGAAACGACATTTTGAAGATTCACGGCGTCGGACCTTACTTTGGCTGAATAGAATTACCTGACCACAAACATGGCCGCTAACTCTGAACCTGATAAATCGCCGGTCGGTACTTGGGTTTCGGAATCGGCTTTCGTTTGGACTTGGCAGCAGTGAGCCAAGCGGCCTTGGCGGCCTGAGCTTCACGCAGCGCCTCTTCCGGCGTGTCGCCACAGGCCGAACAGAATTTCAAATCGGGAATGTCAGCGATGTAACACTCGTCTTCGTCGCTGTAGAAAATATTGATGTGGTAATCCTTCATGGCTCGTCTCCCAGCGACAAGTTATGTCGCTCGATCAAGTTCAGGAACTGACGGATTTGTTACGACTTGGCTTGGCCGCGAACATTTTGAATGTTGATGAGTTCGGGAATGCCGGGATACTCGAAAATGTGTTGGCTGCCGCTGACTCGGACCGGCGCAAAACCGAAAGCCTCGACCAACGTCCGGAATTCCGCGAACCGGACATTATGCGGAGCGGCAATCAGTTTTTGCAGCATCTTGCGTTTGTTCAAGTATCAGTCCTTGGAAACTGATTGATGGGCGTGCGGGGAAGCAAGGCTTAGCGATAATCGTTCGGCAACAGCAGGCGGACTGGATGGTGGGGCAGATCACAGATATTGGCGGAACCAAGTGAGCACCCGCCGCGACATGTCGAGCAGATGTTGGCGTTCTTTGATGGCGTGGTCTTCGCGCGGATAGACGATGAGTTCGGTGGGCACGCGTTTGTCTTTGAGGGCACGGTAAAAGAGATACGACTGTTCGACTGGAACGTCTTGGTCCTCGGCACCGTGCAGAATCAGTGTCGGCGTTTTCAAGTTCTCGTAGTACGACAACGGAGAGAACTTCTGAAATCTTCCGGCGAGTTCAAAGGGAGACTCGGCATAGTGGATCGCATCCCAATCGGCGAGCGAACTCTTGCCGTGGAAGCTGAGCCAATGAGAGATCCCGGCTCCCATCACGGCCGCTTTGAAGCGATCTGTTTGCGAAACCGCCCAAGCCGCTGTGAAGCCACCATACGACCAACCCGCGATGCCGAGCCGTTGCGGATCGGCGACTCCCGATTCAATCAGCGAATCGACTCCGAGCAGCATGTCCTCGAAATCCTTGCCTCCCATGTCACCGATGTTGCTCTCGGCGAACTCCAGCCCCCAACCGGTTGAGCCGCGATAGTTCGGAAGGAACACCGCATAGCCCGCCGAGGCGAGCAACTGATTCCAGAGGAAGGCCGCGTAATAGCGAGAGGCACTAATGCCGGTTGGTCCGCCATGCACCCACATCACCAACGGGTAGCGCTGGCCCGATTGATATCCCACCGGCTTGATGAGCAGTCCCTGCATCTCGCATCCATCCGCGCCTGCCCAATGTACGACAGAGGTGTTGCCGATCGCGATCTCGGCCGTCTGCGGATGCAACTGAGTCAATGGCTGCCCGGCAAACTTTCCGGCGGACTCGCTTAGCAGCCACACATCGCGCGGATGATCGGCATCCTCCAGCACGACCGCGAGCGTTCCGTCGAGCGCCGCCGAGAAGCGCGGCCAATGAGCTTCCGCAACCGCCGCTTGCTGCCACCAGAGTTGAGTTTGCTCGCCGGTGGCCACGTTGATGCGATGCAGTCCCGTCCCGCCCCGATCGTGGCCGATTGCCAACAACTCACGCCCGTCCGACGACCAATGCATCCAGCCCAGGCTGGCCACGATGCCCGCCGTGACATCGCGAGCCTCACCGCCACACGAGTCGATCGTCCAAACATCACCGGCCACACAACCCCGGTCGCTCCAATTAGACGAGACGAACGCGATCTGATGACCGTCAGGCGACCAAACTGGAAACGCGACCTGCCGCTTCGATTGCCACACCGTCTGCGCCGCTTCGCCGAGTCCAAAGCGTACGAGTCGATTCGTGTACCAAGTCCATTCATAAGGCTGATCGGAAACGACCGCCGCAAGCTCGCGCAAATTCGGATGCCAACCAAACTCCCAGATTTGCAACTTGTCTGGCGACACGCAGCGGATCGACCTCGTCTCGACGTCGATCACCCAGACTCGCACGAACTTCGGCTGCTGCTCGAATGCAATCGCGTCATCTTTCGCTTCACGTTTCTTGCGCTCGTCGTCGGACTCCGGGTCTTCCATCAAGAACGCGAGCAACCTCCCGTCAGGGGACCATTGCAGCGCGTTCAAGCCGCGCGGAGTCGGGATCGTTCCGGTAATGTTCGTGAGCGGCCCCGCCTCGCCCCCATCGCGAGCGATGACGAACACTTGCCGCTGCCCCTCGACCAACCGATCCGAAAGAAACGCGAGCCGGCTGCCATCCGGCGACCAGCGCGGCAGCGAGTCCGTGCGCGGGCCGTTGGTGAGTGGTCTCGGTTCACCGCCGGCAGTCGAGACCAGCCAGATCGTCGACTTCGGCAACTTGCTCTCGGCTTTGAAAGAATCGCCGATCACGAACGCGATCTGCGAGCCATCGGGAGAAATCTGCGCGTCTTCGACGTTCTTAAAGCCCAGGACATCTTCCGGAGTCAGAGCACGTTTGGCAGACGACATCGGCAACCTCCAAGATCGAGAGTCGGTATGCGAGTGCAACGATTGTTGCACGATCCGCAATAAGGTGCGAACCGAGAGGTCCACTTACACACGGATGAATCAGGAATGGCCTGATGCATCTTTGCGATACCTGAGAAATCTCTGCTGCCAAACTCTCGCATTGTTGTCACCAGCCACTCAGAACTCTGAAGAACCACTTTTGAACGGGTCTTCGGGAATCTCTCCACGTGCTGGCAAGTCTTGTCGCAGGCATTTATGGTTGCCGACGGAGGACAAAAGCATGAGTCGCCAATTGCGTGTCTGGACGTGGGTGTCATTGTTCGGCTTGATGATCTTGCGGCTGTCGCCGTCGCACGCAGCGGATGTCTTGCCGGGTTCGGAAGGGACCGGCGCTCAAGGTGCGGTCAGCGCCGGTGGTGCCGAATCGGTTGCGGCGGGATTGGAAATCCTCAAGCGAGGTGGCAACGCAGCGGACTCGGCAGCGGCGACGATCCTGGCATTGAGCGTCACCGATTCGGGGGGTTTTTGTTTTGGCGGTGAGGTTCCGATTCTGGTTTATGACGCTCGGCGAAAAGTGGTCGAGGTGCTCGCGGGACAAGGGGCCGCGCCGCGATTGGCAACGCGAGAATACTTTGCTCGGCGCGGAGGCATTCCGGGAACTGGACTCACACCTGCGACAGTGCCGGCCGCCTTCGATGCAGTGGCGACTTTGCTCGATCGTTACGGAACGCTGCGGCTGGCCGATGTCGCCGAACCGACGTTGCGGTTGCTCGATCGCGCGAAGGTGGAATGGCATCCGTTGCTGGCTCGTTCGCTGCGGCGGTTGATTGCCGCTGAGGCCGCCGGGGGCGCGGATCGGAGTCGCGGCTTGCGTTTGGCAAGCGACTATTTCTATCGAGGGCCGCTCGCTCGTGAGTTGACGCTGTGGTCTGAGCAACATGGCGGGTTGATTCGTTATGAAGATCTCGCGACGCATGTGACTCGCATCGAGGAACCGCTCTCGGTCGATTACCGAGGTCACACGGTTTTCAAATGCGGGACTTGGACTCAAGGAGCGTACTTGCTGCAAACGTTGCGACTGCTGGACGGCTTCGATCTCGCTGCCATGGGACACAATCAGCCGGAGACGATTCACGTCACGCTCGAAGCGATGAAGTTGGCTCTGGCCGATCGCGATGTGTACTACGCCGACCCGCTGTTCGAGGAGGTGCCGATCGAGTCGCTGTTGTCGAAATCGTATGCAAGTCAACGTCGCGCGCTGATCGACCGCGAGCACGCATCGCTCGAACAACGTCCGGGCGATCCGCGCCGCGACCAAGCGTTGTTGCCGGAGGTCGAAAAGCGAAAAGGACTCGGCGGCCCAGTCCATGACACAACAACATGCACGACGGCCGATCGCTGGGGGAACGTCGTCGTCGCCACTCCCAGCGGTTGGAGCGGCGTGCAGGCGGGAGAGACCGGCATCTGGTTGGGGACACGCCTGCAAAGCTTCAATACTTGGGAAGGCCATCCCAACTGCATCGAACCGGGCAAGCGGCCGCGCATCACGTTGACTCCGACGCTGGTCCTCAAAGAAGCGAAACCGGTGTTGGCGGTCAGCGTCGCCGGTGGAGACGGTCAGGATCAGGCGGGGTTGCAAGCCGTGCTGAATCACATCGAGTTCGGCTTGTCTGCCTCTGAGTCGACGAAGGCCGTACGGTTCGGCACTAATCATCATCTCGGTTCGTTCCGCCAGACGCCGCCTGTGTTGGGCAGCCTGTTGATCCATGCGAATGCACCCCCGGAAACAATCAGCGCGCTCGAACGTTTGGGACACAAGGTACAACCAACCGCCGGCGTGTTGTGGGCTCCCAGCGTGATTCGCATCGATTCCGTTGGCCAGTTCGATGCAGCCGGCGACGCACGATCGGGACGTCACGCCGCGGCGTTTTAGCACGACGCGCAAGCGAGCGATTTCGGTGCGAACCACTCGCTCGCGCGTCGTGCTAGAGGTCGTGCCAAGTGACGCCCATGAACAATCCAAGTTAGCGTCGCGGTCGGATTCGGTCGACGACTTTGGTTCAGCGTTGCTCGGCCGGTTGGGCAATCGTAGGCTCCCAGCATGTCATCCGACGTCTCCATCCTGCTGAGTGCGATTCAACGTGGCGACTCCAACGCGGCGGAGGATTTGTTGCCGCTGATTTACAACCAGTTACGTGAGATGGCTCGGACTAAGATGGCTCAGGAGGCGGCGGGCCAGACGTTGCAGGCGACCGCGCTGGTTCACGAGGCGTACCTCCGGTTGGTTGATAAGCCGGTGGCTCAAGAGTGGCACAGCCGCAAACACTTTTTCGCAGCGGCGGCGGAAGCCATGCGGCGGATCCTCATCGAGAATGTACGACGCAAACAAGCTCTCAAACGGGGCGGTGATCTGAATCGAATCGAACTCCCGTTGAACGATTTGCCGGAGGCGAATTCGGCCGTCAATGTTTTGCAGATCGACGAGGCTTTGACTCGCTTGGCAAAGCAAGACGCTCAGGCGGCGGAACTGGTCAAACTGCGGTACTTCACCGGCCTGCCATTGGCTGAAGCCGCAGAGATGCTGGAAATGTCCGAACGCTCGGCCCGCCGACTATGGGCGTATGCCCGGTCATTCTTGCTGGAAGAATTGTCGCCAGGGGCGTAAACCTGGAGTGCTGCGGCTCGACGCAGCATTTCAAGGAAATCCGGCTCTCCGCCATTCTTGTTGATGGGTGTGAGCGGCAAGGCGCTAGCCGCCGGTTCTGGGCGCATTCAGAACCCTCGGCTAGCGCCTTGCGGCTCACTCATGACAAATTTCAACACGAATGGCGGAGAGCCGGAAATACAGAATTTTTGGCCGGGTATGCTGGCAGAATACGCATGAGTATCCTGAGGCGAGTCGAAATCTCGCCCGCGAACACCTAGCGATGAGTTGTGCACGAACGAGACCTGTTTATTGCTGCGATTGAAATTGAAGACGAGTCGGCGCGGCGGGCGTATCTGGATTCGGCATGTGCGGGCGACGCGGCTCTGCGTGCCCGGGTTGAGCGGCTGCTGAACCGCGAGGCTCAGGCGGGGGATTTTCTGGAGCAGCCGACCGCGGATTTGTTTGCGGATGCGGAGTTGCTCACGGACCCCAGCGAGCCGGAACCATTGGTATCTACACAATTCTGCCAACCCCATGAAGACGTTTCCGCCTTACCTCTGCGCTCTTCGCTTCTCTGCGGTAAACAAGGAAGTGTCCGTCACTTTTACCGCAGAGAAGCGAAGAGCGCAGAGGTGGTGAAACTGC
>SXGS01420661.1_pt1 | contig 17802 bp, 17 predicted proteins | sample 3174681 | NCBI WGS metagenome assembly SXGS01 (sample SAMN11356861, study PRJNA531348) | freshwater metagenome | isolation source: freshwater sample F1-80 | place: China: Fuxian Lake, Yuxi | collected 2017-12-25 | reverse complement strand
CACGATCAGGAACCCTCCGCCAATGCCGAAGAAGCCGGATGCTGCTCCTGCCGCTATGGCAACAGCCGCCGTCTTCCAGCATGTGAGGCGATCTGTCTTGACGACGTCTGACGCTATGGCCCTTCGGGGCCGGAGCATCAGGGCTGCAACGACCAGCATCAGAAGGCCAAATAGGAAAAGCAGCTTCTGCCCGTCGAAAGCTTTTCCAAGTGTCGAGCCCGCGAGTGCGCCAACCGTCCCGGTGGCGGCAAAAACGAAGGCGCAACGCCACCAGACATGTCCTTTTCGGGCATGACCGATAAGATTGACATAGGCATTGACCGATACGGCCAGAGCGCCGGTGCCGATGGCGATATGCGGTTGGGAAATGCCAACTGCGTAGAGCAACAGAGGTGTCGCCAGGATGGAGCCCCCGCCACCGATGAGGCCGAGCGTAAAGCCCACGAGACCGCCCGAACCGACCGCCGTCAGAGCCTGGGTGACCAGATCGTTCATTCCCACGCAGCCCCTGCGAGTGCATCCAGCGGGATCTTCAGATAGCGCTTGCCGTTCGCTTCCGGTTCCGGGAGGCGTCCTCCACGGATGTTGACTTGCAGCGCATGCAGAATGAGCTTCGGCATGGGAAGGGTTTTGTCGCGCGCGTCGCGCAGCGCGACGAAGGCTGCCTCGTCCTTGCCGGCAATATGCGGATTGCGGCGCTTCTGTTCGGCGACGGTGCTCTCCCAGAGGGGTTCACGCCCGTCCGGCTGATAATCATGGCCCGTGAACAGGCGCGTCTCGTCTGGCAGTGAGAGGATCTCGTCAATCGAGGCCCAGAGCCGTTTGGCGCTTCCGCCGGGAAAATCGGCGCGCGCCGTGCCGCTGTCCGGCATGAAAAGGGTATCGTGCACAAAGGCGGCGTCGCCGATCACGTAGGTGATCGAGGCAAGTGTGTGGCCGGGTGAGAAGAGGACCTTTGCCTTGAGATTGCCGACCGCGAAAGTGTCGCCTGCCTCAAACAGCCGGTCCCACTGCGAACCATCGGTTGGCAGATCCGGCCAGTTGTAGATCTCCTTCCAGAGCTTTTGCACTTCGACGACACGCGCGCCGATGGCGGTCGGAGCGCCGGTCTTGTCCTTGAGATACCTGGCAGCGGAAAAGTGGTCTGCATGGGGATGTGTATCGAGGATCCACTCGACGCTGAGCCGCTTTTCCTTGATGTAATCCAGGATCGCATCGGCATTGCGGGTCGCGGTTGCGCCCGATTTCTCATCATAGTCGAGGACCGGGTCTATGATTGCACATTTCCGGGTCGCAGGATCGCTGACGACATACTGGATGCTGAATGTGCGTTGATCGAAGAACCCTTTTACATCGGGTTTGCCTGCCATTCGTGTCGACCCTCCTACGGATCATGCAGCCGGGGACGCTGTCCTTTCGTCCTGCCGCGACGAAATATATCAAAACATATATATCTTCATAGTATCGAAATAAAGGCTTGAACCTTCGTGCCTCTGCCTTTCTGCAGCCTTTGGGACAGGCCTGACGAGTGCTTTGGCGGTTGCCCCTGTGACGGCGCGTGTATCTTCACTTCGGCCCCAGAAGCACTTCCATCTGGGCGTCACTGGGAAGGCCGGGAAAGGTATCGACGGTGCCGTCCGCGCCCATGAAGACGATCGCTGGCGTGCCGCCGAAACCAAGTTCCGTCATCAGAGCGGCATTCCGCTCAAGCTGTCTCGTCGTATGGTCATCGACCGAAGCGAGCGGGGCAATGCCGCCATCGGCATGTTTGCGCTCGTTCTCCATCAGCGCGTCTTCCGGAGACTCGGCTTGAAGAATGGCCGCAGCCTTGGCGGGGGAATCCTGGCGGATAACGCCGACCATCACGTGGCGTAACTGAACTTTACCGCTTTCGATCCAGGATCGCGCCGCGAGCCAGAAGCGATTGCAATAAGGGCAGTTCGGGTCGGTGAACGTATAGATGACACGAGGCGCATTCGGACTGCCGTCCCGCACCCAGGTCGCTGCCTCGAGCTTGGTCCAGGATGCTTCGCTCAGGGGCTGTTCGACCATCTTCTTGAGCTGATCCTCCGCCATGTCCTGCCCATAGGCATCGACGAGCGTTCCGACGACCACATGTTGATTATCGGGTGTCAGATAGATCGCTAGAGGCTGCGCGCCGGCTTTGGCGGCGAAGGCTCTAAGACCGCCCGGTACTTGCATTTCACCGAGGATTCGGATGCCCTGCTGCTCGATTGTCTTGAGAATCTCGGGATAGGGCTTGTCTTCGGCCTCGGCCTCGGCGCTGGTGGCCATTACGGCACCCATCACAAGCGCAAGGGAGAGTGCCGGAATTGCAATCGAACGTCGCAACGCTTGTCTGTAGGAATGCTTGTGCCAGACGAGGCCCAGTGACGGGACCCGAATTGCTGCCGTCGCCGTGAGCGACTGAGTTTTGATGAGATGATGGCGATCGGATGATGTGGGGAGCGGCGAAGAAAAACGGTACATGTCGAGCAGGGCTCCTTGCAAGGGTGGCTCTTGTCCGCTTCGCCTTGTCACCTTAAGGCTCGCTTAAGGTGGATATCCGACCTCGCCACGATGCGATCTGCTGCTCACTGTCTCGTTGCCGGCAGTTCCAGACAAACGCAGAAACCCGCCTGTCTCTTGAATAACATCTGACCACCGAGCTTTGTCAGGGCCATTTCAACAATCGAAAGGCCGAGGCCGCTTCCGAGCGCGTTTGCGCTGTTGCCGCGCTGGAACCGAGCCTTGAGACGCTGCTCGTCCTTCTCATCGATACCGGCTCCGGTGTCGGACACGGCTATCGTCGTGCCTGCCTCGGTCTGTGTGCCGATGATCCGGACGGATGAATTGCGCGGCGCATATTGCAAGGCGTTTTCGATGACATTGCGCAAGGCCAGCCGCAAAAGGGTCTTGCCTGGCACGCTGATCATCAGGTCCTCCGCAATGTCGGTCTCAACGGTGATCTCCCTCGACGAAACGAGTGTCGCCATTTCGCTGCGCAGCTCTTCGACCATGGCTTTGACTGCCACAGTTTCTGATGTCGAGGAGCTGTCCAATGAGTCGACGGCTGCGAGGTCTATCAACTGGCGAACGAGGCGCCCGGTGCGGTCGACACTCAGCGAGATCTGGTTGAGGGCATTGGCGCGGACCTCATCGCTATCGCTGCGAAGGGCGACCTGGGCCTGGGTCTTCAAACCGGATAGCGGCGTCTTCAGCTCGTGGGCCGCATAGGCGATGAAGGTCTTTTCCCGTTCGCGGGCCTCCTCCACGCGTTGAAACAGGGCGTTTAGCGAGCCTAGCAAAGGCCTGATCTCGCGGGGCGCTCCGCTATCGTCGACGGGGTGGAGTTCGTCGGCTGAGCGAACGGACAAGGCGTCGGCGACTTGTCGGAGGGGGGAGAGACCGCGCCCGACACTCAGCCAGATCAGACCCGCGAGGATGGGCAGGATCGCCAGTGCAGGAACGAGCTGGCCCTTGATGACGTCACCGACCAGCTTTTCGCGGATCTCGATGCTATCGCCGACGAGGACCCTCACACCAAGCTCGGGATTGATGACAGCGTAGACACGCCAGCGCTCGCCGTTGACGAGCTTTTCGGCGAATCCGCTTTCGTGATCGGCGAGCGACGTGTTGGGAGCGCTCTCCGACCGGCTGACAAGATCACCCTGAAGGGACCAGATCTGACAGGACAATTGCCGGCTATAGTCTCCTTCATGCAGGCCGAAGCCTTCGGGTATCCCAGCGGCCTGCGCGGCATCGACCGCTGCTGCGACGTCGATATGGTGGTCGGTGATCAGCGAGCTCACCATGCGTGCCGCTTCCGTCAGGCGCGCGTCGAGTACACGCTCGACCTCGCGCTGCGTGCTGAGATAGGTCCAAAGCACGGCGAGGAGCCATACGGCACCCGTTGCCGCAAGGAGAATGAGAAAAAGCCTGAGCCGGATCGATCGCATCAGGGTTTCCCCATCCGGTAGCCGACACCGCGAACGGTTTCGATCGAGGTGGCGCCCAGTTTGTGGCGCAGCTTGTGTACGTGGACCTCGATCGTGTTGCTCTCGATCTCTTCCTGCCAGCCATAAAGCCTGGTTTCCAAGATCTGCCTGGAGTGCACCATGGTCGGATTTTCCATCAAGGCCAGGAGGACGGCAAATTCCCGCCGCGACAGGCCAATGATTTCGTCGGCTCTTAGAACCTCCATCCTGGCGGGGTCGAGGGTTATTCCCTCCCAACTCAGCTTGGGGGTCGCGCGTCCTTCGGCACGCCGGGTAATGGCGCGCAGCCGTGCCGCCACTTCGTCGAGATCGAAGGGTTTGCCGAGATAGTCGTCGGCGCCGGCGTCGAGACCATCGATGCGATCGGTGACCGCATCCTTGGCCGTCAACAGAAGAACGGGCGTGCGGTTGCCGGCGGCGCGCATCGTGCTAAGCAGATCCAGACCGGATCCATCCGGCAGCATGCGGTCGAGCACGATGGCATCGAAGCTATCGCTTTCAATCGCGGCCGTCGCATCGGAAAGCGTGCTGAAGGTGTCTGCCGAGAAGCCGGCGAGGCCAAGGCCCACCTTCAAACCGTCGAGCAGAACCGCGTCGTCTTCGATGACTAGGATACGCATCACACCTCCGTGAGAAAAATGTCGTTTCACGCCATGGCCTGCCCAGCTTAAGCCTGCCTTAAGCTGCCCCGCAGAAACGGGCGAACATTCGATGCGTAACAAGGAATGATGGAATGCAGCTCTTGCGGCATCTGGCGATCTTTTTCTCCGTTTTGCTCTTCTCCGGCATCGCTGTTGCTCAGACTGCGCCGCTCCAGATGGACGAGGCGTTTCGGCCGTCGCTGTCCCGGGTCTCCGCCACCAAAGTTGCCGTCACGTGGGAGATCGAGCCAGGCTACTATCTCTACCGGGAGTATCTCTCCGCCAAAAGTGACGATGGCAGTCCGCTGAAACTGGAGACGCCTGATGGAAAGATCAAGGAAGATCCGGGCTTTGGATCGACCGAGGTCTACTATGACACCGCCCGGGCGACGATTATCAGTGACGCGTCGATGATCGAGTTGACCTATCAAGGCTGTCAGGATGGCGGGCTCTGCTATCCGCCCGTCACGAAAACGATCGACATGGCCAGCCTGCAGTTCAGCAATTCCGAGCATGGAGGTCCGATATCTGCTGAGACATCGAACTCATCTCAAAGCGCATGGTCGTCCTTCAGCTCCCAAAAGCCGGATTTCGCGCTCGCAGAAGATGAAGCAACGACCGGTGTCGATGGACTCCTGGCGCGCGGCGGCCTGCCTCTGCTTCTGATTGGCTTTGTCGGGTTCGGCGTACTTCTGGCGTTCACCCCATGCGTCTTTCCCATGTATCCGATCGTTGCCGCCATGCTGTCGCGGGAGGGAGGGGCTCTTTCGCCGAAACGTGGTTTCATCCTTTCGAGCGTCTATGTCGGAGCCTTGGCGCTGGCGTTCGGGCTGTTCGGTATGGTCGCGGCCTGGTCCGGGCAGAACCTGCAATTTGCCTTGCAGTCGACAACGGCCACCATTGTCATCGCAAGCCTGTTTCTGATCCTCGCCCTGTCCAACTTCGGCCTCTTCGAGATCCAGCTGCCGGCTGGGTTCAGCAATCGCCTTTCCTCCGGGGGGCGCCGTGGCGGATCGCTCGGTGGGGCTGCGATGCTGGGTTTTAGTTCCGCATTTCTCATCGGTCCCTGTGTCACCGCGCCACTCGCGGGGGCGCTTCTCTATATCGCTCGCACAGGAGATGTCCTCATCGGGGCGGCCGCTTTGTTCGCGCTCGGGCTTGGCAAAGGCCTCCCCTTGATCCTGATGGCAACGCTCGGCGGCAAGGCATTGCCGCGTGCGGGGGCGTGGATGGCGAGCATCCGCTCCGCTTTCGGCTTCGGTTTCATCGCAACGGCGATCTGGATGGTCAGCCCTCTTCTGCCTGAAACACTGATGCTATTTGCCTGGGCGTGCCTGGCCGTGACCGCCGGAGTGTTTCTCTGGCAGATGCGGGTTGCAAATGCTTCTCCTGGCGCGGCTGTCATCTCGCGATCTGTGGCCACTGTTTCGATCGCCTGGGGAGCCCTGCTGCTCGTCGGCGTCGGGCTCGGTGCCCGCGACCCGCTTGCCCCTCTGGAGCCGCTGACGGTCAAGACAGAGGTTGGACAGACGGCGCGCGAAATCGCGAAATCGGACTTTGAAGCCGTCGCCTCGCTGCAAGCGCTGACTTCGGTGCTGGCCGAAGCTTCGGCCGAGAACAGGCCGAGCCTCGTCTACGTCACTGCGGACTGGTGCGTCACCTGTCGCGCCATAGAGCGGACCGTTCTGCCGGACGAGAGCGTCTCGGCGGCTCTCGATAGTGCGCGCCTCCTGACAATCGACATGACCGCGAACTCTCCCGAGACCAATGAACTCCTGAAGTCCCTCAATGCCATTGGTCCGCCGACGATGATCTTCTTCGATCACGAAAGGCAGGAGGTGGCGGGCACGCGTCTGGTGGGCGACGTAACGATCGACAAGCTTGCTGCCTCCGCCCGGGCGGCAGAGGGTACGCCCTGATGGATGTCGTGACACTGGGGCCGCTTGCCTTCGCATCCGATAGGCTGGCGGCGATCATCGGGATCTTCGTGTTCCTCGGGCTCGGCTCATTTCTGGCGCGTCGCTATGACAAGCGGCTCGCGCCCTGGACGACCGCTGCGGTGCTGTCGGGTCTCATCGCAGCAAGGGCACTGCATGTCCTGATGCATCTCGACAGCTTTCTCACCGAGCCATGGCGCGCGCTCTATGTCTGGCAGGGCGGCTTTTCGATGGTTGGCGGCGCGATCGGTGTTGCGATCACGCTCGTCTTTCTGATGCGTGAATCCCGGCAGACGCTGCCGCTTGCCGCCGTGACGCTCGCCGCGGGCTGCTTTGCCTGGTTCACGCTCACCATGCTCTGGGAGGCAGCGGAAGGGCCGGCTGCACCCCGCTTCACGCTGGCAAATCTTGATGGATCTCAGTTTGTCGCCTTGTCGGAGCGCGGTGGGCGCCCTGCCGTCGTCAACCTCTGGGCAACCTGGTGCCCGCCTTGCCGCCGCGAAATGCCACTTCTAGCGGAAGTGGCTGCGGCTCGGACAGACGTCGATTTCATCTTCGCCAATCAGGGCGAAGGGCCATCGGTGATCAAGGCCTATCTCGAGGACCAAAACCTCCGGCTTGAAACCATCCTGCTTGATCCGGCCCATTCCCTTTCGCGCCACTACGCAGCGCCCGGAATGCCGGTCACCCTTTTTCTTGGCGCTGACGGCCAAGTTGTCACGACCCATTTCGGAGAGATTTCGCGCGAGGCTTTGAATGCCGCCATCGCCCGACTGATCCCCGCAGACAAGGAATAACAGAGAATGAGACTTGCAGCATTGTGGCCGGTTATCGGCATCCTGAAGAAACTAGGCGTAGGGGCGGGGCTCGCTCTCCTACTTACCGCCTGCTCGCAGACGACGGGCACGCCGTCTCAGCCATCTCCACCGCCTATCGATCCGGCGCTGCAAGCCATGTATGGCGAGGCGCAGGACGGCGAGGAGATCATTCCTGCTGTCGATGTCTCGAAGATGGATCCGCGCAATGTTCGCCAGGTCGTCAACTATCGCACCTCCTATGCGCCCGGCACGATCGTCGTCGACCCTTATGCCCGCTTCCTCTATCTCGTCATGGAGGGCGACAAGGCGATGCGCTACGGTGTTGGCGTCGCCAAGGCCGGTTTGGAATTTGAGGGCGAGGGCGATATCAAGCGCAAGGCGCGCTGGCCGGGCTGGGTGCCGACACCCAACATGATCGCCCGCGAGCCTGACCGTTATGGCCCACTCGCCCAGGGCTTGCCGGGAGGAATCGACAATCCGCTCGGTGCGCGCGCGCTCTACCTCTACCAAGGCGGAAAAGACACGCTCTACCGGATCCATGGGACCAACGAGGCCTGGTCGATCGGCCAGTCCGTCTCGTCGGGTTGCATTCGCCTGCTCAACCAGGACATCATCGATCTGCACGCCCGTGTTCCGGAAGGGTCAAAGATGGTTGTCCTCACTGCCGAAGAATCCGAAAAGGGAGAATTCTGATGATGAAGCGTCGCACCATCCTGACATCAGGCCTCGCTCTCGGCGCCTTCGCCGTCTTCGGCAGTCGCCTGGCCTTTGGGCAAGAACTGACGAAGGACGAGGTCTTCAACGACAAGGACGCACCGTTTCTCGGCAATCCGAAGGGCGACGTCACGGTTGTCGAGTTCTTCGACTATCAGTGCCCCTACTGCAAAAAGGCCCACCCGACGGTGAAGAAGGTCATCGAAAGGGACGGCAATGTGAAGCTGGTCATGAAGGACTGGCCGATCTTCGGCGATGCCTCGATCTTCGCTGCCCAGGCGGTGCTGGGTGCAGCCCAGATCGGCAGATACGAAATTGCAATGGGTGCCCTGATGAAGACAAAGGGCAAACTCACGCATGAAGACGTCGAGAGCACGCTGACCGGTGCAGGCTTGTCCATGGATGAAATCGCTGCTGCCGTGAACAAACATACGGCCAAGATCTCGGGCCTGTTGGACCGCAATTACGCTCAGGCCACGGCCTTCAACTTCGCGGGCACCCCCGCCTATGTCATCGGATCGAGCCTCTATCCCGGTGTGTTGGACGAGAAGGGGCTCGTTGATGCGATCGCGCGCGCCCGGCAGGGCTGAGCGGATGCGTTCTATCGAAGGAGTTAATCGGCGGAGTTTTCTCGTCGGCACCCTTGCCGTCGTCCTCGCGCCTCCCCTGGAGGTGCAGGCGGCGTCGACAGTGGTCGGGCCGATACGCTCCATCCGGGATTATAGCGAAGCGGTTGCATTTGCCCGTATGCGCAATAGGTACGCGCTCGTCGATGTCGCTGCAGATTGGTGTGCCTTCTGCAAGACGATCGATGGTCAAATCCTCGTAAATCCGAGGGTCCGGGCGCGGATGAATGAATTCGCGCTGCTCAAGATCGATGTGACCGCCTGGACGGCGGACAACGCCGCATTGCTTCAGCTTTTAAATGTGCAGGGGCCTCCAACCGTCTTCATTGCAGAGACAAGCGAGGGAAAAGAGGTTCTGGGTTCACGGACCGTCGGCGAGTTCGACGTCGATAATCTGGTCGGCCGGCTGGAGAGTGTGCGCTAACTTGGCCGTACATTCCCGGGAAATAGCAACTAGTGAGCGTCAGATCCGCTACTAACAGGGAGGGTCACGGTTGCCCGCAGGCCACCTTCTGCCCGGTTAGCCAGTTCCACATCCCCGCCCTGGGCACGTAGAATGTCGCGCGCAATCGTCAGGCCGAGACCGTGTCCACCGGTGTCGCGGGAACGGGACGCCTCAAGGCGCTCGAACGGGCTGAACACGCGTTGCAGGTCCTCCAGGGGAATTCCAGGGCCGTCGTCATCGATATGAATGCGGGCGATGGATCCGTCCAATTCACCACTGATGTGAACGTTGCCGCCGTATCTCTGGGCATTTTCGATCAGATTGCGAACGGCGCGGCGCACCGGTAGCTCCCGCAATGGTGTCGTGACGACCGGCATGCTGCCGAGCGTCACCGGGTTCGCCGTCGTGTTGAGCTCGCCCGCGAGGTGGGCGACGAGTGCGAAGGGGTCGGACGGACGCTTGTCACCCGCTTCGCTGAGCCCCCGCGCATAGGCCAGGGTCGTTTCGGTCATCTCCTGCATTTCAACGAGAATGCGGGTGATCCGCTCGCGCAGTTGATCCTCATCGACGAATTCGGCTTGCAGCCTGAGGGCTGTGATCGGGCTTCGTAGATCATGGCCAAGCGCTGCCAGAATCCGGGTCCGCCCGCGGACTGCATTCACCAGGCGTGCATGCAGACTGTGGAGTGCCTTCGCCAGGACCTTGACTTCACTCGGACCGGTTTCGTTGCGCTTCGGTGGGTTTCGGTCGAGATCCAGGTCGTCTGCCGTCTCGGCGAGTTGCCGCAAGGGAAGGGTAATACGTGACACCATGAAGCGCATGACGACCCAGACGGCTAAGGCAGAGAGAATCGCGCCGAGCAACAGCCGCGGCGGCAGGAATGCCCCGGGCCGCTCCAGCGATGCCTCGATGTTGAGCCATTGACCGTTCGACGTCGGAAGAGACAAGCGCAGGGTCGCAGGTGTTAGGCCAATCCGGCGCGCGAGCGCCTTCACAGGCCCATCGTCGATGTGGTCGAATGAGGAGCCACCGCGCGCTGCCAGCTCCGTGCGCACGTTTCCGTCTGACGTCACGGCGACGACAATTGGTGTGTCGCTTAGCCGGAACATCACGCCTTCCGATCCGGCTGCCGAAAGAACGTCATTCCTCGCCGGTTCGGGTATCTTCGGCAGGAGACCAACCAGGCGTTGACCCTGCCTTACAATATCCGCCCTTTGCTCCTCCACATGCGAGAGGCCCCGCTCGGCACCGAACAAGGCAAGAAACAGGATCTGGGTAAAGATCAGCGCGGTAAGGGTTGTCAGTCCGATCTGCGTACTCAGATCCCTGGGCCATCCAACTCTCATGGCAAGACTGCCACATCGCAGGCGAGGCTGTAGCCTCCAGCCCGTATCGTCGTAATGATGGTCGGGTGTCCCGGATCGGGCTCGATCTTGCGACGCAGCCGGCTGATCTGGTTGTCGATCGCCCGATCAAAGACATCCGGTACCCGACCCTCGCTCAGATCCATTAACTGATCCCGGGACAGGACAAATCGGGGGCGTTCGAGGAAGACGATGAGAAGACGGAATTCCGTCGAGCTCAGCGATATCTGTTTTCCGTCCTCGTCACGTGTCAGCTCCCGCGTGTCCGTGTTCAGTGTCCATCCGGAAAAGGCAAGGCGTCGGCCGGAGAGGCTGCCGGCCAAGCTGGTCGTTCTGCCGGTCCGCCGCAAGATGGCCTTGACCCTTGCCAGCAATTCTCTCGGGCTGAAGGGTTTCGGCAGGTAGTCGTCAGCGCCGACCTCTAGACCGACAATGCGATCCGTCTCTTCGGCCAGGGCGCTCAGCATAAGAATTGGTGGTCCGCCTGCGCTGCTCAGCCGGCGTGCGATCGAAAGGCCGTCTTCACCGGGCATCATGACGTCCAGGATTACAAGATCGAAGCGTCCGCCATGCAGGCACTTGTCCATCTCGGTAGCATCGCGCGCAGCCGTGGTCCGGAATCCGTTCTTCTCGAGGTAACGGACCAGTCCGTCGCGGATGTCGCGATGGTCGTCGACGATCAGGATATGTGGACTTGGGTCGCTTGAGGTCATGGCACGTTTCTAGCGCATGATGGGGACTGCGTTCCACTCCTCCTTTGTCACGCCGGGTGTCAGTCCGCCGATCTGCGACAAACCGTTACAAAAGGGACCGCAGACGGCATCATCGTGCGACATGCATCCGTCATCACATGTCCATCGCAGTCGAGGCGGGGTGAAACAAACTTCGCAGCTCAAGACGCGCAAACAAGATCCGATGAAGAGGAACGCAAAATGCATAGTCTCAAGAAAACTCTGATCGCCGCCATGGCTCTGGCTGCTTCCGCCGCACCCCTGATGGCTCAGCAGCAGGGCAATCCCGGCGCCCACTTCCTGGAGAACTGGGATCTCGACGGAAATGGCGAAGCCACCCTTTCCGAATTGCAGTCCAAGCGCGGCGACGTCTTCCTCACCTTCGATTCCAACGAGGACGGGTTTATCGATGCCGATGAATACGTATATTTCGACGAGGCGCGCGCCAACGACATGAAGGCCAGTGCCGGCGGTCATGGTGGGCATGGTGGCAGAGCCGACCGGGCATCCCAGGCAATGACACTTCAGAACAACGACACAGACCAGGACGGCAAGGTGTCGCGGGACGAATTCCTCGGCGGTGCCGTCGCCTGGATGGGCATGCTGGACCGGAACACAGACGGCGTCGTGACCACGGCTGATTTCGGTCGATAGAAGCCCGGCTTGCGTGGCTTTGTCGCATCTTTCCTAACCAGACATCCGCTTGGCTGTCTGGTTAGGCTCACAAATGCACGACATCGAACAACAGAAATATAGGTCTTGTTATATGTGTCTTGTTGCAGCCTAATCGCGGATGCATCCTTGCCGGTTGGGAGGATCGGGACGAAGGTCTTGAAGTCAACATCCCATTCAAAGTTCGGCAGGAACGAGTGACCTGCACTGTCAGCCACTGATGAAAAAGCCTCCCGATCAATCTGAACCTGTCCGAGCCAAAATCACCTCGACAGCGCAGCTGGTTTCGCAAGCGGTACCTGCCGGTGCTGCTGGTCCCAGTCTTCATGTTCTCAGGTGCTGTGCTGGGACTGTTTCTTCAGCCGACGGGATGGCAAAAGTTTCACGCGCTGACGGGGCTTCGACGCGGTCGCAATTCACGTCAAACAAGGCCATGTCGACGAGTTTCTCGATGCTTTCCGGATCAATTATGAAGGCACCCGTCGCGAGCCGGGAAACCTTCGCTTCGACGTGCTGCGCAGCCCCGAGGATGACCACAGCTTTGTCATTTACGAGGTATTCAAGTCCGCAGAGGCGCTTGATGAGCACCGCAAGACCGCGCATTACCTGGGATGCGTCCGCCGCATTGATCCCATCATCACAGGCCCGCGGACGAAAACCTTCTACAATGTCGAGATGGCGGATTTTCTCACTGCCTGATTCATTCAGCTGACGCGGCCTTGCATATCGGATGGCATGGCGTGCTTCTCGGCTAAGGAGTTTCGGACGGACATCCAAGATGTCCGTCCGTTTTGCTTAATCCGGCTTCAGACAGACCTTATGGCACCGCCATCCACGCGGATCTTGCTTCCCGTCACATACGAGGCTGGCTCGGAAGCCAGGAAGACGGCAACGGCGGCAAATTCCTCCGGCCGGCCATAGCGTCCGGCCGGAATGCCGGCTGCGGATTCGGCCGCGATCTCCTCGACACTCTTGGCCGAGCGGCTGGCTGCGGCTGCGTCGAGTTCGTCCACCCGTTGTGTGTGAATGCGCCCTGGAAGAAGCACGTTCACGGTAACGCCGTCTGCGGCGACTTCCGCAGCGAGTGTTTTCGACCAGCCGATCAGGGCCGAGCGAATGCCGTTCGACAGCGCGAGCCTGGCGATCGGCTGCTCCACCCCGGAGGAGGCGATCGATATGATCCGACCCCAGCGCTTTTCCCGCATGCCCGGCAGGAGACTGATGGTCAGATGGAAGATGTTTGCGGCCATGGTCTCGAAATGAGTAAGCCAGTCCGTTCGTTTCGCATCGATGGCTGCAGCCGGCGGCGGGCCGCCAGAATTGTTGACGAGGATGTCGACACCCCCATCTGCTATGAGCGACTGGACGGCCTTATTCACGCTGTCGATATCGGAGAGGTCGAGCTGGAGCGGGATGACGGGACCGGCCGTTGGTGCGAGCTCGGAAGCCCATGCCGAGATGGCCGAGGTGTTGCGGGCGGCGGCATGGACCGTCACCCCTTCTTCCGCGAGCCCTCGGGCGATCGCGGCACCCAGTCCACGGCTTGCACCCAGAATGAGAGCGGTTTTGTTTTTCAAGCCGAGTTCCATCAGCCGAGTTCCTTCAATCTTCTGTCCTGGCGCGCGATGAGGCGCTCGATCTCGCTGATATCGGCGGGAGACAGGGCTCCCCCCGGTTTGCGCAGCGCCGGCGTGGCGATCGCGCCGCGTTTCGCCATGATGTATTTCCGGATGGAGAGGCCGAGGCCCGGTTGCTGTTCGTAGCGGGCGAGGGGAAGGTAAGCGTCGAAGATGTCCTGCGCGCGCTCCGGATTTCCCTGCTCGTTATAGTGGACGACGTCGCGCATCATCTCCGGATAGGCAAAGCCTGTCATGGCGCCGTCTGCCCCGCGCGCCATCTCTTCGGGCAGGAAGATGCCGCCATTGCCGCACAAGATTGATATGCGCCTCTTGCCGGTCGTCTCCGAGGCGGTCCTTAGTGCGGTAATCTTGGAAAGACCGGGCCAATCCTCGTGTTTCAGGCAGACGCAGGTCGGGATCTGATCGATGATCGTCTGGGTGACGGAGACGGGGATGGTGACGCTGGTGACGAGCGGGAAATCCTGCAGCACGAAAGGCGTATCGCCGATGAACTCCGCCGCCTGCTTGTAGTAGGTGACGATCTGCTGATCGTTCCGCAGGGACGATGGCGGAGCAATCATCACGCCTGCCGCACCATCATCCATGACCATCGAAGTCAGAGCCTGCATCTGGGCAAAGCCCGCAGCAGAGACGCCTGCAACAACCGGCACGCGGCCATCGACCCTGCGAAGGATACGTCGCACATAGGTCTGCGATTCCTCGATGGTGAGCTTTTGCGCTTCGCCCATCATCCCCAGCACGGTCAGTCCCGTCGCGCCGCGCTCAAGGTAGAAATCAACCATGCGGTCCGTGCTGTCCAGGTCGAGATCACCCGTCTCCGTGAAAGGGGTGAGGGCTATGACGTAGACGCCTCTTGCCTCTTCATTCAGCCTCATCATTGGCTGTCTCCTTGATGTTTCGGATATCGTGCATGGCCAAAGAAGCCATCGGGCTGGCCAATCATGTTTTCGAGCCCCATGCGCTCGATCAGCAACCGGGCTTGCCTGTCGGCTTCTCCGACGACCTCATCGAGTTCGGTCTGCAGAGGGCGGCCGCCTTCGAGCAGGATCTGCCCGTCGATCACGACGGTGTCGACGTCATTGCCATTGGCGAAATAGGCAAGGCGGAAGATCGGCATCTGGTAGGGCGCGAGGTGAGGGCGCTTCATGTCGACCAACACGATATCGGCTTTCTTGCCGACCTCGAGGGAGCCCAGGTCCCGGTCGATCCCCAAGGCTGTCGCCGCATCGATCGTCACCATTTCAAGCGCCTTGCCCGGAGGCAGGACCGAGGGATCGCGAAAATGCGTGCGGTGATAGTGCATGCATTGCTGCACGTGCCGGAACATGTCCGCCGATCGGTCTGGCGCGGTTGCATCGGAACCGATGGCCACCACAGCACCCGCCTCGATCAGTTCGATCGCCGGGCACCGGCCGAGAATGGAGGCGATGGCGCTGGGGTTATGGGCGATGCGGGTGCCGGTATCGGCAATGATCCGGATCTCCTCTGGCGTGATGTCGATGGCATGGGACAGAAGCGCATCCGGTCCGAGGATGCCGAGCTTTTCTGCGCGGGAGACGGAGCCCTTCCAATGGCCATCCTGGGTGAAGACCAAGCCCGCCTCGCGCGCGAGTGCCCGCACGGCCCGGGTCTGCGTAATTGCAGCCTCATAGTCTGCAGCCGACATGTCGCGTTGATGTTCGTCTCGCAGGACGGGGGTGAGCAAGGCGATTTTCAGTCGTCCGCGCCCGTGCCACAGATCAAGCAGTTTCCGGCTGACAGCAAACTGCTCCTCGAAGGTTACAGGCCGTTCTGACGCCTTGCCATCGTGCCACGACGCATAGGTTCGCGGATGCGGAGGGCGGGTCGGTCCGACGGTGACGACCGAACGCGTGCCGACTGCCGCGACGCCCTCGCAATGGGCGCTTCCGTAGGCGACGTCATCCGTCCGCATGATCGTGTCGCCGCCGCCCAGAAGCGAAACACCGGTTGTGACGCCGAAGCGCAGCCGCTCGAGGGCGGCAAGCCGCGCCTCCGCGAACCAGAATTCCGGTGTCGAGCCGACGGTATAGGCAGCGTTGCAGATCTCTTCCCAGTGATTGCCTTGCTCCATGCCCATGGTCTTGATCAGACCGTGGCCGGCATGGGCGTGGACGTCGATCATGCCGGGCATCACTACCTTGCCGCTTGCGTCGATATGGCGCTCGGCCTGGTATTCTCTGGCGATCTCGTCCGCGTGCCCAACCGCGACGATGCGATCGTCGAGAACGGCGAGCGCACCCTTGTCGAGGACGCGGCGACTGCCGTCCATGGTAAGGACGGTGCCGCCGCTGATGATTAGATCGACGCGCCTCATGGTGCTTTCTTCCCGGACTGGAAATCAGGGAGCCGCGTTACGTCGAGCACGCAATCCTGGCGCATGCGCCAGTCCGGCCAGGACCCGGACAGGCCTGTCACCCTCAGGGGGGTGTAGAGATAGAGCCATGGGGGATCCACTTGCAGCGCGCGGAAGGCCTTCTCGAAGATCTCAGCTCGCTCACTTGGATCAACAGTTGCCCGCCCCGCGTCGAGCAAGTCTTCGGCCTCGGCATTGTGAAAGCCCAGCCACCAGGAGCCTTGGGCTCTGTGATCGATCTTCTCTGCAAGGATGCGGAAGGTGCTCAAGGGGCTTGAATCGAAGACGCACATGTCGCGCACCTGCTTCAGGCGGACACCATGCGCATAGGCTTCGCGGTCTGTGTGGCGGTGAACGTTCAGCGTCACACCAATGGGGGCAAGCTGCTCGGCAAGAGCGGCCGTCAGCGCCTCGGCTTCATCGGGAAGGCGTGTCGGGCAATCGACCTCGATGGTGAGGCCTTCGCTAAAGCCTGCCTCGGCAAGCAGCCTTTTTGCCTGATCCTGATCGGGGCGCAGATCCTCTGACGGCAGGCTGCCGAAATGCACGGGGCTGACGAAGCCGGTCAGTGGCTTTGCTGCACCTCTCACCACCCGATCGATCAGGGCCTGTCGGTCAATCGCCTGATTGAGAGCGCGGCGAACGCGGCTGTCTGTCAGCGGCCCCTTGAAGGCATTGAAGAGATAGATGATGGCGACGGGCACGAGCGATGTGATCCGCGTATGCCGGCCTGTGTCCTCAAGCGACTTGGATGCTTCGAAATCAAGGCTGTTTGCGACCTGCGCCTGGCCGGAGATCAGCATCTCCAACCGCGCTTCCCGGTTTGGTTCCAGGCGGAACGTCAGTTCGGCATTGGCTGGTGGCTCGCCATGCCAGCCATCGAAACGTTGGAGGTGAAGGGCTTGGCCGGGTTCGTAGGAAACCAGTTTGTACGGCCCTGTGCCAACCGGCTGCGACGTGTCTCCCGCCTCGTAGCGGTCCAGTGCTGAGGGAGCGACCACGTAGCCGTAAACAAGGATGTCGAGGAGATCGGCGATCGGCTTCGACAGGCGGATTGCAACCGTCAGGGTATCGACTGCCTCGATCTCCGCATCGCCGAGATACTGATGCCAGACCCCGGGCGCCCCCAACGTGTAGCCTTTGTCAGCACGGGCCATGCGTGTCAGGGATCGGCAGACGGCCGCCGCATCGCAGGGGGTGCCATCGTGAAAGCTCAAGCCTTCCCTCAGACTGAACGTCCAGTGTCGCGCATCCGGTGTGACATCCCAGGAGCTTGCCAGTGCTGGCACGTAGCCACCATCCTTGCCATAGCGCACAAGCCCATCGAACAGCGCGTCGAAGACGGCCAGCATATCGTTCGCATCGGTGCAGTCATGCGGATCTTCGAGGGCAAGGCGCGGTTGAACAATGACGACGGGTGAACTCACTGGCTTTTCCTTTCGGCATCGTTGCGATCATGGAGGTGGCATGCAACGGCGCTGCCATCCGGCTGGGGCGTCAACACCGGACGGTCGACCGCGCATCGATCAAAGGCCATGGGGCAGCGCGTCCTGAAGCAGCAGCCGGAGGGCAGGCGCAGTGCGCTTGGCACTTCGCCGACGATCTCGATCTTCGGCTTAGCCAACGACTTGTCGATGGTCGGCGCGGCCGAAAGCAGAACCTGCGTGTAGGGATGTTTCGGCTGGCTGAACAACTGGTCGCGGCTGGCCGTCTCCACCATGAAGCCGAGATACATGACGCCGATCCGGTCGGCGATGTGGTGAACCACCGAGAGGTCGTGCGAGACGAACAGATAGGAGAGGCCGAACTCGTCGCGCAGGTCCATCATCAGATTGAGGATCT
>SXGS01488110.1_pt1 | contig 17804 bp, 13 predicted proteins | sample 3174681 | NCBI WGS metagenome assembly SXGS01 (sample SAMN11356861, study PRJNA531348) | freshwater metagenome | isolation source: freshwater sample F1-80 | place: China: Fuxian Lake, Yuxi | collected 2017-12-25 | reverse complement strand
GGCGTGCGGCTGCGGGTGCGTGTAGGCGTCCGACGACGGGCTCGCCGCGCCCGTGTCCGGATCGACGAACCAGTGCCCCTGCGCCGGCCCGGTGATGCCGTAGGCCCAGGCCAGCCCGGTGTTGAACCACTGGGGCGAGTTCGGCGCCGCCATCTGGTTCGCCAGCATGAAGCACATCTCATCATAGAAGGAGCGCGAGTCCTCCTCGCCGAAGTAGCCGTGCTTCAACCCCCAGTAGGTCCAGCACCCCGCCATCCGGTCGAAGACCTCCCGGCTGTCCTGCTCGCCACGCTCGCGATCGCCCGCCGGCAGCAGCGCCAGCGCCGCCTCGTCCGGCACCTGGCGCTGGAGCCACTCGGGCACCCCGGCCTCCTCGACCCGCTTCGTGATCGTCGGCACCCCCGCCTTGCGGAAGTACTTCTGGGCGATGACGTCCGTCGCCACCTGCGACCAGAACTCCGGGACCATCACCCCCTCCGCCCGGAAGACCACCGAACCGTCCGGGTTCCTGATCTCGCTCGAACGACTCTCGAAGGCCATCCCCGCGTAAGGATCCCCCACCGGCTTCGTGTAACGACGCTCGACTCTCATCTTGAGATCCCTCCCCCGGCAACATCCAGACACGCCTGAACCAGAAGACACCCCTGCCCCAGCAAGGAAGCCTCGCTTTAAATCTGACCACGATCTCGAAATCTGTCCAGCCGTTCAGTAGATCGGCGAGCGACACCCCGAGCAGACACCCGGAGCTTCAGACAGATTCAAGAGCCCCTCTCCAGCCACTTCCTGGCTTGAAGGCCAGCCTCGGAGGGACCCGTTGAACGATGCGGGATGTGTGTTGTGGCGACGCAAAGATAGATCTCTCCGCCCACGCACACGACCTCCTCAAGAGCTGTTCCCTGAAGGAGGCGGACCAGGGTTCACCAACCCTTGTGTCCTCCATCGTCCGTGACGTGAGCCTATGGTGCATCAATTCGGACGCGCCGCAAAGCCCATTTTCTTGCCCGGAGGCCCCGATAGTGCTTCGGTCCCGACCCCATCGGGCTAAAAAAAATTTGACCCCCGATCTCGGCACCAAGGGGATCGCGTTCGCACTTCTCTCAGAACGACGGCTCCTGCTCGGACACCACGGGCTCCATTGCCCGGCGCACCCCAGAGCGCCCTCAGAGCGCCTGATCTGACCTCGATCCATGAACCGCGGCCCTCTTGATCCTGGCCTCTCAAAGAGCCGCGTTTGACGCCCACACGCCTCCGGCTAGGATAAGGACCGCTCGACCGCAGCAACCTCTGGAGGTCCAACCCCGGTGACCCACACCGCCCACATCACCCCGAACCCGACGCTCGACCGAGACCCCCCTGCCGTCGACCGCAGCGGCGACCGCCGACCGCCCAGGGCCAACCCCCAGGCCTGGCCCGCTCGCCTCCCCCTCGCCGCGCACCTCGCCTCGATCGCCGCCCTGGCTCTGCTCTGCGCCAGCTGCGGCGGCGACAAGCCGACCTTCGCCAACCTCGGCGACGGCGCCGACACACCCGACGCAGACACCCCCGACGCCGACACCCCGGGCGCCTGCGCGAGCGACCTCGACTGCCCGCTGACCGAAGCCTGCTGCCAGGGCCGCTGCGCCGACCCCGCCCTCTGCCAGACCCCCCAGTGCCAGGCCCAGGGCGAACCCTGCGCCCTCTCCGGCAACGTCGGCCTCGAAGCCCAGGGCGACTTCTACTGCACCCTCTTCAACAGCAACCCCGAGCCCCTCTGCCTGGGCGTCTGCGAAAAGCCCTTCACCGCCGACGCTTGCGCCCCAGGCAGCTTCTGCCTGAGCGTCAACGCCGGCGAGCAGGCCCTCTCGCTCTGCCTGCCCGGCGAGTGCGCCACCTCGCGAGACTGCCGGTCCTTCGGCCCCGACGGGGGCACCTGCGTCGGCTTCGGCAACCGCGCCAGCTTCTGCTTCGGCGCCGGCGTCGCCCCCCTGGGCGCCCCCTGCACGCCCGGCGCCAGCCTCCCCGCCGAGACCTGCGCCTCCGACCTCTTCTGCGTCTCGAGCCCCAACGGCGCCACCTGCCAGCCCCTGTGCGACATGTGGAGCGGCGACGGCGCCTGCCCTCGGGACACCGCCTGCGGCTTCTTGACCGTCGGCAACGGCGTCTGCAGACCCCAGACCGAGACGGGCCGGCAGCTCGCCGAGGCCTGCTCCCCCATCGGCGCCTGGTGCGACGACGGCGCCCAGTGCCTCGACTTCCAGACCGGCGGCGAGCCGAGGCCCGTCTGCACCGCCTACTGCCGCCCAGGGCTCGACGACTGCCGAGGTCGCTTCCAGGATCGGCAGGGCTTCTGCCGCACCGTCTTCAGCGACGGCGCCGGCGACCCCGTCGAGGACATCGGCCTCTGCCTCTGATCCCGAGCGCCGCTCATACCAGACCACAGACGAAGGGCTTGCTTTGTGGGCCAGGACAGGGGGATGGCCTGGGCCTGGGCCTGAGCGAGGCTGGTGCATCGCACCGCCCAGTGATGGCCGAGGCTCAGGCCGCCGCCTGGACCGCCCACAAAGTGAGCCTCTCGGCTGTGGCCTGTCATCAGTCCAACCCTATGATCTCGCTGTGGATTTCCAGCACCAGATCCTCCGACGAGAGCCCCGCCTGGGCCACCAGCGCGTCGCCCGCGTCCCACACGACGTAGATCACCCGCAGCCGCGCCCGGCGAGCCCCGGGCGGCGCCTGGACCTCCAGCGCCAGCTGGCGCCGCTCCCGCGGCTTGAGGGTCGTGTCGTCGCCCACCTCCTCGCGCATCGCCGGCATCTGCACCGCCCGCTGGATCACCTCCCGGCTCGACGCCAGCGCCGCCCCCGCCTCGTCCAGCGCTTCGAGCACGACCTCGACGCGCCGCTGCGGCTCCGCCGTAGGGATCCTGTGGCCCGATCCGTTGAAGATCGTCAGCCGCGCCCTGACCGCGCCCGCGCTCGCCTCGATCGCGCTGCCCTCGATCACCACCCCGGTGCGCAGGAAGGCCACGTCGCGCGGCCCCCGGAGCGCGTGACTCCGACCGGGCCGGGCCGGGCGATCCAGCGCCATGCTGCGCGGCTCGACCCTGGGCATGTGGCAGTCGATGCAGGTCTGATCGCCGCCGGCCGCCCGATACGCCTCCCACTCCTCGAAGGTGTCCTGGATCGGCCGCACCAGCTTCGTCCCGAAGGTGATGTCCAGGCTGTGGCAGGGCCTGCACATCTCCACCGAGGCGAAGCCCGGATCGGCCCGCGTCGCGTGCGGGGAGTCGACCTCGTGGCTGGCCACCATCGCCCCGCCGCGCATGTGGCAGGTCGCGCACGTCACCCCCTCGCGCTCGAAGCCCTCCACATAGCGCGGGTTGGGCGCCTCGGCGGCCACCAGCGAGGGCCAGAAGAGGCGGATCCCGCTGACCACCGTCGGCCGCTGCTCCACCAGCGGCGTGTGGCAGTAGGCGCACACATAGGGCTCGCCCTGGTGCGCCAGGTCCGCCTGGTAGAGCGGATCCGTAAAGGCCTCGCCGTGCCGCGTCACTGCCCACTCGGCGTGGATCTCGGCGTGGCAGGCCGCGCATTGCGCCGCCGAGAGCGAGGCCAGCCCCGTCGGCGGGTCCATCGGCGGCAGCGGCGGCCCCGGCAGATCGTCATAGAGGACGCCGGCCAGGAGCCAGTGCGCCCCGACGAGCGCGACGAGCCCGACGACCGCGCCGAGGCCGAGGAGGCGCATCATGCGGGGTCGCCTCGAGGGCCCACCCTGCGAAGGTGCCGAGTCAGCGCCGGGGGTCATCGTGGGTCACCTCCATGTCCCCCCCGGGATCGAAGCCCGGGGGGTTGGGCACGCAGCGGGCCGACGCGTCCTCGGGCGCCTCGTGGCACCAGGGGTCCGAGGCGGCGCAGGGGCGCCCGAAGCCCCTGCAATAGCTGACAAAAAGCCAATCCTCGTAGTCGCCCCAGGACTCGGCCCAGGCGGTGTAGGTGGGATCGTAGATCCGGCCTCCGACGCTGACGACGGAGTGGTTGGTGTCGAACCAGGGGCGAGCGGGGGTGCCGACGGCGGCAATGGGGCGAGTCTCGTAGAAGGCGAGGCGGTCGGGGCTGGGGTCGGGGAAGTTGAACCAGACGCGGGTGGCGTCGACGCCGTGGTACTCCAGCAGGGCGATCATCAGGCCGCGGAACTCGCCGCAGGCGGCCTGCTTCTTGTCGAGCAGGGTGTCGGCCCAGCTCTGGAAGTCCGCCTTGTCGGGCCGCACGACGGGGCCGTAGCGATAGCCCTCATCTTCCAGGGATCGGATCCCGGCGAGCATCGCCAGGGCGATCTGGTGGACGCTCTCGGCGGTGCGGGGGTCGTCGGGGCCGTGGTCGATCCAGTCGCCGGCGGCCCAGGCCGAGGCCCAGGTCACGATCTGCTTGTAGCGGACGAAGTCGCGCGGCGCCCGCAGGGAGGTGGGGATCAGGTGGGTGGTCTGTCGCGAGACGGTCTGCCCCGCGCGGCCGTCGGCCGCGATGGGGGTCATGGACCAGGACAGCGTCAGTTCGAAGAGGTCGACCCGGTCGGGCAGGGGCGCCGCGTCGACGACGAGCCCCTCGAAGACGAGGCTCTGGCCGCGCTGGCCGACGGGCTCGGCGCGCAGCGGGGCCACCTGGGCGCTGACGCGCAGCAGCTCGACGGCGGGCTGGTGGGGCGCGGTGGTGGAGCGCAGCGTGCCTTCGAGGTCGAGGGCGATCAGCGCGGGCGGGGCTCCGTCGCCGCGCCAGCCGAGGTTGACGACGAGGCGCGGGGGGGTGCCTCGGGTGTAGGGGGCCGGCTCGTCGAGGCTGGCCTGGGTGATCGCGTCGCCCTCGATCATGGGCGCCGGGCCGAGGCGCCAGACTTCATCGGAGATGAGGGCGTGGGGGGACGTGATGGGGGGGTTGGTGATCTCGTAGTCGTGGCGGTTGTCGCGGCCGGGGGCGTCGGTGAGGCGCAGCGAGATAGGGGAGAGGCCCTCGACCTCGGCGCGCAGATCGGCGGGGGTGGTCGGGGCGCCCTGGGGGCTCGTGGGGGCCTCGGCGCACCCGAGCAGGGTCAGGGCCAGGGTCAGGGCCAGCGGCGCCCGCGTGGGGCATCCCAGGGGGCTCACGGCGAGGGCGCGGGCACGATCAGGCTCCGTCGCCGGGGGGCTGCTCGCCCTCCATGATGGCCTTGATCCGGTCGAGGACCTCGGAGCCCTCGGGGGCCATGGAGGCGGCCTCGACGAGGAAGTCGCGGGCGCCCTTCTTGTCGCCCTGGAGCATCATGGCCTGGCCTGCGCCGACGAGGTAGGCCAGCCGGCCGCCCTCGTCGCTGGAGGCCAGCATGGCGCGGAAGAGCTCTTCGGCGCGGGGCAGGTTGATCCGGGTGGCGAGGTAGAGGTTGGCGGCCAGCCAGGCCGACTCGATGTCGAAGTTCAGCTGGCCGGTCTCGTAGTCGAAGCGCCAGCGCAGGCGCAGGGCCGTCTCGAAGGCGTCCAGGGCGCTGCGGTGGTTCTTGCGGGCGCCCTCCAGCTTGCCCAGGAGGCGGTGAAGGGCGATGGACTGGCCGTACAGGGCGATCCCGGCCTCGACGATCTCCACGCCGTTCTCGTACTCGCCGCTGCGCAGGCAGGTCTCGCCGGCGATGGCGAAGTTGTCCAGCAGCTCGTCGTCGATCTCGAAGGCCGCCTCGACCATGCGCTCGGCGGTGGCGAAGTCTTCGAGCTGCCAGAGCGCCCGGATCCTGTCGTGGCGCATGGGGATGGAGTCGGGAGACTTCTCGCAGGCCTGGGAGAGCAGCGCCTCGGCCTCGGCGAAGCGCTCCTGGCCGAGCCGCAGGCGGCCCAGCTCGTACTGGAGGAAGGTGTTGTCGCTGTCGCGCTCGTAGATGGGCATCAGCAGCGCCTCGGCCTGCTCCCACTGGCCGCTCATCATCGCGAGGTAGGCCTTGCGGAAGCCCTCCCCGAAGGTCTCGTAGGCGTCGGCCTGCTCGGGGCTCAGGTTGCTCAGGTGGACGAGGAAGGTCTCGACCTCATCGAAGGGATCATCCAGGCCGACGCTCTCGTCCTGGGGCGCCATGGCGGGGTCTGGGGCGAGGGAGGCGCCCAGGCGCGAGATCCGGGCCAGGACATCCTCGCGCTGCTCGGCGCCGGAGACGAAGTCCAGCGCCGTCTGCAGGTGCTCGGCGGCCTTCTCCATCATGTCCTGGTCGATGAAGCGCTCGGCCTCCCCGAGGTGCATCCGCAGCAGCCGCTCGTTGGCCACGGCGAGCTGCGCCTCGACGGTCGCGCGCTCGGCCTCCTGCCCATCGAAGAGCCTGAGGGCCTCCTGGAAGGCGCCTCTGGCGCGGCCCCACTCCTCGTCCTTGAGGTGGTCGTCCCCTCTGGCCTTGAACTTGCGCCAATCCCGACCGAACAACGTCTTGAAGAAGCCCACCCGAAGCCCCCCTCATCCAGGCCGCGCTCGCGGCCGCTCGCCGGCCTTGTCAGGGCCGGCTTGCCTTGTCCTCGCTCTCCTTGATCGCCGCCTCGGTCAGCTCCCCGGCGGGCGGCGGCGCCTGCGACCAGCCCGCCTGGCACTTGCACGCCGCCTGAGCGCCCGCGCCCTCGACCTCGCCCCCGACGGCGGCGCGCTGGGGCGCCGCGCACGCGCCGAGGCCGAGCGCGCCGCAGAGCGCGAGGGCCAGGAGCGTGCGAGATCGGGGGGTGCGGGTCATGGGCGGGCGCCTCGCGCTCGTGCAGGCTCAGGGGCAGCCCTGGCTGCCGCGGCGGTCGATGTCAAAGTAGGGGTTGTAGCAGTAGTTCCGGTCGATCGGGCCGCCGGCGAAGGTGTAGCCCTGGCCGAAGGTGTAGGCCGGATCGAGCCACCACTGCCCATCGGCCACCGAGCCGGGAGAGTCCCAGATGAAGGGCATCTCGCCTCGGCTGCCGGTGTCGTTGGAGCTCAGCGTGGCCGGGAACTTGCGGTTCTCGCCGACCCCCGGGCTCAGGTCGGCGCTGTTGGTGTGCGGCGCGTAGGTCGACCGACCCGTGTAGAGCCTGTCCTGGCCGCTGATGTTGACCCGCCGCACCCAGAGCTCGGCCCGGAAGTCCTTCAGGTCGTAGGTCGAGGCCCGCAAGCCCTGGGCGTCCTGGCAGGCGCCCGCCTCGCAGGTGATCCCCAGGCTCGGCGCGCAGGCGTTCTGATCGTTGACGTCGCAGGCGAGCGCCTGCCGCGAGGCCGCCGCGCCCGGGTAGAAGACGACGCTGTTGGTGTTGGAGCGGAAGGCCCCGACCGCGTGGGAGCACCAGGGCGCGGTGGCCAGCGACAGGCCGCCGGGCTCCCAGAGCCAGTGGCAGGCGCCGTGGATCTGCCGGCCGTGGTAGGTCTGCACCCTGCTGCCGTCGATCAGATCCTCCGGGCCGAAGGTCAACGCCAGGTTGCCCTGGTTGCGGTCGCTGACCCCCTTGCCCTCGACCGCGAAGCCAAAGTACTGCGAGCGGTAGCCCGTGTCGGCCATCACGAACTCCAGCGCCTCGCCGTTGCGGACCAGCAGCACCTGCAGCGCGGTGATGTCGTGCTCGTGGAACTCCCTGTTATTGCTGTTGAAATAGGACGGGTAGTAGAAGAGGTACTGGACGATGACGTGGGTGGGCGTCTCGATGACCGTGTAATAGGCCGCGGCCTGCTGCGGGGTGTTGCGGAAGTTGAGCAGGTTGTCGTCGGCGTTGAAGTTGCCGTCGACGTCCACGGCCGAGAAGCGGTCAGCGCGGGCCTCGTTGGCGTCGACGCTCGTCTCCTGGAAGACCACGGGCGCGAAGCGGCGGGCGATCTCGGCGTGGGCGGGCTCGGGCGCCACGGCCGTCGAGAAGAACCAGCGGAAGTCGTCCGGCAGGCGGTTGCCGGCCAGATCGGCGATCTGGTTGGTCACCAGCACCAGGTAGGGGGTGCCGGAGAGCAGCGGCCGGGTGGGCTGCAGCGTGACCACGTCGCCGCTGATCGTCGCCACGGTGTCGATCCGCGCCAGCGTGTCCGCATTGCTGACCGTGATCTTCTGATCGAGGCCAAAGTCCCGCACCGGCTCCGAGAAGGTCAGGCGGATCGGGTCCAGGACCGACACGCCCACCTCGCCCTCGGTCGGATCGACGCGCACCACGCGCGGCGGCTCCCTGTCGGGGACGGGCTCGGGCTCGGGCTCCGGCTCGGGCTCAGGCTCCGGCTCGGGCGCGTCGACGATGCAGAGCCGGTTGACGCAGACGTCGCCCGACAGACACTCCTCGTCGCTGACGCACGAGCCGTCCGGGGCCGGCGCGCCGCAAGCCCCCTCGATGCAGACCTGGCCCAAGGCGCACTGGGCGCGCCGCTCGCATGTGGGCTGCTCGGCGTTCGAGCAGCCCAGCGACAGCCCCAGCAGCAAGGCCAACGCCCCGATCGCCGCGCCGCGCGCCGCCTTCTCTTGATCCCTTCTGACCACCGCCTGGCTCCAGCTTGCTTCAAGTCCCTCAGATGCCTCGGCGGAGTCTAGCACCTTTGACCCCCTCGTCAATGGACGCCCGACCTCCATAGCCGCTATAACTGGCCTCGCGATCTGAAGAGACACCCTGACGAGGAGAGGGAGAGATGGGCGAGCACAACGTTCAAGGGGGCCTCGACCCGAGGCACCTGCGCGAGTTCATGAAGGCCCTGCTCAACGACGTCCGCGCTCTGGAGCGGATGATCAAGGAGGGCATGTTCGAGTCCGGCGTCCGCCGCATCGGCGCCGAGCAGGAGCTCTTCCTGACCGACCCCTCCTGGCGCCCCTCCTCCGAGTACGACAAGGTCCTGGCCGAGGTCAACCACCCCGACTTCACGACGGAGCTGGCCCGCTTCAACCTGGAGTTCAACTGCGATCCGCTGCTCTTCGGCGGCGACTGCCTCTCGGCCCTGGAGACCCAGCTCAACGCCCACATCGAGCGCGTCCGCGGGGCCGCCGAGCGCTGCGGGGTCAAGATCGTCATGATCGGCATCCTGCCCACCCTCCAGAAGTCCGACCTGGGCCTGGACAACATGACCCCCATGCCGCGCTACTTCGCCCTCAACGACGCGATGAACAAGCTCAACGGCGGCGCCTACCTCTTCCGGATCAAGGGCGCCGACGAGTTCCTCGTCCAGCACGACTCCGTCATGCTCGAGTCCTGCAACACCAGCTTCCAGGTCCACTTCCAGGTCAGCACCGAGGAGTTCGCCCGCTTCTACAACATCGCCCAGGCCATCCTGGGGCCGGTGCTGGCCGTGGCCACCAACTCCCCCCTGCTCTTCGGCAAGCGCCTCTGGCACGAGACCCGGATCGCGCTCTTCCAGCAGTCCATCGACACCCGCGCCTCGACCCCCTACCAGCGCGAGATCAACCCCCGGGTCAGCTTCGGCAACAGCTGGGTCAAGGAGTCCGTCGTCGAGATCTTCAAGGAGGACATCGCGCGCTTCCGCGTCCTGCTCGGCACCGATCTGGACGAGGACCCCTTCGAGGCCATCGACGCCGGCCGGCCCCCCTCGCTCAAGGCCCTGCGGCTGCACAACGGCACCATCTACCGCTGGAACAGGCCCTGCTACGGCATCTCCAACGGCAAGGCCCACCTCAGGATCGAGAACCGCGTCCTGCCCGCAGGCCCCACCGCCGTCGACGCCGTGGCCAACGCCGCCTTCTTCTTCGGCCTGATGAGCGGCATCCTCGAAGAGGTCGGCGACGTCACCGAGGTGCTCGACTTCGACGACGCCAAGACCAACTTCCTGTCCGCGGCCCAGCTCGGCCTCGGCGCCCAGCTGACCTGGTTCGACGGCCAGACCAGCCCCGCCGGCGAGCTGATCTGCAACACCCTGCTGCCGCTGGCCCGCGCCGGGCTCGCCCGCGCCAACGTCCTGCAGCGCGACGCCGACCGCTACCTCGACATCATCCAGGCCCGCGTCGAGGCCAACCAGACCGGCTCCCAGTGGCTCCTGAAGTCCCTGGCGAGCTTCAAGAACGAGGGCACCAAGGCCGAGCGCATGGCCGCCCTGGTCTCGGCCACCCACGCCCGCCAGATCGAAAACCAGCCCGTCCACACCTGGCCCCTGGCCGAGCTCAGCGAGGCCGGCGGCTGGGAGCGCAACTACCTGCGGGTCGAGCAGTACATGACCACCGACGTGCTGACCGTCAACGAGCACGAGCTCGTCGACCTCGTCGCCAACCTCATGGACTGGCACAACATCCGCCACGTCCCCGTCGAGGACAACGACCAACGCCTCGTCGGCCTCGTCTCGCACCGCAACCTGCTGCGCCTCATGGGCCAGGGCCTCGACCGCCTCGGCGACAAGCTCATCCCCGTGCGCGACATCATGCAGACCAACCCCAGGACCATCCCCCCGAACACCCGCACCGTCGACGCCATCGAGCTGATGCGCCGCGAGTCCATCGCCTGCCTGCCCATCGTCTACGACGGCCGCCTCGTCGGCCTCGTCACCGAGCGCGACTTCATGAAGATCGCCGGCCAGCTCCTCCAGAAGACCCTCGACAATCTATAGAGCCGACGGCGCCTGATCGCCGACGGCGCCCGATCGCCGACGGCGCCTGATCGCCGACGCCCGATCGCCGATGTCGCAGGCCCACGGCGGTCTGAGGACAAAAATCACGAGCAAGATCAATGCCTTAGAAAGATCGCCGGGTCAGGCGCCTGCGGCCCGACGGGCGGCCAGCGCGTCGTACTCGACCATGTGGTCGCGGCCCTGGGCGTAGCCCTTGCGGAAGATCTCCAGGAGCTGCTCCTCGACCCGCGGCCCCACCGCGTAGATCCCCACCTTGATCGACGCCCGCGCGCTGCGGCGGCACCCGCCCTCGGGCAGCGCCTCCAGCGTCAGCGTCGATCGGATGTCGATGCGCTCGGTCAGGACGCTGCTGAGGATCACCTGCTCGATCCGGTTCGAGCCGATGGCGTGGGACATCGTCTCCAGGTAGGCGATCCGGTCGCCGCCGAGGACTCGCCTGAGCCACCCTGGCAGATCGACCTTCGGCACGATCTTGATCGTGCGGGCCACGTGCGTCTCGGAGCGCACCAGGGACTCGACCTTGTACTCGGACACCTGGGCTCTGGCCCTGACAAAGTCGGCGAAGTCGGGGTCGAAGAAGATCTCCAGGTAGCGCGCGGGGGAGAAGGGCAGGTCGTGGCTCAGGTCGAGGGAGACGGGCATGGCGGCGGCCTCACCGGCGAGGTCATTCGGCGTCGATGAGGTCGCGCAGCTGGGTCAGGGTGCGGTCGGGGCGGCTGAAGATCTCGTCGAGGCGCTGGTTGGTGCCGCGCAGGTCGTGGACGAAGAGGTTGAGCAGCTCGTCGACGATCCGCATCGTGACCACGTCCCCGGCGTCGAGCAGGGCGCGAAAGGCCTGCGTCGAGACGGCCAGCGCCTCGGTGGCCTCGATGGCCCGGCAGCTGTGCTTGTGGGGCCAGCCCTTGATGAAGCCGTTCTCGGAGAAGAGGCCCCCGGCGGTGAAGAGCTGGCTGGCCAGCCGCCGGCCCGGGTAGGGCGCCTCGACCAGCTCGACTCGCCCTGAGATCAGGATGAAGCCCCTGTCGGCCACCTCTCCACGATCATAGAGCACCTCGCCGGCCTCGAAGGACATCAGCTCGCCGGCCTCGATCAGGGGGCCGAAGCGCTCCGCGTCAAGCCCTTCGAGGCCGCGGGCCCCGCACAGCACCGACACCATCTCTGCCTGTGTCACTCCCGCCATCGGCCTTCACTCCAGCGTCTTGATCATCCGCTCGGACAGCTCCCGAGCCTGCCGCGTAAAGGCATCGACGTGCTCGGCCGGCCTGGCGAAGACGTCGTCGATGCGCTCTATGACCCGCTGCCGCCGGTCCCCGAGCGTCTCGAGCAGCTTGAGCAGGATCTTGTAGGCCGCCAGCGAGCGCTGGCGCCGCAGCCTGTCGAAGTCTCGCCCGTCGAGCCGGTAGACCCGCGTCTCGGACACGACCTTGATCGCCGCCGAGCGCGGCGAGCTGACGATCAGCGCCATCTCGCCGACCACCGATCCGTCGCCGAGGTAGGCCACCGTGACCTCGTCGCCGCTCTGCGAGCGCCGGGTGACGGCCACCTCGCCGCGCTCGATGATGTACATCGCGTCGGCCGCCTCGTCCTCCTGAAAGAGCACCTCGCCGGCCGCGCAGGTCACGATCCGGCACACCCGCATGATCTCCATCACCTGGGCGGCGTCCAGCAGGCTGAAGAGCGGCATCGATCGGAAGAACGAGACGATGCTCTCCTCGTCAGCCCCCTGCGACACCCCCCCCAACGACAGCCCGCCGCCCAGCGAGGGCCGATCGCTGCCGGGCCGGGGCATGGGCAACCTGGGCTTTTCGTCCTCCGACATGCGCACCTCCGTGCCGATCCCTCTCCAACCGCTCTACCGCTCGCGCACTTGGGAATCTAACCCTCCTGCGCGCGATTGTCACGCTGTTGCGCCGACCCTCGGGCGATGTTAGGTTCCTCGACGATCCGGGCCGCCCCGTGACGACCCCCTTGCCCCATGACACCCATGGCCCCACCGCGAAAGCCCCTGCTCAAGGCGCTCGAAGACGGACCCCTCGTCGTCGACGGCGCCATGGGGACCCAGCTCTACGAGCGCGGCGTCTTCATCAACCGCTCGCTCGAAGAGGCCTGCCTCTCTCGCCCTGACCTCGTCCGCCGCATCCACCAGGAGTACCTCGACGCCGGCGCCAACGTCATCCAGACCCACACCTTCGCCGCCAACCGCCTCAAGCTCGAACGCCACAGCCTCGCCGACCAGGTCGCCGACATCAACCGCGCCGCCATCCGCATCGCCCGCGAGGCCGCCGAGGGCCGCCCCGACGCCTACGTCGCCGCCGCCATCGGCCCCACCGGCCGCATCCCCGGCGTCATGACCGACCGGGAGCTCGACCAGCTGCGCGACGCCTTCCGCGAGCAGGCCGAGCTCCTGTGCGAGGGCGGCGCCGACCTGATCGTCCTGGAGACCTTCCGCCTCCTGAGCGAGATGCGCCTTGCCCTGAGCGCCGTCCGCGAGGTCTGCGGCGCCCTGCCCGTCGTCGCCCAGATGGCCTTCGACGCCGAGGAGCGCACCGCCGACGGCGCCGACCCCGAGCGCGTCGTCCACCTGCTGCGCGACCTCGGCGCCGACGTCGTCGGCGTCAACTGCGTCGAGGGCCCCGGCGTCGTCTACCGCGTCGCCGGCCGCATGGTCGGCCACGGCGTCCCCATCAGCGCCTCGCCCAACGCCGGGTACCCCCGCCGCCAGGACGACCGCCTCATCTATATGGCCACCCCCGAGTACTTCGGCGTCTACGCCCGGCGCTTCTTCAAGGCCGGCGTCAGCCTCGTCGGCGGCTGCTGCGGCACCGGCCCCGATCACATCCAGAGCGTCGCGGCCGCCGCACGCATGATGGGCGGCGGCCGCGTCCAGCTCGTCAACGACCTCGCCGACGAACGCCCGATCACCCTCAAGAACACCACCCTGACCGCCCTCGATCCCGTCCCCATGGCCCAGAAGACCGCCCTGGCCGCCAAGATCGACCGCGTCTGGCGCGAGCGCGTCAAGTCCCCCACGCCCGTCCCCCTCGGGCCGGAGAGCTTCGTCGTCAGCGTCGAGGTCAACCCCCCCTCCGGCCTCGACCCCCAGAAGGCCCTCGACGCCGCCAGGATGCTGCGCCACAACGGCGTCGACGCGATCAACATCGCCGACGGACCCCGCGCCTCCGTCCGCATGTCCAACCAGGCCCTCGCCCTGCTGACCCGCCGCGAGCTCGACCTCGAGGTCATCCTCCACGTCTGCTGCCGCGACAGGAACCTGCTCGGCCTCCAGTCCGACCTGCTGGCCAACCACGTCCTGGGCCTTCACAACCTCGTCGTCATCACCGGCGATCCCCCCAAGATGGGCGACTACCCCCACGCCACGGCCGTCTTTGACCTCGACAGCGTCGGCCTCCTGCGCCTGATCAACAACCTCAACCGCGGCGTCGACCCCGCCGGCAAGCTCGTCGGCCAGACCACCCGCTTCCTGTGCGCCTGCGGCGTCGAACCCGCCGCCGCCGACTACGACCGCGAGCTGCGCCGCCTCGAACGAAAGCGCCAGGAGGGCGCCGAGTTCATCATGACCCAGCCCGTCTACGACCCCCTCCTCCTGGACCGCTTCCTGACCGACGTCCAGAGCCTCGACATGCCCGTCCTCGTCGGCCTCCTGCCCCTGGCCAGCGACAAGAACGCCGAGTTCCTCCACAACGAGGTCCCCGGCATGCAGATCCCCCAGCACATCCGCGACCGGATGAAGCAGGTCCAGCAAGGCCCCGACGCACGCGCCGAGGGCGTCCGCATCGCCCAGGAGACCCTCATCCAGGTCGCAGACCGCGTCGCCGGCGCCTACATCATGCCCCCCTTCGGGCGCTACTCCGCCGCCCTCGACATCCTCGAGTGCGTCGGCTTCACCAGAACCGTGGCCGCCTGACGCCGCCACCGACACCCCACGCCCATGAGCAAGCCAACCCCCCACGACGACAACCGCGGCGCCCGCAACGCCATGATCGCCATGCTCACGATCCCCATCCTCATGTGCGCGCTCATCGGCGTCGCCATGCTCTGGAGCGACCCCTCGCACGGCCTGATCCTGATCGCCCTGGCCGCCTCGCTCGGCCTGATCAACGGCCTCATCCTCAAGACCTTCCTCAAGAAACTCGACGAGCCCGGCTCGCCCTGACACCCCCCGAAAGGAGCACCGACGTGAAATACAATCGAATGGGCAACACCGGCCTGAAGGTCAGCGCCATCTCGCTTGGCGGCTGGCTGACCATGGGCGCCAGCGTCGACGACGGCGACGCCGGACAGATCCTGCGCGCCGCCGTCGACGCCGGGATCAACTTCCTCGACGTCGCCGACATCTACGCCCGCGGCGCCGCCGAGACCGTCCTGGGCAACACCATCAAGGACATGCGCCGCAGCGACCTGGTCATCTCCAGCAAGGTCTTCTGGCCCATGTCCGACAACCCCAACGACCGCGGCCTGAGCCGCAAGCACATCTTCGAGAGCGTCCACAAGTCGCTCCAGCGCCTCGGCACCGACTACCTCGACATCTACTTCTGCCACCGCTACGACAACGAGACCCCCCTGGAGGAGACCGCCCGCGCCATGGACGACCTCGTCCACCAGGGCAAGGTCCTCTACTGGGGCACCAGCGTCTGGACCGCCGATCAGCTCCACGACGCCCACTCCCTGGCCGACCGCAAGGGCCTCTACCCCCCCTCCGTCGAGCAGCCCATGTACAACCTCCTGGCCCGCACCATCGAAGACGACGTCATGCCCGCCGCGCAACAGCTCGGCATGGGCCTGGTCGTCTGGAGCCCCCTGGCCGGCGGCATCCTCACCGGCAAGTACAACGACGGCATCCCCGAGGACAGCCGCGGCGCCCGCACCAACTGGCTCTCCGGCTGGCTCACCGACGACAACCTCGACAAGGTCCGGCAGCTCACCGCCATCGCCCGCGACCTCGGCGTCACCCCCGCCCAGCTCTCCCTGGCCTGGCTCCTGACCCGACCCGGCCTGACCAGCGTCATCACCGGCGCCACCCGCGTCCAGCACGTCCGCGACAACCTCGCCGCCGCTGAGCTGGCCGACAGGCTCGAAGATGACCTCCTCCAGAAGATCGACGCCCTCTTCGCCCTGACCGCCTGATACCCAACCACAGCCGAGAGACTCACGTTGTGGCCGGTCCAGGCGGCGCCCTGAGCCTGTGCCATCACTGGGCGGTGCGGTGCACCAGCCTCGCTCAGGCCCAGGCCATCCCCCTGTCCTCGCCCACAAAGCAACCCCTTCGTCTGTGATTGGGTATGACCCCTGCCCGTCCCCGATCAACCCCGAAGCCCGATCCCTACCCTCCCCCCCAGGACCCCAACGGATCGCCCGCAAGCCCCGATCAACCCCCAAGCCCGACCCTGAAAGACCCCCCCAAGACCCCAATGGATCGCCCGCAAGCCCTAAAAGACCCCCCCAAGCAAAAAAAAATGACCCCCTCCAAGGGCCTTCGACCCCCGCCACTGCGAGATCCACCCTGGCCGGTACCGTCCGACTGGAAAAATAGACTATAAAAAGGGTTGTTTTGCACCTCGAACTGCTTTATATCTTGGTCACTGTCAACCGGCTGGGCGGTCGGATGGCCATGCCATAATTTCCTACCCCTCTGCCTGGCGTGAGCGCGCCAATAGGTAGAGAAATCCTCTCATGTCTGTCAGGTTCCCTGGCAGCTCTCCATAACTTCTTTCCTGCTCGGTTCTTCTCCTCCGCCCCAGGTAATGGGGAGGAGAGCCTCCTTCCTTTTTTCTTGTCGACCATAATTCCTATCGATTTTCTCAAGGGCTGTTTGAAGGTTGTCCCGTGGTGGTCTTCGCGCTAGTCTGTGGCTCGCTTGAGTGCCACGACCCGCCGCTCGGACAAGACACCATGAACACGACCCTCGCCCGCTCCTCGTTGAAGTCGAGCCCCCTCATCCTCGCCACGATGACCCTGACGCTCCTTGTCGCGTCGGGCCTGGGATCGCCCGCCGAGGCCCAGACCATCCGGGTCGCGGTGGCGTCCAGCGGCGCGCAGACGGGGGACCTGCTGGCCGGGCAGCTCAACGACGCCGTGGCCTTCGACTTCGTCGCAACCGTCGTCAACGCCAACCAGATCGACACCCTGGAGGAGCTTGAGGCCTTCGACGTGGTGGCTCTGGGCGAGTCGGGCTTTACCGACAACGACCACACCCAGGCCATGGCCGACGCGCTCTTGCGGTGGGTCCGCGAGCAGGGCGGGGGTGTCGTGACGGTGGGCTGGTTCGACTTCTCCACGCAGGGAGAAGACCCCATCGACGCCGTCCTGGACAACATCACCCCCATCGACGCGGCCCCCTTCCACTACAACTTCTGCGGCTCGAGCTCGACGATCCGGCTGGAGAACTCGGATCACGACATCACCCAGGGGCTGCCCGAGACGATCGCGCTGCCGACCTCGGGCAACGTCGAGTACACGCACCTGCCGCCGGACAACCCCAACGCCGAGATCCTCGGCAGCGTCGAGGGCCCGACTTGCAACGGCAACTCGCCGCGACACGCCATCGTGGCCGGCGATGAGGGGGAGGGCAGGACGGTCTACCTGGGCCCGCTCTATCTGGCGGCGGCCAGCTACAACGCCGTCGATCTGCGCACGGGGCCGATGGATCAGCTCGTCGAGCAGGCCGTGGCCTGGGCCTCGGGCGGGCAGGGTCAGGCCAACGCAGGCGGCCGGACCACCATCGACGAGGGCACCCTGGCGGTCGAGCTGGACGCCTCGCGCTCGCGCGGGGAGGTGGTGCTCTACCAGTGGGATCTGGACGGAGACGGCCAGTACGACGACGCCGAGGGCGTCATCATCGAGGTGGACACCTCCTCGCTCGACGGCCCCAGTGAGCGGATCGTGGGCCTCCAGACGACCACCAGCGACGCGCAGGTCTTCACCGCCGAGGCGCAGATCGTGGTCCGCAACGTCCCCCCCATCATCGTCAGCGAGCCGCCCGATCAGGCGTCGATAGGTCAAGAATATCAATACACCATCGCGGTCGAGGACCCGGCCGGGCCGCTGGACCCGCTGGAGTTCGAGCTGCTCGAAGGCCCCGAGGGGGTCACCTTCGAGGGGCAGGTGATGCGCTGGACGCCGGGACCGGAGCACTTCGAGCAGACGATCGACTTCGAGGTCCAGGTCGGCGACGGCGACGGCGGCTTTGATCAGCGGCGCTGGTCGATGTTCATCACCGCCCCCGATCAGGACCGCGACCGCATCCCCGACGAGGTCGACAACTGC
>SXGS01644259.1_pt1 | contig 17806 bp, 12 predicted proteins | sample 3174681 | NCBI WGS metagenome assembly SXGS01 (sample SAMN11356861, study PRJNA531348) | freshwater metagenome | isolation source: freshwater sample F1-80 | place: China: Fuxian Lake, Yuxi | collected 2017-12-25 | reverse complement strand
GAGATAAAATGGTACATGGCCTGCTCGGGACTGAGGCGGGCCACCGGCGGCAAGACCCCAAAAGCATCGCAGGTGAGCATGATGATATTGGTGGGGTGGTTGCCCAGGCCTTCAAACGAGGTATTGGGGATGTAGTTGAGCGGATAGGAGGCCCGGGTGTTTTCGGTTAAGGCATCGTCGTCTAGGTCCACCCGCCGCGTGTGGGGATCGATGGCCACGTTTTCGAGCACGGCCCCGAAGCGGTGGACAGCGCCGTGGATCTCGGGTTCGGCCTGGGCGTTGAGGCGGATGACCTTGGCGTAGCAGCCCCCCTCGAAGTTGAAGATCCCCCGCTCATTCCAGCCGTGTTCGTCGTCGCCGATGAGCATGTAGTTGGCGTTGGCCGAAAGCGTGGTCGTACCCGTGCCCGACAAGCCGAAGAAGAGCGAGGTCTCGCCGCGGCTGTTCTTGTTGGCCGAACAGTGCATACTCACCATCCCCTGGGTGGGGTAGAGGTAGTTGAGCACCGTGAACACGGCCTTTTTCATCTCTCCGGCGTAACTGGTGCCGCCGATGACGATGAGCCGGCGGGCCAGGTTGATCACCACAAAAACCTCGGAACGGGTGTGGTCGCGCTCGGGCACCGCTGCGAAGCCAGGGGCATAGACCAGTTGCCAGTCGGGGGCGAAGCAGGCCAGGTGCTCCTGGTCCATCTCGCGGATGAACATGTTGCGGGCAAAAAGGCTGTGCCAGGCCCGCTCGGTGAAAACCCGCAGGGGAACCCGGCATTGCGGGTCAGCGCCGGCATAACAGTCCTGCACAAAGATATCCAGCCCGCACAGGTACTCCTGTACCCGTTCCAGCAACTGCTCGAAATGCCCAGGGGCCATGGGGCGGTTGATCTTGCCCCACCAGACCGCTTTTTCGGAGCCCGGCTCTTGGACCACAAACTTGTCGCCCGGTGACCGGCCGGTGTACTTGCCGGTATGGACCACTACCGGACCCAGGTGGGCGATGGTGCCCTCGCCGCGCCGGACGATCTCCTCGTACAACATCGAGGTGGTCAAGTTGTGGCGCCATTTCCCTGGATCCCCCAGGTTCACCGCCTGTGCCGGTTCGTACATGGTCTTCCTTTCTCCGGATGACATTTGCCCCAATAATACGGCAAAGCGCCGATGGGGGTAAGTTCAAATCTGCCCCCTTGCACCTATACCTGTCAAAAGTGCAGCGCCACTGCCATCACCAGGCGCAGCACGCTGCTGAAATGGCAGGATTGCACTGAAGGCTGGCCCATCCAAATCATCCGAACCCAGTGCCGACTTTGTCCTTATAATGCGTATTAATAATTACTTGTGTTGATTATAGACCTCCGCCTCCAACCGAGCTGGCACAGCGATTGCATTCCCGAAAGGCGAGCAGCCAACCCGGTGCAAAACATCTCAACCCAAAGGAGGCCAGTCATGTTTGCCCGACCATTCTTCTCCAGCGTCAGCCCCTACACCCTGAGCGGCCCTGCCAACAGTCTGCAGCAGCTTCGACAGGATTTCGACCGCCTCTTCGAGGGTGCCTGGCAAGCGACCGACGAGTACCCGGCCGTCAATCTGTGGAACAACGGCGAGGGCGCTCTGGCCGTGGCCGAATTGCCCGGTTTCGCCCCCGGCGATATCGAGGTCTCGGTGGTGCAGAACGTCCTGACCCTGCGCGGCGAACGCCAGGGGCCAGAACCCAAGGAAGGCGAAACCTATCACCGCCGCGAGCGCTGGCACGGCAAGTTCACCCGTTCCCTGGCCCTGCCTTTCGAGGTCGACAGCACCAAGGTCGAGGCCCGGTTTAAGAACGGCGTGCTCAGCATCGCCCTGCCGCGTGCCGAGGCGCACCGCCCCCAGAAGATCGCCATCCACACCAACTAACCGACCTACCTGCGAGGAGGACCACACCATGAGCACCCAGACCCAGGCACTCGAGAAAAAAGCCCCTACGGCCCTTGCCACCCCGGACCGTCCCGCCACCCGGCGGGCCTACTCCCCGCGGGCCGATGTGTACGAAACCCCGGAGGAGATCGTGGTGGTCGCCGAACTGCCCGGCGTGAGCGAGGAGTCGCTGGACATCACCCTGGAGCAGCGCGAGTTGACCATCCGCGGGACCACCGCCCCCACTGCCCAGGAAGGATACCGCCTGATCTACAGCGAGTACGGGGAGGGCAACTACGAGCGCCGCTTCGTCCTGGCCGACAGCATCGACCGGAGCGGGATCGCCGCCAACCTCAAAAATGGCGTCTTGCAGCTGCGGCTACCCAAGGTCAAAGAAGCCCTCGCCCGCAAGATCCCAGTGAAGATCGAGTAGCCCCCGGCTCCATCCATCTTGGCCGCAGGGCGCTCAGGGCGCCCTGCGGTTTTTCGTTCCAGACACTTTACCGATCGATGGCGGTTGTTATATTAATGTCGAATCTCGAATACTGGCCGCCTCGCGGCCTATTGCCTACATAACCATTCGCGGAGATTGCCCCTTGATGCCTTTTGCCTTCGATCTCACCTTTGTCCTGCTCATTCCGCCGATGATCCTGGCGCTCTATGCGCAGTACAAGGTGCGTCACACCTACAAGAAGTTCAGTGAAGTCCCCTCCGCCGCCGGCCTCTCTGGAGCGGAAACGGCGCGCCGCCTGTTGCGCGACAACGGGATCCATGACGTGCAGGTGGAAGAGGTCCAGGGCATGCTTTCCGATCACTACGATCCGCGCGACAAGGTGGTGCGACTCTCTACCGACAACTACCGGGGCCACAGCCTGGCCGGCCTGGCCGTGGCCGCCCATGAGGTGGGCCACGCCATCCAGCACGCCAGCGGGTACCTACCGCTCAACCTGCGCCACGCCATCCTGCCGGTCTGCAATATCGGCTCGATGGCCGCCTTCCCGCTCTTCTTCATCGGCATGCTGATGAGGAGCGCCGGCATGATGGATCTGGGTATCGCCTTCTTCGCCGCGGTGGTGGTCTTCCAGGTCGTCACCCTACCGGTGGAGTTCAACGCCAGTTCGCGGGCCATGGCCCAGCTCGTCGACGGCCGTTACCTGGCCGTGCAAGAAAGCACCCTGGCCCGCAAGGTGCTCACTGCAGCGGCCCTCACCTATGTGGCGGCAGCCGCCACCTCGGTGATGCAGCTCTTGCAGTTCGTCCTGCAGCGCAACAACTCGGACGAGTAAGGTCACACCCCGCTGTATCCAGGGGCGCCTCCCCGCTGGGGAAGGCGCCCCTTCCTTTTTTCTTGACCCCCCCGCTCCCCGGCCCTATGCTCTGACACATCTCTCCACCGGGGGTACTATGGGCCGCAATGTCCGGGTGCTACTGCTGGTCTCCATCCTCTTCGGGGTGGCCAGCGGGATCTACGATTTTATCCTCCCCTATTATTTGGCAGGCCAGGGCCTCTCCTTCCAGAGCATGGGCTACATCTTCGCCTGTTCCACCCTGGCGATGTTCGCCGTGCGCATCGGCCTGGGCAACCTGGCAGACCAGTGGGGCAGCAAAAGGCTCTACCTGCTGGCCGTCACCAGTTGCGCCCTCGCCTGCCTGGCCACCCCCTTCACCGCCAGCCTGGTCCTGCTCATCACCCTGAAAACCCTGCGCGAGGTAGGGGTGCTGGCCCGCGACACAGCCCATCCCCTGCTGCTCTATGCCGAGGGGCGGAACCGCTTCGTCGATTTCATCGGCAAAACCCGCGGGGTCGAGTTCTTCTTTCTGGCGGTGGGCACCTGGATCGCCGGCGTCGGCATCGCCGCAGTGGGCGACCGGGGAGCCCTGTGGCTGGGGGCCGGCGCCCTGGTCGTGGCCGTGGTGCTGATAGGGCTGGGGGTGCGTTCTCAGGAACCAACCCACGCCCACAAGGCGGTCAGCCTACGCTCCCTGCTCAACTTCGACCTGCCGCGCAACCTCAAGGTCATCATGCTGGCCAACTTCATCTTTTCGGTGGGCCTGAGCACCAGCCACTGCTTCATCATGCCCCTCTTCTTCAGCCAGAAATTCGGCGAGCCGGCAGCCACCGTCTCCACGGTGATGACCATTCACCGGCTCACCTCGGTCCTGCCGCTCCTGCTGGTGGGTTACCTGAACCTCAAACACTACAAGGCCGTGTTCATCGCCACGGTTTTTCTCGAGGGCATCGCCATCAGCGCCGGGGCCCTCATCCCCGACTTCTTCTGGGCGGCGGCCATCTGGCTCTTGCACGACCTGGTGGGGGCCGGGATCTGGATCCCCATCCAGAGCGCCATCATCCAGGACGAGTGCCGCGAGGAATCGCGCGGCCTGGACCTGAGCAAAACCCTGGCCTTCTCGGCGCTGGGCGGCGCCATCGGCCCGGTCCTGGCCGGCTACCTGGCCGGGGTGTCCATCAGCGCCCCCTTTCTGGTCAGCGGTCTGCTGGTGGCCCTCTCGGCCGGCGTGCTCACCTCCTTGCGGCTAAAAACCAACCGACACGAGGAGGAGGCCGTCCCGCTGGCCGCCGTACCCGCCCGCTGAGCCCGGGGCCACCCCTCGAAAGCCCCCGTTTCCATCTTAATTTCTTTATATTATAGCGCCCTCAAACAAGGAGCCTGCTATGTACGTGCTCTTGCTGGCGCTGGTCTTTGCCGGCGCCCTCTGCCCGGCCGGGGCGGATATCCAATACACCGAGGAGATCTCCAACTCCGGCCTGGGGCCCAAGAAGGTGGGGGCCCGCAAAACCACCAACAGCATCTACATCAAAGGGACGCGGCAAAAGGTCCGCAGCCAGATCGAGACCAGCAAGGAACTGGCCCAGGCCCTCGAGAAGGAGGGCAAACCCCTCAACAGCAGCACCATCCTGCGCCTGGATGCGGCCAAACTCTACAAGGTGGACCACCTGCGTCAGACCTACGCGCAGGAGGTGTTGCCCGCCCCCGCTGCCAAGACCACCGCCAAGGCTGCCGCCGCCAACCCCAACGCCCCGGAAATCCAGTTCGAGGTCAAGGCCCTGCCCGATACCAGCCGTATCGAGGGTGTGCTCTGCCGGCGGGTGGCGGCCCAGATGAAGGCCCGCTATTACCAGCCGGGCACCAAGACCCTGCGCAAGGAGAACCGTTACCTGTACCAGGCCTGGATCGCCAAGGACTTCCCCGGCTACCAGGAGATCGAACGTTTCCAGCAGCTGCAGGCCCAGAAGACCTCCTTCCCCCCTCTGATCAGCGGCGACCTGGCCCAGTTGCAGGGTATCGTCGAGGACTACGACCAGTTGGCCGAAAAGGCAGCCGCCAAAGAACTCGACGGTTTGGTGCTGGAGTCGGTACTCAAGGTCTTCGTCAACAGCGGCAAAGGCGAGGAGCAGATCTTCCAACTGGGCCGCAAGATCCGGGGCCTCTCCTATACGGCCCTGCCCGATTCGATCTTCGAAGTGCCCAAGGACCTGAACCAGATCAAGAAATAGCCGATGACCCGCCGCCGCGCCGCCTGGCTGGGCCTGGCCCTGGGCCTGGTCCTGCTGGTGCTGGCCACTCCCGTGGGCCCCTGGCTGGTGGGCCGGGGACTGGTGAGCTTGGCCCCTCATTGGGGGTGGCAACTGTACCTGGGCCAGACTTCGGGCGCCCTGGCGGGCACGGTTTCGGTCGCCGACCTGCGGCTCTCCAGCCCCGGAGACAGCCTGCACTTCGCGCTCGACCGAGGTTCCTTCTCCCTCTGGCAGTACGCCTTGAATCTGCAGAACCCGGTGTTGCGGCTGAGGCTGGGCGCGACCACCGACAGCAGCGCCGCCGACACCGCCGGCCTGCGACTCCCGGTCTCCTCCTTTCCGAGGCTGGACCTCAGCGGCGGGGCGTTCCATCTTTCCCAGCCCGACAGCTTCCAGATTCACCTCGAAGACCTGGAGGCCCACTACCAGCCCACCGGCGACACCGCCGGCACCCTGCAGCTGAAGCTCACCCGCTGGCAGGTGATCCAGGGTGGCCTGGAACAGGCCGGCGGCGGCCTCGAGGCCGAGTTGCAGGTGGAGCCGGCGCGGCTCGCCCTGGCGCGGCTCCAGGCTCAAATACACAGCGGCCAGACCCAGTTCGACACCCAGGCCCGCGGCGCCCTGGGGCTGGGCCGCCGGTGGCCTGCCTCCTTCCAGATCGACACCGACCTGCGGGCCGATTCGCTGCGCGCCCGGCTGAACCTCGAATTGGAGGGGACCCTCAGCCCCCTGGATACCCGCCTGCTCCTGCTCGGCCAGCTGGAGGTCCCCACCCTAGGCCCGCTCGCCCTGCGGGCCCGCGGCAGCCTCGATTCGGCACGCGCCGTGGCCGACTCGCTCCAGTTAGAAGCCGCCGGTGGCCAGGCTCTGGGCCAGCTGGCCTACACCCTGGCCACCGACAGCCTGGCGCTGCAGCTGCGCCTCGACCACCTCGATTTGGCGCGCCTGAGTTCGGCCAGGGGCCAGGTGGATGGTCTGCTCCAGCTGCAAGCCAACCTGCAGGCAGAGCACTACACCGGCGACCTCGAGTTGTGGGGCCGCCAGCTCGAGACCCTGCCTGGCCCCCCGCTGGATGCCCAATTCCAGGCCAGGCTGCACCCCGGCCATCTGCTCGAAGCCAGCCTCGACTCCCGCCTTGGCCGCCTAGAGGCCAGGGGACCTATCAGCCCTGCCGGGCCATACGATCTGCAACTGGGCGGCACCCTCGATCCCAGCACCTTGCTCGGGTACGCCGCCGCGCCGGTGCAGCTGAAAGGCTGGGCCCGCCCCGACTCGCTACAGCTGCACCTGGACAGCCCCCACCTGCCCTTGCAAGGCATCCACCTGGGCCCGGTGCAGGCCGATTTAGCACTGATCGCCGGACATCTACTCAGCGCCAACCTGGCCCTGGCCAGCACCCAACTGCACGCCCGGCTGCACACCGATCTGGCGGCCAGCCGGCTTGACTCCCTGGTCGTCGAGCTGGCCTCCCTGCCCCTGGAGCAACTCGATGCCGAACTGGCCGGCACCCTGCATGGAAGGCTGCACGCCAGCGGCACCTTGGACCTGGCGGCCCTGCGCCTGGGCGGCCAACTCCAGCTCGTCGATGCCGCCTACCAGGGCTGGCAGGCAGGCGATCTAGGGGTGGAGCTACAATACACCGGCCAACACGCCCAGCTCCTCCTGCAGGGCCAGGGTCTGCGGGCGCTTTGTACGCTCGATAAGGGAGAACTTCTCGAAAGCCGCTTCGACCTGGACCAGGCCCTTTTCCGCCGCGGCCAGGCCGACAGCCTCGCCCTCTCGGGCCGCCTGCACCTGAAAGGCCCGATCTCGCACCCCGAGAGGATCGCCGCCGAAGGCCTGCTTTCCCGCCTGGCCCTTTATCAGGATAGCTGGGTGATCCGCACGGCCGACACCCTCCGCTTTGGGTACGCCGATCAGCGCTTGCGCTGCGAATCCTTCATCCTCCAGACCCCGGCCGGCTTGCTGCGCCTGGACGGCAGCCTCAGCCCAGACCTGCTGGCCGTCGAGGGCCGGATCGCCGCACTGGATCTGAGCAACTGGTCGCCGGCCATCACCGGAACCGGGCAGCTGCACTTCGCCCTGGGCGGCACGGCCAGCCACCCGCAGCTGCAGGCCCAGGCCACCCTTGACCAGCTCCAGCTAGACGGCAATACGCTGGGCCAGGTCGAGGCCCGCCTGGCCATGACCGACACCCTCCGCTTCGCCGCCCACCTGGAGCAGGATCAGGACCCGGAACGGGAGTTCTCATTCGAACTGGAGATCCCCACCGCCCCCCTCCTCGCGGCTGTCGACACCACCGCTGCCCAACTGCACCTGCGCCTGCACGCCCGCCAGGCCGACCTGCGCGCCCCACTCAGCCTGCTGCTGGCCGACAGCCTGGGCGGGCGCCTGAGTCTAGACGGCGATCTGCACCTACCCCTGGCCCTGCTAGCCGACAGCCGCCGCTGGCAGGACCTGGCAGGGCAGGTGTGCTTAGACCAGCTGCAGCTCGACAAACCAGGGTTGCGCCTGCACCTGCCGGACCAGGCACCGGCCACCGTCACCCTGGGCAGCGACCACCTCCAGATCCAGGGACTCGAATTGCTGCTGGAGCGCTTTGATCCGTCGGTCAATCGCCTGCTGCCGGCCGGTGCCCTGAGCCTCAGGGGGGTTTTCTCCCCCAGCATCCCCTCGCAGTTGCAGCTGGACCTGCGCGGCCTCGACCTACGGGCCCTGGACACCTGGAACCAAGAGGAAACCGGCATGCCTGCCGGCCAGGCCAGTCTGCAGGCGCGTTTTTCCGGCACCCTGGCCGACCCCGACCTAGACGCCGGGCTCGAGATCCTCACCGAGGAGTTGGGCCGGCTCGAGGGCCGTTTCCGCGGCGACGCCGGCAAGGGGGATCTGCAACTGGAGTGGCTGGCGCTCAGCGGCGACAGCCTCGAGGTCAAGGCCCAGCTTCCCTGGAACCTGAACGACGGCCTGGTCCACTGGGACCGCGGCCAGCTGCAGGCCTACTCCAGCGGTTTCAGCCTGCTGCCCTTGCTCGATCAGCTGCCCCAATTCGAGCGCCTCGACGGCACCCTGAGTATGGACCTGGCGGTGGCCGGCTTCGACGACCACCTGCTGCTGAAGGGCTGGGCCGCGGTCGAGGATGCCGAGTTGCGGCCCCTGGACGTCAAACCCTCGTACTTCTTTCCCGCAGGCCGCATCGAATTCGCCGGCCGGCGCGGCGAATTGCGCAACTTCGTCGGCCGCCCACTCAAAGGGGAAGGACGCGTTGAGCTGAGCGGCTATGTGGAGCTGGCGACCCTCGACTCGCTGACCTACGACCTGCATCTGCAGGCCCAGGACCTGCCGCTCAACTACGACGATGTCTTTGTAGCCCCGGGCATCGATATCCCCGATGCCAGCCTCAGCAGCACCGCCACCGGTTCCCTCTTCCGCGCTCAGGTGCGCATCGACCACGCCCAGGCCGAGGTGCCACTTTTCGACCCCAGCGCCCCGCCGGTGCCACCTCCCCCGGCGGCCGTGCGCGATCCCTTCCTCGAAAACATGCAGGTGGAGATCACCATCAACCTGCGCGACCTGCAGGTGGAGAACGAACTGACCGAATTGCAGGTCGAGGGTTTCTCCCGCATCTACGGCAGCTTTTACAGCCCCCAGTTCCAGGGAGGGATGGAGATCGCGGCAGGCAAGGTGGCGATGCTCAACAGCGAGTTCTCCTTTCAGAAGGGCCGTATCAGCCTGGACCGACCCGTGCCCACCTACTCCCTGCTCGACCTGGCCTACGAACCACTGCTGCTCAATCCCGATCTCGACCTCGAACTGGGCACCACCGTGCAGCTCTCCGGCAACGATGCCGCCGAGTTGGACGCCGAGGACTGCAAGGTGACCCTCAAGTTGCAGGGGCCCTACCTGGGAGTGGTGCCGGTGTTCACCTCCGAGCCGGCCATGCCCGAACAGGACCTCATCCGGCTGCTGGCTTTTGGTTCCATTCAGCAGAGCCAGGGTGGCGAGCGGGACGTCCTTTTCACCGCCGCCGGGCAGTTGCTGCTCAGCCGGCAGGTCAAGAAGATCGGCCTGGACCAGTTCCAGATCCTGCCCTCGGGCACGCTGCTGGAAACAGTGGGCAAACCCTCGATTCGGATGGGCAAGTTCTTCACCTTCCCCCTGCCCCTGCAGGTGAATTACGAGGCCTCGACCGAACTCCCCTCTTCGGGCCAGTTCCGCGTCGAGCATAAGGTGGGCACCTACCTGACCCTGACCGGGGCGGCACAGAGCAAGTACCAGCGCTACGGCTTGGGCATCGGCCTCAAAAAGGATTTCCGATGAGGCAGCTGCTGCTGCTCCTCCTCCTGCCGGTTCTGGCGCTGGCCGACCAGCGCGAGATCACCCTGGCCGAGGCCCAGGGCAAGGAGGTGAAGGAGATCCGCTTCGTCCACCTGCGCGACAAACCCTTCCGCAACCCGGACCTGCGCGCCGCCATGTTGACCCGCGAGGGCGAGCCCTTCCAGCGCCGCTTCTTCCGCGCCGATCTGGCGGCCATCGAAAGACTGTACCAGGGAGAGGGGTACATGGAGGTGAGTATCCCCGGCAGGGTACTGGTACTAGCGGACGACCGCGAGCTGTCTATCACCATCCGCATCGACAGCAAGGCCCGCTGGCTGGCTGCCGGCGTCAGCTTGGAACTGGCCGCCCCCTACGACACCACCGCCCTGCGCCAGCAACTGGAACTGGCGCCCGGCGGCATCTTCCGCTACAGCCAGGTGCTGCAGGACGAGCGCCGGCTTTTGACCTTCCTCAACCGCCGCGGCCACGCCCGAAGCACGGTGCAGAGCGAAGTCCAAATGGATCGGGCCGCCCACCAGGCCGAGGTGATCTACCGGATCGATCCCGGCAAGAGGATGTACTTCGGGGCCCTGAGCATCGTGCCCGACGACTCGCTGCGCAGCCTGCGCACCCGCCCCTCCCTGATCCAGCGCCAGGTCAGTTTTCGCACCGGCGAGCCCTACAATCCGGAGCAGCTCAAAGAGACCAGCGCCAGCCTGATGCGCACGGACCTGTTCCGCGGCATCACTCTCGACACCCTGCCGGTTTCCCCCGAGGACAGCCTGCAGCCGATTGAGATCCGCCTACTCGAAAAACGCTATCTGCATTTGGAGAGCAACGCCTTTCTCAATATCGCCGGCAGCCGCGTGGAGCCGGGCCTGAGCGCGAATCTTCAGCATCGCAACTGGCTGGGGCGCGGCACCCGCCTGGGCCTCGACGCCGGCATGGGCCGGCCTCTGCAGGGCGGCACCGTGTACCTGAGCGAACGCAACCTGCTCCGCTCGGGGGTGGACCTCACCCTTTCTACCGGGCTCACCGACGAGTGGGGCGGGTCCACCGAGGTCTATGCCGATCCCAGCGACTCCCTGCAGTTCGCCCTACTGACCACCAACGACTCCATCCTCAACGGGCTCTTGCTTTTCGTCGGCCCCGAAACCGCCAGCGAGTACATCGCCTCCTCCACCTACCGCTATGCCTCGGTGGAGCGGCTCTGGCAGTTCACCAGCACCCTGGGCAAGGCCTGGGAGCGGCAGCCGGCCGGGCAGTATCAGGCCGACTTCTCCGTGGCCTGGAACCAGGCCCGCACCCAGCCGGAGTTGCGCGGCGATATCGACTACAACTCCGAGGCCTCCACCCTCGCCGATACCATTACCGCCCCTACCGATACCTCCTCGGGCGGCTTCGAAGACGACCCCTTCGGCGGCGACGACCCCTTTGGCAACGACGATCCTTTCGGCAGCGACGACCCCTTTGGGGTAGATCCCGGCGGCATACCGCCTGCCATCTACCTGGATTATAGCGAGGGCCGTATCCCCATCGATCACACCTGGCAGCAGTTGCTGACCGACCGCTCCAACACCCTCAACTTCACCCTGCGCGTCCAGCGCGATACCCGCAACGATCCCATCGCCGCCACTCGCGGCACCTTCCTGCGGGCCTCGACGCTGTATGCCATCCAGATCGGCGGCCAGAACACCCGGGTGCTCGACGGCGACCTCGAAGCCCGCCTCTACCTGCCCCTCGGCCGCAACCTGGTCTGGGCCCAGTCCCTGCGCGGCGGACTCACTGCTTCGCTGCGCCGCGAACGCGCCCTGCCACAGCTCTACTGGAAGAAATACGGCGGCGAGGGCAGTGTGCGGGGGGTACCACTCAACAGCATCCAGGCCACCGGCGGCGGCCGGGTGGGGCTCAACCTGCGCAGCGAGTTGCGCCTCAAGATCAGCGATTTCGGCTTGGTGCTCTTCTGGGATCGGGGCGGGGTCTGGCGCCACACCGACCAGACCAACTGGCCGGGTATGGTGGACGGGTACGGCGCCGGCCTGCGCTATACCCTGGGCATCCCCTTCCGCCTGGACTTTGGCTGGAGCGGCGACCTGGGCGCGCGGCCGGTCATCTATTTCTCGATCGGCCAGGCCTTCTGAGCTGCGTTGACAGGGCCTGCCGGCACGGGTATATTCCACTCGTTCATTGACAATCGCTATTGGGGGCGATCTGGCTTCGACGGGGACGGAGAAGCTGGGATCGCGTGCCGAGGTCCCGGAGCCTCGTAAAAACTTTGGGAAACTTTTAATCGCCAACAATAACAACTACGCACTGGCCGCCTAAGCAATTAGGCGACCCACTGGGACTGGTGGTGCCTGCGCCGCTGGAACCGGTGTCATCTTATAGCAGGCTGGCCAACAGCTTTTGTTCAGGGGCTGTAGGCGAGATCTACTGAACTGGCCGGCTACGGATCCTGTCAGTTGGAGCTGCAACCGGCAAGATTAAACAACTGACTACGCACGTAGTGATCCGGTGGAACTGTTTTCGGACGCGGGTTCGAGTCCCGCCGCCTCCACCATTTTAGAAAAGCGCAACTCTCTTGAGTCAAAGGGAGTTGCGCTTTCTGTTTTTGCCCCTACTGCTTTCCGGTACAACCCTGGTACAACCTTCGTCCCGGTTTTCAGTAGGAATTAATGAGCAACCTCGCGGTGTTTTTTGAATTGTGCCGCCCAGGGGTCGTCCACCACCGCTCCAGGGCTCCGCTGGACCGCCTCCAAGATTTCAGCAGGACGATGCAACACACCGGCGCACAGCACCGCGCTGAGTTCCGGGACCTCGGGGAGACGATGGGTGGGATTGCCGCGGACCACCACTAGGTCTGCGGCACTACCGGAACCCAGGCGGCCCAATTGCGGTTGTCCCAGGAAAGCTCCGGCAGCTGAGGTTGCAGACTGCAAGGCTTCTATCTCGGACATGCCCGACTCGACCAACAGCGCCATCTCTCGCCACAGGCTCAGGCCCGCCGGCACAGCGCCGCAGGGCACGTCCGTGCCCGCCAGCGTCGGCACGCCCCGTTCCAGCAGCAAGCCAGTGAAACGCTGAGCGGCGCCCAGGGCTCGGCGCCATTGGTCCGCATCGGCCTGGTTGCGGACGGCGGTACCTTGCCAGGCGACTAGTTGCGGAGGTACCTGTGGCGAGTCGTCTGTTGCGGACCGGCCGGGGCTGCGGATGCGCCACTGCGAATCCCAGTACGCCAGGGTAGGCGTCGAGACTATCTGCAGTCGGGCGATTTCGTCGGCAACCCGCTGCTGGGCGTCAAGCGTGTCGCGCATACCTGGCAACCCCCAGATCGAAAGCCAACCGGGCGGGTGATCGGGCCAGACATCGGCCAGGATGCCGTCTAGGTGGAAAAATTCGTCGACGCCCGCCCGCCCGGCGACCAGCACCCCGTCAGCCAGGCAGTGTTTGGCCACCTTCAACCCGGCAGCATGTCCTTCCTGGACAGCCAGAGGCAGCAAATCCGTGGGGAAGCCGGCGTACAATTTGATCCCATCCACCTTTGCACCGGCGAGCTCACGGATGGCACTGACCACCCCCTCGTCATCGACACAGGACCGAGAAACCAGCGGATGGTTGGGTCGGGCCCCATCGAGAATGGGACCCAGGCACAGGATGCGCGGGGCCCCCTGCTCCACGGAAGCTCGCCGGCGCTGTTCCAGTATCCAGGCCAGGTCGTTGCCGGTATCGCGGACCGTAGTGACACCATAGGCCAGGAACAGGGGCAGCTGCCATCCCATCAGGTGGACGTGGGTATCGATTAGTCCTGGTAGAATGGTGGTGCCGGGCTCGCCATAGATCGGAAGGTCTGTGGGCAGGGCTGACCGAGGCACCAGGCTGGCGACGACGCCAGCCACCACTACCACGGCGTGGTCCTCCAGTACCCGTTGGCCGTCGAAGACCCGGTCGGCAACCCAGGCGAAACCTTGGTCAGGACCGGGCGGGCCATGCGTATCGCCTTGGTAGATCAGCATCTGATCACAACTCGGTGTATTTCTTGGCAGTACCCCGGGCCTTCTCGACGGGGTACTTCTGCTCGTTCAGCTTGATCTTGTCGAGCACGATCTGGCGCACATCCAGGCCGTGTTTGTGGGCCAGCAGCAGGGCAAACCCGATCACGTCCGCCAGCTCCTCGCGGATCTTGGCGGGGTCCGCCTCGTCAGCGCCCTTCCACAGGAAGGCCTCCAGGAGTTCCGCAGCCTCGAGGTTCAGGGCGATGGCCAGGTCCTTGGGGTTGTGGAACTGCTCCCAGTCGCGGGCGTCGCGGAAGGCGAGGAGTGCGTCAGTCAGCTCTTTGAGGTCACCCATCTCGATCACTTTTGAATCCCGTCATTCCTTACCCGCATTCGGCAGGGTATGTGCGCGTCAACTCATTGGGATGTTCATTGGCTGGCCAGGCATGACTGCATGAAGTTAGCAATATGATTGATGGCTTCGCGGCTTTCGGGGAGTTCGCGGATCTGAAATACATGGACCATCCCTGGCCAGACTTCAAGTTTCACTTCAACTCCGTCAGCTAGGGCTTTGGCTGCAACGCGAATACTATCGTCGCGAAGCATCTCATGCTCGCCGACTTGGATCAGCAGGGGCGGGATACCGGTGAAATCGCCAAATACCGGAGAGGCGAGTGGACTACGCGGATCTGCCTCCCCAAGATAGAGTTCCGCGAACACGGGCATGCACCGCGCACTACAGATGGGATCCTCTTCGGACTGCATCGATGCGCTAGCCAGCGTCAGGTCAGTACAGGCCGACAAGGGTATACCCGCTAACGGCAGTGGCCGGCAGCGGTCTCGTAACGCCAGTAGCGTTGCCAAGGTCAAGCCACCACCGGCTGAATCCCCGGCAATGAATGTTGCCTTTGAGGATGCCGGGCCGTACGGCCCCGAGGAGAGCATCCATTCGTGGGCGCGGATGCAGTCCTCAACCGCAGCTGGAAATCGATGTTCCGGTGCCAACCGGTAGTCGGGTAGGAGAACGGCACAGTGGGCCGCCGCCGAGAGGTGGGCAGCCAGAGGAAGATAGTTTGCGCCTGAGCCAGCAACAAAACCACCACCATGCAGATACAGCAGGCGCAGATCAGGGTCTGCATCGGGTGCCACTACCCATTCACAGGGCATACCGTCAATCTGCGAGAGTATACATTTGACCTCGCTGTTGGTCGGTACTTGGCGGATCCCCATTCCTTGGCGTAATCCGTCGAGGTTGAACTCTTTACCCACGGCACCGAATGCCGGATTCCTACGCAATTCCTGCAAGTATTCGCGACTTTCCTGTGAAACCATCAAATGTCTCCGTCGTTCTGGTAGTATACAGATCATCCCATGTCATATAACGATGCCATCTTGAGAAAGGTGTTGGTTGAGTTGAGGTATCTTGTCTGGTGGTACCGTGCGAGTATCGCCAGACGCCCCCCTCAACCAACGGGGGTAAGATATGCATCGTTTTGGCTAGGTTCAAAAACGCGCGCTGGTCGCCTGCCGAACCCGGAAGGGGAGTCCACTCCAGCGCTAAAAAAACCGGTTGTGTCAGTCGCTGGAGCTCTTGACCGGCCCGGGTGATCTGGCTGGGATGGTTGGCAATGCCGAAGAGCTTTTCGTTTGACACCGCCGACTCCCCGCCGCAACTTGCCTTCTGACTCCAAGTATTCCATAGGGGCCAATCTTCTCTTTTCGTCCCTCCAACACACACACAACGGGAGCGCCCCATGAAGATCACCGCCGTGAAGGTCTTTCCGGTTCGCGACTTCGTCTACGTCAAAATCATCACCGACCAGGGACTGCATGGCCTGGGCGAAGCCTCGCTCAGCGGCCGCTCCCTGGCGGTGGTCCAGGCCTTCGAACACCTCAGGCCCCTGCTCATCGGGCAGGACGCCACCCGCATTGAGCATCTGTGGCAGGATATCTTCCGCGGCACCTTCTGGCGCGGCGGGCCGGTGCTGCAGTCGGCCCTGGCCGGCATCGACATCGCGCTGTGGGACCTGGCCGGCAAAGCCCTTGGGGTGCCCACCTACCGGCTGCTGGGCGGCGCCTCACGCGACCGGGTGTTGGTCTACCGCCATGTGGGCGGGGCGACCCCGGAAGCGCTGGTGGAGAACGCGCGACGCCTGCTGGCTGAAGGCTGGAAAGTGCTGCGCATCTGCCCGGGCGACAACGTTGGCGACGGCTTCAATATGAGCCGGGCCATCCGCTGCGGCGTCGAGCACTTTTCCGCCCTGCGCCAGACCGTCGGCGAGGAGGTGGAGGTGATCTTCGAGGTGCACACCCGCCTGACCCCGATCCGCGCCATCGAGCTGTGCAACGCCATCGCCCCTTGGCGCCCCTACTTCGTCGAGGACCCGATCCGCTCCGAGAACCCCGGCTCCTTTGCCACCCTGCGCGCCCACACTGACGTGGCCCTGGGCACCGGCGAGCAACTGCACACCAAGTGGGCTTTCCGCGAACTCATCGAACAGGAGCTGATCGACTACCTGCGGGTGGACCTGTGCCACACCGGCGGCATCACCGAGGGCAAAAAGATCGCTGCCATGGGCGAGGTGCACTACCAGGAAATGGCCTGCCACTACACCTCGAGCCCGGTGAGCACCGCTGCCATGCTGCACCTGAATCTGGCCGTCCCCAACTGTGCGGTGCAGGAGTACGCGCCGTCGGGAGGGTTCCTGAACGAGGTGATCCAGCACGGCCTGAAAACCGAGGCGGGGTACCTACTTTGCCCAGAGGCGCCGGGCCTGGGCATCGAGATCGACGAGGAAGCGGCCGCCGCCTATCCGCATCAGCCCGGCGAGCCGCCGCATTGGCGGCGCGAGGACGGGTCGGTGCAGGACTGGTGAAACCGCCAACCCGGTCCGCCTGCCCAAGGCCACCCACCCCGAGGAGCCCCCATGGCCGGCATGGCCGCCATTGGCCGGTAAACACCTCGCTGCTCGAGGATCCCATTTCCGGCATCTGGTACGCCTAGGTCGGCTATTACCTCGAGGGCTAGGTTTTCGGCGAGGCCAGACCCATGACCCATTGCTGGGTCCATCGCTCCACCGAACAGGGCCACACCTGGACCGAAACCGGCCCCGTCTTCGCCGATCCCAACTGCCATTTCGCGGGAGACCAGTACCCTCCTCCCATCGCCTCCCGACACGATCGCCGGTCCTCCGCCTCTTGAAATAACACCTGCGGCCACGGATCAACACCAACCCGATCTCGGTGGTGACGATTCCACATATATGCCCGCTTCAGGGCGTTGGTGTTTACGCCGGCTCCGACGCCGCCACCATAACGAGCGGATACTGTTGGCGAATGCCTTGGATAGTTCTGTAACGACCTGTTTTATATATTGTGTAGCAGTCGTTCAACGCATTGCGTATCGTACGGTATTGGCGGTGGTTGTCGCTCATGATATGCTCCTTGTCGTTGGCAAACAACAAGATAAAGCATATCGAGCGGCACCCCGCCAACCTCACTTAAAATGTGTCCGGTAGTGAATTCTGAGAAATAAGTTAGATCTTGGGTCCGAGTCCCGCCGCCTCCACTAAATAAAAAGCGCGACCTTCCGCTGTGGAGGGTTGCGCTTTTTTTGCTTGGGCAGCAGGCGAGGGCAAGGCCTCCCTATGGTTAGGGCGCACCTTCCCGGATCATGCGTTCGAGCACAAAATCCCGGGCGGCAATGGGGAACTCCAGCGCGGCGCGGCGGTGGGAGGACTCAAAGATACCCATGATGATCTCCAGGGCGCGGCGGCCGTTCTGTGCCCTGCCCCGATGGATGGTCCGGCCCTCCACGGCTTCGATGAGTTCCTCGATCTCGCTGTGAAAGTTGGAATGGATGGCCGGCAGGTCGGGCGCATACCAACCGCGCTGCCGGAACCCGGATAACACCTTCAGCTTCGGGTTATCCGGGCGGTTGATTTCGATGATGCCGTCGGTGCCGATCAACTTGAAGGCAAAGGCCTGGTCGGCGCGCTCACCCAGTTCGATCAACCCCACCACCCCGTTGGCATAGCCGACGCGCCCGATGGCCATATCCTCCATCACCATGT
>SXGS01248948.1_pt1 | contig 17807 bp, 19 predicted proteins | sample 3174681 | NCBI WGS metagenome assembly SXGS01 (sample SAMN11356861, study PRJNA531348) | freshwater metagenome | isolation source: freshwater sample F1-80 | place: China: Fuxian Lake, Yuxi | collected 2017-12-25 | reverse complement strand
CGATCTTTCCGCCACGAACGAACGGGCAGAGGAGATCAATCACCTTGATGCCTGTCGCGAGGATTTCGGTCTTGGGATTGAGTGTGACGAACTCGGGCGGATCGCGGTGGATGGGCGCGTAGGTCGTGGCATTCACGGGGCCGCGTTCGTCGACGGGCTGACCCAGGAGATTGAAGACGCGGCCGAGCACGGCCTCGCCCACGGGCACTTTCAGCGACGACCCTGTGTCTTGGCATCCGTCGCCACGGCGCACGCCGTCGGTGGATGCGAGCGCAACGCAGCGGACCTCGCCGCCGCCGAGGTGCTTTGCGACCTCCCCCATGAGCATCGTCTTCACGCCGCGGAAGTCGAAGTCGACCTTCACCGCGTTGTAGATTTCAGGAAGCGCGTCCTCGGGAAACTGCGCGTCGAAGGTCGAACCGATGACTTGGGTGATCGTGCCTGTGGCGGCCATGGTGCTCTCGTGTTTCGGGGCTTTCCGGGCGGAAAATGGGCTTAGCAGGATACCGCGCCACCGCCAATGTGTCCAAGGGCTAGGAGATGCGTCGGCCGACGCTGGAATCCGCCCCCGCGACGCTGTCCCCAGGCTGCGCCACCAGCAGTCTCGCGCCGCGCTCAGTCGTGATGCGCACAGCGTCGCCGTCGGCCCACTGCACAAAGGTGCCCCCGAATCGCACGACCGAGGAGAGTCCCGAAGCGCTGGCGGCCCCTGCGACCACTGTCACGACCCTCGGAACTCCGCGGCAAGTCATGGTGGCCTCCGCGTCGGCACCGAGTGTCCATACCTCTCCGTCGAACGCCGGGCACGACGACACCGGATCGACGCGCACGAGTCCGGCGGGAACCGCGTCGTGCAGTTCGACGCGGCGAATCGGCTCGCAGTGAGAATCCGCGGGCAGGCGCATGGCCGCCAGCGCGTCGTCGAGGTGCAAAGGCCGTGTCGTGTCTCGTCGGCCCCAGTCCCAGACGCGGTAGGTGGTGTCGCTCGGCGTTTGGATCTCGGCAACGAGGAGCCCGGCGCCAAGCGCGTGGCAGGTGCCGCTTTCGAGGAAGACGGCGTCTCCAACTGTCACTTCGTGCGCCTCAAGGAGTTCGACGAGAGCGCCAGACCGAGCTCGCTCGACCACCTGCGCACTTGTGGTGCCGGGCTTGAATCCACGGTAGATACGCGCTCCCGGGGAACTGTCAAGGATCAGCCACGCTTCGTCCTTTGGGTCGGCCGCGTCTCGTGTGGCCCACCTCCGCGGGTGCACTTGCACGGAGAGGTTTTCCCGAGCGTCAAGCAGCTTCAGCATGAGGGGGAAAGTGTTGCCGGGTGATGGGGGCGCCCGTCCTAGGAGGTCCCCTCGGGTGCTCGGATCCGCGATGAGGTCGTGCAGCGACTTGCCCGAATGAAAGCCTTCGGCGATGAGAGTCCGATCCGCACCATCGGACTGTGCGAGGTCGCAGAGGAGCCACGCCTCACCGATTGGCGCCGCTGGCACCACGGCATCCGGGTGCGCGAGCGCGCGCAACTCTGAGCCGCCCCACGACCTCGCCTTGAAGAGCGGCGCGATCCGCAAGGGGCCGCGCGTTGCCCCCGCGAAACTCATATGGCCATGCCCGTGATCGAGGCCTCAAACACGAGCTTCCCGTTGACGAGTCCTTGAGCCTGACTGATGAACCGTCGTCGGTTGAATTCGATTTCAGAAGTGAGGATGATGAAGGAGTCGCCCGGGACGACCGTGCCGCGGAAGACGACATTGTCGCACCGAGTGAATCCAAGGAACCCTTTTGTCCTCCCGAGGCGCGTGTGAGCCACGCTGCAAAGTTGTGCAGCGGCCTCGATCATGAGCACCCCGGGAAAAAGCGGACGGCCTGGGATATGGCCTTCGACCCAGAACTCGTCGTGACGTATCTTCCTCTCGCCAAGGCACTTGGTGCCGTTTTCGCTGAACCAAATCACCCGATCCAGCATTCGCATGTGGCCGGATTGTGGGAGGTACTTGTCGATGCCGGCCTTGTCGCATGCGGTCGTCGAGAAGTCGATCCCGTCGATATCGAAGATGAGGGTGGATGCCATGAGACCCTCTATTTCAGCGAAAGGATGCGGTTTGCTACTATCGTGCGCAGCAGGAGGCAATCATCCATGATCATGCAATCTTACGAGAAGCTCATGGCCGCCGTGACGGCCGCGCGTGAGGACCTCGAAAAGGCCGCCGGTGGCAATCGCGCGGCGGGAACCCGTGCGCGCAAGGCAATGCAGGCCGTTCGTTCTGCAGCGCAGGATGTGCGAGTCGCCATTCTCGGCGCTCGCGATACGCCTCCCGCGGCGTAGGCAAGACGACAGGCCCGCCAAACGGTGCCGGATTGGAATGTGCTTGCGCGGTCGCGAATTCGCGTGCCGCGCAGTTTCATGCCTGCGGCCCGATGATCGACTTCGCGAACGGCAGCATGGACTTGAACGAGGGGTGCTCGCAGGAACCCATCAGTTCATAGAGAGCCGATACCGCCCCGGTGGGAATGCTTCCGGCTCTGGACATCCGCGCGAACGAGGGCTCGATTTGGTCCGGTTGTCCTGCCGAGACCGCGTCGGTGACATGGAATGTTTGGACGCCCGACGCACATGCGTCGAGCACCGTCTGCAGCACGCAGACATGAGCCTCAATGCCGCACACGAGCAGCGTGCGCCTTCGCCACTGCGAGATTTGTTTGGAGACCGAATCCGTCAGTGCGCTGAAGCGCGACTTCTCAAACACCGGTGTGCCTGTCGGGAATGCCGACGCGATCGGCGCCACAGTGTGACCGAGTCCGCGCGAATACTGCTCGGTGGCGAGGATCGGGATGTTCAGCAGTGAGCAGCCCCTCACGAGCGCGGCCACGCGGCGCACAAGGAGTTCATGTTCGTGGATCGTGCCGATGAGTCGATCCTGGACATCGACAACGAGGAGCGCGCACTCGTCCGGGATGAGTCGCTGAATCGGCATCGGGCTAGACCCTGAGTTCCGGTTCTCCGGCGATTGAGGGGCGATACCGGTCGCGCACGGGCTCGACGACCTGCACGACGAAGGCATCAGCCTGCTCGATGGATCGCCCGATGAATCCGGCCGCATCGAGTGCCTTGTCGAGGTCGATGCGCGCAAACATGGAATCGGTGGCGAGTCGCGTCAAGAGGTCGTTGGGTGCCCCTTCGCCCTTGATTTTCTGCGTCGCCGCCTTGGCGTGCGTGCGGAGCCGTTCGTGCGCCTCTTGGCGGTCGGCCCCATGGGCGACGGCGGCGAGCATGATCTCTTCGGTCGCGAGGACCGGGAGCTCCGCGGCGAGGCGCGCCCGGCACGCGTGCGGGTAGATGACGAGGCCGCCGGTCACATTCGCCATGACCTCGAGCGCGCCGTCGAGCGCGAGGAACGACTCCGCGATCGAGAGTCGTCGATTTGAAGAGTCATCGAGTGTCCGCTCGAGCCACTGTGTCGAAGCGGTGTCGTAGGCGTTGTGCACCATCGAAATCACAAACCGCGCAAGCCCGGTGGCGCGCTCGCATCGCATGGGGTTGCGCTTGTACGGCATCGCACTTGATCCGATCTGATCGCTCTCGCACGGTTCATCGACTTCCCGCAGGTTGGCAAGGAGGCGGATGTCGTTGGCCGTCTTGTGGACCGCGCACGCTGCGACGGCGAGCGATGAGAGCATCTGCGCGTCCCAAAGGCGCGGATAGGTCTGGCTCGTGAGCGGCCATGTTCGTCCGGCTGGCCATCCGAGGAGCTCGACGAAGCGTGCTTCGAGGCGGTCAACCTTCGCCGAGTCGCCCCCGCACAGAGCGAGGAACGATGCTTGAGTTCCGGTTGCACCTCGGAGGCCGCGCAGGCGGAGCCCGTCGCGTCGCGACTCCACCTCGTGGAGCGCGATGGCGAACTCTTGTCCCCAGAGCGCGGCACGGCGGCCCACGGTCAGCGGCTGAGCGGGCTGGAAGTGAGTGAACCCGAGGCACGGCTCGCTTCGCCAGGAGGTCGCCAGCGTCCCGAGGCGGTCGATCACCCGTGCGAGGCGCCGCGCGACCAGGTCGAGCGCCGCCCATTGGGTGAGCGCATCCGCATTGCAGACGACATCCTGACTCGTCGCACCCAGATGGATGATGCCACGCGCCGCAGGAGCTTGGTCGCCGAGCGTGTGCACATGCGCCATGACATCGTGACGGAGCCGCTGTTCGTGCGCGGCCGCTGCGGGAAGGTCGATCGCGTCAAGCACGCGCTCGATGGCATCGACTTGGGCCTGCGTGGGTCCAAGCGACAGCTCCATCTGGGCCTTCGCGAGGGCGAGCCAGACGCGGCGCCAATTCGAGAACCGAGTGTGGTCGCTCCAGATTCCACGCATTGCCGCCGACGCGTTGCGGGTCTCGAGTGCCGACCGGTAGGCATGGCTCGCGGGGGTGCTCGTCACGATGCCACTGTAGCGGAGTCGGGCCGTCGCGATTTCCCCACGCGCGGCTCCGTGCCCGCCATCAGCCGCGTGAAGTTGGCGCGATGCTTCCAGATCACGAGAGCGCCGAGGAGGGCGCTGGCAATGAGGAGTGACAGCCCTGAGCGCACGCGCCCAATCGAGCCGTCATCAATGGGCCACGCCGCGTACGCGGCATAGAAGAAGGGCAGGGAGCCCGCGGCCACGATCGATGCGAGCGAGACAAAGCGGAACGCGGCAAGGAGCGCGATCCAGACCGCGAGGGCCGAGAGCGACGCGAACGACATTGAGGGCCACATCGCAACGAGCGCGCCGAAACTTGTGGCAACCCCTTTGCCTCCCTTGAAGCCGACCCACGGGGAATACACATGCCCCAGAATCGCTCCGGCGCCGACAAGCGGCGCGAGCCAGTGCCGTACGGGATCCGCGGCATCGGCGCCTTCAGAGGCAAGTGCGATGACACTGATGACGGGGATCGCTCCCTTGAGGGCGTCGAGCCCGAAGCAGAGAAAGCCGAACCGACGCCCGAGCACCCGTCCGACATTTGTCGCGCCGATGTTCTTCGAGCCCACCGTGCGGACATCGATACCGCGCAGGCGCCCGATGATGAGTCCGAACGGAATGCTGCCAACCACGAACGCGCTTGCGATCGCAACGAGCCAGAGGGGGATCATCGGGCGGCGATCCTAGCCTTGCGCCGAGGTTCGCTTCACAAGAGCGATCCCCGCATGGATGGCGTCGGCCGTCGTGATGCGGTCGATCGCGCAGAGTGTTTCGCGGTCGTCCGCGCACTCCGATTCGGTGAGAAACGGCTCGGCGATGAGGCGTCGCTCCAGCGGGTAGTCGCTCGGTGTCCACCGATGGTCGGTCGGGCCGAAGAGCGTGAGACACGGCGTGGCCAGCGCCGCGGCCATATGGCTCGGTCCAGTGTCGTTCGTGATGAGCAGGCGCGTGCGCTCGAGGACTCCCTTGAGCGTTGCGAGCGTGATACCTCCGGCGCACAGGTCGAGAGCGTTGCAAGCGCGCGCGACTTCGGCGCAGAGCGGGGCTTCGCTGGGTGAACCCGTGACGGCGATGCGCTCGCGAGCAAGGCCATCGAGACCCGACTCGGCGATGGCGAGCGCGGCCCGTGCGAACTGCGCCGGCGCCCAGCGCTTGTCGGTGCGGATGGCTCCGGGGTTGATGAGGATCCAATCGCGTCGTGGTGGTGCGCCGGGTCCCGATCGCAGCATCTTTGCCGCGTCCTCGCGTTCTTGGCCGGTCACCGTGAGTTCGGGCGGTCCGCTTGCCGATCCGGTGCCGAGCCACTCGCCGACAATTCTGCCGTAAACGGCGGCGGCCGTGCGCAATCCCTTCGGATCGCTGATCGCCGTTGTGAGGAGCCACGACCGGCCGTCTCGAGCGGTTCCGGCGCGTTCTCGCGCGCCCGTAAGGCGCGCAGCGAGGGCACTGCGGAACGAGTTGGGCAGGACGAGTGCCGCGTCGAACCTCCGAGCTCGCAGCGCGAGGATCTCGCGCAGTCCTGAGGGGCCACGCATCGCGCCCCCGACGAAGGTGTCGATCGACGCGAGGCCGTGTGCGAGGGGCGCGAGCTGGGGACGCCCGAAGGCCACGATCATGGCACTCGGGCAATTCGCTCTGAGGTGGCGAAGCGATGGCGTCGCCATACAGAAGTCGCCCACCCACGAGGGCATGATGACAAGAATCGATTTGAGGTCTTTCCTCACTGACCCATCCAGAGCGGACCCGCGCCATGCGAAGCCTGCTGAGCATCCGTCGCGCGCCGAAGTTCCGCAACGAATCCGAGGGCGACGATCTCGGTCCCGATGACTTCGACGAGCGCACCGAGCTCGTTCACTTCGGTGCGCACGAGCCGGACACCCTGACGCTGGGCGATCTCCTGAGCGACGCAGGCAATTCCTGCTCGAATCTCGGCGCTCTCAAGCGCGCCCGCACGCGCGCAAAGACGCGCCGCAGCGGTCGCCGCCCACCGCGGCGAGCCGTCCTTCCCGTCGGCGCGAAGGACTCGCTGCGCTGCGTGGAGGAGGTCGACCTCCTCGAAATCTGCGGCCGAGAATGCCGACGGGTTTGTGCCGGCCGCGTTGCTCGGGCGCACGAGGATCGTTCGGCACCCCGCAGCGCGTCCAGCCTCGATGTCGCGCTCTTGATCCCCGATCATCCAGCTCAAGTGAAGGTCGATGCCGAGCGTCATCGCAGCATCGAGAATCATGCCCGGGGATGGTTTTCGCCATGGGTGCTCACGGGCGTACTCGGTGACGCTTCCATCGGGATGGAACGGACAGAAGCGCCAGTGGTCGATGAGCGGTGACGCGCCGGTCCACTCGGCCGCGGCGCGCAGGAGTTGCTCGGTCCTCTCGTGGACCGCATCGACATCGCGCTCTGTGTAGTGGCCACGCGCCACGCCGCCCTGGTTGGAAACAACGATCGTCGTGTAGCCGGCTTCCTTGAGCGCGCGCACGGCCCACGCGGCCCCCGGGAGGAGTTCCACGAGTCGTGGATCGCCAAGGTCGCCATCGTTCGCGATGAGCGTGTTGTCGCGGTCGAGGAAGACGCCGCAGCGCACGGAGTGAGCCTAGCTGACGGCGCGGCGACGGGCGCCTAGCAAATCGTCGATGGTTCCGACGCGGGGTCGATGCCGGTGGGTCGATCGCCGAAACTCGTGCCGATCGCGCGGGCAGCGGTGATGAGCGGATGGCCCAGCGGGACGCGGCGCTGCTTCCCGGCCGACGCGAGCAGGTCGATGTCCGTATAGAGGTTGTTGTCGCGCACCACCAGGCGTCCTCGCGCCCCTTGCATGAGGGTGTGGATCGCGTGGAATCCGAAGTTGGTGGCGAGGATCCGATCAGCGGCGACAGGGGTCCCGCCGCGGACGATGTGCCCGAGGACGGTCGTGCGCACTTCGACGGCGGTGAGCGAGGCGATGACCTCAGCGACGCGCTCACCAATGCCGCCGAGCCGAATCGGGTCCGGGCTCAGCGGGTCCATTCGCGCAACCACCTGCTTCCCACCGCGCGGCGTCGCCCCCTCAGCCACAACGACGATGGCGAACCCGGGACCGCGCATTCGCTGATCGATGAACCGCGCGATGTTTTCTTCGTCGTAGGGAATCTCAGGCATGAGGACCATGTCGGACCCACTCGCCACACCAGCGGTCAGTGCGATCCATCCGGCATTGCGGCCCATCACTTCGCACACGATCACCCGGTGGTGACTGTCAGCCGTCGAGTGGAGCCGGTCGAGCGCGTCGGTCGCGGTGGCCACCGCCGTGAGGAACCCGAAGCTGATTTCGGTGCCGACGAGGTCGTTGTCAATGGTCTTGGGAATGCCAATGATGTTGACGCCCGCCGCAACCAAGGATGCCGCGGCCGCCATCGTGCCGTCGCCGCCGATCACAATGAGCGCGTCGATGCCATGCCGGCGAATCGTCGCGAGGCAGCGGGGGGTCACATCGGAAAACACCACGCTTCCATCGGGATTCACGCCCGTGGGATGGTGGCGCGGGTTGCACCGATTGTTGCTGCCGAGGATGGTCCCGCCGCGCGTGAGGATTCCCGAAACATCGCGGAATGACAACGGCCGCACGCGGTCATCGACGAGCCCGATGAAGCCATCCTCGATGCCGACAACCTCGATGCCGTGGCGAAGGATGGCCGTCTTGGTCACGGCGCGGATCACGGCGTTGAGCCCCGGACAATCGCCTCCGGCGGTGAGGACACCGATGCGTCGAATCGCGTTCGTGGTCATCGCGCGATGACTCTATCCGCGACTTGGAGTGAGAGTCTCGGCTAGTCTTGAACCGTCATGCAGATCGCCTCGCGCATCGAAGCCATGAAGGAGTCCGCCACGCTGGCCGTGGGCGCAAAGGTCGGAGCCTTGCGCGCTGCGGGCGTCGATGTCGTGGGGTTCGCGATGGGGGAGCCGGACTTCGATACGCCGACGAACATCAAGCGAGCAGCGATCGCGGCCCTCGAGTCGGGCATGACCAAGTACGCCCCGACGGCTGGCGACAAGGCCGCGCGAGAGGCGATCGCCGAGAAGTTTCGCCGCGAGAACGGGATCGCATGCAAGGCCGAGCATGTCACCGTGACGGTTGGCGCGAAGCACGCTATCTACATGGCGCTTCAGGCGATGATCGAGCCAGGTCGCGGCGACGAGTTTCTCCTGCCCACGCCCGCGTGGGTCAGCTACCGACCGCTCATTGAACTCGCCGGTGGCGTCTGCATCGAGATTCCCGGGTCGATCGATCATGCCTTCGCCGTCACGGCGGCGCAGGTTCGCGCGGCGATCACGCCACGAACGGTTGGCATCCTTCTCAATTCACCGAGCAATCCCTGCGGGGTGGTGGTGGCGCCGAGAGAACTCAAGGCCATCGTGGATGTCGTCGCTCAGCACCCCCGAGTGGCCATCCTCTCGGATGAGATCTACGAGAGGCTGGTGTTCCCGGAGGTTTCCCCGGACGCTGTGCACTGGTCGCCTGGCAGCGACCCGCGCGTGGCCATGCGGACCGTGACCGTCAACGGACTCAGCAAGGCATTCGCCATGACCGGGTGGCGCATCGGCTACCTCTGCGCTCCCGGCGGCACATTCGCGCGAGAGATCATCAAGCTGCAGGGACAAATGACCAACTCGATCGCGAGTTTCTTCCTTCCAGCGATCGTCGAAGCGCTGTCGCCGTCGAGCGCATCGCAGGTCGAGACGATGCGCGCGGCGTTCGCCTCGCGCGCACGGCTGATTCACGCGGGCCTTCTCGAGATCCCTGGGATGCAGTGCGTCCAACCGACCGGCGCGTTCTATGCCTTCCCAGACATCTCGGCGCTCATTGGGTCGCGCACAATGAAGGGTGCGATCATCCGCTCGGCGCAGTCGTTTGCCGACGCGCTCTTGGACGAAGCGCATGTCGCGGTCGTTCCCGGCGAGGACTTCGGCGATTGCGCGAAGACTCACATCCGCCTCTCCTTCGCCTGTTCAGAGGCGCAGATCACCAAAGGCTTGGATCGGATCAAGCGTTTTGTGAACTCGCTCGCGGGCGCGCCATCGACCGCGAAGGTCGGCTCCGTCAGCTGACGCCCAGCGTCACGGGCACCGGTTGTGGCCGCGGCTGGTAGTTCGGGCTGAGCGCAATGTTGAGCGGTCGGCGCAATCCGTTAGGGTCGCGCGGGATGTTGTCTTCGTCGATCACGCGCTGGATCGCCATGATGCCTTCGATCAGCATCTCAGGTCGAGGCGGGCAGCCTGGGACATACACATCAACGGGGATGTACTGATCGATCCCCTGGACGACCGCGTAGGTGTCGAAAACGCCGCCTGTCGAAGCGCACGCGCCCATCGAAATGACCCACTTGGGTTCAGCCATTTGCTGGTAGACGCGCTGGAGGACGGGAAGCGTCTTCACGCTGACGCGTCCGGCCATGATGAGCAGGTCCGCCTGCCGAGGCGAGAATCGCATGACTTCCGCGCCGAAGCGAGCGAGGTCGAAGCGAGAGCACGCCGTGGCCATCAACTCGATGCCGCAGCACGCCGTTGCGAACGGCATGGGCCAGATGCTGGAACGGCGCGCCCAGTTCACCACGCGATTGAGTTGCGTGGTCACGACGCTGTCGGAAGGAAGTGCGGCTTCGAGACCCATGGGAAATGGAGTGTAGTCAGGTCACGCAGACTGCACTACTTCGCCATCAGTTGCTTCTTCTTCCGGTAGTAGGTCTCTGGATCCTGTCCGGCAGGGACCGGACCCCACATGAGTTCGTCGAGGGCTCCCGGCTTCTCGTCGAAGTCCGGCTTGCTGACCTCCGAGACCACATCGCCATGTCGGGTCCGTACAACGCGTTCGTAGCAGCCCGCGGAACTGGCGACCGAAGCGCCAAGGAGCGCCAGCGCGGCACGGCGCAGGCGCACGCGCATCAGAGCATCATCCGCTCGAGTTCAACAGTCGACTGCGCAATCGTGAAGAGCCGATCGACGCGCATCAGGTGGAAGAGTTCGGCCAGTTGAACATTCATCCCTGTCAGGACGGGTTTGAGTCCTGCGTCCACCGCACGGTTGCGGAGGTCCACACAGAGCCCGAGTCCCATGCTCGACAGCGCATCGGTGCGGGAGAGGTCAATGATGAAGCGCTTGCCCTTGACCGCTGACTCAAGGCTGCGAGCCGCCTCTTCGACGATCGCGAGGGCCTCGCGCGCACCAATCGCCGGCGCGTGGAGGCGGACGATCACATGTTGATTCTTGGTGCTGATCGTGACGAGGGTCGTCGTCGATGATGCTGGACTGTCGGGATTCATGGGACTGTGCTCAGTGTGCCGTTTCAACCGGCGGTGCAGCGGGCTGCGACTTCGACGCCAGCGTCAGCCCCGCGACGCACGCCACCTGTGCGTTGCGGAGCCGCTCGACGATACCACCGGGTCCATCCGTCCGTCGCTCCGAGGCCATCTCAAATCCCACCCTGAGCACCGCCTCAACGGGGATCGAGTCCAGCGGTCGCGCCGGCGAGAGGATCCCCTCGTCGCGTGCGACAACGATGAACTGGGACTCAACGAGTCGATCCACGAGGCGATTGGTCACGCCGATGTCGAGCGCGAGCGCGTCAGCAAGGCCAGCGACATGGCATGGTTGACCCGCCCCGAATCTCCGAGCGAGCCACTCCATCGCTGCAACCGCAATGGACGGGTCAAAGGGAGGCGTTGGAGGATCCAGCGCCGTCCGTCTGGACTCGCGATTCATCAGGATGTTCAAGAGCGACGAGACTTGAAGCCCGAACAGCACGATCAGCCACATCGCATACACCCAGAACATGAAGAGGGGGACGAATCCCAGCGATCCGTAGAGGCGGTTGACGGCAAACGCTCGCTCTATGTAGAAGCCAAGTCCGCTGCGGCCGACCTCGAGCCCCAACGCACCCACGAGCGCACCCAGAAGAGTCGGACTCCAGTGCATCCGTTGGGCCGGGATCACCCCGTAGGAGAAGATGAGCAACCCCCACAGGAGCAAGAACCCGAGGATCGGTTCGAGGAATCGGAACGCGTGCCTCGCGGACTCCACGCTAAAGAGCATGTTGCGCAGTTCGGTGGTGACGAAGGGCAGGGCCGCCAGGATCACCGGGCCCAGCGTGAGCACCGACCAGTACACGAGGATCCGTCGGCCCCAGCCTCTTGAGTTGGGCACTCGGCAGACGATGTTGAACGACTCTTCGATCGCCACGATGAGCCAGAGCGCCGACGCGATGACGACGGCGATCCCGACGAAGCCGAGTGCTGAAAAGTTCAGTGTTCCCGTGTAGGCCACGAGCCCCTCGATCCACGCACTCAGCGCCGGTGCGGTCTGTAACGGGCTGTCCACCGTCGAGGGACCATGAATTGCATCGAGCCCCGCCAACTCCCCCATCGAGCGCACGAATCTCGGGAACTCTTCTCCCATGAGGCTTCGTGTGACGAGCGTGGCGACGAAGAGCACCGGGATGAGCCCGAAAAGTGTGCGAAATGCGAGCGCGGCGGCCATGTCGGGCGCACGGACCGCCGCCAAGTGCGCGAGGCACCACTTAGCGATGATCCATCCGCGGCTTGATGACTTGACGAGGCTCACACCCCGAGTCTACGGGGCGCTACTTGACGGGCATCGATGGCAGGTCGAACGAGAATCCGAAGAGCGATGCGCCTGCGCTCGAATCGGCGTCGCGCCACGGCCCATGCAAGGCGATGGCGTGCAGGCGTCCTGGTTCAGAGAACACATCGTCGCCGGGTCCAAGATCGACGAGCACGCTGACCGATCGAGTGTGACGCTTCGCGAAGTGGTAACCGTTGTCACCCGAGGCGCCTTGGGAACATGGTCCGCGCGCTTGGTACCGGTCGCTCCCCGAAAGATCCACGAGTGCGGCCGCCGATTGGTGTGCGGCGGCACCCTGAGAAAGGAGCGCTCCTCGATAGATGTCATCGCCGCAGGCATCGAGCAGAAGCGCCATCGACTCGTCCCACGCGGCGCCCTGGCTCGCGGCCGTCGTGGCCCAATAGGTGTCGTTGCCAGTGAGGTCGATGAGGACGCCGGCGCCTTGATGCGCGGCGAAGCCCTGCGAGTACCGATCGCCTCGATAGAGGTCGTCGCCTGCCACATCGATGAGCGCGCCGAATGCGTGGTAGTAGGCGCCGCCCTGCGAAAACTCGCCGGCTTCGTATCGATCATCACCCGCACCGTCGACGAGTAGCCCCGTGCCGCCGGCACAGAGCTGGCGTGCGCCAAAGCCGATGCCCTGACTCATCGAATAGAAGACAGCCGCGAGGTCGTACGCGCTTCCGACGCGTCCGTCGGCCCGATAGAGGTCGTTCCCCTTCGTGTCGAGGATCGCGCCGAAACCGAGTGGTCCTCCCAGACCCTGCGAGTACGAGGCCGACTCGTACACATCGTTGCCCGCCTGATCGACGATGGCGCCGACCCCGAACGCCCCCGCGCCGAGCGAAAATGACGCTCCGGAGTATCGATCGTCGCCCGTGCGATCGAGAATCATGCCGGCTCCGAGAATGCCGGCGCCACACCCGAAGTCTCCGCTCGAGTAGTGGTCGTTCCCCTCGGCGTCATCGATGAATGAGAGGCCGAGGAACCCGGAGGCGGGGCCCTGATGCTCGGTGCCCTCGTATCGGTCATGCCCGGCAAGGTCAATGATGCCTTGGCTTCCCGTGCGCACTCGCGTCCATCGATAGGTGTCGTTGCCGCTAGGGTCAAGGACGCCCGCAATCGTGCCCATGTCGTACGCATTGTCGCCGAGACCGCCGATGACGATCCATCCGATGCCATCGACCTGCTGTGCCGCAAGGACTTGTCCTTGGATCGCGCCTTGGATCGCCGCAGGAACAGGCTCGGCTTCGGCCACTCGCCAATCGATCTCGATGCCGAGCGTCGCGTCGAGGTGCGCGATCGCGCGCGCGAACTGGAGCATGGCGCCGGATTGGCTTGCGTCCATTGCGCGTGCAAGTCTCTCAACCACGGCGTCTTTCTCGGAGGCCGCTGCACCTGGATTCACCGCGTCACCGATCCACTTGACGAAGGCTCTCGCTTCCTCGTGTGACGGCCGATCGGCGATCGCCGGTTCGAGGATGACGCGCGGCGCATTGAGCAGGAAGTCCATCGCGTAGATGGCTCCTTGGACCGACGGCACCGGGATGCTCCCTTGCGCGGGAGGCAGGGCCGCGCAGTCGCCGCCAAATGCAACCACGACAAGTTCGGCCACGACGCGCTGCGGCGTGCGCGATCCGTCGCGCGTGGAGACCATCCCGGAAAGGGCGCGGGTGCCAAGGATGGCGGTCGGCGAGGGGAGATCGAGCGGCGCCGCGGCCGCCATCCGCATCGACGCGCCTTGCATGACACGCGGAGGCGTTCGGCACGCGGTCGAAAGAAAAGAGATGGCGCTGCCGACCTGATCGCGCAGCCCCGCATCCTCGATCGTCCTCCCGAGAAGAACTCCCGTCGCGGATGGATCGAGAGCTGCCGATGCCTCCGACGCCGCCCGGGAGAGGGTGGCGGCCGGATCGACGACCTCAATAGGCACCACCTTGGCTTGCCCGGTGCATCCGGCAACGAGTGCCACAGCGAGAGAAGGCAGGACCTGGTTCATCGGAACTCGAGGCTACTCGCCTCGTGAGCGGCTACCTTGCGGCAATGCCCCGTCGCGCCGCGAAGCCGTCCCATTCGTTCACCGACTCGTCGCACGGCGTGCGAATTCAGAAACTCCTCGCCGATGCGGGTGTCGCGTCTCGCCGCGCCGCTGAGGCGCTCGTCGCTCAGGGCCTGGTCACAGTCAATGGCGAAGTCATCGATGCGCTGCCCGCCTGGGTCGATGCGTCGAAGGACCGCATCGTCGTTGAAGGCAGGCCGCTCAAGCGCTCGAAGGAACTCGTCTATGTCATGCTGCACAAGCCGACGGGATTCGTCTGCACCAACAGCGATCCCGAAGGCCGACGGCGTGCGATCGATCTCGTCGAGCACCCCACGAAGGCGCGGCTCTATCCGGTCGGTCGCCTCGACATGGACTCAAGTGGCCTCCTGCTTCTGACAAACGATGGTGAACTCGCCAACCGCCTCACGCATCCGCGCTACGAAGTCCACAAGGAGTACGAAGTCCTCGTGAAGGGAGTGCTCGGCCCATCCGATGCCGCGCGCCTCGAAGAGGGGATCTTCCTTCCGGCGGGGGAGACTCCTGGCTCGCGCACGCGCGACTCACACATCAAGATCCTCCGTCGCGATGGCGATCGCACGCTGCTCACGCTGGAACTTCGCGAGGGGCGCAATCGGCAAGTGCGGCGGATGATGGCGGACCTCGGCCACCCTGTGAAACGGCTCCGTCGCATCCGGATGGGACCGCTCAAACTCAAGGGCCTCGCCATCGGTGCGTGGCGCGACCTCACGCCCGTCGAACTCGCGATCCTGAGGCGTCAGGCGTTCGCCGATGCAGCGACGCTGCATCGACGCTCGCGCCGCTGATCGCCCTACACTTGCTTCGATGCCACAGTACGAGTACATCAGCGACAGCGACGGCGCGGTCATCACGCTGCTTCGGCCGATGGCCGACGCCGACAAGCCCGTTGATGATCCTGAAGGGAAGGGGCGGAGCTTCCGTCGGACGCTGAGCGTGTTTGGGACGCGTGGCTCGACTGGCGCCTCGGGCGGCCATGTCCATTCGGGCGGGTGCTGTCCCTGTGGCAAGCCCCAATCGCAGTGCGGCAGCTCCTGAGCGACAATGCACCGCGTTGGTGTCGACTTTTCGGGAGCTGAAGATGGCGGTGGCCACAAGATCCGGGTCGCGTCGTGGCGCGCAGGGGAAGAGGTTGTCGCGGCGCGGACCGATCGACGCGGACTGGTTCGGCTCATCACTGAGAGCGCGCAGCGGGGGGAACCGAGTCTCTGGCGCATCGACGCTCCTGGGGGGATCCCGCGAGCGACGATTCGCGAGCACGGTGCGACCCAAGACTGGCTTGCGGCGGCGAAGTGGATGCACTCCTTCGGGAGCCCTCGTGCATGGCGGACCGCGCTGCGCTCGGTGTCGCGTGTCGAACCAAGACGCCAGACGGATCTCGACCGGCACGCGCCGCTTGCGCCGATGAACCTCCGCGTCTTCAAGCAGACCTGGACCTTCGTGGCCGAGATCCTCCTGCCGCTTCACAACGCTGGTGTTTCGATCGAGCCGATGGCTCCGCGTCAGAGCCCGTGCGTTGTGTGCGAGGGGTGCCCGGCGAGCGTGCTCATCGCCCGTGGTTGGCCCTCACACAAGTACAAGGGAGGCGGCGAGCCTCCCGCGCGGGTGCGCCGGACGATCGCGTCGGCGCTCGTGGAGTCAGGGATTCCGCTGCGCAGGGCACTCGTGGAGGAAGCCGTCGCCGATGAACAGGGCGACCTCCTTGACGCCTTCGTGCTCCTTGGCCCGGAGTTTTTCGGGGCTGTGAGTACCGATGGGATCGTCGAAGGTTGGATCTACTGAGCTGCGGCCACGCGCGCGTGGTGGACGGACTGGGCTGAGGGACTCGGCTAGACGCCGCGCGTGGCGGGATCCCAGATGAACTTGTGCATTTGGAGTTGCACGCGCACCGCGAGTCGGTCTTCGAGAATCCACTGCGCGAGCACGCGCGGCTCGAGTCCTCGTGCGCCACTGACCTCGGAGCAACCTGGCTGTTCGTGGACGGGGGAGAAGTGCACGCACCGGCATCTGGTGGGCAACGAGTGCTCTGCGGTCAGGGCACGCGCAAACTCGTAATCCTCGCGCGAAGTGATAACGAACTTCACTTCGTCGTGCGCTCGCAGGCGCGTGATGTTGCCGAAGTCGTTCCGGTTCGACTCGCCAGAACCGGGCGTCTTCACATCAAGGATGATGTGGGCGCGTGGATCGACGGGTGTGGTATCGATCGCACCAGAGGTCTCAATGAGGACCCTGCATCCGGCGTCAAGAAGTCGTGCCACGAGCGCGTGCACCTCGCGCTGTGCAAGAGGTTCGCCGCCGGTGATCTCCACGAGGAGGCATCCGAATGCCACGACTTCCGCCGCGAGGTCCTCGACACTCCGCTGTGAACCCTCCCGAAATGCGTATGCCGTGTCGCAGTAGTGACAACGAAGTGGGCAGCCAGTCAGCCGCACAAACACGCATGGTTCTCCAGCGAATGTCGACTCGCCTTGGATCGAGTGAAAGACCTCGTTGACTCGCAGCGGCACGGACCCGTGAGGCTAGCAAGCGCCTTTCAAACGAAAGCGCCCGCACGATTGTGCGGGCGCGCTTCGACTGCGCAATGCCCAGAAGAGGACTCGAACCTCCAAGGGATTTCTCCCACCAGCACCTCAAGCTGGCGCGTCTGCCAATTCCGCCACCTGGGCAGTCGGGGGGCGGAGAGTATACGGACTCAGCCCCAGGATGCGAACAGGGCGGTGATGTCGGTCGCGTTGGTTGTGCCGTCGCCGTTGATATCGCCGCCGGTGCTGCCCCACGATCCAAGCAGGAGACCGAGGTCGAGCCCGTTCACAGTGCCATCGTGGTTGAGGTCGGCAGGAACATACGGAGGTGTGCAGTTCACGCCGCTGACTTTGAAGTCATCGACGCCTGCTTCGACGAGCGACCCCGAACCGAGATCGCTCGCTTGGAATCGCACTTGCATCGTCGCCGTGGGGGTGACGACATCGGCAATACGGAAGCTCTTGAACACCCACGCGTTCGAGTTCGTTGAGACCGTCTCAAGTGCCACCCACGAGGTGCCGTTGTTGTTTGAGATTTGAACGGGCATCGTGTCCGCATTGGGACTCGCGCCGGTGTCGTTGGAGTACCAACGCCAGTAGCTGACTGATGCGTTCGCCGCAAGAGTGCCATCGAACGAGGGCGAAGTCAGCGTGGTCGTGCCGCCGTCGATGTCCTGCTCACCGAGCGCGCCGCCGACCGTTCCCTGCCCGGTGACGAAGCACATCGTCCCGGGTTCGGAGTGGTCATTCTCGGGCTGCGCTGCGGTGCCAATGGGGTCGACCCGAGTCCAAACTCCGGTGGTCGCGTTGTCGCCGGTTGCGCCGACGACCCATGCCGTGGCGACCTCAAACTTGTCGTCGGTGATGACAGAGTCGCCGAAACCAGCCGCCATCGAGTGGAAAGCAGTTGGAGCGGTCGACGGGCTCGTCACAACCAGATTCGTGGTCGTCCGCGCCTCGAAGTAGAAGTCGACGGATGTCCCGCACGCGCCGATCGCGAGGCTCGCGGTGTAACTATTCGCCGAAGTCTCGGTCATCGGGGCGCTCTGGAAGGCAGAGGTTCCCGTTCGCCAATACACACGCCCCGTCCCCGACAGCGGTTGCCCGCCAAGCGGCTGCACCTGCACCGAGACCGCGGTTGTCGCGTTGGGCGATCCAGT
>SXGS01426014.1_pt1 | contig 17809 bp, 16 predicted proteins | sample 3174681 | NCBI WGS metagenome assembly SXGS01 (sample SAMN11356861, study PRJNA531348) | freshwater metagenome | isolation source: freshwater sample F1-80 | place: China: Fuxian Lake, Yuxi | collected 2017-12-25 | reverse complement strand
GATGAAGACCACGTCGAGCATCGGCGTAAGCTCGATGCCGGTGTCTTCGTCTTGCTGATGGTGACGGCGCATTCTCATGGGGGTTATCTCAGTCGTGTCGCAGCTGATCAGCCAGCCGCTCTAAAGCCCGACGGGCGTCACGTTCAAGACGCGCCAGGCTGAACAATCCAGTAATGGCCAGCACCATACCGGCCATGGTCGGCAGGGTCGCTTGCCAAACGCCAGCGGCCATACCGCGCGGGTTGCCGGTGCCGCTGATGGCCAATACATCGAACACGGCGACCATGCCAGTGACGGTGCCCAACAACCCCAGCAGCGGGTACATCGCCACCAGGCTTTTGCTCACCCGCAATGGCCCCAGCAGGCGCTGCTGTGCTTGCGCCAACCAAGTGCTGCGTACGGCACGCTGCCAGTTGCCCGGATCATCGCTGAGCACTTGCTGCCAGGCCTGACGACGCTCGGTGACCCACTCTGGAAACACGCGGCGCATGTACCAGAAGCGTTCAAAGACCAGGGTCCAGAACACCACGCACAACGCCGCCAGCGCCCACATCACCACGCCGCCAGCGCTCATAAAATCGAACAGCGCATGGCCACTGTCGACCACGCGCCACCACAGCACCGCCCAATCAGTCACGGCGCGGCGCCCCGGATAGATGCAAGGCGATCAGACCGGCGCTTTGTTGCTCCAGCAACTGGATCAGGCTCTTGCTGCGGCTGGCCAGCAGGGTGTGCAGGAACAGCAGCGGAATCGCCACCACCAAGCCCTGCACCGTCGTGACCAGTGCTTGCGAGATACCATCGGCCATCAGTCGCGAATCGCCACCACCGCCCTGGGTAATCGCCTGGAAGGTGACGATCATCCCGGTCACGGTGCCGAGCAGACCGAGCAGCGGCGCCACGGCGCTGAGCAGTTTGAGCAGGCCCTGGCCTTTTTCCAGCGGTGGCGTCTCCTGCAAAATGGCTTCGTCGAGTTTCAGCTCGAGAGTTTCCAGATCCGCCAGTTGCGGTTTAGGGCCTAGCACGCCGATGATCCGCCCTAGCGGGTTGTCCGCGCGCGGCGCACTCAGGTCATGCATCTGCGCATTCACGCTGCGCCCTACGCGGGTCAGGTAGACCATGCGCCACAGTGCCAAAAGCAAACCAAACGCGCCTAGGGCGAGAATCACCCAGCCGACCAGACCGCCCTGCTGCACGCGATCCCACAGCTGCGGCTGACGTTGCAATTGCGCCAACAGCGTACCGCGGCTTGGGTCCACGGGCAGTTGGCTAAACGCCGCCGTGCTGCTCAGAAAGTCGGCCACGTCGCCCAGACCGGAAGGCTGGCGTGGCGGCGCCAGCAACTCACCGGCATCGGCGTCGTAGCGCAGAAAGGCGTTATCGCTGTAGGCGGAGAAAGTGCCCACGCGCAGTACGTTTTCGTTGCTGCGCTGGCCATCCGCGGCGACCACTGGCAACTGCAATTGCTCAACCCGACCACTGGCGGTGAGGTCTTCAAGCAGCAGCATCCAATAGCCATCAAGGTCAGCGGCAGACGGCAGGGTGCGACTTTCAGCCAGCGTGTTGAGGCGAGTCAGGCGCTCGGGAAATTGCGCATTGAGCAGGCTGTCCTGCCATTGCCCAGCGACATCGCCGGCGCTCTGACGGACGACGCCGAACAACTCGCCCAGATGACCCGCCCGCTGGGTTAGGAGTTTTTCCTGTTCGGCCAACTGGCTTTCCTGACGGTCGAATTCGGCCTTCAACTGTTCGGCTTCAGCCTTCTGTGTCGCCAGAGCGCTGCGCGCACTGGCCAGCAGCTGAGCACGCTCGCCACGTTCGGCAATAAAGGCCTGCTCGCGGCTTTGCATGGCGCTGACTTCAGCCGCGCGCTCGCTGCGAATACGTTGCAGCAGTTGATCTGGGCTCAATGGTTCGGCAGCGCCAGCCAAGGCAGGCAGCAGCGCTAGGGTAAAAGCAAGAACGCGACGATTCATGGCTTGGCCTCCAGCGCCAGGGTCTTCACGGGCAGGTCAAGCACGGCCGGAGCCTGCTCCTGGCGGGCAATCGCAATGGCCTGACGTAATGGGCGACGGGCGCTGCCGTCGAGCAGCTGCCAGCTGCGGATTTGCGGGTTCCACCAGCCACTTTCATGGCCATCCAGGGTTTGGTAATACAGCATCACGCGGCCCAAACGGAGAAACTCAACACTGCGCGAACCTCCTTCAGCAGGTAGTTCGCCACGCCAGGCTTCCACGGTGCGGCCATAGTCGCTCTCGACCTGATAGGCCTCCAAGATGCGCCGGTACTTCTCTGCCAAGCTGACATCGGCGCGCGGCAGCAGATCCTGCAACTGCGCCAAACGGTCACTGCGCTCATCCGGCAGGAAGGGTAAATCGGCCGCGATAAACTCGCCCAACACTTCGACCATGCGGCGCATCTGTGGCGTCACGGCTTCCTGAGTGCGCTCAATACCCTCCAGCTGCTCTTGATAGCCCGTCAGCTCTTTACGCTGCGCGGCGACCAGCTCGCGCAACTGGGCGTTATAACCTTGCAAAGCCTCCGCCTGCTGCAGCGCATTGCGGTACTCGGTGAGCATTTCCCGGCTGGCGTCATCCAGCTGTTCGATTCGTGCTTGCGAAGCCTTGGCATCGGCCGCCAGTTGCTGGCTTTCATCCAGCGCAGCATCCAAAGGGGTCGCCGCGAGCGGCGCGCTGGCCAGAACCAGAGCGACTGCCAGCAGGCGCTTCGGCAGAGGGATCATGAGGGCATTCCTTGTGAGCAGAACGTACATAAAGAGAACTATTATCAACTGCACCACCATCACCAAGCAACCTTATAAATGCATGCCTAAGCACTGCAACGGCAGGTCACGAGTAAACAGTCGTCAGAATTTAGCGCAGTGATGAACGCCGCGTGAGCGCAGCGGCGATAAACCATAGACAAACTGGTTGAGCAGCTCACTCATATAAAGCAGCTAGCCAATCAACGAATGGGGACGGGAATGCGTCTTTGTCGCGCAACTCTAGGACTGCCAACACCCTCGGGCAATCGCGGGGAGGTCTGTCTACCCCCCAAAACAGCTGGCGCTAAATTTTGTTAGCTCACTACTTTATTGAGCTGGATCAACAGTCATTTTTTCAGCGCCCCCTAACATCGTACCCAGCTAATACGAACCGATGCTTTAGGGAGCACATCATGCGTACTTCACTCTTTACCGCTTCACTGCTGGCCCTCGCAATTGCCGCCCCACTGGCGCAGGCACACCAAGCTGGCGACATTATCGTGCGTGCCGGTGCAATCACCGTTGATCCGCAGGAAAGCAGCAGCGATATCTGGGTTGGCGCGCTCGGCGGCGATGTAGCCGGCACCAAGGCGACCCTAGACAGCGACACACAGCTGGGCCTGAACTTCGCCTACATGCTGACTAACAACATCGGTATCGAATTGCTGGCCGCCACACCGTTTAGCCATAACGTGGGCGTCAAAGGTCTGGGCGGTCTAGACGGAAACCTGGGCGAACTCAAACACCTGCCGCCGACCCTGAGCGTGGTGTACTACCCTCTTGACGCCAGCTCAGCCTTCCAGCCTTATGTCGGCGCTGGCATCAACTACACATGGTTCTTTGATACAGAGTTGAGCAGCACCGCTAAAGACAATGGTTTCAGTGGCCTAGACATGAAAGATTCTTGGGGCCTGGCTGCTCAGGTCGGTATGGATTACATGCTGACCGACAACATCATGCTGAACGCCCAAGTGCGTTACATCGATATTGAAACCACCGGCACTACGAACATCCTTGGCGACAAAGTCAAAGTAGACGTCGACGTAGACCCGTTCGTTTACATGGTTGGCCTGGGCTACAAGTTCTAAGCCCGACACCTGTAAAAAAGCCGGCGCTTGCAGCCGGCTTTTTTGTGCCTGTTATTCGCCCATTGACTGGCACGGCCTGCGCGCGCACTCACACTTGCAATAAGCGGCGCAGCCCTTCAACCAAAGGCGTTGGTTCAGGCAATAAGTAGGCGGCCTGCAATCGTTCAATTGATGCACGCGAATGGCGGATATCACCAGGGCGCGACGCCAAGTAAGCAACCTCCGGTAAACCACCGCAGAGCTGGCCGACAGCCGCCAGCAACTGGTTAAGGCTCACAGCCTGATTCCAGCCCACATTGACCGCGCCCTCTACCACCTGCGGCATCTGCAGCGCCTGCAACAGCAACTGCACCAGATCCGCCACATAGAAAAAGTCGCGCGTCTGCTCGCCGTCACCAAACACAGTAATCGGCAAGCCCTGCTGAGCACGCTGGGTGAAAATACTGATCACCCCAGAGTACGGAGAAGACGGATCCTGGCGCGGCCCAAAAACATTAAAAAACCGAAAGATAGCCGGCGTAAGCCCATGCTGGCGGCGATAAAAATCCAAGTAATGCTCGCTGGATAATTTATCAGCCGCATAAGGCGTTAATGGCGCCTTTGCCGTCTGCTCATCAATCGAGGTGCCTTCGCCGTTGTTGCCATACACCGCCGCACTGGAAGCAAATACGACGCGCGCAAGCCCATGAAGGCGCATGGCCTCACAGACATTTAGGGTGCCGACAAAATTGCTCTGATGAGTGGCCACCGGGTCATCCACCGACGCTTGCACCGAAGCCACCGCCGCCAGATGCGCAACAGCCGAGCAACCGGCAACCGCCTGCGCGACCACGGCGGCGTCGGCCACATCGCCTTGGATAAACTGCAATTGCGGATTAGCCAACGGCAAGTTGGCCAACGAACCCATGGACAGGTTGTCCAGCACGCGCACGGCGTGCCCCTGCGCCAGTAAGGCATCAACCAGATGAGAGCCAATAAAACCGGCCCCACCCGTCACCAGCACAGGACGAGAATCAGACATGGCGGTAATAACGATCCAATAAGGCCGGCAGCCCCGAACGCCAAGCACGCGGCTTGATGCCGAAGGTGTGAAGAATTTTCTTGCAGGACAGTACGGCATGCTGCGGCTCTTCAGCCGCATCAGAGCGCGCACTGTGCGCCTGCGGCGATAGCTCATCGAGCAAATTACTGCGGAACTGACGGGCCTCATTCAGCACCGCCTGCCCCAACGCCAGGGACGTCGTTGCCTCGTGCCCGCCGTAGTGATAAGTACCCCACAACGGAGTTTGACAATCCAGCTGCTTGAGCACGGCCAGAATCACCCGCGCAGCATCATCGACAGGTGTTGGATTGCCCCGCCGATCATCGGCCAGTAACAGCGGCGATGCTTGTTCAGCACGGCTTAAAAAGCGGCCCAGCAGGCCTTTTGCGCTGTCGTCGAGTAACCAGCCGAAGCGCAGCAGGACATGCCGAGGACAGGTGGCGCGGACACATTGCTCAAACCGCAACAACGCCTGCCCCCGCACGCCAAGCGGAACAGGGTCTTCTTTTTCGCTGTAAGCGGTGGCACGAGCACCATCAAATACGCGGTAGCTGGATGGTTGTACCAAACGGATCTGATGGTGCTGACACAACTCGGCCAATCGTTCGACAGACCGCGCCTGCGCAGCAAAAGACACCTCACTCAACGCCTCGGCCTGAAACCAGTCGAAGTAGTAAGCGAGGTTGATCAGGGCATCAGGACGGGTGTCATCCAGCAACTGGGTCAGGCTGGCGGGGTCCCAGCCGGCTTCGGGCGGCTTGGGTGCGAGGAAGCCTATGTCTTCTTCAGCACCCAGCCGAATAAGCGCTTGCCCCAACGCATTCCCACCGCCCAGCAGCATAAGCCGCATACGCATAATCGAACGCTAACTCAGGCGATCAGAATGGTTGTGAATACAAAAGGGGTATCGAGAGTGATGAGTTAGCGAGCAAATCACCAGTAAAATCAATAGCCTTCATACGACCGCCCTTAAATCCACAACATAAAAGTAAAGAAAAACGTAAAGATTAGGCCGCTATTGGCTGGAAAACTTTACATCTCAAACTGAGCGCAAATCGTGCGCCGTTGAACCTAGGGGCGCATGATCGGCGATTAGCCGATATCAAACAACATCTATACCCATCTGGAAACCCGTACCTGCCTGAGCCTGCCTTAAAAAATCTTCACCAGCCGACAGCGGGGCATACCTCAGCGCACTAAAGCGAGTGGGACGTCGTGCACACCGGGGAGACATAACCGTGGCCTGCCACTGTATGTTGAGAGCGCCGCGAAGATTGCGGTTACCGACCGAAGCTGTTTAAAAACATTGTCGAGCAGGATTGATGGTCTGACGCGGAGCAAAAATCGCGCTCCTAGCAAATTTCAGGCCTGCTGACTAACCAAACACGGGCAGACTTTAAGTAGTAACGCAGACGTCAAAACGGAGCCTGTATTTTTACACACTCTGGGCCAAAAGCAGACATGCCTGGCGCTTTGCCATTGCACACCTATAGTTGAGCTGTAGTCGAGCGATTGGCTGCCCCGCTGAATCCCCTGACGATAGTGAAGTCTTGAAGCCTCGCATCCGCAGCTGAGCTTCTCGTTTCGATGAATACCTGAGGATCTCTGAGGATATTTCCCATCTGGCAGAAGGGGCATCACTATCTTTGCTTTTAACGGGGACGTAGCGGCGGCTGAAGCAGCCGCCCCTAACGGATAAAACGCAAGATCGAGAAAGCCAATACGGAGGCTCATGCCAATGTCTAGCAGCCGCTCCGGCTGATCAAGCGCCATTTCGTCCATGTGAAAACGCGCTTACGTGGTGCAGCAAATAACACCGCGCAACCGGTGACTCTGTCGTGTTGTCGAACCTGTGGACGGCTCGCCGATACTTTCTGACCAGTACAGGAGAGGCGCGTCTGTAATGCGAAAAATGGCTGCCGCCGCCACCTTGGTGCTGCGAAAATGATGAATGCCTTCTAGGGAAGCGATAGCGAGGATCCTTGACCTCGCGCTGGAACGGCAACGGTTCGATGAGTCCTTTACTCGCACCATTGCTTCGGGAAGGCACAGTGTTCGCCGGCGCGGAGCTAGAACTATGGCTAGGCAGCGTGCAACTTTCACCACTAAAGCTACGCGTGTCATCGACTGCGAACTACCGGTGCAGCGGCATCGCATCGATGCATAAAATGTCATGCGATGTACCGGCAGTTCGCAATCAACACATGCACCGCTGGTAACGTGCGGCGCGCGACTAGTAGCTCGCCGGCCCTAACGCACACAGTCCAAAGAGCGTGTAGCCAGCACTGAAGATAGAGACACAAAACCTGGAAAACGGCGTAAATACCATGCAACACGCCGATATGCTGCAGCCGCATCCAAGCATAGGCGTGCAGGCACTAATGAGACGGTTATCGGTCAGCGGATAGCGCCCTAGCACCTTTTCAGCTTTATCTTACATAGCCGGCGCAGTTGTTTCTGTAGAATTTAACTATTGCAGTGTAAGGAATAGACGTAAATAGAACGACAAAAAAACTATTAACTTAATTGTTTGCGCTAGAAAAATATCCACCCTAGAAAATATTATTCTGAAATTTTAAATTTACTCATGCTAATTTCATTTAACCTTGCCTCTTGTTGCCCGCCCCGCTTGCCGCACGCTCTGCTGCCGATTAAACTGAAAGCAACGCCCAACAGAAAGCGCACCTTACTCGACTCCAGATAGAATATTTATGTATAGATCTGACGAGCGCCACCCACCCCCTCCACGCAAAGACTTTCTTGGCCGTCCGGATTTATCGAAAATTCAAAGTCAGGATTTTTTCAGGCGCGATGACTCAGTATAAATACAAAGATCTCAAAGCACCCGTGACACTTATCTTAATGCTGACAATAGGATGGCAACCCCTAAATTATCGACAGCATCTGTGCAATATAGTGCTAACTCCAGCGCCAACCTGCTTCTCGAAAACTATACGGTAAAGCCCTTAGGGCTCACTTGCCTTATGGGCTTAATAAAAGAAAGGGAGGGAGGGAGGGGGCAGACATATTTCCCTTGGTCGCATTGAGCGGTGGCAGAGTGATGCTACTACGGAAAGAGGCATTACATTAACGCCTGAGACTGTCACGCCAAGCCTAAAAAATCGCAGGATAACGCCACGCATGACTCCGCATGCCTTGCTCTTGTTTAGCGACATTAAAAGCAATAGCACTGAACGTAATTGAAAGCAATATGCTGTTGTTCGCTCTTGGGCGGCAGGTCAGGACGCGAAAATTTCGGGGTTATAGCGGCGCAAATGACTATGCCGCTACTTGATCAAGCCCCCAAATAGCTAATGTACTTTACATCGGCAAAGCCAAAACGAACAACAAGCACCTTAATGAGATTATTACCTACCAGGCAAAACAGCTATTTAAAGTGTTAGCAATGTCATCAGGCAGCGATAAATTTAAATGCAAAAATTATAGTTTGCTGTGCGAATATTTTTGTGCGCAGTTGACCTAAGCATGTGTCGGCGTCCCGGACGGGAGTGATGACCATGGGCCAATCTGAAATCATGACCGGCATCAGTGCTGGCAACTTAGCGCTGTATATTTATGGTTCGACAAAATGTTAAAACAACTGAAAATCAGTATTTCCTCACTGCAAATGGCTATTCTGGCCTGCTTGGCGATCAGTTACGCGGCGCAGGCCACAGCCGTGAACGTCGCCACTTCTATTGAAACATCAAGGGTCGCTGGGCGGGCGCCGGAGGCAGCACCAAGCATCCGCGGTACGGCCGAGCCTGGCAAAACGCTGATTGGCGCCTCAGGATTCAGCGACGCAGATGACGATATTGAATCAGGAACTACCTACACGTGGAGTGGCGGTGGCGTTACGGACGCTAACGCCTCAGAGCAGACTCTGGTGCTACCCGTGGCCGCGGGAGCCAACACCATTACCCTGACCGTCACCCCGAAGACCGATGCCACTTCCACCGACCCGGCGGTGGGTGAGGAGCAAACGGTAGAAATTGATATACCGGCTAGTCTGGGGGCTTTCTTGAAGCCAAATACAACGCTGTGGACTTGGGATGACGCCAATACTTACTGCGCAGGGCTGGGGGGCGGGGCACGTTTGCCGACTATTGCTGAATTGAAGAGTGTGTACCTATCGGCCACCAGCGCTGTGAAACAGGGTGAATATAATGAAGAAATGTGCGACGAGCACGGGTGGCCGCTCAGCGGGTGGTGCGGGGGCGGCAGCGACAACTACTGGTCCAACTCGCCGAATGGTGCGGGCGGCTACTACGTCGTCGTGATGAACGATGGCGGCTACACCAACATTGTCGGCAACTACATACATGCGGCTTGCGTGCGTCCGTAGAGGGTTTAGCCTTTAGTTTTTAAATTTGCTTTGTTGATTTCGGAGCGGTGATGGAGATTACCGAGCGGTAGTGATCGGGGGAGCTTTCAATTCCGCCAGAAAAATCCTGCAGCTATTCCGGTTTTGTCTGGAGGCTGCTTGTATGGGGTGAGCATATAGTTTAAGCGGTGAATTATTTTTCAGGGTTGCTCGATGCAAAAGTGCAGAGTAGATGAGGCCTTGCGCCTTGAGTGTCAGTCGCGTTCTATAAACCGTGGTCGCGACCAGGGGCAACACTGTTATGTCTGCGTTAGTGGTTGAAAGTGCTGTTCTGCCCCTAAGTCCACGCGGATACCCGTAAAGCTACTCCTGATGAATCTTACTGGCCCACGCTACGGCCACTGGCAGTAGCCGCTTAACGGTTTATCCGAGCAGGAATCCACATATAGATCGGGGATTGCTGTTCAGGCCACAAGAGCCACCTCTAATACCTACATACTGTGTCCGGAGATTCCATGTCGCGTCCTTCTAAACTGGTTTTATCCTTTTCTCTTCTATTACCCTTTTTGCCCTTCGCCAGCGTTGCCGAAACGTGGCCACAGGCTGATACCGCACTGCAAGAAATAATAAAACTGGAAAAGGATTTTGGAGGGCGGATAGGAGTGTCCGCCATCCATGCGGGCTCTAATCAAACCTTTGACTATCGGGCGGGCGAACGCTTTCCTCTTTGCAGCTCCTTTAAAGGCTTTTTGGCAGGCGCTGTCCTATCACACAGCCAGCACCAGGAAGGCTTGCTGGAGAAGCGTATTCACTACGAAAACAGGGTGATGGAGCCTCACTCCCCTATCAGCGGAAAATATATATCCACGGGCATGACAGTGGCTGAATTAGCGGCTGCGGCGCTGCAGTACAGTGACAACGGTGCGACAAACTTGCTCTTGGAAAACGTTCTAGCAGGCCCCGCCGGGATGACCGCGTTCATGAAGGGCTTAGGCGACACAGCGTTTCGATTGGATAGATGGGAGTTAGAACTCAATAGTGCCATTCCGGGCGACGTTCGAGATACGTCAACACCAAACGCCGTTGCGAATAGTTTGCAAAAAATAGTCTTAGGCGAAGTGTTGCAAACAGCAACGCGCAAACAATTGGTCGATTGGCTCATCGGAAATACTACCGGAGGGGCTCGGATACGAGCAGGTGTCCCTGCCGATTGGATTGTCGGAGATAAAACGGGCACATGCGGTGTGTACGGCACCGCCAATGATTATGCGGTGATATGGCCTAAAACATCCGCGCCCATTATATTGGCGATCTACACAGCTAAACCGAATAAGGATGACAAACATAGCGATTCCGTTATTGCCGCAGTGACTCGAGCGGTTCTGGACGGCTTTGATAGCCACTGATGCGCTTTTGTCTAAGCACAGCGAAAACGCTACATATAGACCGCGCGCCACACGTAGCAAGTGCTCATCCTTCGCTAGCCGAGAAAAAGCCTGACTCACTGCACTGCGACTACCTAAGTGAAGAAGGTCTCGAGCCGACAGCAGGCCCCCCTTCAGGTAGGCACTGAATTCGCTTGAGTATTGCCTCAGCGAGACTGCTCATAACACGTATATTTAGGGGGCCGTTGAACGGTAGATATGAGCGCGCCCTAAATTGGCCGAGCTGATGTGGTCTCTATCCGAGTAAATAGCTCCTGACGCGGTTTTGAGCTCATAGCCCAGTACCTTTTCATCGATATCGAAGATGCGAACGAACTCGGCAAGCGGCTCCATCTGCCATGTGCCGGTTCCATTCAGGCGCGCGGGAGTGATGACTTGCACATCCTCTACTTTGGCGTTGGCTGGGATACTTTCCAGCATTTTTTCCAGCTCTGCCTCGGACGCAATAAGGTACATCGTTCTCCAGTTTGCTCTACCCTTTCCTATGTTCAGGGTTACGCAAAACCAGGGACGATGCTGCTCAAGCTCAACAAAGCGCCACAGTTGGTAAGCCCCCCCAAATACTGGCGCAAGCGGGATTTCAGCATGCCTGTGGGTGGTGAACATCGATGGCTCTCTATATATTTAAGCTGTATACAGCATAGCTCATTCAGTCCCAAAAAGGCTTCATAGTTCCTTTTGCGAGGCAGCAAAGTGGAACTCAATGAAGCGCTTGGGCTGGTGATTAAGGAGCTTCGGCAACAGAGGGAATTGCCCCAGGAAGGACTGGGCCCCAGCCAGAGCTACATCAGTGCGATTGAGCGCGGCAAGTGGAAGCCTTCGCTGGAGAAGATCGAGCAAGTCGCAGCAGTTCTTTCGGTTCATCCCGCTTCCTTGCTTATCCTGGCCTATCTAAAACAGGCTCCGGCGGGAGAGGCGGATCAGATCCTCAGCTTTATCCAGGCTGAGATCGCGAATTTACGGCCTACCTGAAGGCGGTTCGGCATAGCGGCATTGCTTTCTGGATCAAGGCTATTCAATTCCCGAGGCCGGTAAGTCCGTGGGCGTAGGACCGACGGCGTTGCGCCGATGGGTGGAGTAACTAAGCAGTGAACGTGGTGGCGCAACACCTGCGCGCAGTAAGGCTGTGACACCCGAACAGAAGCGCATACAAGACCTGGAAGCCCAGGTCATGGGAGGCAGGAGTCGGTCGAGAACGACTTCACGTGGTCGGTGTGACGAAAGTTCGTTCGCCGTCCCAATCTCCTGGCCGGAAAGCAGTCGTGGTGTAGCCGACACCTTGTTTTCCGATCCTAGCCAAGAGACGATTACCTCTAGGTCGTGGAGCTGTGTCTCTTAGTGATCTTGATATGGGTCCCTGGCTTCAAGGCACCGTATGGCTCAATCGAGCGGAGGGCGACTCTTTCCGTCTTTGAGACCTTAAACAACTGGCCGTCCGCAACCACAAGGACAGTTGCGCCACTCGCTATTGCTGCCTTGTAGGCATTAGCAAATGCACGAGCGGCAATTTTCGGAATATGCGACTCCTGAGCACAAATCTGCTTCTCAGTGAGCGGTCTCTTATTCGTCTTGCGTGACATGGCCAGCCTTTAAGTGTGATGTGTAATGCCGGAGTTATACCGAGTTACCGTATTCAATAGCGCTCAGCACGCGACGCACTTGAGCAGCCCCCACATCGGTATCGCATAGTTCGATTGGCTTGGCATTGCCCAAAGCAATATTCTCTCGCCGCATCCAGTTCAAAGCCATGTCATTGCTCTGAAAGATGGCCTCCGCCATACGCGTAACCTCCTCTATTCGCTGAACGTCTGCCGCAGCGGAAGCACTTTCATTATTCTTCATGCCCCTAGTCGCCTAGTTAGTGTGCATTGCAGTTGCTTGGTAAACGAGTCGTCCCACCTTTACTCGCGTGTAGCTGCGCTTGGTACTGGGTACCTTAACAAATTGGCCGCAGTGCGGGGCAACCGCGTGATTAACGCATCCGTGTGACATGCTGGCGTGAACTGTGGCTGGAGAGGGGAACCATCCGTTTATTCTCAATTATCGCCGGAGGTATAAATTTATAGTTGCGAGCATAAACGAGAATAAATACGGGCGATGACGCCCCATTAGCCAGTCAAAGCGTCAAAGTAGCCGGGCCGTGCTGGCATTTCGCATAGGGAGATCGTATTGGGCGTCGAGTATGTCTAGCACTCCATCCTGTAATACGACCTGATGATTGACCGGTCGGTCAGTACACGCTAATGTTTCCCCTGTGGACTTAGGGGCAGAACAGCACTTTCCACCACTAACGCAGACATAGCCTTGATCTCGGCCTGCGGGCTGTTCGCCAGCGTATTGAGTCAACTGAAAAATTAGTCCAGCACTATTGCATCAGTCACCCACTGCAAGGAGCTCTCACTGAGGCACTTTTGCTTCTATCGGCATGCCTTGAGCGGGTATTTACTCGAATGCTTGACTGCTAAAAAAGGCGATTCAGAAAGTTTGCTGTCGCCCCCCCCCCACGAAACTCATCGATGAACCTCCTTCAGCTTGATCCGCACTACTTTTCATATTTATTCATTATTTGCAGCCAACCAATCAGCCAGCGCGGCCTGCAACAACACCAATGCGTGGCGTACAGCTGATGCGAGGCGCTGCATGTCGTCGTCGCTCACGGACTCGGCCACCCCATTCTCATAGGCAAGCGCGGCCTGCACCACCGGATGGGCACCGAACATTCTGGCCGCCCCCTTGAAGCGATGGACCAATTGGCCTTGGTCGCGCCAACGGCCGGCGCTCAAACCCTCATCGAGCTGACGTAAATCCAGGCTATTGCTCTTGTGCAACTCATTGAATAACAAGCTCAGCAGCTGTTGATCCCCACCCGTAAGCGAATTAATTACCGCCATATCGAATTGCCCTACCTGTGGGTCATGCTCCGTCTTCAGATCAGTCTCGATAGGCGACGCCTGCCGAGGAACCAGCGTCCCTAAACATGTTTTAAGTACGTCTAGCCCGACCGGTTTGAACAGGCATTCATCCATCCCGGCATCAAGGCAGCGCTGACGCTCTGCGACTTGGGCATTGGCGGTAAAACCAATAATTCTGCAAGGCACTTTCAGCGTTTCAGCCTCAAAGAGACGGACTTTGCGTGCCAGTTCATAGCCGTTCATGATTGGCATATTGACGTCGGTGATCACTGCATCGAAAGGTTCGACCTCAAATAGAGCGAAGGCCTGCGCACCGTCCTCTGCCTCGCACAAGGTATGCCCGAGAAAGCGCAATTGCTGCCCTAGCAGCAGGCGATTGGCCGGATGATCATCCACCAGTAGCACCCGCAAGGAGGCCGTTGGTGCCTCAGTCTCGGCAGGAGCCGATAGCGCTGGAACTAACGCTGGGGCCAAAATCGGCGCGGCCAGTTCGATATGGATCGCCGTACCACTCCCAAGTGTGCTCTCAAAACGCAAACTACCGCCCATCATTTCAATCAACTGCTGACAAATTACCAGCCCAAGCCCTGTTCCACCACGCTGGGTCCTTTGGGTACCGGCCTGGCTGAATGGTTCGAAAAGCAATGTCTGGTCCTCAGCGGACACACCAATTCCCGTATCTACCACGTCGAGGTACAAATGCAAGCTGCCGTCGTCCTCATGACCATCCATAACCACCCGAACCCGGCCTTTGTCAGTGAACTTGATCGCATTGCTCAGAAGGTTGGACAGCACCTGCTTCAAACGCCCTGCGTCCATCAGCACATCGCACTGAGAACCCAGTTTGACCTCCGCATGCAGATACAAGCCTTTCTGCCGTGCCACGCCATCGAACACCCGCACCACTGCATTCAAGACCTCCCGCGGATTGCAACGCTGGGGCTCCAACGTCAGTTTTCCAGACTCGATCTTTGCCAGATCAAGGATGTCGCCAATCAGTAGCAGCAATGCACTTGAGGACGAATAGGCCACTTCGATGGCATTGCGGTCCCACGCCTCGCCCTGATCAGCCCTGCGCATGGTCAGTTCTAGCAAACCGATAATGGCATTCAAGGGGGTGCGAATTTCATGGCTCATCACCGCCAGAAAACGACTCTTGGCCTCACTGCCCTCAACGGCCTGGTCACGCGCGACTTGTAACTGCTGCAACAACAGTACGGTGGGCGTCATGTCCACCCATCCCATGATCAAGCCGGCGGTGAGGCCATCGACGCCTTTATAGGGCACGGCCCACTGCTGCAACACCATGCGCTGGCCCTTGATTGTCATCTCGACTTGCTGAACATCGGCCTCACCTTTGGAGAGAAGGGCGAAATAACCAAGCTTAGGTATTTCAGATGGATCTTCCTCCAGTCCCAAAAAAACGGATGTGTTGGAGCCTATGACTTGCTCCGTCGTCAGGCCGAATGATTTATAAAAAGCCTGGTTGCACAGCACAAAGCGCCCCTGCAAATCACGCACTGTAATTGGCTGCGGAATACCATCGAGCAAGCTGCTGCGAAACGACTGCAAGCTTGTTTCGGCCTGCCGCCGACTGCGCCGAATGTAAGAATAGATTAACCGGCTCAGAGACAAGAATAGAACTACGCCACCAGCCAGGCTTAGCCACTGGCTTAGGTGAAGATAATCGCTCCACGCACCTTTTTCGGCAGATTTCACGTTCCGCCAGCGCTCAAGCAACTTTCCGATGTGGCCTGGGCCCATGCGATCCAGAGATTTTTCAAGCACCCCATGGAGTTGCGGTAAATCATTGCGCACAGTAAAAGACAGGCGCGCGTCCAATTCAGGCACGGTGGCCAAAACACTTAAATCATCGGCGAAGTACTGATCAATTAGATATTCTGCGACAGGGAACACCAGCAGCGCGTAATCGGACCGGCCATCAGCTACAGCGCTCAACGCATCCAGCGCCTGTTCTACGGGTAACACATCTATGCCTGGATAAATTTTATGTATCCAGTTAGTGCCCAGCGAACTACGTGTTAATGCCACGCGCTTACCGCGCAAATCCGCCAAACCCTTGGCTGTTTGGTTCGAGCGGCCAATCAAGACAAAACTGCTTTGCATAAAAGGCTGGGTAAACAATAACCCAGCCTCTTGCTGCTTTGAGCCTTGCAACATGACCGTCATATCGATCTTACCTTTCTGCAGTATCGTTTCCCGGTCCACGGAATTTGATACTGGTATCAACTTAAAACGCAAACCACTGTAGTAATCAATTTCCGCCAGCAGATCAGGAAATAAACCCCGAAAATCACCCTTGTCATCCAAAAAACTAAAGGGCGGCATATAACTGCTGACAGCAACTTGGATCTCTGGCTCTGTCGCCAACCAAGCACGTTCAGCATCGTTAAATTCGGTAACCCAAGGTACATCGCCAAAAGGAGCCCGAACACCCCAGTAATTAAGAATAGTGGCATGTGTGATATCCGGAATATCACTCAGCACGCGATCGAACAGATCACGCAACAATACGTCTTCCTGTCTAAATGCAAAACTATAACCAGACACCTTCAGCCCTTGCAATGGCCGCATTTTCAAATTGAAGTCGCCCTGCACCAACTGATAAGAACTTGTCACCTCATCACCAATAAATTTTTCAATGCTGCCTTTATCCACCGCGTGCAACCCTTCACGAACTGTCGCGTAGCGTGCAGGCTGGAGTTGCGGAAACGCGTCACGCAAATCACTGAGTGAGGTATAACTTTTTTCGATTGCCACGCCCCCCTTTAACGGTGCCAATAGAGAGTCAAGCAAGACTTTTTTGCGCGCCACCAGCACCGGGCGGTTTTCCACATAGGAGCGCGACAGCAGCAACCCTGGCAATTGTTCTTCATAGCTAGACCCGTGACCTAAGATATCGACCTCGCCAGCGCGCAGGGCCGCCAACGCCGCCGACCTATCGCGATAAAGCTGCACCTCCAACGACATGCGAAGGTTATCGCCGACAATTGCTAGGTAGTCCGCCGTAATGCCCTTTAGCGCCTGCCCGTGCAACAGTTCAAGAGGTTCATATTGCGTTGCATCTATGCCTAGGCGCAGCACTCTGCGTGTCTTCAACCAGTGCTGCTCATCGGCGCTAAGCGCAATAAACAATTTGGGCAAATTGACCATCGGCATAAGTTGTGCAACCTGATAGGCTTGTGCTGAAGCGGGCAAAACCATAACGCCCAGCAATAGCAACGACAACGCCACCGCACGAGCAAAACCAAACCTACCAGCACGATAAGCCCACCGGACGCTAACCAGCTTGAAAGCACAATACATATCAACCCCAGTGGTAATGGCAATAGGAAAAAACACATCACAAACAACCCATTCAGCCCAACCGCATATGGCGACCGAACAGCACCAACTCATCGATTGAAGGCATTTCCAGCTTAGCTTGCAAACGCTCACATAACGCTTTCGCGCCCGATCGACGCAGGCCCAGCGCTGCAGCAATGCTGCCCGAATCACCACCTCGGGCCAGACAGCGCAACGTTACCAGTTCACTGTCAGAGATATCGGCCCACGGGGATCCGGGCGTGACCTCTTGTTGCGGATATAACCTTGACCCGCGGTGAATCCGCGAGATTGCGGAGAGCAGCAAGGCGTCAAAATCGCTCTTTTTCAAAAAGCCATGCGCACCCAAACGCATGCAACGCAGCGCATAAATGGCCGGATCAAGCCCGCTAACGGCCAATACCGACACCCCAGGATAAAGCCGGCGAGCTTTTCTCAGCACGGTCAGCCCTTCAACCGATGGCATATCAATATCCAACAACATCAAGGTGGGCAGACTCAGCCCCGCCAACCGAAGCCCCTCGGCTCCGTTGTCGGCCTGCCCGACAACTAAATGCCCCGCGCGCAGCAAGAGCAACGCCAACATGAGGCGTGAAGATGCATCATCATCGACTATAAGCACCCGTTCTTTCTGCGCTAACAAGCTTCCATCTTCAAGCCGCTGCATCAACTCACCACACTCATTAGACGTAATCGACGATCAGTAACTGTGGCAAGCGTATCTGCCAGAGCTGAATAGCCTTTAATGCCTCCTGAATTCAACACATAAGTGCAACGCTCACCCCTGCATAAACTTCGTACGGCGTCTTCCAGCCCAGGCGTTTTCGCGGGCGTAAATTGATCTTCGTTACCACGCGACTGACCGCCTCGACGGTCAGCTTGCTGAAGT
>SXGS01737815.1_pt1 | contig 17811 bp, 21 predicted proteins | sample 3174681 | NCBI WGS metagenome assembly SXGS01 (sample SAMN11356861, study PRJNA531348) | freshwater metagenome | isolation source: freshwater sample F1-80 | place: China: Fuxian Lake, Yuxi | collected 2017-12-25 | reverse complement strand
TCAGCGCCTCGACCTCGCCCGCCTGCGCCAGCGCGACCGCCTGGGCGGCGGCCGCGTGACTATGGGGAGCATCGACGAGGCGCTGTGTCCCGATGTCGGCCCCGAGGGCCTTCGCGGCGGCTTCGATCCGGGCGCGCGGCCCGACAAGCACCGGATCGATCAGGCCGAGCCGGGCCGCCTCCAGGGCCGCTTCGAGCGCGGCCTCGTCGCACGGGTGGACCACTGCGGTCTTCAGGGGAGGGCATGCCGTCGCGGCGACCAGGAGGCGATCGAACCGCTCATGCCGGCGCGGCGCGGCCGCGGGCTGCACCTCCGGGACGTCCTGTCCGGTCGTCGCCATCTCCACGCCGCTCTCTCCTCGCCCTACGGGGCGTCCACCGGGGACGGCGGCGACGCGGTTTCCGCCGCGTCTCCGCTGACGGGGCCGCGGATGTCACTGTCGGCTTGTCGCCGGCCTCCCGCTTGATCCGGAGAGACAGGCCGCGGCCGCACCCCGCGCAGCGCCTCCCGTTCGCACAGCATCGTTGCGATGAACGGGGGCAGGGCTGTGAACCACGTGGAGCGGTGGCGGCTGATCGCCTGGAAACCGGTTCTGGCCTCGAACTGCGCCAGCAGGACCACGGTGGCGCCGGCCGCACAGATCTCGGGCGCGTGCCTACCGCCAGTTGGCAGGGCCGTGGGAGGCGAGATCGCACCGCACCCTCGTAGCCGGCCCCCGCGGGATCGCGCGTGCGGGCAAGGTTGACGGCGGCGGCTTCATCGAGGCGGCCGGGCCTGGGGCGCATTACGACGACGCGGTCGGCCAGCGTCACCGCCTCGCAGACATCGTGCGCGCCGATCAGCCGGCAGGCTGGAAGAACCCGATCGCAACGCTCCAGCGTATCGAGCACCTGCTCGCTGCGCGGGGAGACGCCACGGAGCGCGCCGGACTCGATTCAGGCACGCTGGCACCAAAGGAGGCCCTCCGACTCTGCGCCACGGACGGGCTGTCCTCCGGTTGGGTGTTGATCGAGAACGAGGGTGCGCTGTTCCGCGGCCCGGCGCGTAGCGTGACGAGAGAGGTTTGGAGCCCTCGCGCTCAAGCTTTCGTCCCCTACGTCGGCAGCCGCAAGAAGCCAGTCGACTAAGGCGAAATCATCGGAGTGGATGAGGATGATTGGCGGAGAGGGGGTCCGCTGTGCGCATCTGATTTCTCCAACAAAAACAATGGCAAAGGCTCGAGAGTCAGGGTTCTACCCACATCCTGACCCACGTTGAGTCCGCGGATCTCGGCGAACGGCGGCGAACCAGGGCGAACCTGCAACCAGACCGGTATGAGCGGTCGGCTGCCGGGGCAGGGGAGGGGCTGAGGTCGAGCTCGAGGTCTCGGCCGGTGCCGCACAGCCACCCGATCTGCGAGGCACGGCCCTCGGGTGCGCCAAGGGACGGTTCGGTATCGCCACCGTCCTCCAGGTCAGGATCGCCGTCAGCCTGATCCAGGATCGCCACGATCCGATCGACCACGTCGAGGGCGAGATCGGCCAGCCGCTCGAACTCTTCGCGCGGGATGGTGGCGGCCGGTATGCGGCGGCCGTGGGGGAAGCGGACGATCTTCGTCATCGGACCGCCTCCGGGACGAGGCAGGCCATCCAGTCAAACTCACCCGACATGAAGTAGGAGGCGCCGTAGCCCTCCCGATCAATGCCGGAGACTGCGCAGAGGCCTGCAGCTACCGAGAGCAGGCAGCGCTCGGCGCGCTTGGTGTAGCGCTCACGTAAATTCTCTCGTCCATTCAACGCCATGTCTAAGCCGGCGAAGGCGACCGCCAGTTGCCCGAGCATGCCGGCTGGTGCAAAGGCACGAGTGTAGCTCAAGGCCTCGGCCAGGGTGTCAATGCGCCGATCAATCGCGTTGAGTGCGGAGCTATTGAGGTCGTCCTGAGCGTCGGCTTCGAACCACTCGGCGGCAGCCTTGCCCAGATGCGTGGCGACGGAGCTGGCGTGACAGCGGGACGGGCCAGTGAGCTGTCCGGTGAGCGCTGTTACGCGATCAGCTAACACGCCGAAGATACTCGCGGCGGTGTAGGTGCCGCCGGTATCAAGCATGTTCTCGGCGTGCTCGCTGACCTGGCGCAGGAGCAGGACCAAGCCAGCCGCAGTGGTCGGCTGCGTGTCGAACAGAGCGTTCCACGCCTCGATCTGTGCAAGGTCAGCAGCCTCCCATGCGGCTTCGGCCTTTGCCGTCGCCTCGGAAGATGCATCCCGACCCTGCTGCTTGGCCCCGACCGCATCAGTCGGGTTGAGACTCGCTCGGAAGGCCTGAGCCGCCGCGGCGTGGCATTCGATCGCCTTCAGGATTGGGTCAGAGCCAGGATCGGCCTGAGCGCCGCGTCGTGTGAGTCGCGTGGCCGACGCCCGCGCTGCATTTGCCCGCTCACGCAGGCTGGGTTGGGAGACGGGCGCCTTGGTCTTGCGTGCTGCTGACATGATCACCTCCCTCACGCGACCGGCAGGTGGCCGTAGGCGAGCACGCCTCCGGCGACGATGAGGAAGCCGACCAGCATCTCGCCGACTACGTCCAGGAAGCGCGGAGCGCGAACGTGGGCGGTGTCGGGGCGAACGGGAGCTGTAGCCTCCCACGCCTCGACGGTGCCAGGCGCGGCCTCGTCCGGCTCGATGATGGGCCGAGGCCGGGAATAGAGGGCTGCGGGCGAGCGGGAGCGTTCACCGGCGCGTGCCGGTGCTGTAGAATGACGGATAGCCATGAGACGTCTCCTGAGGACGTGCGTGGTCAGGGCCGGCCAGGAGGGTGCAAGCTCTTGGTCGGCTCGTTTATTTCTGCTATCATCAAACCACGATGTCAATAGCCGATAGCAGAAAACCGCGGGGTCGCCCGCCCACTGGGATCGGCAAGGCGATCGGCCTCCGACTCTACCCCGAGCTCGATGCGTCGCTTGAGGCTTGGATTGCTGATCAGCCTGACCCGAAGCCAAGCCGGCCGGAGGCAATCCGGGAAGCTCTGGCTGAGCACCTTAAGGCCAAAGGCTACCTGAAGTGACGGACGCTGGCGGCCAGCCCGACAAGATGGCCGAGGTCGCGAGGCTGGCGACGATGATCGCCGATCGGATCCTTCAGCAGAATGCTGACGGCGAGCCAATCCCACCCGAGCAGTTCGTCATGCTGGTCCGGGCCGCGCGGGCTCTCCTGGACAATGACGTGCCTTGGCCGGTGTCGGTGGAGTACGTCATCTTGGAGGTCGCCAAGCGGGTCGAGCAGGCAAAGGCGGCGGAAGGGCAGGCAGGCTAGGTTGCACAACGATTGTATGTGCCTGTACCGTAGGGCATCCTCCTCTTCCTACAGGTTCAGTCATGCGCTTGTTTCTGCCGCCTCTGCAGATAGGTGACGAGGACGGTTTCACGCCTGAGAAGGACCTTTTCGGCCGAAAGGTGATCGGAGACGGTCTTACAAATCTTGTCATTAGCATCGACCAGCCGCTTGTGTTGGCGCTCGATGCGCAGTGGGGAAGCGGGAAAACAACCTTTCTCAAGATGTGGGCCGGAGAGCTCCGTAAATCTGGTGTGGGAGTTGTTTTCTTTGATGCTTTCGAGAGCGACTATCTCGATGATGCATTCACATCTATAGCCGGTCAGATAATCTCGCTTGCCCGAGAGAAGAAGGTCGATGGCGACGGCAAGCTGAAGAATTTCACCAATAAGGCATTCGCTGCGGGCAAAGTGTTGGCTCGTAGCGCTCTGAAGCTAGGCGTAAAGGCAGGAACTGCCGGCATCATGACGGCGGAGGATCTGCATGGCGTCGCAAGCGATGTTTCTTCTGAAATGAGCGGACTCACGGATAAATACCTTGGCGAGAGACTCACTCGTCAAAAGGAACAGGAAGAAGCTATTGTTGAATTTCGGCAAGCGCTTGCAGAGCTGCCGGCTCTTTTGGGGGACTCAGGCGACGAAACTGGAGCGATAAAGCCTCTCGTCATCATAATAGATGAGCTGGATCGCTGTCGACCATCTTTCGCTTTGGAGGTACTGGAGCGCATAAAGCACTTCTTTTCAGTCGAAAATGTCCACTTCGTTCTTGGAGTTCATTTAGGTCAGCTTGAAAACTCGGTCAATTTTGCCTATGGGTCGAATGTTGACAGCCGAACCTATCTTCAGAAGTTCATCAGCTTCACGGTTAACCTTGTCGACCACTCGAGCCACGAAAGTGATTCGGCTATAGCGAGATATATCAGATATATAGAGTCTCAGCTGCAACTTCCGGCTGATATGCGCGACATGATTGATAAGCAGGTTGCTAGGATCGCAAGAAATAACAATCTATCTTTTCGGACTATTGAGAAAATATATACGAACATAGCGGCTGCATTGGCCTTCTCGCCGCCGAATAGCTTCAGACCGGGTGTCATTGTAGCGGGGTTATGCGTTTTGAAGGTTACTCACCCGAACCTGTACATGCGTGCTAGGGATGGCAGGGTGACCTACGACGAATTGGCAGGGCCGCTTTCTCTTGAGAAGAAGTATAACGAAGAAGAGTATGGAATCGAGAGAGCAATAGATTTTTGGAGATATGTTACTAATCACCCAATGACGGATGAAGAGGTTCAGCCTTACAGGAATATTTTAATGCAAAACAGGATAAGATCGAGAGATGATTTGCTTCCTAGAATATGCAAAAGAATTGTAGACCCACTTATGCTGCCGAAGTAGATCGAATATGCCTTGCTGGGGTATCTTAGTAGGTAGGGCGGGAGCTATCCCGCCCCCAATCACAGCGGCAGCGACCACGAGTTGCCGGCCACCTTCAGGTAGTCGTCGCCTCCGCGGCGGATCAGCTTGGGAAGCTGCACGCCCTGATAGAGGGGCAGGACGCTGCCGTAGGCGCCCACGCCGGACGGGCGGAGCGCGAACTCGATGAGGCCGATGTGATCCGCGCCGTCCGGCTTGGTCTGGTTGGCCCGGTGTATCTGCCGTTCGACGCCGAGCATGCGGTCCAAGAGGTCGATCATCTCGCCGGCCAGCTTCGGGTACTTCTCCGTCACCTCGTCCAGCATGGCCTGTCTGGCGCCCACAGCTGCATCGTAGGCTTCGCGCCGGCTCGTCTCGCCCTCGGCATGCTCAACCGCCTCGAGGCGGGCAGCGAGACGCTTCTCCGACGCCTGCAGGCGGTCCTTGTCGAAGCGTAGCGCCTCCAGGGTACGGCGCGCCTCCTCGGCCTCCTCCTCGCTCGAAAGCGGGTCGACAGCCTTCGCCGTCGCCCGGCCGTGCTCCCGCTCGACCCGGGCGAGCTCTGCCAGGGTGTGGGCGATGCATGACCGGATCTCGGCCGAGTTGGTGTCCGTCGTCAGGGCATCGGCGATGCGCTGGCGCAGGGTGATGACGGGCTCCGACGAGCCCTTGAGTGCAGTGATAATCGCGGACATGGGCGCCTCCCTCAGTACCGGTGAGCACGCTCTTGCGCGGCGGCGATCTTGCCGTCGATGTAGTCGAGCACGCGCTTGCAAGATGCTCGCTCGCTGTCCGTCACCATCCCGAGGGACCCGAACCGGTGCCCCTGCGAGGCCATGTCGAGCGAGTAGCGCAGGCTGTTCAGCGTGCGGATGCCGCTCTCGATCTCGCACCGCGAAGTGCCGTTGATGAGGCCGTCCGCGAAGTGCATCTTGTGCCCGAACTCGGACGGAAGCTCGGCGATGGCGTCGTGAATATAAATCATGGTGCTGTCTCCTGCAAGGATAGTGCGCTGATCTGCAAGATTGACGCTGAAGTGGATGCGATAGCCGTCCTTCAAAGCGCCGTTTTCAAGAGCCTCGTCTTGGGTGACGATCAGACCGTCACTCTTTCTGCTGTAGGTGTGCCTCACCTCGTCACCTCCTGAACTGTGATGGCGGCAAGCCGCGTCTCGAACCCGCTGGCGAGCGCGGACCGAACATCCGCGCGGTCCATGGTTGGTGCTGCCAAGAGGATCGGCATGGTTTGCAGAGCCCCCTCCAGGCGCCCCGCGTAGGCGGCGTGGAACTCGCCTCGGGCAAGCATCTGCCAGCCGCGGTCGGGCGCGTAGCGAAGGGCCAGGCCGTCGGCGACGATGCTCCCCACCTCCTGCACGATGCGGAAGGCGAGGCAGTCCCTGAACTCAGGGATCTGCACGAAGGGCAGGAACTCAGGCCGGGTGACCGCCTCTGCCTCCTGAGCGAAGAAGCGTTCCAGCGCGTCGGCGATGCTGTCGGTTTCGCTCATGCGGACGACGGCTCCGGAGCGGTGACGGACCAAGACCGAGCGAGACGGCGCGAGAGGCTGTCCTGCGTGGCGCGGCCGATATCCTTCGGGCTGGCGTTGGTGGCGGCGACGTTGACGTGTACGTCGCCGACGCTGTTGCTGATGCCCCCACGGCCCTTAGCCGCGCGCGCCAGCTTCGCCACCTGTGTGGACGACGACATGTCCCGGCGCAGGCTCGCGGTCATCGTGCCGGCGCCTGCTGACGGACTGCCGCCCGAACGCCCTGCCGCGATCACTGCCTTGCCGGCTGCTGTGCTCGCGATCCCGCTGGCCGCCGAGCCTGCGCCCGCCGCTACACCCCGCATCGCCGCGCTGAACGTGTGAGCCGCTGTGATCGCTGCCGTGATGGAGCTGATGTCGACCGTTGGATGGTAGGAGCCGTTCAGGCTCGTCTTCATCTCGGCGCCGGCCTCGCTGGCCATGTCCTTGGCCGCTTCGATTTCGCTGGCGTCCACCTTCGGTTTTGCCGGGCCGAGGATGTCGTTGATCGTGTTGATGCCGCCCTGCGAGGGGAGGCCGTCGGGGCGCCTCGGAGGAAGCGGGGCCCCGCGGATCGGCCTGGAGGTGTCGAGGGGGTAGGCCTCGCCGAACACACGCCCCAGGAGTGACCCCGAACCTTGCCCGATGACGCCCGGCTGCCCGCTGATCGGCGCCGTCGGATCCTGCCCCATGCGCAGCGGGGACTTGTCCTGCAGTTCCGGGGCCGCGCGGCTGGCCTGGGCAGCGGCCTTGCGGCGGCGAGCCTTCTCCACGGCCTCGCGACGCAGCTTCATCGTTTTCTCGATGTCGGCCGGGCTATAGCCCTCCCTGCGAAGCTTTTCCTCAGTGGCCTTGTTGTCGGCCTCCAACTCCTGGATGCGCTTGTCTTCGGTCGCCGCGTGCTGATCGAGCCAAGCCTTGCGGTTGTCCTTGACCCGCTCGGCCGCGTCCCCAGCGACCTGGCTCATGACACCCTTCAAGCCGCCCGCATCGTAGGCCTTGTTGATCCGCTCGAGAGCGGCGGCGAGCTCACCGAACTCAATGGCGGTGCTGGTCAGCCCCTTAGATACACCGCCCTTATCGGACAGCGCGGCAAGCGAACTCGTGAGATCCTTGACCCCGTTGCTAAGGCGGTCGACGGAGGACTGCGCGTCCTTCAGTACGGCTGGCAGGTCCCGCGCAATCGTGCCCTTGGACGTATTCTGGATCGTCGCCGACAACTTCTGCCACTCGCCCCGATAGGTAAGCAGAGCGCGCACGCCGCGGCCAAACTGCTCGTCGGCAATCAAGTTCGGCAGCTTGGACAGGTCCCCCTTTGTGGCCTTGAGCGCCAGTTCCTCGAAGGCCTCGATAAGGTTGCGGCCTTCCTGGCGAGCCTTCTTCATGCCGGCCGCAAGGTCGACCTCCATCTTTTCAAACTTTTTGGTGGTCTCCTCACTCTCCAACTTCTGGAAGATATTGGTCAGCGAGGTCGCAGCTTCTTCGGTGGTGCCGGTACCCTTGCGAATGGTCTGCAGCATTGAGACCAGATCAGCGAGCCCCTTCTCGCCCTTCATGCCGATCGCCGCCGCAGCCGGGGCGAGCGAGGGCAGATAGCGGGCCATGTCCTTGAGCTCGAACTTGCCGCTTTTGCCAGCCGCCGCCATCAGGTCGAAGGCGTTCTGCATCTGCTTGGCCGAGAGCTCAAAGTTCGAGCCCACCGAGTCGGCCGTGTTGGCGATGTCCTCGACCTGCGAACCGGAGGCAGCCGCGGTTCGGGCCACGGCCGGCAGAAAGTCCATCGCCTCTTTTAGATTGCGCCCGCTCGTCACCAGCGAGTCGAGACCGTTCGTTAGCTTGTCGACGGGCGTGGCAGTCTCCTGCGCCAGATCACGGATGCTGCGGTTCAGCCCCTCGATTTCGGGCCTGCTGGCCTCGGCGGTCTGACCTATGAGCGTCAAACGCCGGTCGAAGGCGGCAGCTTCCTTGTAGCCGGCCACCGCGGCACCTGCCCCCACGACGCCAGCGATCGGGCCGAGTTCACTGAGGTCAACGCGACCGCGCCCACGGCCGCTAGCGCTACGCTTGATGCGCGGGGCCACCAGCGCCGTCGAGCTCGAGAGGTTCGAACCACCGGAGCGGCGCTGCGCCCGACCAGCGGCGGCCATCTCGACGCGGGCCTTGCGGGCCGCCTTGGTCACGCCATCGTAGCTCTTCGATAGGCCGGAGAGGTTGAGGGTCGCGGTTCGCACGCTCCCGCCCAGCCGATCCATCGTGCGGGCGATGCTCGATATGACGCGCTCGTTCTTCCGGATCTGCCGACCCTGAAGTTCGAATAGGCCGGTGCCCTTGCCGAGAGCTGCGGTAATGCTCTTCGAGCCGCTGTTGATGCTCTTCAAGAAGCGCTCGTAGGCGGCGCGCGCCTTGTCGAGGTCGGCCGTACCCTTCGTCCGAAATCCGAGGACGGTGATGAGCTCTTCCACGACCATGTGGCTCAGCCCTCCAGGTAGACGGTGCCGTTCGGCCGCGCGGGCTCGACGGTCTCGGCGTAGCGGAACATCTCGATCCTGGCCGTCAGGGCCCGGCGGATGAACTCGGCGACCGGTACGCCCTCCTTCCGGGCGGCATCCCGCAACAGGGCCCGCAGGCCGATCGGCACCCCCGCGGAGACGGTCTCCGGATAGAGGCCGCGGCCGTCGTTGAAGGCTGGCTGAGGTAGTGGCAGCGCGTGCATGAGATGAACCTGCGCCGCTGATCCGCATCTGTCGACGTCAGGATTGCCGACTTTGCCGCATGTGCCGGAAGTTCTCGATTTTCTTACGAGAAACTACAGTCCGGCACGCTCGAAGTACGGTCGAACCAAATCGGATGTGCGTGCCCCGGCATGGTAGGCCGAGAGAGCGGCGCCGTCATCTTCCAGCAGCATCAGCAGCGCAGGCCGGGAGATCATCCAGTCGCCTCCCGCCACACGCCGCCCGATGTCGTGGATGGCAGCCCAATTTCGCACAGTGCGGACGGACTTGCGGGCGATCTTGGCGGCCTCGGCGATGGTCAGCGCCTCGGCCGGGTTCCAGGGGATGAGAACCTGCGGACGCATCAGCCGCGCAGCCCCCACGCACTCACTCGCAGCGAGCGCACATAATCCTGAGTGCGCTCCTCTTCGGTGCCGAGGACAGCGTCGCTCAGCATGCCGTAGCGCGCTTTGGGGCGATCCAGACGGACCAAGGCGCCGGCCGCCGCGTTGGCAATATCGTCGTGCCCGCCTTCCGGGTGGTCGATCGTGTCGGAGGTGCCGCGCGAGACCCGGCGCTCGAGGTCGGCGATCTGATCGCGCAACTCCTCGTGGTCCAGCAGCCGCACCGTTCCAGCGTTCAGCATCGGGAGCAGCGAGAGGTAGAGCTGCGACTTCGACATCTCCGCCAGATCGTACTGAACGCCGTGCTTCCGGAAGCGCTCACGGGGCCACTCGCCGCCGTAGCGGTCGCCCTCCACACGGGCGACGCCGTAAGTCTTGAGCAAGTCGCAGAACGTCTTGACCACCTCATCCGGCGAGAACGGCGGCTCGACGGCCAAGAGGGCGTCGAGGACCGCCTTGCCGTCCTCGCTGTGGCCGATGGCAAGCGTCATCGCGTCCTTTGATCCGCCGGACGGGTCGGTGAATGCGCTATAGCTGATGCCCTGGCGGTACGGCCGGACGATTACCCCGTCATCGGTGCAAGCTATCAGGGTGTCGAGGCTCACATAGTCCTCAATGTCCTCGCGGAAGTTGCCGCCGAACTCGGCTCCGGCCTTGGCCTTGTCGCGCTTGTAGGCGCGATCGATCACGCTCTGCTTGAGCGACGGGTTCATAGTGCGGGAGGCCGCCTTCGCGACCAGGATGAGCGGATCGCCCTTGTCCCCGTGGTGGTCGCGGAACGCCTTGTAGAGTTCGCCCTTCCGCGCGTGCGGGCTCGACAGGATCAGCAACGGGCCGCCGGTCGTGGCGAGGGACGGTCGCACGGCGTCGAGGATCTCGTGATCCGGGTTCTTCGACTTTCGGTCCGACTTCCAGAACGCGACCTCATCGCCGACCGCGGCCACGAAGGTGCCGCTGCGGATCGTGTTCATGTTCGCCGGTCGGACCTCAATGTCCACGCCGTTGCTGAGCGAGATGAGCTCCGCGGTGGCGCTCTCCACCATGTCGGCCAGCGTTGGCACGCTGTTGAAGACGCCCTTGATGTAGTTCAACGCCTTCGACGCCTGCCACGTCGAGGCAGCCATAATCGGCAGGATGCCCCGCTCGCCGGGCGCGAATACGCCCTCGTAGTCGACAAAGCCTGCGAAGTAGGAGGCGGCCACGGCGAAGGCGCGGGTCTTACCGCCGCGTCGGCCGATGATGCCCCACAGCTCCTCGACCATCTCGTCGGGCTCGCGCTCGCGGCCGGTGAGCGCCGTGAAGACGACGCGCTCGTCAGCCGTCAGGGGTTCGCCCTGGCTGGCGATGAGCAGCACGCGCCACGCGGCCCAGGTCTCGCCTGGCAGGACGGAGCCGAACAGCGCCGGATCCTCCAGGGCCTCCCGCATCGAGCAGAGACGCTTCATCTTGCCCCCTGAGCAGAGCGGCGGGCTGCAATGTGCGAACGCAGATCCGGACGCTCTGGCGCCTTCGGGGGGCCCATGCGGCGGGCTTGGCGGTCCATGCGGTCGCCGATCTGGCCGAGCTCTTCTGTCTCGACACGCTCGCCGGCAGCGAGGCGGCTGTGGAGCAGGTCGCGCTGAATCACGAGGCCGGCATAGGTGCGAATGGCCTCGGCCTGGCAGAAGGAGAGGGCGGCCGCACCACCTCGCTCGGCGGTCAGTTCGGCGATGACGTCGCCGTAGCGGCGGCCGATCTCGGTCCGACCGTCCACCTCGCCGAGGAACAGGGTGCGCCCATTGGTGAGCCGGGTGCGGGCTCTGGCGTTTCGGCTGCCCATGGTACCTCGCGCAGTGATCGTTGCGACCTCCCCCAGCTTGACCGCTGATGCTTTCGCCGCGGAGCCACGGAGCTGAAGTTCTCGCTATTGGGCTGGTCGCGTCGCCCTCAATGAAACCCGGATCCGCGAGCATAATACTAGCGTAAATCGCTCGATTGTCTAGAGATCAATATTATCGTTCGCCGGCGTTCGTAGTAGTTCGCCGCCATTCGCGGCCTTTCCATTTGTCGGATGGTGCCCGCAAAATTGTTGGCGGTTTGTAGCGGGTTCCTAAACGGTCTGGTGATACGACTCGCCCATAGCGCCTTGCTGTTGGACGACGGACGGCACCAATGATCCCCATCGTAGCAGCGGCAATCGTCGGCGGCCTTGCATGCGGCCTCACGGCCGCGTCTCAGGGCATCATCGCGGGCCTTCTGGCGGCTCCACTGGGAGGCAGCGCCAGCGCGCTGCTCGTTGCCGTCGCCTTGGCTTACCGGCGCGGTCCAGGCTGGCAGAGGCAAGACGACCTCGACGAGCAGACCGACGCGATGGTCGCCGCTCTCCGGGACGTGGCTGAGCAGGGCCGAACTCAAGCTGAAGACGCGCCAGCCGACGAACGGTCGCGGCGCTCGGCCTGAAAGGGCCGGCGAGGCAAGCACAGAGCGTGCTCTGCTCCTGCCTCGCCGACACCGCCGCACAGGGGGGTCGGAGTGCGACGGCGCTCGACATCCTGCACACCACATCGGGGGGTGCAAACGCGCTTAAGAATGCCCCTGATCGTGGGCCAGCATGTGGGTAGGCGGTGAGTGAGTCCGCTAAGCTGCTGATGCATTACGGCGATCTGGCCCAGATGGCGGAAGACCTATCCGCCGCGTCGGCTGAGACGGTTATCGCCGGAAGCTGGGCTGGATTTTTGCGGTGCTGCCGGGTGGGCGGCGAGTAGGGCCTTGTAGGCATCCTCCGCGATCTACACACAGCGGGCCCATGCGATCAGTCCGCCGATGAACCTCGTTCACGCATACGCGCCGAGCCGGGACCAGAGTAGCGACGATCCCCCAGCGGTGCCGCGGCTTCGAACAGGCCGTAGGTCGATCGGTTGGTCATCTGCCCCCCCCTGTCGAGAAAGCCGATGTCCCGCCTCAGCACCGCAACCTCAATCCTCTGCTCAGCCGGCCTGTCGCTCAGTGCGATCCTGCCAGCTACGGCGCAGTCGCCCTCGAAATTCTACCAGTTCCAGGAGCAGCGCTTCCGAAACTTCTGCCCGCCCCGCCTCAAGTACGCAGCCGGCGCTTGCGTGCGCCGCTGCCCGGCAGGCTACGAGGACAACGGTTGGGTCTGTCGCTTCAGAAGCATGCGCGGGGGCGGTGGCCGATAGGCCTTCAAGCTGAACCGGACAAACCGGACAAACCGGACAAACGTCCAGAATGTCCCCGCCCACAGACCGGACAAACCGGACACGGACACTAAAGGTGTCCGGTATGTCCGGTGTGGGTGTCCGGTTAGGCTGGTTCGTCCGTGACCAGCCAGAGGTGGTCGATTCCGCCGAGCTCGCGAGCGGCAATCAGCCCCCGATCCAGGGCCTGTTTGCGGGCTCGCTTGAAGGCCTTGCCCTTGGCATCATTGCGCTGCTCATCACTCTCCCCGTCCGCGGGATAGGCAGCGCAGAATTCGGTGCGCACGGCCTTATCGCTCGCTGCCAGTACCTCCGGCCCCTCTGAGCCATACGGCCGGATCCGCTGTCCCGCGCCCTGGTCGGCCAGCACGTTGAGAAGGGCGCTACGGAACACCTTCAGCGACGTCGGCCAGCGATCCTTGATCTTCTCGGCAGTCTCAGCCCCGCGCTCCGCCTGCCAGTTCACCACACAGGTCGTGATCGCCTCGCCCCAGCGATCCTGGCCGATCTCGACCACGTCGAGGCTGTACGGGATCTCCTGCCCCGTCCTGCCGCCGCGCACCTTGCGCACGGCCAGCCGCGTGTTGCTGACGTTGCCGGCCTCGTCCCGGGTCGCGAGCGCCGCAAGCACCGTGTCGGCCGCCGCCTCCTTCGCCGACGAGCCGCGGGTGCCGGTCTCGACCGCCTTGCCGAAGTGGTCCACGCCGAGCACGAAAGCCCCGGTGTGGTGGCTCAACCGCTCCAGCGCGTTCATGGCCTTCTGCGTCTCGGCCGCGCTGTTCTCGTCGTCGAAGCCGGCACAGGCCGCAACCGTGTCCACGATGATGAGAGCCAGTGGCAGGTCGTAGCGCTCGCGCAGCTCGCGCGCCGCCGCGTCCGCCGTGAGGATCAGGGTGTCGGCCGCATCGCGCTCGACGAGGCGCGGGCATTCCTCGATCCAGGCGAAAGGCAAATCATCGGGGTCGACCGACCGCTCGCCGCCTGCCGCCTGTGCCATCGCCGCGCCGGCCAGCTTACCGGTGACAAGGCCCTTCAGGCGGATCGGGATCTCGAACGCCCCCTCCGGCGCGATGAAGAGCACGCCGCCCCGGCGCAGCACCGGCCGGTTGGCGAAGGACTCACCCGTCATCACGCAGCCCGACAGGTCGAGCGCGATAAAGGTCTTGGCCGAGCCCCACTGGCCAGAGAGTAGGCCCTTGCCGGTCTCGGCGATCAGATCACGCACGAGCCAGGACCGATCAGCATCGTTGCTGGCATCGCGGTGCCAGCGCAGCGGGATCGGCTTGGTTTCGGCCTTCTCCCTTTGCCGGCCCTGACCTACATCGTTGCGCAACTGAGGTCGCCCTGCCCGAGCGTCGGCCTTATCCCAGCACCGCTCGATCTCGGCGCGCAGGCGCCCCTCGTACTTCTCGGCCACGCCGCCGGGATGAGCCGCCATCAGCGCCTCGATCCCGCTCGGTGACCAGCCGTAGTCCTTCAGCCACCCCACCGCGTGATGGAACGCGGCGCTGCGATCGGCGCCCGCTGCCGGCCCGAAGCGGACGAGCTCGTCGAGGTCTCGTGGTAGGTCGCCCTCATTGCGCAGGCTGCTGACCTGCACGCCGGCTCGGGCGCGCTCGCTGACCGTCAGGCGCCGCTCCGCCCGCTCGCGCTGAGCAGCCTCGCGCTTGGCGTCGCGAGCCGCCGCAGCGGCTTGGTCGAGCCACGACACCGTCTCGTCGATCAGCGGGTCGATATCACTGATCGATGTGGGCGAGTCCTCCAGCGGCGTGCCGGTGACGACGATGTAGCGCTTGGCCTGCCGGTAGGTCTCGATCCGGCCGAGCTCCACGTTGGGCACCTTCTGGTTGCGATGGATGTGCTCACCCCCGGCGCGGCCGATGATCCGCACGCCCTCGCCGCCGACCGTCACCTCGGCGTAGCTACCGGCACGCTCAATCAGGTCCATCGCCCACGGAGCGATCTCGTGCGTCTCGCGGTCTCGGCAGTCGTCGATGTCGAAGGCAGCGAACTCGCTGCCCATCAGGGCGAAGCCGACGCCGTCCGCGCGTCCGGCAGCTACCGCGGCCGCAGCAGTCTCGTAGTCGCACCAGGTCACCGGTTTGTCGCTGGCGGCGTGCCGGGTCGGGTCCGAGCCGCGATAGGGCACCTTCGTGGGCTTGCCCTTCTCGTTCGTCTCCCATCGCCACACGAGCCAGCGGCGCTCGGCGGCGAGCGGCGCGAGCGCCGCCGGCAGATCGTTGAAGTGCGCCGAGCCTATCGGCGGCGCAGGGGAGGGGGAATGGAGCCCGGCCGTCACGCGGCGCCTCCCTGATCGTCCTGATCTTGAGTGGTGAGGGCGGCGGCCAGGCCATCCTCGATGCGCCGTGCGCTCGGGCTGCGGTCGAGATGATGCTCCCAAAGGGCGGCCGCGATCTCGTCGCAGGCCTCCACACCGCTCTTGTGTGCCGGGCCGTGGATGAAGCAGCGGAGACGGAAGCTATCCGTCACCTTCCGGACCAGTGTGAACCGCGCTGCCCCCTGAGGCAGTGGCTTAAGGGCCTGGATAGCCTCCGCGCTGCCGATCTCGGCCGCCGCCATCCTGCGGATCCGGACCCGGCGCTCGGGATGCTGCTCGAACCAGCGCCGATCCTCGGCGGTGATATGGTCGACGCCGGGCGCGAACCGGTCGAGGCTGCGGCGCTGCTGGCGAGAGGAGGGGGCGCTCATGCGCGCCCCCGCCACGTGTCGACGACCGGATAGGCCAATTCGGCGATCAGCGCCGCATGGAGCGGCGACAGGCCGTAGCGAGATGCGAGGAAAGGGGCTTGCCGAGGAGTCTCGACTGGCGCATATCTCTCGGTGCTGACTTGCCGGAAAGCATTCGAGAGACCCGTAGCGCCCCGCGTTGCGGGTTTTCTCATTTTAAGCAGCCTCCATCAGGCGGGCCACGAACGCGCGCAGGCTCTCGTCGGTAATCATCCGACGCGGCCCAAGCATCACACCTTTGATTTCGCCGCTGCTCAGCAGGGCATAGAGCTTCGTCCTGCGGACGCCCAAGGTCCTGCACGCCTCTTCAGTCGTGTGCAGGTACTTGAGCCCGGCTCGGGACGCGTCGAGCGCTTCTTTCATTGCACTGTCTCCGGTCTGGTTCGCTTGAACTGTCGCGAACCGCTTTGAACGGAGACGAACTTAGGATTTAGGCTGAGGGCGCGAAAAGATGACAACAAGAGCAGCTAGGGCAACTAGCTTCTAGCCCTTTGTTGCTCCGGCCCTGCTTCTTCTGCCTGTCTCTCTCAGGATGGTCGTCGCATCTGGGACGATGCTGCCTTTTCCTCGTAGATGGTCCTGAACAGCGGCTACCAGCCTCTGATTAGTGCGGGTGTCCCGACCTGGAATGCCATCTTTCCAAAGAGCCGCCACGGCTTGCCGGCAGGCTTCCATCTGCGCAGTTACGCGCTTGGCAACCTGCTTGTTGCCCTTGTTGCCGTCCTCGGCGCCCTTTTCATCGAGTAGGGCAATAAGGTCTGCTTCAAGCACATACAGCGGCTCGACATACCGCTGGCCAAACCGGGCCGGCGGCCCGAAGGGCTCGTACTCGCCACGCTCACAAGCCCCATCAGCCTGGCTTGATGCCCACCACCCGCTTGGGACGCCCTGGAAGGAGCCGCCGGAGGGCGAAGGATAGAACGCGACGAGCCGGCCTTCATACAGCGCATCGCGAAAGCGCTTTGCTGCGGCCAGCAGGATCGGCTCAACTCGTCTCTCGGCCGCCCGCTGACGCTGCTCTTCCGCCGCCTGCCATATGAAGGCGTCGTTGAGCGGATCCCCGGAACTCTCCTGCGGCGGCGCAGTCTCGGGCTCGCATGCAGCAAGCTCTTCGCGGAACCAGGTCTGGATAGCCTGTTCGAGCGCCAGATGCGTCCGCATGTAGCCCGGCGGGACATATGATGTGATCACCCCGAACTCCGGCTAGTCACTGCCCAGGCCGCCCACGCATCCATCAGCTCGCGCCGCTTCCGGAACAAGTCGCCGCGCCGGTAGGCCGCCTCGACCTTGCTCTCGATCGTGTGGGCGAGCGCCATCTCGACCACCTCGGACGGGAAGTGCGTCGTCTCACTAGCCCAGTCGCGGAAGGTCGAGCGGAAGCCGTGCACGGTCAGATCCTCGCGACCCATCCGGCGCAGCATCATCAGCATGCCCATGTTGCTGAGCGGCTGCCCGCGCCTGCCGCCGGCGAACACAAACTCGCCCGTGCTGGTCTCGGCTAGGCGCCGCAGGATCACCACGGCGGCCTCGGACAGCGGCACGCGATGCTCGGTCCCGGCCTTCATGCGCTCGGCCGGCACGGTCCACTCGGCAGCATCGAGATCGATCTCGGACCAGCGAGCGCCGATCACCTCGCCCGTGCGGGCGGCGGTGAGAATGGCGAACTCCAGGGCACGTGCGGCTACGGCCTCGCGGGTGCCGAGGTCGGCCATGAAGGCTGCGATCTGGGAGTAGGGGAGGGCGGCGTGGTGCTCGACCTTCCGCACGCGTGAGCGCTTCGGCAGGAGGTTCGAGAGATGGCCCTTCCAGCGGGCCGGGTTCTCGCCGCGCCGGTATCCGTGGGTCGTGGCCCAATCGAGGATCGATTCGATCCGGCCGCGCACACGCGTCGCGGTCTCGGGCTTTGTGGTCCAGATCGGCTCCAGGGCCCGCATGACGAAGCCGGTGTCGATCGCCTGCACCGGCAGATCGCCGAACGCCGGGTAGGCGTAGGCCTCCAGCGTCGCCGTCCACTGCGCCGCGTGCTTCGCGTTGCGCCAGCCGGCCTTGTGGCTCTCGATGTAGGCCGCGGCGCACTGCCGGAACGTCATGGCCCGAGCGGCCTCGAGGCGGGCCTCGTCCTGTTGGGCGCGCCGGGTCTCGATCGGGTCCAGGCCTTCGTAGGTCAGCTTCCGGCAGGCGAGCGCCTTCTCGCGGGCTTCGGCTAGGCTGAAGGTGCTGACAGGGCCGAGGCCCATCTCGCGGGATTTGCCGCGCAGGGTGAACCGGAAGATCCAGCTCTTCGCGCCCTTGCCGGTGACCTGCAGCCACAGGCCACCGCCGTCGCCGTACATGCCCGGCGTCTTCAGCTTCGCCACGCCGAGGGCTGTGAGTTTGCCCTGCACGCTCGCTCCACCCACGATGCTACCCACATCGTAGTTGCGAATTTGAGCGAACGCCAGCGGCCCGCCGCGAACGGCAGGCTTGAGGTTCACAGGGATTTAGAGTGACTTAGCGGTCTGCGGCGAACTGCG